>Ga0247610_10001963_pt1 | contig 24510 bp, 21 predicted proteins | sample 174DNAGHGhighgp2_FD_193483 | JGI IMG/M metagenome (GOLD analysis project Ga0247610, IMG submission 193483) | Sheep rumen microbial communities from Palmerston North, Manawatu-Wanganui, New Zealand - 1742 DNA GHGhigh gp2 | ecosystem: Host-associated > Mammals > Digestive system > Stomach > Rumen...
ATCAACCATACTTTTATCGTAAAAATTAATTCCATTAACTTTAACAGTTTTGCTTCCTCTAATTTTTTCTACATTTAATGAATCATACACACTAAACATGTAATTTGTATTCATTTCCTCTTTTATCCCATCGAAAACACTTATATATCTATTTCCAAGTTTAACTACAGTCTCATAATAATCATCAAATATGTAGTCATCTTCCATTGAAAACTCATGCTGCATCTTGCAAAATGTTTGATCTCCATTTTCTTCAAGATATTTTCTAAGTATCTCCCACTCATCTCTGTCTAGAATAACTTTGTCATCTTTTTTTGATTCGATGATATTTAATTTTTTTATTATTATCTCTTTTCTTTTAGATAATATTTTTTCTTCTAAACTATTTATTTCTTTTTCTAGTGTCTTTAGTTGTTTATCCATCCATTACCTCATGAGTATCTAAATTTTTTTCACAATCATTTTTAAAGCCTTTTCCCTTGGCAATAAAATAACATGACCACATCCTGTACATTCAAGTTTAAAATCCACACCAACACGTGTTATTATCCATTCATTACTTCCACATGGGTGTTTCTTTTTTGAAATTACTTTATCTCCAACATTATATTCCACAATTTAACTCCTTTTTGTGTATAAATCATTTCATTTTTTAATACATTACTTAATTATCCAACAACTTTGTTAATATCCATGAAATTGCTGGCGTAATTAAAAACATTAAATATATTAAAATAATTATTTCTTCGCTCATTTTTTCTACTTTAGTTATTATATGTCACATTATATCATAAAAAAAAGAAGTAAACACTCAGCTTACTTCTTTTTCTTAATTATTTAGATACTCTTCTCATAATTTCTTCTTTTCCTAGAACTTGCATAATCTCATACAAATCTGGTGTATTACATCTTCCTGTTAAAGTAACTCTTATAACTGTAGAAACATCACCAACATGAGCTTTATATGCATCTGGATTTGCTTTGAATTCTTTAACTTCTCTTGCATATCCAAGTTCACCAGATAAATCCTTCATCTTGTCAAACCATGTTTGTTTATCATCAGATTCATCATAATATTTTTCAAAATATAGTTTAACAATTTTATCTATATCTTCTTTATCAGTTATCTTTTGATATTCAAAATCTTTTATAGTATCAAACTTTTCTGGATACATATAGTAAATGCTATTTTTAACATCAGACCATTTTGCAATGTCTTTTCTTGGTTTAACATTTCCTCTTTCAATTCCTAATACTTTCATAGAGTATTCTTTATCATCAAGCATTTCTTTAAGTTCTGGATCAAATCTTGATGCCCATTTATATGATTCTTTATATACTTCTTCTGCTGATAATTTAGAAATAACATTCTTTGAAACATCAAGCATTTTTACCATATCAAATAAGGCTCCACTAACACCCATTTTTCTTAAATCAAAATCAAAATCTTCTATTTGTTTATCTGGGTTTTGTTTTCTCCAAATCTCAAAGTTTGAATTTGCTATATTCATTAAATATTCTTTAACAGATTCTTTTGGTATACCCTCTTCAGTATAGTAACTAACTGCTGCTTCAGGATCTTTTCTCTTACTTAATTTACGCTTTGAATCACCTTCTTGTTTCATAAGAGGTGCTGTATGAGCATATTTTGGTACCTTAAATCCTAATACTGTAAATAGTTGAATATGAAGTGGTAAAGATGATACCCATTCATCACTACGTGTAACTATTGTAGTATGCATTAAGTGATCATCAACAGCATGAGCAAAGTGATAAGTTGGAAGTCCATCAGATTTTATAATAACTATATCTTGATCGTTTTCTGGAAAATCTATATTTCCTTTAATAATATCTTTATGTTTTATTTTTCTGTCTGGATTTCCAGGTGATTTAAATCTAATGATATATGGATCACCATTTTTTATTTTTTCTATAGCCATATCAACAGGCATATTTCTACATTTTGCCCATTTTCCATAATAACCAGTTCTTTCTTGAGCTTTTGTTTGATCTTCTCTGATTTTATCTAGTTCTTCTGGAGAACAGAAACAAGGATATGCATTTCCTTCTTCTAATAATTTCTTAGCATATGATTTATATATTTCTTGTCTTTCACTTTGAATATATGGCCCATAATTGCCTTTTCCAACAGTTTCATCTGGAGAAATATCATATTCTTCAAATGCACTTAAAATCTCTTCTGCGCCATTTTCAATTTTTCTTTTTTGGTCTGTATCTTCAATTCTAACAAAGAATACACCACCTGTTTGTTGCGCAACTTTTTTAGCAATTATTCCTTGGAATAATCCTCCTACATGTATAAATCCTGTTGGGCTTGGTGCAACCCTTAGCACTTCTGCTCCCTCTGGTAAATCTCTTTCAGGATATTTTTCTTCATAATAAGTATAATCCTTTATATCAGGAAAAATTAAATTTGCTAAATCTTTTCTATCCATTTCTCTATCTCCTTTAATATCAGTTAACTGATATATTATCACATATTTTCAATTAGTTCAAATATTTGATTAAAATCTGTCATTACTTTATAGTCGCTAACATTCATATCTTTAATAAGATTTTTATCGTTTCTACTGCCATCATAGTCAAAAAGAATTGCTTCCATTCCAATTTTTTTAGGAATAGCTACATCACCCATTAAAGAGTCTCCAATAAATAAACATTCTTCTGGCTTAGCCTTAATTTCATCTAGTACCTTTCGAAATGATTTATTAAACTTTTTAAGTCCATATTCATCTGCTCCAAATACTTTTTTAAAATACTTGTCATATCCTATAGTCTTAAGTCTTTCTAATTGTGTTTCTCCAAAATAATTTGTGAAAACATATAAATTATACTTTTCACTTAATTTTCTCATAATATCTTCTGGAATCATCACTCTTTTTGTCCAATATAAACCAATCATTTCATTTATTGAATCAACAAGTTCATAACAATAATTTTTATTTAAATGCTTATTTATAAATTCCATACATTCTCTTTTATTATAGCAAGGATTATCCTCTGTTAAACTTGCTTCATATAAATCAATTGTCTCACAAAGAATGTAGCAATCATCCGGATTGTATCCATATTTTTCAAGTGCATTTCTATAATACTCAGCATCTTCAATTTCATCTTTAATTATAGTGTTGTCTAAATCTATAAAAATGTTTTTTATCATTTTTCCCCCTAATTATACTTCCATAATAATTGGTAATATCATTGGATTTCTCTTTGTTTTTTGAGCTATATAATCTTTTAATGTATCTTTGATATCTGTTTTAATTGTAGCCCAATCAGTAATACCATTTTGTTCAAATCCATCTATTTCGCTTTGAACTAACATCTTAACTTCATCCATTAAATTCTCTGATTCTCTAACATAAACGAATCCTCTAGAAATAACATCTGGTCCTGAAGAGATGTGTCCGTCTTTACTCATTGCAAGTACTACAATTATTAAACCATCTTGAGATAAATGTTGTCTATCTCTTAATACGATATTTCCAACATCACCAACTCCTAGACCATCTACAAATACATTTCCAACTTGAACAGTTCCAGTAAATTTAGCTTCATTTTCATTTATCTCTAAAACTTTTCCATTCTTCATAAGAATAATATTGTCTGCAGGAATACCAACTTCTCTTGCAGTATTTCTATGTGCTATAAGTTGTCTATATTCTCCATGAACTGGAATAAAGAATTTAGGTCTAACTAAAGAAAGCATTAGTTTTTGTTCCTCTTGGCATGCGTGTCCAGAAACGTGAACATCAGCAAGTGTACTATATACAACTTCAGCACCAATCTTCATTAAATCATCAATTATCTTAGCAACAAATTTCTCATTTCCAGGAATTGGTGTTGCTGAAAGAATAACTAAATCATTTGAATTAATAGTAACTTTTCTATGTTCTCCATTTGCCATTCTTGTAAGTGCTGACATTGGTTCACCCTGGCTACCAGTTGTGATAATAACTAATTGATCATCACTATAATTCTTTATTAAATCTACATCAATAAATGTATTTTTTGGTGCATGAATGTATCCAAGTTCCACAGCTGTATTAATCATATTAATCATACTTCTACCACATACGGCAATTTTTCTATTATTGATAACAGCTGAGTTAACTATTTGTTGAACTCTATGCATATTTGATGCGAATGTTGCAACAACAATTCTTTTTTTGCAATTTAAGAACAATTTATCAAAAACTTCTCCAACTGTTCTCTCACTCATTGTATAACCTTTTCTTTCTGAGTTTGTACTATCAGAAAGAAGTGCCAATACTCCTCTATTTCCAAGTTCTGCTAAACGACCCAAATCTATATGTTGATCATCTATTGGAGTGTAATCAATTTTAAAGTCTCCTGTATGAACTACAGTACCTACTGGAGTATGTATTGCAAATGCAACTGAATCAGGTATACTGTGACAACTTCTAATAAATTCAACTCTAAATTTGCCAAGTACTATAGTTTGACCTTGATTAATTACATTTAATTTTGCTGTTTTAAGAAGTCCATGTTCTTCAAGTTTATTTTTTATTAATCCTATAGTTAATTTTGTTGCAAAAATAGGTATGTTCATCTCCTTAAGTAGATATGCTATAGAACCAATATGATCTTCGTGACCATGTGTTACAACTAAACCTTTAATCTTTTCTTTATTCTTTATTAAATATGTAAAATCAGGTATTACTAAATCTATACCAAGCATATCTTCTTCTGGGAAAGCTAAACCACAGTCTACAATAATAATATCGTTTCCATATTCGAATACTGTGATGTTTTTACCAATTTCCTCTATACCACCTAATGGTATAATCTTAAGATTCTCTTTTTTAAATAAAAATCTTTCGCTCTCATTTATCATTATTTGCTTATCAGATACCTTACTTACTTGTTTTTCCGGTACATTTGCTACTTGATTATTAGTTAAAGTTTGATTATTAACTACTTCTTGATTGTTGCCTTTATTCTTTTTCTCATTCTTAGCAACTTTTGCTCTTTTATTTACACTTTTATTTCTAGGTGCATGAGCCTTTGGCATTTTTTTCTTGCTTTGTTTTTGTGTCTTTTGTACATTTTGATTTTTAATATTATTTCTGCTATCTTTTGCTTTTTTACTTTTTTCCATTTTTATTGCATATTCTTAAAATATGCCTCTCCTTTCTCTTCTTATATTTTCTTTTCGTATTCAAATTCAAATAAATAAAAAAGATTTAAAATTATCTTTAGCATCATAAAATAATAAAAAGCCTATCTCTAGACTTTTAAAAATAAAAACATATAAAATTAAAAACTATAAATAAACATAAGGATCACTTATGCTTCTTTTTATAATATGATTATTAAGCCTTTTTGATTTACAAACCACTAATCTCCTTATTCATAAATCAACCTAATAATATAATTTTACATTAAAGATTTTTATTTTTAATAAATCTTTTATAAATCTCATTCAATACTTTGTATATTATATCCTATTTGCAGTTTCTTGTCAACATAATATAGTTTTGTACAAAAATAAAACCACTCTCGTGAGTCGAGAGTGGTTTTGGTGGCAATGCACTTTAATACTTATTTTTGTGTATTGTCCCCTTTGGGTTGTTATGCGGTTTCAAACCTGTAAGTGTCGCACGGCATGGCCGGCAGGCGTGTGACGTTGTCACAGATACTTTTGAACCAAAGTGCGAAGTTGATTCCGCCCTGATGGTGCACGTATACTGTGTCCTCATTGATCTCCGGTTTGATATCCCTGTAGCCCTTGAACACGTCGCTTTTGCAGAACTGTTCGGCCAGCAGAGGAGTATCGAAAACCAGTGTGATCACATCCCGTCTACCCGCCATAATGTACTTATTGCTTACGTTTAACATAAACTATCCCTCCTGATGAAATAATATTTCGGGTTGCCACCTTTTATTATACCACATTATGTAACTTTCGTCAAAAAAGAGCCTATCTCTAGGCTCTTAAAGATTGATTAATAATCAATTGTTGCTCCAATAATTCCAGCATCATTTTTAAGTTGTGCTGTAACAATCTTTGGTAATTCTCCTTTATTAAATGTTGCATCTGGTCTATGTATTTCTTCCATCAATTTCTCATAAATTGGATGACCCTCATAATATGAAAAGCTTCCTCCAAGGCAAATAATTTCTGGTTCAAATATATCGATTAAATTACATATACCTACTCTTAGTCCATCAATAAAATCATTAACTTCATCTTGTAATTCATCTTTATGTTCTGGAAGAAGAACTTCTCTCAAGTATTGACCAGAAATATCTTGTCCTTCCATTCCTAATTTCTTTATTACTCTATTTTTAAGTGATCTTATTGAAGCATATTGTTCAAAGCATCCTTTTTTACCACATGGGCAAAGAAGTCCATCTCTTACTATTGTCATATGTCCAAATTCAAATCCTGAATATCTTTGTGGTTCTAATAGCATTCCATCAATAAATGCTGCTCCACCAACACCAGTACCAATATTGATAAATACACAATCGTAATATCCTTTTAATGCTCCTAGCTTCTTCTCTGCTAAAGCTGCACATTTACCATCATTTCTGATTCTTGTTGGCTTATTGTATTTTTCTTTTAATACAGATAATAAATCAAAATTATTTAATCCTAAATTAGTAGAATATATATGTCCATTGGAGATTGTTCCAGGTGATGCTACACCGATGGATTCTATTTGGTCCATAGACAATTTATTTTCATATAGAAGTTGATTTATAAGTTCATCAATATTTCTAATGACAGCTCCTTCCATATCATCCTTGTCTTCATTTGTAAAAAATCTGTCGACTGTTTGTCTTAATTCATAGTTTTCAATTAATCCAACTCCAACATGACTTCCACCTAAATCGATTCCAATTTTCATAATATACCTCCTTTTAGATAAATAAATATCCGCCTAAATATACTTGTATACATGGTAATACAATTACAATTGTGAACAAAATTAATGCTAATCCTACAATGACATTTGATATTTCTGGCAATAGTTTTAATACTCTTGTCATCTGTTCATCTATTTCAACATTTAAATATTCAAGGGCTTTTTCCATTGACCCTATCATCTCTTTTTCATTTTTACTCTTTTTTAGGACCGCTAATATTATCGGATTAATTACTTTGTCTTTCTCAAAAGGTTCTACCCAATATTTACTCATAAAAACATTACTTATAGAGTTTTCAATTTGGCTAATCAAATAAGCATTATTAACTGAATTCTTACTAATCTCTATAGCGTCTTGCAATCTTAGTCCGTTTTTCATATTGATGTATATAGACCTTAAAACTCTAGAAAAATCCAATAAATACACTAATTTTCCCATAATAACATTAGTATATTTGAATTTATCAAATTTTAATTTTCCGTCTTTAGATTTTATCCATCTTCTAAACAATATTATAACAATAATTATTGCTAATACAAAGACTATCCAGAAATTTGATATAAATTTTGAAATTTTATATAAAACTTTAGTGATTTTTGGCACTTCCACGATAGTATTTTTTTGCATAAACATATCATGAACTATTGGAATACCAATAACCATAGCAACAATTAGCATTATAATAATTGCAAAAAACATAACAATATTAGGTAAAAGAACCATATTAATCTTATTATCTAGTTCTTCCTCTTCTTCCAAATACTTAATTGCGTGAACTAAAGCATCTTCAATGCTATTGGTTAATTCTCCTGATTTAACATAGTTTATATAAATGGCAGGAAATACTTTTGTATGTTTCTCCATTACCTCATAAATATATCCACCATTTTTTATATTTTTCTGTATTTCATACAAAATTTTTATAAATGAATCTTTATTACAATTGTTAATAATTGTTGCAATTATTTGCTTATTATTAAAATCAGAATTCTTAAGAACAAGGAAGTCTTGCGTAAATTTCTTAATATCTTCTAAAGTAATTTTTTCATTAATTCTTATTCTAGAACTAAGTTTAATCTTTTTTCTAGAATTTGAATGCACTGATGCAGTTGCTTTTACTTTTTTACCTTTAATCGGTTCAAAGTATTGTTCAACCGAAATTGGATTCATTCCATTGGCTTTAAGTCTTTTAATACATGAAATTTTGTCTTCTTCTTCCAATTTTAAAGTTGTAACTTGTCCTTGTGGAGTCATTACTTTACATATGAAATTAGCCATACTTCCTCCTTTCTTCGAATTTCTCTCTATCATTTAGTATCTATTCATAGGTCCATATTTGGTTTCATTAAATGCTTTATAGTATTCATTTTCTGTATCTGTTACTTTAATCCATACTCCAGACACTCCATCAAAAGTAACATCCTTTGATAAATCATTTTCTGAATTAGAAATCTCATTTAAAAATAAGTATTCTTCCTCATCGTTCGTTTTAAAATTAAGTCTTATTGTGCTTTTTCCGGCGCCATATCTAAAATATGTTCTACCACTTTTTACAGTAAAATTTGGTATCCAAACATACATGAAATTATCAATGCTTGCCATTCCTCCACCAATTTGGATTTCTCTATTTACACTTCCGTCGTCATTTATAAAAGATGTTTCTAAAGATTCATCTCCTTTTGTAAGAACTAATATTTTGGCCCATTCTTTTGCCGAATAATTATACCATTCTTCGTCACCCAAGTTAGTCTTTACATATCTTTTTTCTACATCGGAATACTTGATAGGTATAATTGAATATTTATCACTTTCAATTTCTTCAGTAATGAAATTATCTGCAGCTATCACTGGTGAATTACATCTATCAATCATTTCTCTTTCAATAACTGTGCTGACTCTTTTGACATAGTTCTTCCTATCAACCTTATAACGAGCAACTATTTCAATATTCTTCAGAACATCAAATCCAGTATCATCAGTTATTATTAGTTCTATGTTATAGCCACTTGGTATACTCGTAGATAAAAACTTATCTTCTAACTGTGATCCATCTATAGATATAGTTTGTGTATTTTTCTCTATAGACTTTGATATACCTATAGTTGAAAGTTCATTAATATAAGTTTCGAAACTATTAAAATCTCTTGAATTGATATTTTCCAATAAGTTAGTAAGAATAATATTAGCTTCATCATTTTTGTTAATTTGTCTTACTTTCTGCTTCATAGATAAAACAACAAGTACTATAACGAAAAGAATGATTATTATTATCATTATGGAAAATACAACTTCAATTCCTATAAAATTATTCTTTGCATTACTTTTTCTTTCCATCTAAATTTATACTAAATTAGGCATACACACTCTATAATAATGTATATGCCTATCCCTCATTATTTATCTAATTGACTTGTTTCTGTAGTGTTGTTTACTACGTCTCTACTATCTTCTGGGTGAATAAAAACATTACTTTGAAGAAGTGTATATATTGAAACACCAATAATAAGAACAAACACTACTCCAAAAATTGCCATCTGATATAATGCTAAACCTTTTTCTGATTTCATAGTCTATCTCCTTTATTTTGAATTCTTTTTCTCAAAAAATCTTCCTGTTGTAGACTTTTGTGTATTCTCAACTTTTGTACTGTTTGTTGGCTCATTAACTGTCGTGTTTGATGAAGTGTTAACTGCAGTATTTTCTTTAGTTTCCTCTGTTTTTGTCACCTTTTCATCTTTAACTTGATTTTCATTTTGATCTTCTTTTACATCTTTATCTATTGTTGAATCAGACACATTTCTTTTTGCTTCAACTTGTGTTGTTTTTACTGTTTCAATTATTGGTTCAGATGATTCTGCAAAAGGATCTTGTTTTCCTTTTTCATATGAATTTTCTGTAGAATATTCTTCTAAATCTTCTTTTGTTATTGAATAAGATTTTAGAAGAGAACCATCAGCAGTTGTGTTAGCCTCACTAGCTGTTGTATCTGAGATTTCTTTTAATACATCTTCAGTTTTTGAATTTCTTTCATATTCCTTAGAAACTAGCTTGTCTTCATTTGATGGTAATACATCATAGAATAGCAAAAACAATATGAAAACAATAACTAAAACTAATAATACTACAATAAATAACTCTTTAAAAAACTTCTTATTCATAATTCTCTCCATTATTACTTTTTTTATTGTACTGTTGTTGGAATTGTTGATAGTGTACTGCTATTGATTGGTACATTCTTTACTGTAAATGTAGCTTGTAGATTTTCTCCACCCTTCTCCATAGCAAAATCTAAAATTTCAAATCCTAAACTGTCATCATTTTCTATGCTATATATAAAATCTGTGATATCAATATATCCACCTGTTACAGTAAACATCAAATCACACATTACATACTCTGATGAAACTGAAGTTGATGTAGAGCTTTTAGTAACGTTTAATTGCAAAGTAACATTCTTTTCTGTTGCATAATTACCAATTTTTGTCCATAGGTAATCCATATTGTATAAATCGATAGATGAATAAATGGTTCTATTTGTTATTTGTCCATCACTTACCAATTTATCATACTCTGCCTTAGTTGTTTGATATTCTTCTGTTACTTTTTCTAAAGCTTCAGTCTTCGTATTAAACTCTTTAGAATTCTTATTATCTAATTCTTCGACAAGTTGTTTTTCGTTTCTTGTTTTTTCTCCAATCTCTTTATATCCTAGTACTTCAAACCATGCAATTCTATATCCATATGTAACTACTAGCAAAGAGACTATACTTAATAAAACAACTAAAATAATTAAAATATATTTTCTCATTATGGCAAATCTCCTTCTATCGTTACTTGAACTAAAGAATCTACCTTAGTTGATTGGTTATATTGAACATTGTTTAATGCTCCTTCAGCTGTAAGACTAGCTGTAAAATATCCAAGTTGTTCATAATCTTCAGACACAGCTTCAATTACCATATGTTTTCCCTCAGTATTTTTTATTGAAATAACTTGTACTTTTTGAGGTATTATAAACATTACTTTATTCATAAAGTTTGGTATCGCATCCTTTGGTACAACTCTACTGTTTTGAGCATTTTGTGCAGCTTGATTTAATGAATCAACACTTGCAATTAGTGAAGAGTACGCATCTACATGTTTTTGTATTTCTGCTAGTTCACTATCAAGTCTATTTATCTCACTTGTTGTTTCAACAAGCTTAGCTTTTGCCACACTAATCTCATCTTCGATAGCAGAATTAATATAAGTACTTACAATAGAGTATCCTACAATAAATAGTAATAAAACAACTATTGCTCTTACTAATACTTTTTCCTTTAATGAATATGGTTCTTTAAAATATTCTTTCCAGTTATGTATGTCGAACTCCTCCTTTGAATTTTTTATATCATCTAAATTGTCATCCAATTTTGAAAGTGGTGCAAAGTTTAGATCTTTGTTTATAAATCCCAATCCATCTAATGCAAGTGCAGTAGCAGAGTTTACTTCGATATACTCTTTAATTGGAATTCTATTTGAAGTTGAATCTACGAAAAATGGTTTTAGTATCTCACATTTTGTGTTTTTCATATATTCTTGCAAATATAAATCTATATTATTTATTGTTGCACCCATACCTGTGATATATAGTTTATCAATTTTCTCATTGAAACTTCCAAGTAACTTTTTAGTTTCTAGAGCAATCTGATTAATTACTGGCATTACAATATCTATATACTCATTTTCTGAATCATCTATAGCTTCTACTTCTCCACTATATATCGTTATATTTTTAAATACGTTATATGCCTTTTTTAGTGACATCTCTATTTTATTTATTTTCTCTACAACTTCTTCCAAACCAGATTTTAAAATATCAATTCTACTAATTTGTCCTTCAATAACTGTAGTTACCTTAGTCTCATTTTCAATATTTAGTATTGCCACATTCTCTTTTTCGTTTATATCAACTAAATTAGTTATACTTGTTGTAGCTGGTGTGATTGAGAATAATTTATAGTTAGATAAAACATCAATTTCTTCATCAATCTGCTTTTTATTTCCTGAGATATAAATGGCTTTATACTTATCGTAGTTTTCCTTATTCTCCATAAGAATATATCTTGAATCAAGCTGTTTCTTATCATATCCTTTATCATTGCACATCATCTCGAATTCAATATCCAATGATTTAGTTATATCTTTTTTCTCTAGAGCTGAAAATACGTCAAAATAGTTATAAAGTTCGTTTGAAATATTAACACAAACTGGAATTTTATAACTATTTGTTTCTTCAACAACTTTTCTCAAAGCTCTTGGTAAATTTTCATATGTTTCTACATTATATGCTTCAAGATCATAAAAGTCTCTTACTTTCTTAACTTTAGCATATTTTATTATGTTTCTATCGACATAAATTCCTAAACAGCTTAACATTGATTTTTCTCCTTCGATTTAAGCCCACTTATATGCATAAAATATATCTTTTTTTCGCAAAAAAGTCAATATATTTAAGGATTTCCGAGAAAAAAGTAACAAAAATGTAACATTATTATAACTGTTCTTTAAGGCCCCCTTCCCTGTATGCTTCTAGCAATTTTTTAAGGTCTGAAATTTCTTCCTTTAATCTTTTTCCAATATCTGTATCGGAAACACGCTTTCTATTCGTTATATTCTCTTTTAAAATTGTTTGCATTTCAATATCTAGTCCTTCGTCAATTGCTTTTTGTTTTGACTCAAACGGCTCATTTTTGGCAAGCACTAATCCATTAGAATTATATGTTAAAGTATAACCAGCTATACCTGTTGTTGGTTGATATGCTTTTGCAAATCCACCATCAATAACAATCAATTTTCCATTTGCTTTAACTGGACTCTCCCCATCTTTATCTTTAACTGGAACATGACCATTAATAATATGTGATTCTTCCCCTTCACATCCAAATTCTTTTAATATTTTATTGCAAACATTTTCATCGTTAACATATGAATAATATGGATTTTTATGTTCTTTGTGTGGTTCTTTATCGTCTATAAAATATCTTTCAAAGGTTGCTGCTTTATCCTTTCCAAAAAGTGGTGATTTTGGTCCACACCAAAAATACCACATATAATCAACTGCATCTTGATTAATTTCATTTTTTTCTCCAAAGAATGCCCTATGAGATATTATTTCAATATAATCCATTAGCTCTTTTCCTTTAAGAGTCTTATCTAGTATTTCGACTTTATCAAAATCTCCATTTTCTTTAAGTGGAATACAACCATGGAAAAGCAAATTAGAATTGAAATTAGAATACATGTGTCCTTTAGCATAAAGGAAATTTATATGTCTGTTAAGTTTTTCGCTATGAGTAAATGAAAACTTTAATCTTTCAATTACTTCTTGCTCTTCTTTTGTTAGCTCATATGGTTTTTTAGGATCAATTGTAGGAAAATAAGTGTCATTCATCTTGTACTCTTTTCCTTCAACTATGACAGTACCTTTTTTAAAGTCTATCTTATCTAGTAAAAGTCTATTTTTCATTTTAAATTCCGGATGTTTTTTTACTAATTGTCCTTCCAATTTAAACTCAATAATTGCAATTGCTTTTTGAATTTTTGATAATATATACTTATCCGTATTACTATATTTTGATACATCATTATTTTTAGGCAAGAAAGCTTCGCATTCATCTTCTTTATATACTTCAGTGGCAAAAATTGAAAGTGGTCTAATATTAATTCCATAGCCTTCTTCTAATGTAGCTAAATTATCATATCTACTACAAATTCTAACCACTGTTGCAATACATGATTCATTTCCTGATGCAGCACCCATCCAAAGCATATCATGATTTCCCCATTGTATATCCAAACTGTGGAAATCCATAAGCTTATCCATAATTATTGGAGCACCTGGTCCTCTATCATAAATATCACCAACCATATGTAAGTGATCTATTGCCATTCTCTTTATTAGATTAGAAATTGCATAGATAAACTCATCTGCTCTTTTTAAGTCAATTATGCTATCAATTATCTGATTATAATAAAGTTCTTTATTATAATCGTCTCCTTGAAGATGTAAAAGCTCATCAATAATATAATCAAAGCCTTGTGGCATAGCTTTTCTAACTTTTGATCTAGTATATTTTGAACTGACTTGTTTAGTTACTTCAATTAGTCTATATAAAGTTATCTTATACCATTCCTCTATATTTGGTTCTTCATCTTTTACTTTATTTAAAATCTCATGTGGATAATAGATAAGAGTTGCTAATTTTTTTCTGTCTTCAACAGTTAATGTTTTACCATAAATATTATCTATTTTACTTTTTATTATTCCAGAACCATTATTCAAGATGTGTAAAAACGCTTCATATTCTCCGTGAACATCACTCATAAATAATTCTGTTCCTTTTGGAAGATTAAGTATTGCTTGAAGATTTATTATTTCTTCACTTACTTCTTGTATATTTTTATATGTTTTACTCAATAAATTTAAATATTTGTCCATTTTTTCCTCCCAAATAACAATTATACTTAGATTCTATAAATTGATTGTGATGTTTATATGAAAAAAATATGTATCTTTAGAAAATCAATTACAATCTCTTTAAATTTGTGTAAAATTTGTGTTTTTATGCATCATTAGTGTTAAAATGATAACATAGGATTTTGCTTTCAGTATTTTTTGGGGGACTCCCTCCAATTAGACTGATGTGCCTATGCTTCTATCCGGAACACTCCTTTTCAAGAAGGGAAAGAAGTATTATGAAGAAGTATTTAGGTAAGCTCCTTGTTGTTGCTCTGATGATCAGTTTGATGGTTCCTGTCTTTTCACCGGTTGTGGCTCACGCTGCGACTACGAATCCCCCGTATGGTTTTACCTACGATGATTCGGCTTCTGGAAAGACAATGTACAAGTTCTATGTATATAGTACTAGTGAACAGGCCTATGTGCCGAAATCCACTTTTTTCAGTACTAACGCACGGTTCATGTACCATTCAAAAGGGACTCTCATTTCCAGTCAATTAGTTGGTAGCGGTGCAAGGTATGCTGGCTTTGATAATGAAGGTAACTTCTATTTCATCGCTAAGCTCGATTCGGAAAATGTACTTTATAAGGTTTCTCCCACTTTCAAGACCACTCTGGTATTGAATTCAGGAGCCATAAGCCTTGCGTATAACTCCGATGATCTTGCAGTTGCAATCAACACAACCTCTGGAAAGAAAAACATCAAAACTCTGGTTCCTGTGGGTCCTGTAGATCCCGGTGACGACGATGATGACGATCAGCCTACCCCTCCTGCGCCTACTAAGGCAAAGAATCGTGTAGACACATACGAGAACTCCGCTGGAGAACTTGTATACGATGCGTTCAAAGATGCGAAGTTACATACCAGAATCACCACCAGCAAGGATGGGAAAAAAGTTGTCAATGAAACGGCTCATGTGCGTTTGTCTGACACCCTCAAAGGTGCAAAATTTCTTGGATACGATTCGAAGTACAGTGTGTATTTGTACGAATCAAATGGAACTCTGTATAGATTTAAACAGGGATCTTGGTATTCAGCAGAAAAAATTTCTCTGAATGGTACATACAAGAAATTTGAAAAAGACAACAACGGATTCATCACAAAAATTGTTACTTCAAAATCCACATATACTATTACTCAGCTCACTGATTCTAGTAAGTGGAAGGCGAAAAAAACATATGCTGTGAAAAAATCCGGCTATATGACGCTGTATGTCAAGGGTTCATCCAAGTCCTATACTCTGTCTTTGAACGGCAAAAAACTCTCCTTCAATGGAAAGCAGATTGCCACCGGTGTTTCCAAGTATGGATTTACAACTTCTAAGAAGATTGTTTATCTGAAAGGCAGCACGGTTTATCTTGCATCGCTGAAAAACCCCAAAACGGCTAAAGCATTTTGCACGAAAGCAAAGGCGTTAAAGTATAACTCAGTGAACCTTGTCGACAAAGTGACTCTTAAATCCGGGAAGACCAAAACTATCAAATAAACAGTGAAGTTTTCCTCACCTTGCAAAATCCTATAGTTCCTCGTGCACTAAGTGTTCCGGAGAAGCATTTTCTTGGGTGGCTTTGCCACCCTCTCTTTTTTTATACAGCATCATGCATTTGAAAACAATTTTAAAAAACGAACATTTTTTCGTAAAAATATATTGACAAATTATATTCATAAATATAAAATAAAACAAACAAAAGTTCTACGAATATTTATTCTATAGGAGGTAATATTTATGAATATACTAAAAAGGATTAAAGTCAACTCTTCAAAGGGAAACAAGGTTTCATCAAACAATTTTATTCTTGGAAAAGATGATACATTATTACCAAAATTCACAAGAATTTTTGGACTAGAATATAATGTAATTTTTTACTATATAAAAACTAAAAAACCAGGACTAACTATCAATGATTCTGAAATAAATATTTATCTACCTATGAACTATAGAAATAATAGTAATCAGTCTTTAATCACTGCAATTTTATACAAAATGTATGAAAAAATAACGGAAGTAGAATTAGAAAATATTTTAGAAAAAGCAAGACACGATTTTGGATTTGCACCAGAAGATTATGAAATCAAAAAAATACCTGGATTACTAGCATCATGCAATAAAGAAATTCAAAAAATATTTGTAAACCCTTATATTTCAATGTATTCAAAAGAAATCATTGAATATATAGTTTATCATGAATTTTGCCATTTAAAGTATAAAAATCATTCAAAACAATTTTATGCACTACTAAAAAAATATAAACCAAACTATCTTGGTATTGAAAAACAAATAGCAAATTTAAAATATTAAAACTTCCTCACTGGAAGTTTTATTTTTTCTCTTTTTCAATTAACATAATGTTTGTAAAAATAGTCTATTTATGATATAATATAAGAGGTGACGAGTTGTCACGTCGCTCAGTTTCAAAATAGTTTTTGAAGCTGCAGAATTGTTTGGTATTACTAACAGAAGGAGGTACATTATGGCAACAAACAAGATTCACTATGGCATGTTTCTGCTTTTCGCTCTTGAGTACAGTGATGTTCTCAAAGCTCGGCAGAGTACCATCTCATTCGACGAGGTCAATGCCGCAAAGGTAACGACTCCCGATTCGATGAGGTGCTGGTCTGGCAATCGTGGGTACAGCCACTTTACGATTAACCCTTCGACTAAGCAGGTATCCGGCATGGTCATGCCTACTGTTGGAACTGAAAAGTGGTCTGAGGACCTGGTCAAGTACGCGAAGAAATATGATGCTGGGAAGCCGGGAAACGCTGTTGTTGACGAAGACACCATCCCCGAAGCTTTTTGGAGTATCAATGACTTCAGTCTGCAGAATTTCCTGTTCTATTTGCATTTGATTCAGGACACCTGCTATGACCGCCTGGTTCGGGCGTACATCGACTTCTCGAAGATGTACGATGAAAATCCGACCTTTATGTTCCAGGGCAAGTCCTATACGGCGGATGATCTGCGCGGCAAGGGCATGGCTCGTTGGAACGGTGACGGTCTTCTGAATCAGATTGACGCCCAGTTCTACGTTCGTGTGGCCAAGCGCTACTTCGAAAAGACTGGCGTTCGCATGAATCGTCAGTGGATTGAAGATGTTATGAAGCCGTCGATTTTCAAGGCATACTCTCCGGAGCTTGCCGAGAAGACAGTGAAATTTGTCTCCATACATGACAAAGCCGAAGAAGTCATCACCAATGGCTGCTTCGACGAGGCTTGCTGGCCTCTCGACAACGCGGTGGTTGACAAGTGGATCGACTGGATGCTTGAGGATATGCTCAACGCAGTTCTCTGGGCAATCCCTAAGATCTACTAATCCCTCAACAGGCCCACTAAGCTACAGCACAGTGAAACCCCATGGCTCTCTGCGAGTCATGGGGTTTTCTGCTTTTTATTATTTAACTACTATATTAAATATCTTTCCTTTAACATATATTTCTTTTACGACCGTCTTTCCTTCAATTGCCTTTTGTATTGTTTCATCTTGATTTACAACATTCTTTACTTCTTCCTCTGTTGCTTCTTTTTCAACTTTAACAACACCTTTTAATTTACCATTTACTTGAACTGGAATCTCTATTTCGTCATCGATTGTCTTAGCTTCATCATACTCTGGCCAAGCTGTTTCATTAATAGTTTTCTTTTCACCAATTAAGTTATACAATTCTTCCGTCATATGTGGTGCAAATGGATTCAATAATTGTAAAAATGTCTTATACTCTGCCTTATTTACCATCTTATCTTTATAGAACTCGTTTGTCATTTTCATAAATTCAGCAACTGAAGTATTAAACTTCATTTCTTCGATATCAGAGCTTACTTTCTTAATAGCCTTGTGCATCATCTTTTCATGTTCTGGAGAATATTCATCTCCATCAACTAAGATATCTCTCATATTCCAAACTCTATCTAAGAATTTTCCACATCCACGAATTGCTTCTGTTGACCATGGAGCTGTTTGATCAAATGGACCCATGAACATTTCATATACTCTAAATGTATCTGCACCGTATTCTTTAACAACTTCATCTGGGTTTACAACATTGCCTTTAGACTTAGACATTTTTTCACCATTTGTTCCAAGAATCATTCCATGGCTTGTTCTCTTTTGATATGGTTCTTTAGTTGGAACTACACCAATATCATATAAGAATTTATGCCAGAATCTTGAATATAATAGGTGAAGTGTAGTATGCTCCATTCCACCATTATACCAGTCAATTGGAGACCAATATTCAAGAGCTTCTTTTGAAGCTAATGCTTTATCATTATGTGGATCCATATATCTTAAGAAATACCAGCTAGAACCAGCCCATTGTGGCATTGTATCAGTCTCTCTTTTTGCTTCTTTTCCACATTTTGGACATGTTGTTTTGATCCATTCAGGAAGTTTTGAAAGTGGAGATTCTCCATTTTCACCTGGTTCATAATCTTTAATATCAGGAAGCTTAAGTGGAAGTTCGTCTTCTGAAATTGGATTCCATCCACAATCTTCACAATATACCATAGGTATTGGTTCTCCCCAATATCTTTGACGAGAAAATACCCAATCTCTTAATTTATAATTTACTTTTCTAGTACCAATTTTTAAATCTTCTACTTCTTTAATTGCACGTTCAATTGCGTCTTTTGTTGATAATCCATCTAAGAATTCACTATTAACAGCAACACCATTTTCTTTATCAACAAATGGTTCTTCCATTAATGATTCCCCTGTTTGTTTATCATTTCCAAATAGATTCATAAATTTAGCATCTAGTTCATTTTGAAGATTTGTTAAATCATTATCATTCTTTGGAACAATTACAGGAATAATAGGTAATTTATATTTTTTTGCAAATTCAAAGTCACGCTCATCATGTGCAGGAACCGCCATAATAGCACCAGTTCCATATGTGATTAAAACATAATCAGCTACCCAAATAGGAATTGTTTTATTTGTAAATGGGTTAACCGCTTTTAATCCCTTAATTTCAACACCTGTTTTTTCTTTGTTTAATTCCCCACGTTCAAATGCAGATTTTTTAGCTGCTTGTTCTTGATATTCTTTTACTTCATCATAATTTGTTATATATGAAGCATATTTTTCAATCATACTATGTTCTGGTGAAACAACCATATAAGTTGCTCCAAACATTGTATCTGGACGAGTTGTATAGATTTCCAAGTAATCTTCATCTTCTATATGTAGAACAGTATTGTCATTCTTAACTGAAATATTATTCTCAGGAGCAAATTTGAATTTAACTTCTGCACCTTCTGATCTTCCAATCCAATTTATTTGTTGTGTTTTTATCTTCTCTAAGAAATCAACATCATCTAAATCATCTATTAATCTTTGTGCATATTCAGTTATTTTTAACATCCATTGTGATTTTTCTTTTTGAACAACTGGACTACCACATCTTTCACAAACACCATTAACAACTTCTTCGTTAGCAAGACCAACTTTACATCCCGTACAGAAGTTTATAGGCATTGTTGCTTTGTATGCCAATCCCTTTTTATATAATTGAATAAAAATCCATTGTGTCCATTTATAATAATCTGGGTCTGTTGTGTTAACTACTCTAGACCAATCAAATGAGAATCCAAGTGATTTTAATTGTTCAGTAAAGTGAGCAACATTTTGCTCTGTTGTTATTCTTGGATGTACATGTGTTTTCATAGCATAATTTTCAGCTGGGAGTCCGAAAGCATCAAAACCAATTGGATATAAAACGTTATATCCTTGCATTCTTCTTTTTCTTGCGATTACATCAAGTGCTGTGTAGCTTCTTGGATGTCCTACGTGTAATCCTTGTCCTGATGGATATGGGAATTCGATTAATCCATACCACTTCTTTTTGTTTTTAAAATCTTGTTTGGCATTAAAAGTACCTTCTGAGTACCACTTATTTTGCCATTTTAATTCTACCTCTCTAAAATTATATGCCATAGCTTTCTCTCCCTTTCTTTGCTTTAATAGACTGTATTATATAACAATAATTCATTAATTTCAAGGATATACTTGTTATTTTGTTAATATCAATAGTTTCAAGTTTGAATATTATGTAAATATGTGTTATAATAATAGTGTTACAATTATAACCCAGCAATCTATAGAAAGGAAACATGCTTATGCCAAATTCAGAATCATTCTACAGGTTTTTCCAGAAGAAGGGTATCTATGAAGCTGGAGAGTTAGTTGCTTCTCATCCTGAGTATTTCATGTGGTTTGTTGAAGCCATCATTCGCTCTCGCGGTGATTACCCTATTCCAACTAAAGATCGCTGAAGAAGTGATAGCCCTCCAAATAACAATTATCCGGAGGGCTATCACTTTTTATTTTCTTTTTAATATTATTGCTCCATATGGACTTAATTTTTCTTTAGAACACTTTTTTCTTTTTGCTAAGACTTCTGCATCAAGATATTCCATTGGTAAACTTAAATGTGACTCATGATGACTTCTATTAACAGCTATTAACATTCCTTCTTTGGCATCATATCTCTCAAAAATAAAATGCTCATCCGTTATTTCAACAATTCTTAGTCTAGCTTTTCGTAAAAACTTATTATTTTTTCTAATTTGTAGTAGTTTTTTATAAAAATATAATAAATCTTTGTCTCTCTTTTTCCATGGAAATGGAACTCTATTTTTTAAATTACCTATTCCTCTTGATCCTACTTCATCTCCATAGAATATTGAGAAGTTTCCTGGCATAAACATTAAAGCATACAAATATGATTTCATTATTTTTTTACCAGTTTTATATTGATGTTGAGTAATGTTATGCTTTTTTATCCATGCTGGAGATTGATCATTTAAGTCCCAAGCCCACTCTCCCATTTCATTAAATGCTGCATGACATCCAAAAATCTCAATCAATCTTGAGATATCGTGAGTTGAAGTAAAATTCATTAATGAATAGATTGTATCTCTTGGATATTCAATCATGATTTCATTTATCTTGTCTTCTAACTTTTTAGTATCTGAATACTTATAATATCTAATAATAGCATCAACTATCTGATAATTCATTACAGAATCCATGCCTTTGCCAGAAAGAATATACCCTCTGTTCATTCTCATAGGATTTTTCCAAACTTCGCCTAATATAAATGCATCTTCTTTCTTAGCTTTTGCTTCTCTTCTTATTCCTTCAATAAATTCATCAGTTAATTCGTCCGCAACATCAAGTCTTAATCCATCTATACCTAAATCAAACCAATGGCTTATAACTCCATTTTCTCCAAAAATGTAATCTTGCCATTTCTTTGATTTATCATCACATACTGGAAGATTTTCTTTTCCCCACCAATATGAAAAATGTAATTTTCCATCAATCCAATACTTTTGGTAAAACTCATAATACTCTGATTCTGGACTTTGGAATGCTCCCAAAGTATCATAATTTCCAAATTCATTAAAGTAAATACTATCATTTCCGGTATGATTAAAAACAGCATCCAAAACTACTTTTATTCCACGTCTATGGCACGCATCACACAAACTTTTTAAATCTTCATCATTACCAACATAAGGATCAATTTCCATATAATTTGCTGTATCATATCTATGATTTGATTGGCTTCTAACTATAGGACTTAAATATAAAATATCTGTGCCTAATGATTTAATATATGGAAGTTCTTTTTCTATTCCTTTCAAATCTCCACCATAAAAATCATTATTCCAAATACCATCTGGATTGGCCTCTACTGATACTTTATTGTCATCCCAGTCTTCATGAATTATTCTATTTTTCATTGGTTCTGGTGGATTTTCTGATCCTCTTTTAAACCTATCTACAAATATATGATACATTATTCCACCTTGAGCCCAATCTGGGACTTCAAAGTTTACTGATAATTTCCAGCATTCCTCTAATGTTACTGATTGGTTCTCTGTTTTATTTATTCTTTTATAGTAGTGAAATATGTTATTTGCAAAATATGAGAAATAGTAATAATAAACAGCTCTAGTATTTAAGTATACTGTTGTTTCGAAATAACTATAATATTCATCACTTTCTACGAAATTTAGTTGGAATGATTTGGTTTCATTACCTAAATCAACTGAAAAAACAACTCTATCAATCCATCCCAAATCCATAGATATTTTCATTTTTACTTTATAATTAGCTCCATATTCGTCAAATGACATCTTTTGTATTTTATGGTCTACCATCTTAAAAAAACCTTTCATTCGTTTTTACAAATCCATTATATCATTTATGATTGTTTTTTGCACAAAAAAAATTCCAAATAAAATTTGGAACCTTTTTTACTATTTAACTAAGCTTTTTTTGCAATCTCTGCTAGTTCAGCAAATGCTTTGCTATCAGATACAGCGATTTCAGCTAACATTTTTCTATTAATTGTTACATTAGCTTTTTTAAGACCAGCGATTAATGTGCTGTATGTTAATCCGTTCATTCTTGCTGCTGCGTTAATTCTAACAATCCATAATTTTCTAAAGTTAGATTTTTTATCTTTTCTTCCTACATATGCATACATTCCAGATTTCATAACGGCTTGTTTAGCCATTCTATATCTGTAATGTTTTGCTCCATAGTATCCTTTTGCTTGTTTTAATACTTTTTTATGTCTAGCTCTTGTTGTTCTAGCTGTTTTTACTCTTGCCATTTATATTCAACTCCTTCTTTCCTAAATTTCAATTCTAATTACCATATGGTAATAATCTCTTAATTCCTGCTACTACAGTTTTGTCTGCATATGCATCTTGAATCTTTCCAGATTTCTTTTGTCTTGTTGTTTTAGTTGCTAATCTATGTCTTCTATTAGCTTTTGTTCTTTTAACTTTTTCTGTTGCTGTATAAGAATATCTTTTCTTTGCAGCTTTGTTTGTCTTAATTTTTGGCATTTTTATATCTCCCTTCACATTTAAATATTATATTTTTTTAGATAAAATTATAAACATTGTTTTACCCTCTAAGAATGGCTTCTTTTCAACTGTTGAAATATCTTCTAAATCTTCAATAAACTTATTTAAAACCACTTCTCCAGCTTTAACATTATTTAATTCTCTTCCTCTAAATCTTACTGTGAATTTAACTTTGTTTCCAGCTTCTAAGAATGATCTTGCATTTTTGCTCTTGAATTCGAAATCATGTTGACCAATATTAGGTGTAACTCTAATTTCTTTTAATTCAACAGTCTTTTGATTTTTTCTAGACTCTTTTTCTTTTTTAGCTTGCTCGAATTTATACTTTCCATAGTTCATCAATCTGCAAACTACCGGTTTAGCATTTGGAGCAACTAAAACTAAGTCTAGATTTTGCTCTTCAGCGTATTCTAGAGCTTCTTCAATTGATAAAACACCAATCTTTTCTCCATTAGCTCCTATTACTTGAACTTCTTTTTCTTTAATTTGTCCATTTATTGGCAATTCTTGTTTGATAGTAAAACACCTCCAAAAAAAAATTTGACTTATTTTAAAAAGCCAAATCCATACATAAATTCATTATTATAATAATATAAAACTTGAATTATAACCTTATGCTTACTCACAAGATAAGGTGAGAAATGGATATTTCTTCTTAAAACATTAATATATTACTACTTTTTTTGCCATTTGTCAACATTTTAGCGCAAAAAAGTGAGAAACATTTACGTTTCTCACCTTTTCCAATTAAACATCTTTTATTTATTTTTTGAAAATATTGAAAGTATTGTATCTATTATTTTTTGAATAAATCCTTTGTTTTCTACTTGAGTTGTGTCTGTTGGAAGTTGTGAATCAACAGACTCATTTGGTTCAGCAGTTTGTGAAACTTCAACTGTATCTGTATAATCTTTGATATCTTCATTCTTTTGAGCAAGCTCTTCATATCTTTGAACTACTCTTGGTCTAGAGAAATCTTCTTGTGTAGTATTTGTTTGTGTAGTTTCAGTATTATTCTCAAATAGTTTTTCTACACTATATCTTTCTCTCATTTGCTCTTCAAGCTTTTCTTGATTTGAAAGCATGATATCATATAACTCTTTTTTTCTTTCCTCATCTTCACACCAGTATTTTAAGTGAAGTAATGCAATTATTTCTAATGCATATCTTTGTAATCCTTGGTTCTGTAATGGAACATATGGA
>Ga0247610_10001964_pt1 | contig 24509 bp, 18 predicted proteins | sample 174DNAGHGhighgp2_FD_193483 | JGI IMG/M metagenome (GOLD analysis project Ga0247610, IMG submission 193483) | Sheep rumen microbial communities from Palmerston North, Manawatu-Wanganui, New Zealand - 1742 DNA GHGhigh gp2 | ecosystem: Host-associated > Mammals > Digestive system > Stomach > Rumen...
ACAAAAACGGCAAGGGCGGCATCTACAACCTCGTCACCAAGCGCGGCCTCTGCAAGGGCGCGAACTCCAAGATCTCGTGGACACAGGTGGAGACCGGCTCGGCCGTCACGTGGAAGTACCCGGGCTGCATCCTCAAGGGCGACAACAGCGTGGGCGAGTTCTACTCCGTGGCCGTCACCAACAACTACCAGCAGGCCGACACCGGCACGAAGATGATCCACCTGGGCCGCAACACCCGCAGCCTGATCGTCTCCAAGGGCATCTCCGCCGGCCACAGCCAGAACAGCTACCGCGGACTCGTGCGGGTCGACAAGAACGCCGAGAACGCCCGCAACTTCTCGCAATGCGACTCACTGCTGATGGGCGACAAGTGCGGTGCGCACACCTGGCCCGACCTGCAGTGCGCCAACTCCTCGTCAGTGCTGGAGCACGAGGCCACCACCTCGAAGATTTCCGACGACCAGCTCTTCTACTGCCAGCAGCGCGGCATCGACCAGGAGAACGCCGTCAGCCTCATCGTTAACGGCTACGCCAAGGAGGTGCTCAGCAAGCTGCCGATGGAGTTCGCCGTCGAGGCGCAGAAACTGCTGAGTCTGACGCTGTCGGGGAGCGTGGGGTGATGCTTAACAGGAATTAGGGATTGATGTGGATCGGGTGGAACGCCGGATTTCCGGCCTGACTCATCCTATCCGCAAAAGCCGCCGCGAAACCTGAATCCAGCCTCCTCCCTTGTCTCACCATACTCTATAATAAGGCTATAGTATTGGGTAGAAGCAATCTATAAGCAATCCGCAGCACGCCACGGAAGTGGCGTCGCGCGACGGCTTTTTTGCGACGCTTGGAAGCGTCGGCTCCTGAGCGGCACCGGCTCGATCCAACAAAAAAAGTTGACGCGCAATTCCTGATTGTTACAGACATTCACTGTTTTCCAGCAAAATTGTATCTTTGCCGCAAAATAAATCGAAGCATCATGAGAAAAGACCTTCAACGGGTGTTCGCCGCCATCCTGACAATCTGTGGCTGTTTTGTCCTGACAGGTTGCTCCGGTGCGAAATGGAGCGTGTCCGATAGTTTTTACAACAACTTGATAGCCGAGGACCGCTACAGGATGATTCTAAACGGGCTGCAGGTGACGCTGGTCATCACACTCTGCGCCGCCGTTCTGGGCACGATACTGGGCGGCTTGGTGTGCTGGATGCGTATGAACCGCCGGCCGTGGCTGCAGAAGGTGGCCAAGGTCTATATCGACATCATGCGTGGTACACCCGTACTGGTTGTGCTCATGCTGATGTATTACGTGGTGATGGCACCGCTGAAAACCACGGGCATCGTGGTGGCCATCGTCACTTTCGCCATGAACTTGGCGGCCTACGTCAGCGAGATGCTGCGCACCTCCATACAAGGCATCGACCGAGGCCAGACCGAGGCGGGCCTGGCTTTGGGCTACACGCCGCGGCAGACGTTCTTCCAAATTGTGCTGCCACAAGTAGTCAAGGCCGTCATGCCCGTCTATCAGGGCGAGGTGGTAAGTCTGCTGAAAGGCACCAGCATCGTGGGATACATCGCCGTGGCCGACATGACGAGGGCTTCCGACCTGATACGCTCGCGCACCTTCGACGCCTTCTTCCCTCTCATCGTGACGGCCATCATCTATTTTATCATTGCCTGGCTCATCGGGATGCTGCTCACCTCACTGGTGCAGCGTAAGCGCACGAAGGCCATCGTAGCAGCTGTGGCTCTGGTGATCGGCGGAACGGCCTGCTATGTGCCCTCTCTGCTGTCGGACAGCAAGAAAGCCTCCACCACAGACGCGCGGACGGACGTTCCAGCCGTGTTCAAAGCCCTCAGCGGGAAGAAAGTGGGCGTCGTCATCGGCAGCATACAGGACATGGCCGTCACCGAGTTGGCACCGGATGCCGACATACAGCGTGTGGCCTCCTATGCCGACCTGTTGGCCGCCTTAGAAAACGGCAAGGTGGATGTGGCCGGTTTCGAAAGTTTGACAATGACGTTCAACAAGGAAGTGACTTCCAAGGTGGACTCTGTAGGCACAGGTCTGGCACCAATTCAGGTCGGTACCTGTTTCCAACTGGGAAACAGCGAGTTACAACAAGATTTCAACAATTACCTGGCCGATATCAAAGACGACGGAACTTATCAGAATATTCTGAACCGTTGGACCAATGCAGACGACCCTTCAGCACTGGACATACCCAAGCAGCGCGGAACGGGGAAGCCCCTGCGCGTGGCCATTTATCCCTCCATGCCACCGTTCAATTTCATCTGCTCAGGAAAGCCTTCCGGCATTGAAGTGGATATTCTGACAGAGTGGGCCAACAGGCGCAACTGGAAACTGGAGTTCCTCGTGATGGACTTTGCCTCGCAGATTCCAGCCGTGCAGACAGGCAAGGTCGATATGGCCATGGGAGCCATCAGCATCACCGAGGAGCGGCAGAAGCAGGTGCTCTTCTCCGACGGATATTTCGAGTCGCACATCTTGCTTATCACACGCAAAGGGGAAGCGGGGATCCTCGCCCCTTCTTCACCGTCGCCCGACACAGGGAAAGGGACGAGCAAATGGCCGTGGGTGGCCTCCTTCCTTGTTCTCTTAATGGGTTGTGGTGCATGGTTCCTCATCCGCCGTAAACACAGCATGTCCCAAACCTCAACGCCCACCGCCCCGTCCTCCGCTCAACCCTCCGACCATCCCGTCATTCGCATCACCCATCTGAAGAAAAGCTATGAGGATCTGGACGTTTTACGAGACATCAACGCCGACGTGCATCGCGGCGAGGTCATCTCCATCATCGGCCCGTCGGGCACGGGCAAGAGTACCTTATTGCGATGCCTGAACCTATTGGAGCAGCCCACCGGCGGCAGTATCTTCGTTGACGGGGAAGACATCCTCTCCAAAGGTTATCCCATCAACCTCCTGCGCCGGAAGATGGGGATGGTGTTCCAGAGTTTCAATCTCTTCGGGCATAAGACCGTGCTGGAAAACGTCATGCTTGCCCCCTGCCAGCTGCGCCACGAGCCCGTGGAGAAGGCGCGGGAGGAAGGGATGGCGCTCCTGCGCAAGGTAGGGCTGGCCGAGAAGGCCGACGTCTATCCATCAAGCCTCTCCGGCGGACAGAAGCAGCGTGTGGCCATCGCCCGAGCCCTGGCCATGAAGCCCGAAATCCTCCTCTTCGACGAGCCCACCTCGGCACTTGACCCCACCATGGTGGGCGAGGTGCTCAGCGTCATCCGACAGCTGGCCGACGAAGGCATGACCATGCTCATCGTCACCCACGAGATGAAGTTCGCCCACGACGTGAGCACACGCATCTTCTTCATGTACGACGGCTTCATCCACGAGGACGGATCGCCCGCGCAGATCTTCGAGTCGCCCGTCCACAGCGCCACCAAGGCTTTCATTCAGCGCATCCGCAAGGAGGCGTTCGAAATCGACAGCCCTGACTTCGACTTCCTCGGAATGCACTCCGCCATCAACGCCTTCTGCTACAAATACGGCATCATCGAGAAGCAGGAAACAGCGCAACTGCTGGTGGACAAGATGCTCGACGACGTGATGGCCGCCTATCGCCCCATCACCGTCCGCATCACCCACAGCGAACAGTCGGACGTCACCGCCTTGGATTTCATGGTGGAGAAAATGGAGACTACACCGCTGACTGACAACCAGCGAAACGAACTGGGCAAACAGTGCCGACAGGTGGTGGAGGAGCCCACCAAGCGAGGCTTCCGCGTGAAACTAATACTGTGACGTGGATTTTTGTCCTTCTTTCCAATCAACATTCACCGTTCACACAAAAAAACAGTATCTTTGCCGACAGATTCAATCATCAAATCCCAAAACACACCATGTACATCACCAACTACATTACCGGAACCGTCATCAGAGGATTGGGGAACGGACACAAGTTCGGCTTCCCGACCGCCAACGTGCAACCCGACTTCCCCGTCTCGCTGGAGAAGGGTGCCTACGCCGCTTGGATCAAGTACGACGGGAAACGCAAAAAAGCGATGCTCTACGTGGGCACCCGCCCGACACTGAACCTGCACGAGCTCACCTACGAAATACATGTCATCGACGCCAACCCTGTACTTTACGGCAAACATATTGCGTTCAAACCCGTTTATAAACTAGAGGAAGAGAAAAAATTCAGGACCCAGAAAGGACTGATCACTGCCCTCGACGATTACAAACGCACTGCCAAATCCTTGCTGGCTTCGAGCCATTCTCATGTCCTCACCCCGAGATTAGACGACATTGACGACGTCATGAAGATTATCGGGCAGGCGAAACGCAGGATGAAAGAGCAAGGGCTGGACCAGTGGCAGGACGGCTACCCCGATGAGGAGACCATCCGCAACGACAAACGGAAACATCAGGCGCATATTGTCAGGAAATGGTTCGAAACCGCCGCATATGCCGCCATCGTGTTCGGCGAAGACCCCTATTACGAAAATATTGACGGGAAGTGGCTCAGTGACGGCGAGCCTTACGTTGTCGTGCACCGCCTCGCCGTAGGCGACAAGTACCTCGGTCTCGACCTCGCCAAGCACCTCCTCAAATTCGCGGAGCGGAAAGCACGCTCCAGGAACGTTAAATGGTTCCGCATCGACACTCACCCGGACAACATCCCGATGGGCAACCTCATCCGTGACTTCGGCTTCAGCCTGTGCGGAACTGTGCAGGTGAGGGGCGGAATGAGATTGGCATACGAGAAACAGGTCTCCCCTTTTTAACCCATTTCCCGCCCCGCAATCAAGCAGCCCTGCACGGCCGGTGCGACGAACAAAAAAAATACTACTTTTGCACGATTTTCCAAACAACCACCGAACCCTGACCTCAAGGGTTCCATAAAACATATTATAATGTCATTAGAACAAAAAATCAACGAAGACATCAAAGCCGCGATGTTGGCCCGCGAGTCACAGAAACTCAACGCCTTACGGGCAGTGAAATCGGCCATCCTGTTAGCCAAGACCCAGAAGGGCGGCGGTACCGGGTTGGACGAGGAGTCTGAAATCAAGATTCTGAAGCAACTGGTGAAGCAGCGTCAGGAATCCGCAGAGACCTATCTTGCACAGAACCGCAGCGACCTTGCCGCCGAGGAACAGTTCCAGTCGGACATCATCAAAGGCTATCTGCCGCAAATGCTTTCCGAAGAGGAGGTTGAAAGTACCTTGAAGGGCATCATAGCCCAAAACGGCTTCAGCGGCATGAAAGACATGGGCAAGGTTATGGGCTTGGCCACCAAGACATTCGCCGGCAAAGCCGACAACAGGCTGGTGTCCGACATTGTCAAACGGCTTCTGGCCCAGTAGGACAAGCGATGCGCTACTACATTGTGGCAGGGGAGGCATCCGGGGACCTGCATGCCTCCAACCTGATAAAGGCCATACAGGCAGAGGACCCCGGCGCGGATTTCAGGGGCTGTGGCGGCGACCGTATGCGGGAAGCTGGCGCAGAACTCCTGATCCACTACAAGGAGATGGCCTATATGGGCTTCTGGGAAGTCTTCGTGCATCTTTCCGCCGTGCTGGGGAACATCAGACGCTGCAAGGCCGACATCATGCGCTGGCATCCTGACGTGCTGGTGCTCGTCGACCTGCCCGGGTTCAACCTCCGCATCGCCAAATTCGCGAAAAAGCACCACTTCAAAGTCGTCTACTACATCTCCCCGCAGATCTGGGCTTGGAAAAAGGGGCGAATCAAGCAAATCAGACGCGATGTCGACGAAATGATGGTCATCCTGCCTTTCGAGAAGGATTTCTACGAGAAGAACGGGATGAAGGTGCATTACGTGGGGCATCCGCTGTTGGATGCCGTGAGCCGCGACCTGCCCGAGCTTCCCGAAGTCCGACGTTTCCGGGAAAACAACGGCCTCGACAACCGCGAAATCATCGCTTTGCTGCCCGGAAGCCGCAAGCAGGAAATCCACGCCATCCTCCCGAACATGATCGACGTAGCCGAACGGTTCCCCCAGTTCCAGTTCGTGCTCTCAACCGTGTCTTGGCTTCCGAAAGAGCTGTACAACAAGTATCTGAGAAACTCTAAAGTCCAGCGGGTCTGCGACCAGACCTACCCGTTGCTGGCAAACGCCAAAGCGGCCATCGTGGCCTCGGGCACCGCCACCTTAGAGACCGCCATGATCGGCACCCCACAAGTGGTCTGTTATGCCGGAAGCGAACTTTCCTATCTGATAGCCAAGCACTTGATTTCAGGCATCCGTTATATTTCCCTGCCAAACCTCATCATGGACCAAGCCGTCGTCACGGAGCTTATCCAACACGACTACAACACGGCACGGCTCGAAAAGGAACTGCGCCTTATCACTGAGAATCCAGACAACATCTCCGCAATGAAAGCGCAATACAAGGCTCTATACGCCAAGCTCGGGGACGGGTCGGCATCAAAGAACGCCGCCGACATTGTAGTCAAATCCGCAGCCTCTCCGCTACCAGACTAATTTGAACCCTGTGCTGTGGACATTGATAATCTGCACGTTGGGTTCGCCTTTCAGTAGTTTGCGCAGACGGGTAATATAGACATCCATGTTGCGGCTGTTGTAGAAGCTGTCCTCCCCCCATATCTTCTTCAGGGCATAGCTCCGATAAAGCACATCATTGCGCTGCTCATAGAGCATATCCAACAGCGCGGCCTCGCGGGTGGTCATCTTCTGCTCCTTGCCGTTGACAATGAGAACCTGCCGCTTGCGGTCGAACCTTATGTTGCCGATGTTGACGACATGATCTTCCTCCTCTTCCTGCGCACCGGTGCGGCGCAGCAAGGCCTGCATCCGGGCCAACAAAATCTCCATCGTGAAAGGCTTGGTGATGTAGTCGTCGCCCCCAATAGACAGACCTTTGATCATATCCTCCTGCATAGCCTTGGCTGTCAAGAAGATAATCGGAATTTTCTTGTCCATCTTGCGAATCTCCTGCGCCAAGGTGAACCCGTCCTTGATGGGCATCATCACGTCAATGAGACATAGGTCGAACTCGTTGGTGCAAAACATCTCATAGGCGGCCTCGCCGTTATTCGCATGGCTCACCCTATAGCCTTTGCCCGTCAAGACCGTGGACAAAACCTTGCCCAAGTTCATGTCGTCTTCCGCCAGTAATATCCTTTTGCTTTCCATATTTCCTATTTATAAAACGAACGAGCAAAAATAAAAAAAACTTCCAATACAAGACCCTTCTGGGGAATAGTTTTTTTCTGTTTAAACTTTTCGGTAAATTTTATATCTTTGCCGTCTGGATATATTGAATAATTGTAACCAATAAAATACGCAAGAAAATGAGAAAAACTTTCCGCTTAATGATGGTCATCGCCACGATGATCTGCACCGTGAGCGCATTCGCTCAGAAGCCCTTTGCCGGCCGCATCACCTTCGAAATGTCTGCAGAGGGTGTTTCAGACCCTAACATCAACGCCGAGCTGTCCGAACAGACCATGGAATACACCGTCATGGGCAACAGCTACCGCATGGACATGAACCAGGGCGTCGATGTCATCACCATCGCCAACGGCAACTCCAAGACCTACACCGTCATCCTCGGCATCCCCGGCTACGGCAAATACTACATCCAGCAGACTGAAGAGGACATTCAGAAAAAGTTGACCACCACAAAGTTCGAATACGAGTACACTAACGAGGAAAAGACCATCTCCGGCTACAAATGCAAGAAAGTGATTGAAAAGGTGACGGATCTGGAAAGCGACGAGGAGATGACCATCGTCCTGTGGGTCACCAATGAACTCGGTGTTGGCGACAACATCAACTTCTTCGAGCACCCCGACCTGAAAGGATACCCGCTCTGCACCGAGTCGAAAAAAGAGATAAACGGCGAGGATGTGACCATCGTCATGACCGCCACGAAGATTGTCCCCGACAAGAAAGTGAAAGCCACCGCATTCCTTCTCCCCGCTGACGCAAAGGACTTCTCCGAAGCTCCCGAAGAACTCAAGCAGATGCTCGGCGGTCAAGGGGAAGAATAACCGTCCTTCTCCCCACCATGTGGCGCAAGCTCACCGAGGCTGAAGTCAACGCGTTGACTCAGCAGAACAACAGTGCAGACGACTGGAAAGCGATTTCCGTCGCCCGCACTTTTTCTGTTTTAAACATCCGCAACTGCCATTTTTCCGGCAAAGTTGAAATCGAAGGCAACGTGTTGCTGTCCAACATCATGCACATTGAGAACTACCACATCGGGGCAAACAGCCGGATAACCGACGTCGGGGTCCTCTCATTCACCGAAGAACGGTTCGCCTACCCGTTGGAACTCTGCAACGAGGACGGCCGATACACCGTCACCGCTGTGCCCGGCATGAACAGCACGGACGTTTTTTGCGCCTTATACACCGGAGAACCAGGTCTTTACGCCGACATCAAGACTGAAACCATGGGGCATATCGGCGAAAACGCGACCATTGAGCATGTCAAGGTCATCCACAACACCCACTTCGAATCACACGCCATGCTCTCAGGCTGTTGCGAGATTCAGCACTCCTTCATCGACTCCACAGCGGAAGAGCCCGCCCGCATCGGGGCCGGGGTAATCCTGCGCAACGCCATTGTGCACCGGGGGGCAAACCTCGACTCGCGCGCATTCCTGTCCGATGTGCTTGTCGGACAGCAGGTCAGCATCAGCGAGGGGGCGCGGGTTTACCAGTCGGCCATCGGGGACAACAGCCACATCGCCGGGTGCGAAATTGGGCACTCGTTCCTCTACCCGTGCCACGAGCAGCACCACAGCAACTCATTCCTTATAGCCGCACACATCCAGGGGCAGAGCAATGTTGCCGCCGGCGCCACGCTCGGCTCCAACCACAACGGCCGCAAAAACGACGTCGACCTGGTGGCTGGCCGCGGCTTCTGGCCCGGACTCTGTTCCTCGCTGGCGTTCCCATGCTCCTTCGCGCCCTACACCCTCATCGCAAAAGGGGCTTACCCCAGACCGTTGCACATTCCGTTCTCATTCTCTCTGATTAACAACAATATACAAGACAATTGCTTAGAGATTATGCCCGCCTTCTGGTGGATGCACAACGCCTACGCGATGATGCGCAACGAATGGAAATACAAAAACCGCGACAAACGCAAAAAACATACGCAATATTATGATTCACTGCCACTTGCGCCAGACACCATACACATCGTGATGGAGAACCACCAGCTGCTGACCCGTCACCTCGCGGGCGAAGCGGAACTCCCGCAAATGGAGATGTCCAACCGGCCGGTTCGAATCCTGAAAGAGAAGGAAGCTGTGACCGCCTACCGCGAGATGATGCTCTGCTACGTTTTAGGGAAAGGTGTTTTCAACAACAAGCCCGACACCCTGATAGAGTTATCAGAAGACATTGACCTGCAATGGATTAATGCAGGCGGAAACGTACTGACCACCGAACAATGGACAACCCTCTGCAAGGCATCATCGTTGAAGGAGAGCCATAAATTGCAACTGGAATATGTGGACGAGAACTTCTCTTTCGTTCACCTCCAAGATGCCATCTGTCTTTTGGATTACCTTTGCGACGGCAAAATCACCAAGTCGCGCATCCAAGTCTTGTATTCCGAAGCCATCGCAGCGCAAGTTCATTTCTATGAGCGTGTTATAGAAGAAAGAAAAAAAGACTTGACTTCTGGTTTCCGAAAGACGAACCCGATGTTCCCATTCAAGGCCAAGGAAGCGATGGACGACAACATCTGCCAGAAAGCGGCAGAAGAAATCGCAAAGTTAAACAGGATTCTGCACATTTAACAGAAAATCAAAAGAAAAAAATGACCATATACGAAGAAATTCTTAATAAGAAAGCCAAAATCGGCGTAATCGGTTTGGGCTATGTCGGACTGCCTTTGGCAATGGCTTTCGCCCACAAGGCCTCCGTTATCGGATTCGACATCAACGAAGAGCACCTGGACGTGATGCGAACAGGCAAAGACCCGTGCAAAGAGTTGGACGACAATGTTTTCAACAATGCCGACATTTTGTTCACCTCCTCTTTGGACGACCTTGCAAAAGCCCGGTTCTACATCGTCGCGGTGCCGACCCCCATTGACAAAAACAACAAGCCGGACCTGAAGCCGCTCCTCGGAGCGACCAAATCCGTCGGCCAAGTGCTGAAAAAAGGCGACTATGTGGTCTATGAGTCCACGGTTTATCCCGGATGCACCGAAGAGGACTGCGTGCCGTTGCTGGAAAAGCTTTCGGGACTCAAAGCCGGCACGGACTTCAAATTCGGATACTCCCCCGAACGCATCAATCCGGGCGAGAAAGTGCACACGCTCCAGAAGACCCGCAAAATCGTCTCCGGCTGCGACGAGGAATCGTTGTCCGTGATTGGCAAGGTCTATTCGCTGGTCGTGGAGGCGGACCTGCACTACGCCCCCACGGTCAAGGTGGCCGAAGCGGCCAAGATCATCGAGAATACCCAACGCGATGTCAACATCGCCCTGATGAACGAGTTGTCGATCCTGTTCGGCCGCATGGGCATCAACACCTACGACGTGCTTTCGGCCGCCGGCACGAAATGGAACTTCATGCCCTTTTCCCCGGGACTTGTCGGCGGGCACTGCATCGGCGTTGACCCCTACTACCTCGTCCACAAAGCTGCTGAACTCAAGTATCACACACAGGTCATTTCCGCCGGGCGGGCCGTCAACGATTCCATGGGCGGCTACATCGGGAAGAACGTCGTCAAGATGATCATCGCCTCCGGAAAGCCCGCCATGAACGCCCGCGTGCTGGTGATGGGTATCACCTTCAAGGAAAACGTCGCCGACATCCGCAACTCCAAAGTGGTCGACATCATCCACGAACTGCAAGACTTCGGAGTGAACGTGGACGTCATCGACCCCTTCGCCGACCCGGACGAGGTGAAAAGGTGCTATGGACTAACCCTAAAGGCCCGTCCGGAGGGCCCTTACAACGCCATCATCGCCGCCGTCGCCCATGATGAATACAAAGAACTTACCGAAAGCCATTTTCTGGAACTCTCTGTAGGCAAAGGCATCCTCGCCGACATCAAAGGGCTATACCGGGGGAAAATTCAGAAGATGACCTACTGGAGCCTGTAACCAATTAGGAATTAGAAATTAGGAATTAGGAATTTAATTGGACATTCGTTTCCATTGCACGTTGAAAATGGCTGACAATTATATAGAAAACAAATTCGAGGAATACAATAGCAAAAAGAAAGTGGTCTATAAGTCCGCCGGACGGTCACTGGACAGGCTGTTGACGACCAACCGAAGCTACCGTGGTTACGATCAAGCCTATGCCGTTTCAAAGGGCACGTTAGAGAAGATCGTGGCCGTGAACCCGCTGCTGCCGTCTGCGAAAAACCAGCAGGCGTTGCGTTTCAAGCTCGTCACAGCAGGTGACAGGGCCGATATTGTACTGGAGAACATCAAGTTAGGGGGCATGTTACCGGAGCTGCACCTGCCATTTCCCGGCACTGAACCCCAAGCTTTCATCATCATCTGCTCCACCGTGCCTGAGAGCAAGATGCTGCACGTGGATCTGGGGATTGCCGCGCAGAGCATGCTGCTGAAAGCCGTGGAATTAGGATATAACGGATTGATAATCGGGGCATTCAATGCAAAAAGGATCGAAGAATCCTTTGCGCTCCCCTACCCTCCCGTCCTAATCCTCGCCATCGGGAAAGGCAACGAAAACATTGAACTGAAAACGATTTCTGCAAACGAAAGCCACGCATACTATCGTGAAAACGGCACTCACATAGTGCCAAAAGTGCGGTGGGAAGAACTGATTATTCGTTAATAATCAGCAGTTAAGCGGTTAGGGTCCCAATTCCCCTCCTTATAGAAAGGGTGGCCGCAAGCTGGGGTAGAAATATAGGCGTTATCGGCGTAAGCCGTCCATAAGTGTCCTATGTGTTAATCGAGGGTTTCCAAGTTCCCAAGGATAATATCAATCCTGTCGTCGAAGGCTTCACGGGTGGCATAACCGACATGGGGCAAGAGTACGCAGTTCGGGGCATTCAACAGCGGATGGTCCATAGGCAGAGGCGGTTCCTTTTCATAGACATCGATGCCGGCTCCTGCAATCTTGCCGTCAACCAAAGCCTTCGCCAGAGCATCCATATCCACCACGTTCCCTCTTGCGGTATTGACGAAAATTGCCGAGGGTTTGCACAACGCCAGCAACTCTTTGCTAATCAAATGCTCAGTATCGCCATTCAGCGGCACATGCAGGGAGACGATGTCGCTGTCGCGCATCAGGTCCTCGAGGCTCACATACCGAATCCCCATGGCTTCAACTTCCGGCTTTCGGGTTCGGCTCCAGGCAATCACTCTGCAGCCGAAAGCAAGAAGCAACTGCGCAGTGCGGATGCCAATGGCACCCGTTCCGACGATGCCGACGGTCTTGCCACAAAGTTCACGCCCAAGAAAAGCACCGCGCACACCACCCTGGCGTATACTCCCGTCCAACGAGGTGATTTTCCGAAGCACGTCAAGCATCAGTCCCACAGCCAGTTCCGCAACAGCTTGGGTGGCATAGCCAGAGGCGTTTTTCACTTGGACGCCGTTAGACTGGCAATACGCAAGGTCGATGTGGTCAAGTCCTGTAAAAGCCACATCCAGAAGGCGCAGATCGGGGCATTTTGACAATATATCAGCCGATAGCGGGATATTGGAGATCATAACGACCTCCGCGCCCTGCATCCGCGCAACAAGCGTGTCGGCATCCTCTTTTCGGTCAGGATACCAGACAAATTCATGGCCTTTCCGGGCCAAATCCTGTTTGATGGCTTGCGCCCTTTCTGCGGTGATTCCGATCGGTTCGACAGCTACTATTCTCATGACTGTAGGAATTATTGGCCAACAACATTCAATGTTTCCACTTGCAAGACCTCCTGCGTGGTGGCATCCAGCACAAACGCCACCACATAGCAGTTTTCCGGCACCCAGTCGGTATCGGAAAAGCCCACGGAAGCAGCAAACGTGTCCGAATCACCTGCGTTCATGGCATTGGCCATATTCAATTTGTAGCCACTCAGTATGTCGTCTGTCACGGTCTTGCGCAGCACATGGTTGTGAACGTAATCCTCAATATCCTGATTTCCGTCCTTTTGAGGTTTCACGATCCCGTCTTCAAGCAGATAGACCACCAGGCTGAGGGGGTTGGGATAGTCCTTGAGCATGGTCACTTTGGCATTTGTCTTCAACGTTTTTTTGGATGCGTCATACAGATTGATCAATTGAAGCGCAGCATACACTTGGGAGCGGTCAACTTCGGCAAGCTGATTTCCCCAAAGTTCGCGCGACCAGCCACCCTCTTTATAGTTGCGATTCACGATAGCCGATGGGATAGCGTCAATCACGTAATAATCACCCAGTCGGGTGCCTTTCTCAGTACGGAAGTCGTAGTTGAAAGTGCTTCCCACCGGTTTGGCCAATGCACCATAATGGATTCCAACAGCCACCAGCGTGTCGCCATAGCGGGAGTGCAGGGTTTCCAAAATCTGATGCCCCATCGGACAGTTGGTGCAGCGGTGACCGGTAAACTCCTCAATCAGCATCTTGCGATAGACCTCTCCGGGGTTCACCTCGGGAAAGGACACGTCTGACTGGGCATTGGATGGAATCACTGCATAATCTCCGTCTATCTTGTCACAAGCGAAAAAGAGGCCTGTAAGACAGAGAAACATCAAGGAGAGGGTGAAATATCTCTTCATTGCATTAACTTTTAACATTAGAAGCGCAAAAATACATTTTTTTTCGTACAGTTGGAGCCCCCACACGCAGACATCATATTTTATAGACTTTACCCTTAGGTTTGGAAGGGAGGTCCTCCTCGTTCTGACGGGGAGACGCCGTTCCGGGTTTCACCTCGAAGCGGAAATCCTGGGTTGAGACGGTTTTGTATGTCTGGGTCTCGTCGTCGTAATAAGTGAAAGTGGCACCGGGGATAAAATATTCGCCCTCCGTGTGCGGTATCAGCCTGAATTGGAATGTTTTGGACCCGCTCACCAAATTTCCTTTAGCGCCTATGCGCTGAGTGATTTTAGGATAGGTGATGTCGCAATCGGCTGGAAAATCAATCTTGATATCCTGAGATTCAATATGATGCAGGTTTCCATTCCCTGAAACGGTCACGGTATAGACCAATGACTGGTTGGCACGGAGGTCGGTTTTGTCTATAGAGGCGGAAATGTCGAAATGGCCGACAAGGTCCGTTTTCCCTTCATCACGGGTGCCGGGAAGTGGCTTTACCTTGATTGTCAGCTCGTTGGATGTCAACCGAAAGTCCTTGGCACGGGTCGTCGTCATCGAGCCCCAGAAGGGGTTGTTCACGACAGCCGGCACCCCGATGCGGACAACGAGGTCCATCTTGGGAATGGTGACTTTGCCTGTCTTCAACGGGTAGGCGGCCGTCTGCAGGATGGTATAGACATGGTAGCGTTCCCCTTTGATGGTCTCTGTCGCCTCGTCCCCGTAGGCCTGATCAAGGCGGTCAAGCCAGAGTGCGTCCGTCGGGGCGTAGTTGGCGCGGGCAATCTCATAGCCCCGGATTTCCTGTTTGATATAAAGTTTGTGGGTGACCACCACCGCCTCGCCCTGCCAAGCCTCGGCCTGTGAGATTTCGGACTTCACAAAAAGGTCTTCCTTTTTGATATTGTCCTTATACTCAACTTTTTCCGATTTTGATTTGGGCTCTTGGGAATTATGGTCTCCGAAGGGGTTCATATCCGGAAAGTCGAAGCGGAAGAAGTCGAACGGACTATTGCGTTGTTCTTGCTGTGCCTGTTTATCAGCTTTTATCACACTGATTTCCAACGCATTGCTCCGCAACACTTTGCCATCCACAGAGACAGACACGCCAGGGATGGTGTATTTCCCCTCGCGGCGTGCCACCAGGACATAGGTGTAGGTGTACTGGGTGTTTTGCTCCATCTGGCCGTTGACGATGGAGATGGATGTGCTGGACCCCATGCTCGGGCCGCCAACAAACTCGAGCTTCCCGAAATCGGTGTTGAGAACGGTGCCTTTCTCGGAAGTGGTCACCGTATATTGGAATTGCTGGCCCACCATCACTTCGGCAGGGGCTTTCGCCATGCAGACCTGTTCGTCTTGAGCGTACATTTTATGGAAGATGCCGCAGAAAGATAGCGACAAAAGCATAACAATCAATACATTACGTTTCATTTTATCAAAAATTTGCGATTTTATAACGCTGGAGGACATTTAATATTGTATCTATTGAAAAAAAATGTACATTTGCCGCATAATTTCAAAAAAAACAAAGATGAAGATCGCTTTATTCGCAGCAGTTGAAGAGGAAGTCCGGAAAATCAGTCCCAAAGTACACCTGACAGGCATCGGCCGCGAGAATGCCACGTTTGCCATGTTGAAATTCATGCAACAGCATCAGGACGAAGAGTTTATGATCATGAACATTGGCACGGCGGGGGCGCACACCGCCCCGGTGGGCAGCCTGCTACGCATCACCGAGATCGTCTCCGGCGGCCGGCAGTTCCTGCCATCGCCGATGCTCACCGACAAGCTACCCGTGGATGTACCCGGCACGACGGACGCCAAGCTCTTCTCCTCCGACTGTTTTGTATCCCCGCACGTTTACTCCGCCGATTTCCTGCACAATCTGACCGGGATGGCCGACTGTTTCGACATGGAATCCTCCGCACTCTACACCATTGCCAAGCATTACCGCAAGCCCTATGTCTCCTTCAAGATCGTCTCCGACCATCTTGACATCGACATCGCCACATGGCAGCAGCGTGTCCACCAACTCTCCGACACGATCTGCGACTTCGCCCTCTCCACCCTCGACCTTTTGGGCGACCACGAGCTCCTGGTATGAAAACCCTGACATGCACGCGAACCATTTTAACATAATTTAAACACTGCCCCCCAAACCTCAAACCTTAAGCCATGGCCATCAAGACAATGCCACATTTTTTAGATATGGACGACGAACGTCTGTATGAGCTGGAGAATGCCAGATACGTGTTGCTCGGAGTCCCCTACGACGGCACGAGCACGTTTGTGAAAGGAGCTGACAAAGGCCCTCAGGCCATCCTGGACGCATCCGACAGCATTGAGTTGTATGACATTCAGTACCAATATGATGCAAGTACATCTGGGATATACACGGACCACCACGAATACGATTTCCGCACGCCAGACCAGATGGTGGACTCGGTCTTCAAGCGGGTGAGTCGCTATATGGACTTGGGCAGGCGGATAGTGCTGACCGGCGGGGAGCATTCCGTCTCGGTTGGTGCGATCCGGGCGATGGCGGAGCGGCATCCGGGCCTCACGGTGCTGCAGATAGACGCGCACGCCGACTTGCGGGACAGCTACCACGGTTCGCCGTACAACCACGCCTGCGTGATGCGCCGCGCCCAGGAGGTGGCGCGCGTGGTCCAGGTGGGCATCCGGAACGTGTGCGCCGAGGAACTCCCGAACGTGGTGCCGGAGAACATCTTCTACGCCCACCGCATCCACAACCGGACGGACTGGATGGAGGAAGCGGTTGGACGTCTCACGGACGAGGTCTACATCACGGTGGACCTGGACGGTTTCGACCCGTCCATCCTCCCGGCCACGGGCACGCCGCTGCCCGGCGGGCTGCAGTGGTACCCCACCCTGGCGTTCCTGGAGAAGGTCTTCCGCGAGCGCCACGTGGTCGGCTTCGACATTGTGGAGCTTTGCCCGCAGCCTGACAGCAAGGTCTCAGACGTCCTGGCCGCGACACTATTATATAAGATGATAACTTTATGGGAATTGAGCGGGCACGCCCCCGCTGTCTCTTAAGGCGCCCATGCCTTCTTCCCTGTTTCACACGCCTCCGACAGTGTTCATAAAATGTTGAAAAATTATGCCTCTTCAACGAACCGTTCACTTTCGGAAATTTGTAATTTTGCGGCGTTTTTTTTACTATCAAAGCGAACTTATATTTTATCATCAATAATAATACAATCTTTATTCACAAAAATCAAACAATTATGCAAAAGTTCCTACGAATTTTTATGCTGACGGCACTTTTCCTGCCGTTCGCATTGCAGGCGCAGACGCTGACAGTTTGCAACGGGACGAGCAACAACCAGTATATCCCCTTCTACGGGTATAATGGTGATGCCGCCCAGCACAACCAGATGATCTACCCTGCCGAAAGTTTATCTGCCATGAACGGCGAGACCATTCTGCAGATGGTATTCTACATTGATCCGAGTGCCCAAAACGGCACCTACACTGCTGCCGATCGTTTGGGTACCTGGACCGTTTCGCTCGGCGAAACGACGGCCACTACCTTGAACGGCCTTGACAGCACGACCACGCTGACCCAGGTCTATCAAGGCTATTTCGACTGCTCGACAGGCACTTTGACCCTCGAGTTCGACGTTCCTTACCTCTATAATGGCGGGAACCTGCTGGTTGACCTCAACCACAGCGCCGCCAGCTGGAACCGTTGGTATTTCTTAGGAGAGAACACGGCTTCCACCGTGGCTTACAACAGCAACACGAGCAACACCTACTCCTTCCTCCCGAAGTGCACCTTCGCCTACGGCAATCCTCCCACCTGCTTCAAGGTGAGCAACTTGGCCATCGACGACCTCCAGACCACCGCCAACAGCCTCACGCTGACCTGGACCGACTCCATCAACTCCGGTGCCACCTACAGCGTCTATCAAATTGAGGCAACCGGCGAAACCCTCGTCGAGAGTGGCATTTCCGGCTTCACCTACACGGTGAACGACCTTGACGCCAACACGGCTTACGCCTTCGCTGTGATGACCGACTGCGGCGACGGCGATGTTTCTTATCTGACCTCCCCCGTAAACGGCCGCACGGCTTGCGCTGCAATAACCACCCTGCCCTATACGACGGGCTTCGAACAAAGCGACCTGCAAGGCAGCACCAACGCCCTGCTTTTCCCCTTCTGCTGGACCCGCATCAACAACCTCTCTTCCGGAAGCAACTACTACCCGTATGCCTATAACTATGGTACGCCCTACAGCGGCGACCGTCACCTCTATTTCTACAGTTCCTCCTACGGAACCTACGCCGACACCACCGGCTTCATCATGCCGGAGCTGGACATCACCACCTATCCGATGAACGGCAACCGCGTGACCTTCTGGGCCAAGTTGAGCGGCACCACGCCCTACACCATCTACGTTGGCACGATGTCTGACGCGGCGGACATGAGCACCTTCACCTTAGTTGACTCTATCATTGTCAGCAACAGCACCTATTCCAAGTTTATCGTCCCGCTGACCAACGCCAATGCCAACGACCCGTATGTGGCCTTCCTGGTCCCGAAAGTGACTTCCTCCATGTATATCGACGACCTGACGCTTGAAGAGCTGCCCTCCTGTCCGGACGTTACCGGCCTTGCGGTGACGGGAATCACCAGCAACAGCCTCACCCTTTCCTGGACGAGTGCCGCCGGTGCCACCGGCTACACGGTCTATGACACCGCGAACAACGTGATGGGCACTGTCATTGACACCTTCTATACGGTGACCGGCCTTGCCGCCAACACGGAATACACCTTCGGTGTGCAGGCCAACTGTACCGCCGGCGACGGCCTGACAGTCACTGTCAGCGGCCGCACAGCCTGCGATTCTGAAACGATGCCTTGGAGCGAGAACTTCAACAGCTGGACGACAAAGTCGATCTGCTGGTCATTCCTGCGCGGCGCCTACAACGGCGGCTCCGGCACCCCCTCGACCTATTCTTCCGCATGGACGCTTAACAGCAGCTACGGCGACTTCATCACCATCGACGGCAATGCGCTGACCATGAACGTGTACAGCACCAACCGTTACTGGGCCATCACCCCGGGCATCAACATCACCAGCGACGATGCCATGCTGAACGTCGATGTGGCCGTGGCAGGATGGTCATCGGCAACCCCTAACTACGACGCTGACGACACCCTGGCCTTCGCCATCAGCACCGACGGCGGCATCTCCTACACGTCCCTGCTTGTGCTCAACAACACCCAGCTCAACGCACTCGGCAACGACTACACCCCCATCAACATTCCTGTCACGGGCTATAACGGCCAAACCGTGCGCTTCGCCATCTTCGCCGGCAGCAGTGCCTCTGGCGGCGACAACCGCATCGTCATCGACAACGTCTCTGTGGGTGAGGCACCCAGCTGCACCCCTGTTGCCGGACTGAACGTCAGCGACATCACCGCCGACGGTGCCACACTGACCTGGAACGGCAATGCAGACAGCTACAACGTCTATGTCATCGGCAGTGCCGACACCACCTTTGACCAGAACGTGAGCGCCACCACCGTCACCCTGACGGGCCTCAACGCCATGACCCAATACACCTACGGTGTGCGCGCCGTCTGCAACGGCGACGAGAGCGACATCCGCACCATCACCTTCAATACCGCCTGCGGTGCCATCACCCTGCCCTACACCGAGACTTTCGCCGCCACCAGCAGCACCCGCAATTGCTGGACCCTCGTGGCATCCGGCAACATCGGCGGCACGGACGGCATGGGCTTTGTCACCGTTGGAGGCCGTGAAGTATTACGCTTCAGCTCCTTCAGCAATGCTTCTGACTACAACCAGTACGGTTATTCCCCGCTGATGAACGTCAGCAGCGATGCCTCCGGTCTTATGGTGAAAGTGGTCTATGCCACCTACGGCAACGACGACCAGCTCAACTTCGGCTACGTCACCGCCACCGACACGGTGTGGGATCCCACTATCTACACCACCGCTGGCAGCTCCGATTTCCAGAACCTCACCTTCATCGTGCCCGCCACCGCCACCCAGCTGGCCGTCCACTACTACGGCAACTATAAATACTATGGCTGGATTGACAGCGTCGAGGTCACGGAACTGAGCGGCGACTTCTGCTTCCCGGTTTCCAATCTGACGGCCGGCAGCGTCACCAACAACAGCGTCACCCTTGCCTGGAGCGATGCGAACAACAGCGGTGCCACCTACACTGTTTACAACATGGCCGACGCATCCGTTGTCGCCACCAACGTGAATGCCACCACTTACACGGTGACCGGCCTGACCGCCGCCACGGACTACACCTTCGGCGTTGTCGCGGACTGCTCCGCTGACGCGGCCTCCGAGACGGTTACGGTCACGGTTACGACATCCTGCGACGACATTGCCACCCTGCCCTACTATGAAGGCTTCGAAAACGGTCTCGGTTGCTGGACCACCGTCAACGGCAGCAGCGACGGCCTTCCTTGGAATGTCCAAGGCGGCTTCGGTTCTGTCACCACGCACTCGGGTGCCGGCATGGCCACGTCATGGAGCTGGACGAACAACACCTCCATGCACGCCAACGCATGGCTGATTTCCCCGAAGATCATCCTTCCGAACACCACCGACAGCCTCACCCTCACGTGGTGGGAAAACGCCAATGCAAGCTATCAAGACAGATACAGTGTGGTGCTCTCCACCACGACCAACGACACGGCGGCCTTCACCACGGTTGTGCGTCCCTACGCCGTGGGTGACAGTGTCTGGGCCATCCAGACTGTTGACCTGACCCCGTATGCTGGCCAGAGCATCTATCTCGCCTTCCACCATGTGGATTACGACAACAACTATATTGCCATCGACGACATCGCCCTGTTCGAGGGTGGTTATGTGCCGCCTGCACCGGACACCCTGACCGTGACCTTCGCCGTGAACGATGCCACCATGGGCACCACCGTTCCTGCTCCCGGCTCCTACCAGTACCTCGACGGCGACACCGTCTTCTTCAAGGCTGTTCCCAACCCCAGCTACCATTTCACCGGCTGGATCATGACGGCCAACGGCGCATCCGACACGTTGAGTGCGGCATACATCGACGCTTACGCCCCTGCAAGCGTCCTGATGGCCTACGGCAACTTGACACTGACCGCCCTCTTCGAGGCCGGCAACCCTGACAGCACCACCATCACCTACGCTGTCAACGACGCCACGATGGGCACCACCACGCCCGCACCCGGCACCTACACCGCTTACGTCGGCAACAGCATTTCCGCCACCGCGACCCCCAATGCGGGCTACCAGTTAGGCGCTTGGATGATCGGTTTCTTCAGCAGCACCGGTACGAACCTGCTGACGGACACCATCCTTGCCAGCGATCCTGATTTCGCCAACCCGATGAACTTCGGCATCGTGCCGCAATCGTTCGCCGACAACGGCTACACCATCACGGTCACGGCCGTGTTCGAGGCCGGCTCCACGCCCACTCAATACACGGTGACGCTGAACACGGCTGACGCCAACATGGGCACGGTCACTCCTGACGGCGCCACCACGGTCAACAGCGGCGCATCCTTCACCGCCACGGCAAACGCCAACGACGGCTACCACTTTGTGGCTTGGATGAGCGGCACCACGCAGGTGAGCACGGCCAACCCGTACACCTTCACCGTTACCGCGAACACCACCCTCACCGCCACTTTCGAGGCGAATGCTGTTGAGCCTTGCGACGTGCCCACCGGCATCACCGCCACCGACATCTCTGGCAATGGCGCGACCATCACCTGGGACAACGCCAACGTGAACGGCTGGAACATCCAGTACCGTACGCAGGGTGCGAACAGCTGGTCCAACGCCGCCTCCAACACCAACAGCTACACCATCACCGGTCTCACGCCCAGCACAACCTACGAAGTGCAGGTGCAGGCCGACTGTGGCAACGGCAACACCAGCGACTGGTCCGCTTCCTACATCTTCACCACCACCACTGGCCTTGACAGTTGGTTGGAGAACAGCGTGAAAGTGTTCCCGAACCCGGCCAGCTCAATGTTGAATGTGCAATGGACTATGGGCAACGAGGCCGCAACCATCGAAATTCTCGACGTGTACGGCAAACTGCTCCACATCATGTCTGTCACGGATGAAATCACCACCATCAACGTCTCCGATCTGGCCAACGGCATGTACTTCGTGCGCGTGACCATGGACGAGGGCACGGTGACCAAAACGTTCGTGAAACAGTAGTCTCCGCATATCACGTAAATTCCATACAACCAAAAGGGAGATCCGGAAGGGTCTCCCTTTTTTTATTGTCCGAAGATGCGGTTGTACGGTCTGGAACCAGCCTTGCTGTGGTTTCCGGTCAACCCAGCCAAAAGTCAATCACCACCATAGCGGCCATGGCCTCCACGACAGGCAGGACGCGGGGCGCCACGCACAAGTCGTTGCGGTCGGAGCCGCGCATGACGGCGGGCCGACCTTGAAAGTCAACGGTCTCGCGGTTGTAGCGTACGGAGGGGATGGGCTTGAACGCCACACGGAAGAAGACCTCTTCACCGTTGGTGATTCCGGCTTGGACACCCCCGTCATGATTGGTGCGGAAGGAAAAGTCCGGGTTCTGGAAGTCATGGTACTCGCTGCCGCTCATTTCCGCAGCACGGAACCCCATCCCGTAATCGAAACCCTTGGCGGCGTTGATGGAGAGCATTGCATAGGCCAGGCGTGCGGAGAACTTGTCATAGACCGGCTCGCCAAGCCCCGCCGGCAGCCCGATGATGCGCCCCTCCACAAGTGCCCCCAAAGAGTCGCCTTCGCGCACGGGAGATGCAATGCCGAGCACCCGCGAGGTGACCTGCACCCCCCTGCCCTGCAGCCACAGCTTGGCGATGGCGCCCGCAACCACCCGGCAGGCGGTCTGCCGCGCCGACGCCCGTCCACACTGTTCGTTGTCCGTAGCACCATACTTGCGCATGTAGGTGTAGGAGGCGTGCGAAGGCTTCAGCACATGACGGTTCGCCTCCGAAACCCGCACGTCCTCATTAGGGATGCGGAAACGTATGGGATCGCCTGTGGTGAACCCTTTTTCAATGCCGGAAATGAACTCCACCCTGTCAGACTCGCGTCGCAAGGTGGAAAGCGCATGCCCGCTCGGGGCACGCCGCGACAGCTCCGTATTGACAAAGTCCATATCCACATACACTCCAGCCGGGCAGCCTTCTATGAGGCCTTCCAATGACGAGCCGTGGGTGTCGCCCCAATCCGTCAAACGGTAATGATGACCAAACGTGTCCATTCCGGAAATCTACACCCGCTTCGCCACTTGTGAGACATCCACACTGCTGCCTATCGGCTGCCATACGGAGTAGATTTCGGCAGCGACGGTGCCGTCCTCGCGACACAGCCGGTGCAAATAGTCTCCGTCTGCGGTCTTGTACAAATAGCAACAGAGGTTTTCGCCAAGATAGGACTCATGCAACCAATGGATGACAAAACGGGAGGTGCGGTGAGAGGTGAGAAACTCATCGGGCACGGTGAGCATGGCAATGCTGATGTAGCTTCGGTTGTTGACGTGCCCGTTGAAGTCGAGGTCGAGCTGGTTGACCTTGTGGGTCACCTGTTTGAGAGCGGTCTCGACCTTAGGGAAACGTACCTTCTTGTGGCTCTCGGTCATCATTTCGGGAAGTACGGGAATCCGTGCGACCACGCTGTCGGTGGAATCCAGCTTGCGCGTGTCGGCATTCATCAGGTTCCAACAACTCGTGCCCCGGGCAATCTCCACATCCGTGTCAGCATTGGTGATGCGGTAGTCGGCATACACCCTCAGCGGAGTGATTTCACTAATCCAGATGCAGACTTCGATATCGTCACCCCAGAAAGTGTCGACCGGGGACAGCTCTGCACTCATTTCGGTGATAATCCACATCTTCCGCTCCTTCACGACGTCGAAAGCGGCCAAATGCAGCATGCCCATGAAACGGGCGAAACTTTCCTGAAAGTAAAGCAACACCGCAGCCGGACTCAGCCGGTAGTCTTTGTTCATGTCTTGACACGTTATCGTGTACTTATGGGTATATTTGTTCATAGCGTTTTTTGTGATTCTCGTTTTATGAGTCAACGGCTACTCCACCACCTTCCAATCCTGCTCTGCGGGGACGACTCAGGAAATAGGATTTGCTGTCATTGGCCGGCTTATACACCAAAGCGGTTTTGTCAAGATAAAGGTATCCTTTATTGATAATCTCCGAGAATGTCTGTATGCCGACAGGATATTTCATAACGGTGGATTTTCGCCGCAAAGATACAATTTATTTGGAAAGACAACGTAGGTTGCCCTCCCGCATTCCTTTGCAGAACCGGAATCCCTTATTTCAGCTTCTTCGTCTGCTCCTTCAACTGCTTGGTGAGTTTGGCAATCTCGGCGGCGTTGGCGGTCTTGTCCTTTCCGAGGATCTCGATGAGCTGGGCGAGGGCGGCAACGTAGGCAGCGGAGACCTCGCCGGACTCGTGCTTCTCCCCGTATTCGATGGCCGTGCGGAGGTTCTGGAGGGCCATCTCCTCGTTGTTGACCTCCTTATAGACCACCCCCTTGAGGAAGTAATTTTGGATAATGTCGTCCTCCACTTCGGCCTTGTACTCACTGTTGTAGAGCATCAGCAGCAGCTCGTTGGATTTGTCGAAGTAGTCTTGCGCAGATGGAACCATGTCGAGCTTGTAGAAGAGGGCGCCGTTGTTGCGGTACTGCACGGCGGTGCGGTAGGTCAGG
>Ga0247610_10001966_pt1 | contig 24487 bp, 41 predicted proteins | sample 174DNAGHGhighgp2_FD_193483 | JGI IMG/M metagenome (GOLD analysis project Ga0247610, IMG submission 193483) | Sheep rumen microbial communities from Palmerston North, Manawatu-Wanganui, New Zealand - 1742 DNA GHGhigh gp2 | ecosystem: Host-associated > Mammals > Digestive system > Stomach > Rumen...
TCTAGCACCTTCTTTTAATAGAGATTTGTCAACTTCTGGATGAACCAATAGTAATGAATCTCTGCCTTCATCAGATGTTACTCTGTACATATCTTTGGCAGATTTTGAGGTGATGGTACCACTATTTAATGGTCCCTCCATCATTTTCTCAAGCAAAGCTTCATAAGACTCTAGTCTTTCTCTTAATTCTTGATTTTCTTCTCGTAGTGTCATAGTTTTATTGTTTATAGTTATTTCCAATTAGGGGAATAGAAATCTTCCCAATCACCATTGTTGATTAATTCTATATTTTTGAATTCTTTTGTATTTTTGAATTCGTTATTCCACTTTACAGTGTCTTGTCTATAATACCAATGAAGACCTTCTATCATCGCATTACAGTATTTTACTTCTTGCAATCTTGCTTTTTCGGTATTAAAGTAATGTGGTTTATTATTTATATCAAATATCCACGTTTGTTGACCAATCCAATATCCACTTAATGCAGATATTATAATTAATATAATGTATATTATGTGTTTCATAATTTTGTATTTTGTCTGATTTTGTTTACATTATTAATAGCATCTCTACATATATCTGGGTCTTTAATGTATTTTTTATATTCTTCTCCTTTTTTGTTTATTCTATAAATAATACATTTATTGTTATCAGATACATATACTTCATATCTTTTGCCGTCGGGTTCAATTACAAATATTCCACTTGGAATATAGTTTGATTTCCTTATGTTTGTTTGTTTGGTTTTAACAACATAAGTGTTGTCGTTTACTCTCTCATATGTCGTTTGAGAATACGTATTAAAACTGATACTCAGTATCAGAATTAATAAAATGGTTAGATGTTTCATAATTGTTTTGTGTTTTTATGAATGAATCAAGCGAGCGTTAGCGAGCGTATAAAAAAATATTAACAGTAGAGTTATAAATTCTACTGTTAATACTTTAATATAGACAATTACTATCTCCAATTAAATCAGTTATAAATGAGTTGTAATCATCTTTATATGTAGAAATAAATTGCGTTTTACACCTAAAACTATATTGCAACAAACACGCTCATTATTAAAAAAAGAGACTCAAAACTATTAATTTTTGAGTCCCTTCAATACCTAAACTAACTGTCGAACTTTTCGGATTGATTACCGCCAGGTTGAATGTGGTGCTAGCTAGGCCATTTGTCTCGTTGTGCACCGAGACTTTATTTTGTCACACGCCTGATTGATAGTCCATACCTATCAGTCAACTTATGATTTGATTACGGTTCAAGGTGTTTAAGAACCAACCTAAGTTTAAATCAACAAAGGTAACTTCGGAGTTGATAAATTGGCACATTGAGAACACTCCTAAAACTAAATGTGTCATAAAATTAATTGCTTCTCACTTTGGTAGAGAAGCATAGACAACCTGATTAGGAAATTCTATCGAAAATCATAATCACGTGCATCTTCTGGTGTCATAATTACACCATTAATGATGCTATAAGGTATGTTCATATAAATGTTTTAATGGTTAAAAATAGTTATAATATATATATGGTTTAGAATATAAGCGGTATAAAAAAGTATCAAAAAGAGATAGTGAGTGCAAAGCACTCACATATCTCCCTGATACTCAATGACTTAAGCCAATCCAAAAGCCTTACGGAACTTGTTTACATTGACTTTGTTGCCACCTTGCTTGATGACTTTGGCAGATGTGGGATAAGCAGGGTCCACATCTACCATGACACTAGAGTTATCACAAAGCCAATCTGTATCAAAGGTTTCAACTTCTTCAGACATAGCCTTGCTAAGACTAATGTTTACAAATACTGGTTTGGTAACTTCATTTCCATTATCATCCCAACCAGTTTTTGTTTTAGAAGTCTTGTAAGCCAAAACTCGAGAAGTGAATTGATTGCCTTCACTGTCTGTGTTTGTGAATTGGTTGGGGTACTCGGTGCTAAAATCTGCACCATAATCCTGGTTCATTGAGTTGATAAACTCTGAAAGTTTCATCTGCATGGTAAAAATCTCCTATTATTTTTATTTAACATGTGGTACCTATTAATCTTATTTTTTGATGGGGGGTACCTTACCCCATCAATGAATAGCAGGGGTGGTGGTGGGTGTTTACCCCTCGTATCCATACCCACAACAAAAATTTTTATAACTAAAAAATTTAGAAAAAAAAATTTATTTTTTTATTTTCTTGCATATTATTTTTTTTCAATCTATATTTGCACCATATATATAATGTATACGTATATATAATATATATAGTCATATTTTAGAGATACATTGTATGTTATTTATTTGGCTAAGCTAAAATGCACAGGTGATTAGCCCTAGGGATAACTAAGAGTGAGAACTAATAATATATAAACGGGGTAAATAGCTACAATGTATGAGGTAAATCACTCCTCAACTCTGCCATTAAAGCAAGTAAATTGGCAAGGTCTCTTTATATCTAAATTTAAAAATAATAGTTAGTGTTGATTTTGATAAGTTAATATTTAATATATTAATTAGGTTATTCTTATATAGATATGTATAAAGATTTAGGAATAAAAGATAGATTGAATGTTATAAATACAGGAATAAAAACTGGTAAAACACCAGCATAGGCTGTATATTAGTATAATCAATCTTAGAATGGTGGATATAATGAATGGTAGAAAGAAATGTCTAAACGATTAGGTGTTGATGTTTCTAAAGATCCAAGATATTATTATAAATAGTTTTATGATAATAATCCAGAAAATGCATGGGATTTATTAGAAGGTAAAACTGATGGATCTGTATTAGAGCAATATAAGAATAAAGAATATGAAAAATTAATGTAGTAGCAAGGACAATAGAGAAAAAATGCTACTACAATAAACGATTTAATGGATTATTCATAGTTTGAGAAATTAATAAACAATTATATGAATCAATCCATTAATGTGCACGCTTATGGTGGACCTGTTAATGTATATGCTGAAGGTACTAATAATTTAAATGATGAAAATGATGTATAGGATAATGATGTGTATAATAACTTTTAGTCTAATGGAATAGCACCATATACACCATTACAAACATCAACTTATACAATACATAGAAGCTTATCACCAGCTAACAAAGCACCAAATCAGATAGAAATAACACCACAACAATATGAACAATTAAAAAAGCAAAATGAATTAAATATATTAGGCGATCAATCAGATCCATTGTGGTAGAATGTAATGGCATAGTCAAGTTTCCCAAGTGAATTTAGAAATATGCCACGTACAGTATTTGCTGCTATACCTTAGGATTGGATTATGAATCAAGACTATGGATATAAACCAAGAGATATCAATAGTCTTACAATGTACTATCTATAGGATTTTGAACAAAATGAAAATGGCAATTATGTATTTACAAAATTAACACGAAATTCAGAACCTTACAGAGCGTTTGAATTTTGGAATCAAACAGGAAAAGAGTTAAGAGATGCAACACAGAATGGTATAGCAGAACTTCAACCAGTAACCGTTGTATATGATAAAAGAACAGGCCAATAGATAGGACTTGGATTTGAACTTCCAGAAGGAGTAGATTATGATTTTGATTATACAGATAGAATTACTACAGGAAACGATGCAATACTTAATGAGACTGATGAAGAAAGAGCACGTAGAGAATAGTAGGAATATTTAGATTACTATAATTAGAATGATAATAAAAACGAAGAAGGAAATTCTACATTACCACCAACAGATTTAGAAGAAGGTGAAGGTTCTGGAGGACATTCAAATAATGGAACTGGACAAGCATTAGCACCTGCAGCAGGATATAGTAGTAATGCACCAGTATATTACCAAGAACCATTTTAGATTGATTGGAGTATGCCATAGTTTGAGGCATATCCTATAACAGGAATTAATTGGCCTGAAACAGAGAAACAATATTTATTACCACCAGGTTATGTACAAATACCTAATCACAATGTACAACAAATAACAGATAATGGACCAGATCAAGGATTAAACTTTAGAGATTTCTTATTCAATTTAGTAGGTTATACAGATAGTAGTTTTAGAGATGCTTTAATGGCTCAAATGATGTAGCCTAAAGATTATTTTTCTGATCCATACGCTGGTTAGAATTATACTAACACTATATAGGGAAATGCTGGATTTAATAATGATCCATATACACAAATACAAAGAGAAAGTAATGGTACACCTTTATACGCTAATGGTGGACCTATAAATTTATTTGCTGGTGGAGGTTATAATGTAAATGCTTACAGAAGACAACATCGTCAGTTATTGGCAAGACAGAATAGGAGTAGAAGACAGCAATCCAGAAGTTCTGGTGAAAACATAAATGCGTACAGACAATAGCATAAAAGACTATTGAATAGAAGCACAAGAAGCTACTCACAACCTACACAACAGTCATCTAATGCTAATATTGACCCTAACCTATTAGGAATATTAAACTGGATGGAATCTGCAGGTCCACCTCCTAATTTTATAAATTATAATCCTTCAGATAACACACGTGTGGATACTCCCCCAAAAGTAGCAGCACAATAGAATGTAGAAGCAAATAAAAGAAGATAGAGAGAAATAACAAGAAATACAGCAATACTTAACGCTGCATATGCTACATATGGAGCAGATCCCCTTACAAGAGAGATGGAAATAAGTAGGGCAGAGTCTAATCCTGAGCAGTATATGCAAAATTGGGAGAGAGAAAGAGCATACAGAGATAATATGACTTTCTTAAATCCTGATAATAGGAGTGATTGGGAACGCAATGAAGGATAGTAGATATTTAACAATAGATGGAGAATAGCAGATTAGAAAAGATAGGAAGCAAAAGCTGATGAAGCATTAATGCATATGTTAAAACCTCTTTCTCCAAGTACTTGGATTGGTGCAGTAGGAAGAGCAGCAAGAAGTAATGATGGTTTCTTACGTACAGCTAATAACTTTATAGGAGATTTAACATACAACGATGAAAATGTAGGTATAGCCAGTGCTTTTGGTAAAGCTGGAGAAAGATGGGCAGCAGAACACCCTATATTAAATCTTGGCCTTAATCTTGGTACTGATATAGCTACAGCAAAAGCATTAGGAGCAATTGGTAGATTGTCTAATTTTAGATTTCGTATACCAATAAATGAAAATTTCTATTATAGATAGGGTAAAGGTTTGGCATAGGATGCTATAGATAGTGGAGTAATAAGATCTGGAGTTGATCCATTAACTGGTACACAACAATACATACATCCTTATTTTAGTAAAGGAAGATTACATTATGGAAATTCTCCTAGATATGATGTAATAGTAAATACAGGAAAAGGCAAGTATAATTGGGAAGGATTAAATGGCGCAGACCAAATAGTACCAGGAGGAAAAATGACAGTTTCAGGTTATAATGGAAGAGGTACAATGACAATAGATCCTGGATTTAGAACTCCATTAGTTGATGGAAAACCAAATTTAGCATCAACAACAGATTTTGATTTATATGTTCCTATAAATAAAAGAATATTTGGAAGAGATGTTAATTTAGGATATTGGAAAAAATCATTAGGACAATCAAATCCAGAACCATCATTCTTATTGTCAAATCAAGAAGATGCTGCATTTAACTATGACCCTATAACTGGATATAGATATACTGGTTATCAACAACCTGATTTTTCTTTATCTAGTCCAATTAAACCAAGAGATATTAATGTTGGACCAGCAGACTTATTTCCTTTACCAACCAAACCTATCCCAGAATTAACTACAAATGATATAGTAGATTTACCATATTTTATTACACAAGATAATAGAGCAATAACTCCAGAAAAATGGGATAAATTGTTTTATGATGCTGTATCAAGAAATGATACAAAAATGATACAGAATTTAAGAGATTATCATTTTATAGAATAGGCTTAGAATAATAATCTCCTTTTTCCAACATTTGATACATAGAATCCAGCAACATTAAAACATGTAGTTGCAGATTAGTACAATCCAAATTTTAATATATTTAATCCAACAATTGAAGGAACAAATTCATTTATATATACTACAGATAGTGCACCTATGGCTTCAAGTTACTTTAGTAAACCAATAACTGTGCAAGATGTTGCTAAATTTAGAGATTATTATGGTAATTTGTGGAAAAAAGGTTTACAACAGAGATTAGATGGATTTAGAAGAACATTAGCAGATATACAAGAAGCAGAAAACAATGGATTTCAAACACTTGCAGATTATTATAAAAGTATGAATAAGCGAGGTTATTAGCCTTATAGTCCGTCAAATAACCTACCGTTAACAAAATCAAGAATGATTTTTGAACAAAATTTTAATAGTACTTAGAATGATTTAGTTAATTTTTAGGAATATTTAAATAATCAACTAGCAAAACGTGGATTTGATATGCCTAATCCAGAAAGAATGAAAACTTTATATGGAGCATTAAATAATCCTGTTATATTAGATGCTGATAACGGATTTTGGTCTAATATTGGGAATTATAATATAGAAGGAACATTATATAGAACAGGTTCAACAAGAGATGTAGAACATAATATAATGCGTTATCATCCAGATGTAGATGGGTTTATAATAAACAAAGTTAGAGATTATGGAGGAAGGCGTCAATTTGGAGATTGGGACCCAGCAGGTGTAATTGGATTTAGATATCCAAATTAGTTAAAGTATAAAGCTGGAATAACATATGATGATAATGGAGCTATAATACCTTTATCAAAAAGAGATAATTTTGAAATAGGAGATTTAAGATTTTCAAAAGGTGGAAGTCTAAAAATAAGTAAATAAATAAAAAACTTCAGTACTTTCACAAGCACTGAAGCTTCCAAGCGTTTGCCAAAAAATCGTGTTTGCCGAACAGAAAGGGTGTCCACTTTTGATTATTAACTTACAAAAAGTTTTTTATTATGACAATGCAAAATTATAAATTTAATTTTATTTTACAAAATATTTTACCAATTATTTTGATTATTAAAAATAAGTAATTAATTTTGCAGAAACATTATTCTCCTCTAGCGTAATTGGTCAGCGCATGGGTCTCTAAAACCTAAGGACAGAGTTCGAATCTCTGGGGGAGTACTGTATAGAAAAGTGATAGATAAAAGTAACAGACCCACAGCAGGTTCTCTTATATTCCTGGGTTCCGTAAGTTCTTTCTGCTGTATTTGATAACAATTAACTCTTAATATATATTTTATGCAAACACTTAAAAAAGGCAGCAAGGGAGAAGAGGTAAGAGTATTATAGAGTGCTTTACATCTGCACATAGATGGTATCTTTGGTCCCCTTACTGATGAAACAGTAAAAGAATTCTAGAAAGAACATAATCTTCAGGTAGATGGTATCGTAGGACCTAAGACTTGGGCTGCATTAACAGGAGGCTCAAGTTTATTTGAACTTGCAGTAAAGACTAAGACCACTAAAAGAAGTATTAATGAAATTATAGTTCATTGTACTGCTAGCAAAGAAGGTGTTAATCAAACTGTAGAAGCAATTAGGAAATTTCATACTAAGCCAGTATCACAAGGTGGTAGAGGATGGTCAGATATTGCCTATCATTTTGTTATTTATCTTGATGGTTCTATCCATGCTGGTAGACCTGTTGATAGAATTGGCGGACACTGTAAAAACCATAATACACATAGTATTGGTGTAGTATATGTTGGTGGTTTAGATAAGAATGGTAAGGCTAAAGATACAAGAACTCCTGCTCAGAAGGAAGGCTTGCTAAAGCTTATTAAGCAATTAAAGAAAGACTATCCAAAGGCTACAGTTCATGGTCATAGAGAATTTGCTAACAAAGCATGTCCATGCTTTGATGCAAAAACAGAATATAAGGATGTTTAATGCATCCTTATTTTGGTCCTTTAGCTCAGTAGGTCAGAGCAATTGACTCATAATCAAGAGGTCCTAGGTTCAAGCCCTAGAAGGACCACAAAGAATAAAAATTTAACCTAAATATTATGAAAGAAGAGTGGATTTATAAATTAGCTACTACAGCTTTAATGTATGCTACACTTGTAGATACGTTGGTATAGGGAGAAGGAAGAGATAAACAATGGTTTATCAATTGGTAGGACGATTTAAATAAAATATCAGTAAACTAAGAAAAAGAGATTATGGCTAAAAGTAAGAATGATTGGTAGGCTGAGATGGATGCTCAGACTATGGCGCAATATCAAGAGATTATCTCTGATAAATCAAGGATGAGCAAGGCTATTAAGATAGCCCAAGCTAGAGCTAAGGATTTACAGAAGCAAGCTACAATAATGTCACAAATAGGTAAAAAGAAAAAGAAATGAGATTACATGTTTTAACAGCGCAGAATATGCGTAGACTTATTGACATTGCTAACAGTAAATCTGTTACTAAGGAAGATATAATTGATATTAAGAAGATAGATGATTGTGAGTATGTTTTAATATATCAAAGCGATGAAGAGCCTGAATAATATCAACTATTCATTATAGGATGCAGAGGAGATATCTAAAGAACTATTTTAGAATAAAAATATCAAACCTCTGATACGCAAACCAAGGAAATCTGAGGATATCTTATTCCTATAGAGTAGTAGGAGTCCTAGACATAAAAGAAAAAAGAGATACAATGAAACACCTAACAAAGGAAATATATGATGCGATACCTGTATACTATTGTTAGCATTGTTTATCTTTAAAAATAAAGAATGTTGAAGGTATAGCACACAGTGAATATTGTTGTGATTGTGGTTCTACCAGTATAGCTTCAACAAATATAGAAAACTGGGAACAAATGTTTTATAATAGATATGGATATAAATATTTAAATGGAAATGGAAGAAAACACTATTGAAATGAAACCTATTATGGGTAAAAAGAAAGTTGAAAAAAAGAATGCAGAGAAAGTTAATCAACAGAATGCTCCAACACAAGAGCAACTTACTCAATTGGTTGACCAACTCTATAGTAGAAATCAACAATTAGTTGAAGCTTTAAATGAGAAGAATACAGCTTTGATGTTCAAACGTATGGATTATCTTTTTAAGATTATTGAACAAAGCCATATGTTTGACGATGAGTTTGTTACTAAATGTATTGATGAACTTCAAAAGACTTTAGATGTAACAGAAATAAAGGAACAAACTGAAGATGGAGAGCAAGATCAATAATATAATAAAGATCCCTACTTCAATAAATGACTTCTATAAATATTGGATGATATTCTTGAAACCATTCCACAATCTTACTAATAAAGAGATGGATGTAGCTGCAAAGATATTGTAGTACAGACAACATTTAAGTAAGGTAATTAAGGATGATAAAGTACTCAACGATGTACTTCTTTCAAGAGAAAACAGAAAGAAGATAAGAGAAGAACTTAACATAACTCCTGCACATTTACAGGTAATACTCAGTACTTTAAAAGGTGTAGGTTTCCTTAATGATGGTAAGGTTAATCCAAGATTCATACCAAGAATAAATAACAATAAGCAATTTAATTTATTAATGAGTTTTGACTTTAGTGAATAAAGATTTAGTTGCTAAAATAGCGGAAGAGGCAGGATTATCTGTTGAAGTTGTGGAGAAAGTATACAAGGCTTATTGGAGGTACCTTAGAACTAAAATTGAGGAGATAGACTTCTCTGAAGATAAACCCCACAGTTATAGTTTTAATGTGCCTTCATTAGGCAAATTTTACACTGATTCAAATAAAGTTAAATACCAAAAGAAAAGATACAATGATAATCAAAAAAATTAAACCGTTGTTTACATCAGTTGTAACAACTATGGATAAATATGAGGACGATGTAATGACTAGTGGTCTTGTTACTAAGACAGCAGGTACTATGAAAGAATACCAGACTGTTATGGCTGTAGGTTCCTCAGTAAGGGATATTAAGGTAGGAGATATTGTATGTATTAATCCTTCCAGATACGCCGTAAAGAAATATGAAGACAATTCAATCAAGGGAGATGTTATTTCAACTAATCCTGTTATGTCTTATAAGTTCCCCATTATAGAGATTGATAAAGAGGAATACCTATTACTTCAAGACAGAGACATTGATTTTGTTATTGAAGAGTGGGAGGAAGAAGAGGAAACCAAGTCTGATTCTCCAGGTATTATTACAGATGTTAAACCTCCAATTTTATCCTAATGCATATACTGGAGTATAACAACTACCAAATAGAGCCTACTCAGGAAGCCTTTCTTATTAAACCTATCAGAGATTTATATAAAGCAGATAAGTCAAAAACTAAAGATAAATTTATGACTCAAATGTCTGTAATTTATTTTTTAGTTGATCCTAGAAGTAGTTATAATTACATAATTGATGAAGACGAAAGACTTAAAGCTATTATAGAACAAGAAGGGCTTCCTGATAATTTTAAGATTGATAAGAAGTTACAAGAAGCTATAGATATATATAGGAAACATACAACAACAACTTCATATCTACTTTTACAAGATACAAAGTTAGCTATTGATAAAGTTAGACAATTTCTTCGTGATGTAGATTTAACTGCAGTTGATGATAAAAACAAACCTATATATACTATAAATAGTGTAACTTCTGCAATTAAACAGATACCTCAATTAGCAAAAGATGTAATTGATGCAGAGAAAGCAATTACCAGAGAAATTGAAGAACAAGGTAAGTTGCGTGGTACAGCAAATAAAACATTAATGGATGACGGAATATTAATATGATTGATACTTTAATTAAAGCTTTAAACAAGTGGTTGGAAGTAAACTATAATTCAAAAGATGGTTGGTTTATAGGTAGACAATATGAAGAAGATACACAATTCAATGCATACAAAACGTTGATAGCTGAAATATATTATCACGTAAATAATGATAACCATCTTATAGTAAAACAACGTTTTACTGTTAATAAAAGTGTAGCTGACGATAATCAAAAAGATAAACTTTATATTGCTTTATTAAGTACTATATTTTCACAATTGGATGAAATAAAAGACAAAGTAGATAATGTGGAACAAATGTCAAACATAGTATGAAGACTTAAATTTAGATTAGTAGCCAGAAGAAGTTAAAGAGCAGTTTCTAGAAGCTGTCAATAATATACCTTTTGTTAAGAGTCTAATATCAGCTGATAGACCAAGAGCAAAAGACCTAGAAAAAGATTCTGAGGGTAAAATAATAATCGATGTTACTAAACCACACCTCCTCGAAGACATGGATTATTTCAGACCTTCAGCAATCTTTTTTTAGTAGAATGGTTGCTATACTAAACTTAGACCTAACCCTAATCCTAATAGTGAATACTATAAGTGGGCTAAAGAAGAAATAAGAAGATGTTTTGAAGGATACATACGTCCATCTGATGGTGAATGGATTACAGGAGATATGTATTTCTTTCTTAACTATTGTCCTATACAGTTAATCAAAAAAGATAAAACAGGTAAAGACATTAGAACTGTTGATTTTCCTAAAGCTTGGGAAGGACATTATTATAAGTTTCATTATTTAAATCAGTGTAGATAGAATGGTAAACATGCAGCAGAACTTTCAAGACGTGGATCTGGTAAATCTTTTACTGCTGCATCATTACTTGCTAAAAGGTTTATACTAGGTGAAAGTTACGAAGTATGTAAGAAAGTGCAATGTGTAGTAACAGCATCTGAAAAGAAGTATCTACATGGTGCAAATCAAGTATTGGATATGTTTCAATACTATATAGATTTTTGTGCTATGAATACATAGTTTCCTAATAAAACTATCACATCTTCCCTACCTAATATGTAGTGGATTATGGGTTATAAAGATAAAGAAACAGGAGTAAGAAAAGGTAGTGAAAACAGTGTTGTAGGCATTACTTCAAAAGATGATGAATCTAAACTGAGAGGTTCTAGAGGTGTACTATATTTACTTGAAGAAAGTGGAACATTCCCACGTCTTTTAAATCTATATTAGGTACTTCTTCCTTCAGTATAGGATGGTAGTAGTGTATGGGGATTAATATTCTTGTATGGTACATCTGGTGATAATGAATCAGACTTTAGTTCCATGCAGGAGTTGATGTACAATCCTAAAGGTTATAATATTTACCCATTACCAAATGTATTTGATAAAGAAGGATAGGGTAGACGTGAATTTACATTCTTTTTTCCTGGTTATATCAATAGAGCTAATTGTTATGATGAGAATGGTAATTCAGATGTTACTAAAGCTTTACTTGAAATATATAATGAAAGATATGTAGTAAAGTACAATTCTACAAACATTAACGCTATAACAAAGAAGATTTCTGAGATTCCTATAACACCACAAGAAGCTATACTTCGTACTAGAGGTAACATGTTCCCAGTAACATAGCTTAATGAAAGATTGAATGAATTAGATAACAATCCTTCAGAATTTGACGATGTATATGTAGGTGATTTAGCTATGTCTAAAACAGGTAAGATATCTTGGGTAGCAACTAATGATAAACCTCTACGTGAATTCCCATTAAAAGATAACAAAGCTAATGGTGCTATTGAGATATTCAAGATGCCAGAAAAAGATAAAGAAGGCAATGTATTTAATCATAGATATATAGCAGGAGTAGACCCTATTGATGATGATGTTAGTGGTACTGTATCTCTTGTATCTTGTATAATACTTGATTTATGGACAGATAAAATTGTATGTGAATGGACTGGTAGATTAGACTATGCTGATGATTGCTATGAGAAAATAAGATTAATGTTGTTATTCTACAATGCGTCTTGTCTTTATGAGAATAATAAGAAAGGTATGTTTGCATATTTCAGTAGAATGAATTGTTTATATCTATTGGCAGATTGTCCTGATTACTTACGTGATAAAGATATGGTTAAAGGGTAGCTTTATGGTAATAAACTTAAAGGTGTAAATGCTACTGCAGGTATTAATAACTATGCTAACGAATAGATAAAGAATTGGTTGATAAAACCTGTAACTACTACCATAAAAGAAGGTGAAGAAGAGAAGCAGATAGAAGTGTTTAATCTATTTTTTATTAGAAACAGAGCACTACTTAAAGAGTTAATTCTATTCAACCCTGATATAAATGTGGATAGAGTTAGAGCATTAGGTATGTGTATGCTACTTCGTGAAGAAAGAATGATTATGTATCAAGGAGATATTAAAGGTAAAATACAAAATAAACCTAAAACTTTAGCATCAGATCCATTCTTTATGTAGGATGTAAAGAAGACAGACAATAGTATTTTAGATTATCATCCACATATGGCAGAAATAGATTTTTCCAATATAAATGTTTTTAAACAATAAGGAATTTAATTATAAGGTTGTAACAACTATAAATTATTTATACTTTTGCGTGTTATAATATATTATATACAATATGAGTGATTTTATAAATTTTCCTAAATAGACACTATCTTACAGGTCTAAAACCAAGGCTTGGAGAAAAAATTGTGTACAATGGGCAAATGATAAGACATACTTTAACATGTCATTGATAAGGCATTCTGTTTAGCATAAGATGATAAACATTAATCTTATCAATGGTATACTTAGTATGGAGGATTTATCACTTATAGTCAATCCATCCAAACTCAAAGGAAACTTCATACCTGATAATATACAGCATTATCCTATAATGAATGGTAAACTTAATCTTCTTCAAGGCGAAGAGATTAATAGAGGTTTTAATTATAGGGTGATTATTACTAATCCAAATGGTATATCAGCTATAGAAGAAACAAAGAGATAGGAAGTATTGGAAGCTGTACAACTTGAGATACAAAACCAATCATAGTCTGAAGAAGAATTCAGTGCTAAGATGCAAGAAATGTCTGAATATTTCACATATAGATGGAAAGATATGCGTGAAAAACGTGCTAACTATCTGTTAAGACATTATGAGCTTGAGCTGAATCTTCCAAAGTTATTTAACGATGGTTTTAAGTACGCTATGGCTGTAGGTGAAGAGTTCTATAAAGTTGATATTATAGGTGGAGAGCCTACTGTAGAACTTATAAATCCATGCAAAATAAGACTATATAAATCAGGATATGGGAATAGAGCAGAAGATGCTGATATAGTTATACTTGAAGATTATATGTCTCCAGGTGAAATTATAGATACATATTATGATGTCTTATCGCCCAAAGATATAAAACATATTGAAGAAGCACCTAATAATGTTGATAAAGGTGCTGTAGATGAGATGGACAATATAGATCCTAGATATGGTTTTATACATAGAGGTTTTATTGAAGAAGATGGTACTATGGTTGATGAGTTATTTGATCCTACAGGTAATGCAGGAATGAATGATTCGTTAATGCCTTATGATTTAGCAGGTAACATTAGAGTTCTTCAAGTATATTGGAAATCTAAAAGAAAGATAAAGAGAGTAAAGTCATATAATCAAGAGACAGGAGAAGAAGAATTCAACTTCTACACTGAAGATTACATTATAGATGAAGCTATGGGTGAAGAAGAAGAAATCTTCTGGGTAAATGAAGCTTGGGAAGGTACTATGATAGGTAAAGATATATTTGTAAATATGAGACCTAGACCTATATAGTATAATAGATTATCTAACCCAAGTAGATGTCATTTTGGTATTATAGGTAATGTTTACAACTTTGCTGATGGTAAACCTTATTCTATGGTAGATATGATGAAACCTTATAACTATGCCTATGATATCTATCATGATAGATTAAATAAACTTATGGCTAGAAATTGGGGTAATCTTATACAATTAGATTTAGCAAAGATACCTAAGAATGAAGGTTGGGATATAGAGAAATGGTTATACTATGCAAAGAATGCCGGTATAGCTGTTGTCAATAGTTTTGAGGAAGGTAATATAGGTGCTGCTACAGGTAAACTAGCAGGTTCTATGAACAATGCTTCTAGTGGTATTATCAGTGCTGATTAGGGTAATGCTATTCAAGGTTATATATAGATACTTGAATGGTTAAAGAAAGAGATGGCTGATATGATTGGTATTACACCTCAACGTGAAGGTTAGATACAAAATAGAGAAACAGTTGGTGGTGTAGAAAGAGCTACATTACAATCTTCACACATTACTGAATGGGTATTTACTACACACGAAGATGTAAAACGTAGAGTATGTGAATGCCTTATTGAAACAGCTAAGGTAGCACTAAAAGGTAGGAATGATAAATTCCAATATTTACTTGATGATGGTTCTGTAGCAATGGTTCAGATTGATGGAGATGAGTTTGCAGAGAATGATTATGGTTTAGTTGTTGAGAATGGAAACTTAGCAGAGAAACTTAATCAACAACTTGAAACTCTTGCTCAAGCTGCTTTACAAAATCAAGCATTGTCATTCTCTACTATTATGAAGATTTATTCTACTTCTTCTATAGCTGAGAAACAAAGAGCGATAGAAAAGAATGAAGCTGATATGCGTCAAATGCAACAGCAAATGCAACAACAGCAGATGCAAGCACAGCAAGAAGCTTTACAAGCTCAAATGCAACAGAAAGAAGCTGAACTTCAACAGAAGGAAGCTGCTAATGTTAGAGATAATGAAACTAGAATACAAGTAGCTAGAATACAAACTCAAGCTATGCAAGACTAGTTCTTTAGTAAAGAATATACTGAAATGCTTGACAATACTGCTGATGAAGACAGAGCAGAGAAAGCAAGGGAATTCAATCTCAAACATACTTTAGATGAGAAAGAGTTCAAACTACAACAGCAACAATTTGAGGAAACTAAACGTAAGAATCAAAAGGATGCTGAACTTAAGAGAATGCAAATTAATAAACAAAAATCTAGTAGTACTACAAAATGAAAAATATAAGAAATATAATTGAACAAAAGTATCCACCAGAGAATCCTAATGATTTATGGATGAAGGATAATATTTTATATAAATCTACGCATAAAGGTTGGACTCCTTTAACAGCAGGTGGTGATTCATCAACCAACGGTGTAATATCTACTACTTGGTAGGAATTAAAAGATAAAAGAGATGCTGGCAAACTAACTCCAGGTGCTTTATATCGTATCACCGACTACAACTGCACCACAACCCAAGAAAACACTCGTTCAGCAGGTCATCAGTTTGATATTGTATTACTTGCTTTAAGTGCTAACAAGTTAGCAGAAGAAGGTTGGGCGATGGAGCATCCTACTGATGTTTATGATGTTACTTTTGACGATGAGGTTACTGTTAAATGTTACTTTTATCCATATGGGATAGATATGGCTAATATTGTAAGCACCGAAACTAAACTTGGTTGTGCCTTTGCCCTTGACGAGTTAGTTGTTGATAATGAAAAGAAAACGATTTTTATAGAAGGCTACGACTCTTTTTGTTTAGATCGACCTAAAACCTACAACTACTTCCAAAACTCCAACTTATCTGCATGGAAAGTGTGGTACTGCTTGGATAATGATAAGAGTAGGTTTGCTTGGGCGGATGATAATGTAATAGGGGATATTGAAAAAGTTATTGTATATTATCCAGAGAGAACTAACTTTGGACAAACCATTCCTGCGCATGATGTAGTTTACACTCTTACAAATGAAACACAAATAGCAAATGGTGTAACATATTTTAAGCTGATAAGATTAGAAGAAGTTCATACAGGTGATATGGTTGAACTTTTTGTCAATACAAAGAATATAAATACAGAAACTACACTTTATTCAATAGATACTGCTTTTGGTACTACTACTGTACAAGCCAGTCCTTTTGGCATTAGTATAAAGAGTATAAATTATAATACTCCTCCTACAGAGGAAGGTCGTGGTGTAATCTACCGACTTATTGATGAGTGGAATAATGATGTGGGTTATGACTTCAAGAATGTGCAGTTTGTGAGACCTTGTACTGATGGTTATTATGATGAAAATAACGGTTCTGATACTTGGTGTTATACTTTTTCCTTTAATTTAGATGGAAATATTGTGGATGGCAGTTTAAAAGACTCTGACGATAATAATTATTTTTGGCAAAATAGAATTAGTTGTAGTTTTGAGTTAACTAAAAATGTATTATTTAGCAGTGCAAGTGATACTATAATTAACTCTGCATCTTATAACAATACTTTAATTTCCGCATGTGGTATGTTTTACAGTTGCAGTAGTCTCGTTATAGAAGTAGATATTGAAAAACCTGATTCAATCTATATCAACAACAAGAAAGTCCTCACAGAAGAATAACTCGCAATGAAAGATGATTTGAATTAATGAAAGATAGAATTGATGAACTATTAGAATTAACAAGAGAAAACAATTATATGCTAAAACAAATAATAGCATATATAAATCATATTAACCGTAATGCTAATAGTGAAAATGAACAAGACTTCATGAGAAATATTCTTGCTAATATGATAAGTAATGGTTTAGAATTAAACAGACTAAAATAATATAATATATGAAACACTTTAGAGATTTAGTATTAAGTACAAAAGAACCAGCAGTAAAGAATGTACTGTGGATAGATCCTGTTAAAGATGAACAAACAGGTAGATACATCTTAGGCGAATATAGAGTTAAGATGTTTGAAGATGGTTGGAAAGTACTATTTGGTGGTGGTGGAGAAGGTAGTAATGGTTTAGGATTTCAAGTAGATCACTACTTACCCAACGGTGATATTATTATACAACTTTATGATGAAAGAGACCCTAATAATAGAAATAAAGTTTACCCTATAACTAGAGCTAAAGATGTATATTTAATTAATGGCGATAATGTTGAAGATACCATTAATAGAATTAATACTGCTTTATCTAATATAAGCTTAATGATAAAGAAAGCTTCGTTTTCAACTGAAGCTCACTTAAACAATATACCTGAAAAACGTAATAATACTTATTGGGTATATGAATCTCACAATAATATAATTGGTAAATATGTTGGTGAATCTTATATTAGAAAGTATACAACAAATAGCGAATATACAAAAATAAATTTGTCTTACGGAGATATTGTTGTAAACACAAATGGTGTGAATGCTGATGTTACATATGTAAACAACATCAGTATCAGCAATAACGTTAAAAAGGCAGAAATAAGAGAATTTGTAGATAAAGAATATCTAAATAATAGAATAAATGAAATAATAAATACAGTTGTAACTGACGTACAGGTTGATGGTGATAGCGTTGTATCAGATGGAGTAGCAAATATAAGTAGAAGTAAAAGAGCTGTATATATTGTAACATCTGAAATATTTAATAGTGATTATCATACTGCAGAATCTAGAGCAAATAAAACATTCTTCATAAGAAATATGCAAAGTGCTCACGGTGTAGATGCTATAATGTTATATAAATACACTGATACCGGCTTACAAGAAGATGTGCAAGAGATACCACTATTTACTGGAGATCTATTATTTAATATGGATGATCATATTACTGGTAATGATAATATAATCCCTAACACATTATATTTATATGATACTCCATATAACAATATAAAAATTCATCCATTAACAACAAGTGATCTTGTAAATGGTTTAATTTCCTAGGCTACAAATGGTTTTAATTTTAATGATAAATATGCTCATTTAGATTATGTTAATTATGATGGAAATATATATCAAGGATTAAAGCAAGGAGAAGAATAGATGCTTGTTTTAAAATCTATGGGTAGTAAGTTAGATGGTTTAGTTAGGTATGATTATAATGATGACGGTATTGTTAATAGTAAGGAAATTGAAATACTTACACAGCTATATATGAATGATCCTCCTGTAACTATAGATGGTAAAACATATGAAGCTCTGGGTATTGTATTACAAGTTGATGGAGAAGGAACTAACAAAATTATTGATTTGAACGAAGATGGTGAGATTACTGCGGCAGATATAACTCATCTGTATAGCGTAATATTATAGTCAACCACACCTGATTCTGGAAATGATGGAGAGTTTGTAGGAAGTCATACAATATTTGTATTGTTTGATCCAACAATAAACAAATTAAAAATAGGATACGATTATAAGTCTTATATTGATCCAAGTACTGAAAACAGAGAGAATTTAATATTACTAACTTTAGATCCAAGTCCTAATGTAGTATATTGTAATTCTGTAACTAATACTTTGTATCGCTGGAATACTTCTTTAAACAAGATGGTGAAATTAATAAATACCAACAGAGTAAACAAAAGTACGTTTATAGGTCAAGTGTCAATAGGTACAGATTCTCAAGGTAACTTGGCATACGATATAGCACTTCAATAGGGAGAATTAGCATCTATGGATGAATTAGAATAGATATATTTGTTTGGTTTAGAAGGAACAATATAGGAATTCAGTACCAGAAAATGGATAATTCAAGTAGTTAATACTGATTCAGGGCTTGTTGAATTAGATGCTCAAATAGAAAATATGTACGATTATACTACAGTAAATAATGGAAAAGCTATATGTTTGTATAATCCCTCTACAAATGCGTTACAAATGTTAATATTAGACAGTATAACATATAGTCAAAATCAATGAAAAAGTACTTAATACAAATAGGTATAGTGTTGACATTAATAGCCACAATAGTTGTTGGTTATAACAGGTATCAAAGCTTGAACCAACAACTATCAAGAGCTATTTAGAATAATAAAGCATATGCTCATAAAAGTGATACTACCACAGTAAGAGCGTATAATATGACAATCAATGAAGTTAAACAATATGGGGACTCTGTTGATAAAGAAATGCTAGATTATATTAAGAAACATGGCATTAAAGAAAAGAATATAGTCAACACACATTACATTAAAGAATATATAAACACTACCGATACTATTGTAGTTAATGATACAATCTTTAAAGAAAAAGATTTTGCGTTAGATACTACTATAAACAATGAATGGTATAACGTTAGAGTTGGGTTACAATATCCCAGCACAGTAGCTGTCAGTCCAGAATTTACCAGTGAAAAGTACATAGTAGTAAACACTAGGAGAGAAACAATAGACCCACCTAAAAAATTCTTTCTTCTGAGGTGGTTCCAGAAGAAACATACTGTTACAGAGGTGACTATTTTTGAGAAGAACCCATATGTTAAACTAAAAGAACAGAAGTTCATTCAATACACAAAGTAATATGGAACTTGATTGGAGTACAATAATTGTAGCCGTTATTGGTGTAATAACAACAGTTATTTCTTGGGTATTAGCACGCAAGAAATACTATAGTGAAGTAGATCATAATGTAATTGAGAATATGGAATCCTCTTTAGAATTTTATAAACATTTAAGTGACGATAATAAGAGCAGGCTTGAAGAGGTGCTTAATAGAAATGCAGCCTTGGAGAGAGAAGTAGCTGATTTACGCAGACAAGTAGACCAGTTACAAGCTGAGCTTCTTACTTGGATGAGAAATAAAGTGGATAGAGTGGAAGGCGAGAATAAGAAACTAAAGAAAGAAACTAGTAAAAGAGCTAAGAAACAATGATACAGATAGATAGTAAAAGTGACTTATTAAAGCTTCCTGAACAGCTTTATGGTACAATAAAGAGAGTAGGTATACTTAACAAAGAACCTATTCTGTATGGCGATGTTAATTTGCTTAAGCCTAATGACCTTTACTATATTAATGGGGCTAAGTAGATTTATAGATATGTAAAGTCATCAATTGAAGATGATAGTATGACTTACTATTTTGATACAATTAAATCTACAGCCACAGATAGTCTATCAGTACCTGAAGATGAAAGAGGACATATAAGAAATGCTGGTTATTTATTTAAGGAGATAATATATAGTGGAGATCCTAATTTAGTAAAAAATGGTAACTTATTTTATCATGATACTCTGCCTTATATTAGTATAGTAGGTAATGTAGATGGTGTTATTAATTTATCTACTAAAGTAATAATAGATGGTGATCCTGAGACTATTATTACTGAATATAGAGTAAGTCCTCAATCATAGCATGACTATAGTAAAGATTACCTTACTTTTGAAGCGTTAGAAGACGCAACAATAAGTATTTATACTAATTCAGAAGAAGTTGGTGATACTGTAACTTTCTATTATAAAGTTGATAATGAAACAAATTGGCAATCAAAAGTTGTTAGGATTGATGCTGTTAGAACAACCAATTTATATAGTTTATCGACTGGGCAAAAGTTGCAAGTTTATTGCAATAGAAATCACTATTACGTTTCTACTGAGGAAATAAAATTTAAAATAAATAATAGAGTTAATATAAGTGGAAATATCTTAAGTATTTTTTACGGAGATCAATTTACTAATTATGATAGTTTTCCTACTCCAGTCGGTTCCCAAGCAGCGTCAGCAAGAAATTTATTCAGTTCTTGTAAAATTGTCGATGCTTCTAACTTAATTTTACCTAATACAGCGCCAGTAAACTGTTACTACCAAATGTTTTATAATTGTACTACGTTAACTACTGCACCAACACTACCTGCTACAACGTTAGAGACTGGATGTTATAATAATATGTTTAACGGATGTTCAAGTCTTAATTACATTAAGGCAATGTTCAGAACCACACCTTCAACCGACTATACAAACAATTGGGTAGGTAGTGTAGCATCTTCAGGTACATTTGTTAAGAATAGTGCAGCAACTTGGACAACAACTGGTGTGAATGGTATTCCAACAGGATGGACAGTTGAAACAGCAGATTCCTAATTAAATAGTGTTAAATAATTTGATTGTTAATCTTTAAAGATATAACTTTGTATGGCTAAACAAAAATCAAGTAAAAGAAGACCAAAGCCTGTAGTTCCTAAGCCAGGAGTAACAGCTAAACCAAGAACTTATGGTAAAGGCGGAAAAATCAAGAGATGTAAAAAGTAAAACTCTATATAAGGTTGAACTTATACTAATAAAATTCATTCCTTTTATATTAGCTTTAATATGTTTTTTGAACACCGTTTTCTCATATTTTGGAATAGATTTAGAAGTACTAGCTTATGTTGGTGGTACGTCACTGCTTACATTATTTTTCTTGTATGTGTCCTCCTATCTTTTTAAATTTTGTACTTATCATAGGTTGCCACTACACTATGTAGTAGTAAATGATATTCTAAATACATATGACTACTATGTAGGGATACCATTGGATGACAGGAATTTATTGATTTTATATTTAGTCATCACATTTATATTCTTGATGCTTATTACTTATAGCTATGTTAAATCAAATAAAGATACTGCTTTAGTAGATAATTAATAATATTGATTCTGGAAATTCAAATATTAATGAAGAAGATGAAGTTCATATTATAGATTGTCTGAGAAAGTATACACATAAAGATGAAGGTATGAGTAAGTATAGTGCTTGTTAGTATCTTAATATAAGTAGAGCTAAGTTTGACAATATGGTTAGAGAAGGTTTGTTACCAGAAGGAAAGAAAGTAATAGGCTTTAAAGAAAAAAGATGGTATAAGAAAGATTTGGATAGGTTTATATAGTAACATTTTTCGTTTTTGTTTGATTAATTAATTGATTTAAGTACCTCATTGCGAGAGCAATGGGGTATTTTTATTTTATACACATAGCATTGTTAGTAAAGCCATTTGCGTAAATATAATTTTGTGATGTGAATTCACAAGATTGTATAACTATTTAAATTTAACTACAATGGCAAATGGTAATGTTTACATGATACCTGACAATGCAGGTAATTCTTTAGATCCTAATCTGATGATGGCATTATCTCAAAACGGAGGTTTTGGTAATGGTGGTAATTGGATGTGGATGATGTTTATGTGGATACTCTTCCCTTGGATCTTCAATGGTAACAATGGTTGGGGTAACAATGGTAATGGTACTGGTTTTCTTGCTAATCAGCTTAACAATGATGCTGGTAGAGACTTACTTTTACAGGCTATCAATGGTAGAGCTGATGCACTTTCTCAGTTAGCTAGTATGCTTAATACTGATGTTAACTCTGTAAGAGATGGAGTTAATACTATTAATGTAGCACTTGCTAATATGAATGGTACTATTGGCTTAAGTGGTCAGCAGATTATCAGCCAGATTCTTCAGGGTGATGCATCATTGAGTAGACAACTCTGTGAGTGCTGCTGTGAGAATAGACTTGCTACTGCAAACCAAACTGCAGCATTGCAATCTTCTTTAGCTGCTCATGACTCTAGTATAAGATTACAGCTTGCTCAGAATGAGGCTGCAGATCAGCTTAGTGTATGTCAGCAAACTAACACTTTAACTAGATAGGCTGATGGCAATACTAACAGTATCCTTGGTGCTATTCAAGCTCAAAACACTCTTATTACTAAGGAGTTCTGTGATTTGAAGGAGAGAGAATTACAGAATAAGATTGATACTCAGGGTGATATTATCACTCAATTGAGAAATCAAATTAGTAATGACAAGCAGACTCTTCAGTTCAATGCTGCTTTCCATGCTTTGGATGATAAGATTGATGCTATTGCTGCAAAGCAACCTAACACTGTACCTGTACAGTGGCCTAACTTAATAGCTGCTAATGCTACTCCTTATGTAGGTGGTTATGGTTGGAATAATGGTTACTTTGGTAATGGTTTTGGTAACAATATTGTATTTTGATAAAGGATAATAGGAGGTAAAAAGTATGGCTTGTACAACAAATGTTACAACAAATGCAGGTGGTATTCCTTATCTGAGTTCAACTAATGTTACTATAGGTACAGAAACTGTTGATATAGCTTTAGGTTTTCGTAGAATACAGCCAGTAGGACATATGACTATCTTTATTGATGATGTCATTCCTACTGGAACTACAGCTACTTTGCCTGTAACACTTACATTAAATGGTACCACAAGGGCCTTAACTCTGCCTAATGGTACTCCTGTAACTGCTGCAGAGTTGATTGGAGTTAATATCATTGATGTATTCAATGATAGATTTAGAGGTATATTAGCATTAATGTCTAGAACAATAGCATAATATTATGTTCTCAATATTAAATCAAGGAAGTACAATCTATATTCTTGATAAATCCAATAAGCCTGAGTATAAGATTGGTGAAGTTATGGCTGTAAGCCAACCTAAAACTAACTACAGTCCTAACTTTATGAACAATTCAAGCACAGTGGATTTGAAGATAAAGATTGATGATGAGGTAAAAGAGTTTAACTCTATACCTAGTGCAGCTAATATGGTATCTTATGGTAATGGTAAGATTATTCTTAGTGAGACTAAACAGAATATATAGAATGAAGTTGAAGTATTACTATAGAATAGTAAGAACATTATAGATAACATAGGTACCTATAGAGAGAATATCACTTAGTGTGAGAATATATTAAAACAACTTAACCCTCAGTTTGCTAAGGATAAAGAAAGAGATAGTAGACTTGATTTATTGGAAGATAAGTTGGATAAGATTTATGAACTAATTAAAAAGTAAAGCTATGATAATTTTAGAATTGACTGATGAGAAGTTTGGTAAGGGCATGGAAGCTATCTCTGTAATAGAGAAAAAGATTGAGTGCTTAAAGAGTATCTTTGAAGAGGGCGAGTTATCTCAGAGAAAGCATATAAAGA
>Ga0247610_10001968_pt1 | contig 24438 bp, 20 predicted proteins | sample 174DNAGHGhighgp2_FD_193483 | JGI IMG/M metagenome (GOLD analysis project Ga0247610, IMG submission 193483) | Sheep rumen microbial communities from Palmerston North, Manawatu-Wanganui, New Zealand - 1742 DNA GHGhigh gp2 | ecosystem: Host-associated > Mammals > Digestive system > Stomach > Rumen...
TAATTCTCCAACCTTAGTATTAGTAGTAGTAAATAATTCAGTTAATTGACCTACATCTATTAAAGAGGTATTTTGAGCAGTATCTCCAACATAATAATATAATCCAGCATTAGAATTATTAAATAATTTATCATAAATAGGTAATCTAAATGTCTCATTTATTTTATCAACAATAAAATTATATTTATAATTTTCTTCAGTTGTACTATGTTGAGCTTTATCCCAAACAGCTTCTCTGTAAGTAGTACCACAAGTTTTAATATATGCTGTACTACCTTTTTTATACCTAAATTGAACATTTGACAAATCTACAGGATAACCATCTCTAAAATAAAAATGATGGGTATTAAGATTAATTTTTTCAACTATGTTATTACTATATGAAGCAATTAATTCCCCATTATTTTTATAAATATATAAACTATAACCTTGGGCATCATTGTAAACACATTTAATAATATACCATTCATTAATTACTAGAGGTTCAGTTAGTTCTGTATAAATAGTATGGTCAAACGCACTGGAAACTACACGTATTCTATCAAATTCACCATAAATATCAAAATAAGGCGTATTAAATTCAGGCGTACCACTTGCTAAAGTAGAAGAAATTATTCGGTCTTCCCCTAAAAATTGAAAACGACAGGTATATTCCCACTCATTAGCCCTCGATATAGATTCTTCATCTATATCCATACAAATATAGTTTTCAGTATCAGAATCTAATAATATTGTATGTTCAACAGTTGGTAAGCCCATTTTTTCTGCATTATTAAGGTCAAAATTTACTGTTTGTAAATGCTTAGTATATTTTCCACCTGAAGGTAAAGTAACTGTTTCATTAGTTGGAATAGTGTTATCTAATTCTACACATAACGCTTCGTATGCGTGTGTATACATAGATTTAGGATTCCATTGCCCTAGAGAATGCAACCAAGAAATATTATTTAATGGATATAGTGATTGTTTAGCATCAAATAAAGTGTATGGATTGTTAATTTGCCAATCATTTCTGATAGTACTTGTAGTAACTTGTCCAGTAGCAATTTGGATAAAATAAGGACAAGTGATTTCCAAGTCATTTAATATATTCTGTACTTCTGTAGAATTTATATTTGCATAACCAGAAGATTTCCATGTACCTATACCATAAGAAGCATGCTCATAACTAACTATATAACAAGTAAAAGAATTTGTTGCTTTTGTACCATGATAACTAGCGTGTATAGCACTATTCCAACTAGAAGTCATAGAAACGTGATATTTATTATCAATATATGGTATTAACAAATTAACATGCACGTCCTGCCAAGCATTTTGAGCAATATAACTTGGAAAATTACCACCTTGTTCACACCAACCATCTGAATATAAATTAAACCATTGATAGAAATTTTCAGGTCCAGTCTTTTTTGAATATATTAGTATTCTATTTCTATCATTTAAAGTAGATAAACTATGATATGTTAAAGGACCATCAGAAACTAAAATTTTAGGTAATTTAATATATGTGCTATTATCTGGGTAGCTAAAACTATTTTTATATTCCCACACTATATATTCACTAGTATTATTAATTACATCACCTACTCTAATACTACTTTCATTCAAATCTATAGCCCCATTTAAACGAAAGCACGTAGCGTTAGTATCACTAGAAGCTGCATCAGCACCCAAATAAATAGGTGCATCTGGTACTAATTGCGATAAATATGTATCTAATTTAGTTCCTTCAGTCCAATTTTCTTTATCTGTTGAATGAAAAACTTGAATTACTCTTTGCGTAGTATCGTTTGCACGAGGTTCTATATATTGCTTTATACGTATATATTGCCAGCCTAATTGTAAATTAATTCCTGTAGAAATTGTATTAATAGACCAATAATCTTTAGTTGCACTGGAAGCCCATAAATACAGTAAAGGATTATTAGCTCCAATAGTCCTTAATAATATACCTCCAGCAAGGAAGGACTCTGTTTCGTGAGGGCTTATAATCATGTTTATACTATCAAAATTATCCACCCTAACTTTTAATATAATTTCCAGTTCTTTATCAGTTGAATATGGTACAAGTAAATTAGTATCAGGAGCATCATTTAAGCCCCTCAGTGTTAAAAAATCAGTACTAGTACGAAAACCTGAATATACTCTTGGAGATTCTTCATAAAGACCACCAGATGAATGAATGTTAACCCATTTTTCATCTTCACCTTTATGTAATGCTTGATTCGTCAAAACTTTATCTAAAGAAGTAGTGCTAAGACCTCTAGTGGCTGTAATAAATTTGGTAGTAGTAGATTGTTCTTTAATATAAAGTGTATTTTGAATAACAGGTACTACTGGTGTTGGTTCTTCACCCTCTTCAGGTTCTTCTGGCTCTGGGGTAATGTCGATATCTTCACGCACCCAAGCTGTACGATTAATATTCCATTCAATACTATTTACCAGTTGTTTACCCACTGCGTCTCCAATTTTAGGAGTTAAAGACAATGTATAATATGTAAAACCATCTGTTCCGTCCCAAGCATAAATAGGTACATCTTGTTTATTTAAGACAAATTTTCCACATTGACCTAAACAATTAGAGTCAGCAATTTGTTTATATTCTTCGTCCGTGCAAAATAAAGATGGAGAAGTTGATTTTAAAGATTGAATAAAATTAATAAAATCTTGAGTATTTGGGTTATTTAATGGTATAATGTCACCATTAAGTCTTTTTCTCAATCCCTTAGTTTCATCTATATAAAGTGAATGTCCTATATCACCAATTTCAAATCCACCTTGCTCATCTGTATAAGGTATGATATATTGTCCATTAGGCAATTTAAATATTGTTTTTTGTACTGGTAAATTTTGTCTTGTCATTGTATATTATTATCCTATCGTATTTATTTAAAATGTAAGTTTAATACAGAATTTAAGGGGCTACATTAACGCCTGTAATTTCAATAATTTGGCAATTATCTAAATCAACATTAATAATAGCTGATTCATTTAATTTAACTGCTTGTAAATTACTATATACATTAGCAATATTATCATCTATATAATCAGATTTAGTATCATGCGTATCTACACCATTATCCCTTAGAGCTTGATAAGCATCAGCAACATTTTGTCTTATTCTATTAATTTGTTCATTTACATTATTAGGCATGATGTCCCCCCCCTTATATTTGAGATAAAATATTAATCAGCGTACTTAAATCAATAGTAAAACTGGAAAATCCGCTGTAACCACTATCCGGGGTTACAGTAATTGTTGGATTATTTAAGTCAGCTTGAGTTATTGTATAATTTTTATTTTGTAAATTTATATCAACATTAATTGTTACATTATTAAATCCATCTAAATTAACACTAGCAGGATTAATATTATAAGTTTTTTGCTCATTAACAGTAACAGTTAAAGGTTCTGCATTATAGGAAACATTAACTGTTACAGGTCCTAAACCTGTATAGCCATTATCAGCATTATGAACACCATTAGAAGTAATTACTTTAGACTGATTTCTAACAGTATTGGCTTTATTAATAATTGGTGCTACTTTTTTAGTACCTTTATATAATGTCATGATACATCATCTCCCCAGTCAACAATTGTAACAATACCACTACCTCTAGGAATACCAAAATTTAATGTTACTTTCCCATTACCGTCAACAGTTTTACTAACCGTAGCATTACTACCAATACTTAAAGTAGTAGCAGTAACAAAATCTACATCACCTTTCGGACCGGGAGCACCTTGAGCACCCTTTGCCCCATTTTGTAAAACAAAAGTATTACAAGTACCATCAGAAAAATCAACACGATATGTATCTAAAAATCCTGTTTCTTCCGTGCCTTCTCTACCAATTCGTACAAAACCAGTAACAGAAGCACCTTTTGGACCTATAAGAGATTGTATACTATTCCACTCATTATTTAAATCTTTAATTTTAAGAACTGCTGTCATATACTAATCCCCCTTTTTAGCTGGTATAAATTTACACATGTTAATAGTCCCTTTAGATAATTCATATTTTAAAATTTGGTTCTTATAAACAGGTAACATAAGTTGAGCAGGGAATGCATTAGGACCAATAGTTTGTGAAACGCCAACACCTGTGATATTATCTGTAATACCAAATTTACAATTAGCCTGACCTGACGTAACTTTCATACATATCCAACCATCATCAGGTGCACTAATTAAATGGTCAGCACTAATAGCATATTCTAAGTCTATAGGTGTTTCTGTTGGAGTAAAATTAGGAACTCTTTCTAATTCACTAATTCTTTGATTTAATTTACTTATTTCAGATAATAATGCTGTAGTATCTATAAGTTTTCTACTTTGTACAGTATCACCTACATAGTAATATAATTTTGGTAAAACATCTCTATATTCTTCTACTGATGGTTTATGAGTATACCCTTCAGTTCTCCAACTACAATCTCCTGTATAGGCTGTATTACCATTCATACCACCTCGAATATCCATACCATCTATATATTTAATTGCAACACGTGTAGAAATATTCCAATAACCTGCTGTAGTAGGACCTGCTGATGTTAATGCCATATAATTAGTATCTATATATGGTTTAATAAATTGAACTTGTTTAGTAGTACCATTCCACGCTTGAGATTTAACTAAGCCACCTTGTTCACACCAACCATCTGAATATAAATTATACCAAGAAGGGTCTGAATTAGAAGGGTCTTTCTTAGAAACTAAAACTCTAGTATTACCATACTTATTAATACTTGTAAAAAGTGGTAATCTAAAAGTTTTATTAGATTCGTTAACTACAAAATCATAATCAGTTACATAATATTCTGGGTTAGCCCATTTCTTATATCTATAATCCTTAATTTTAGTAGCATCAATATGTACTAATTGAATAGCAACTCCTGTAGTACCTGATTGAGATTCAGTAAAGTACAATCTAATATAATGAAATCCTAAGAGCTTTTCTTCTTCAGTAAAGGTGTCAATAGTATTATCCCAATTAATTGGAAATTCTTGCCAGTCGACTAATAATCCGCTACCGGGAGCAGCTGTATTAACACCATTTACAGCACAAACATTTTTCCATTCTATCTCATCTGAGCTTACTTGAATAATGCATGTTTTGAAATTTTTAGGTGTTACGTTTTTATTCATAATAGAAACTTTTTGAAAACGTAAACGCTCGTTAGAATAAAATTGTAACCAACAAGGATTTTCTGTTGATACAGCAACATTAGCACTCCAGCAATCATTACCTACTAAACTTTCATCAAAAGGTTTCCAAGCGTTGTCATTATCATGAGACGCTTTAACAAAATATTCAATATTACCAAATTCTCTCTTGGTATTTGCAGAAAATACTGGTTGTTTCCATTCAATCCAATCAGCACTTCCCATTTCTTCAGCTTTTCTCTTAATCCAATTATAATAAGAAGGGTAAAGGTCTCCACTATACCAAGTATTATTACTTAAAAGCCAACCCGGAGCCACAATATCAACATCTGAATACTGATACATACCATAAACATACGGTGTGCAAGTTTCATATTCATTTTCAATTTTAACAGTATTAGAAACAGCATTAGCTATTTGAATATAATACTGATATCCTAATTTTGTACTTGTTAAATGAGGTAATTTTACAGATTGTGGAGCCTCATTCAAAGATGCAATAGAAAAATCTGCACTAGTATGTCTGTAATATAAATCTTCATTTAAAACATCTCTCAGAAGAGTATTATAATCTGTAGAAACAATATTATTTACTTTTCTATAAACTTTACTATTATCTAAGGAGTTAAGAGAAGTTATGTATACAATATCTTCTTCAGTTAAATCATCTGAAATATATACATTATATCCTCCACTACTTATATCTGGTGTCCTTATAACAAAAGTTTCTGGAATAAAAGCATAATAATTAACAACTTTAGATTCATCATTTGAGTATATAACAAATTTATTACAATCACCATTAGGATTTGAAGCAGCTTCCATTTCCCATCTTTCTTCTGAAACTACAAGATTTTTACTTCTTAAACCTTGTACATATTCAAAAAATGGCATTAAATCTTTTGTTATAGATATGATACTTCCATCTAATACTTTTCTAGCACCACTTGTAGTATCTACAGAAACAGATTCTCCAATATCACCAATTTCTAATCCTTCAACAATATTATCTAAAATATTAGTTGCAGAATTATATTCTAATCCTTTTCCAATAATTGGTTTTTTATTAGCGTTATATTCAGATATAGAGTATATATCACTATAAGGTAAATTTACAGCATGTTCATCTTCATCTAATATGTACATATTTCCTTGACCATGCATACTGTAGGCTTCATGCGCTAGAGATTGCTGTGCAGGCTCAATAAACTTAGCTCCATACTTAGATAAAGTACAATACAACCTTAGTAATGGTCTAAATTTTAATTGTTCGTCAACAAAGACTTTAAAATAATTTAAATCATTATTTACAGTTAAAATTCCTGTACCTATACTATTATTAGTACCTAAAACAATTTTATAAGTTGGGTGAACACTAATTACATAAGAATCTTTAACTGTAGTAAGAGTAGTATATGTTTGGGTTTGGACATTATCTGTAAATGTTGGTTCTTGGCATACTCTAAAAGTATACATTCCATTTTCATACCCATAACAATAGTAATAATCTTGATTTAAAGTAAGATTAAAATCTTTATGGTGGGTAGTAGAATATTCAATTCTATCACCTGTAATTATGTAAAATTGTAATGTATTATTTGAGCTATTAATATAAGCTGATAATGTTCTGTAATCATCATTAGCTAACCCTGCATAAGAAGGTTTAAACTCAATATTTTCTGGGTCAGCAAATTGGAATAAAACTTCTGAATTTCCTATATATTTAAAATGCCCATAAATTTCCCATTTTTTATCTTTAAGGGAACCAGCATTTAAATTACCATAAATAAAATGAGAACCATTTGTAACATGTGTTAATACACCTTTTTCATCTACAATAGGATTACCTATTTTATAAAATTGGTCTTGTACTACAATTTCGTACCCTGTGTTATTGGCAGACCAAAGTAACTGACCGTCTACTTTAATAGTGAAGACTGTTAAATCTGATTTCATATTAGAATAACGAGATGTTGAATCAGCTGCAATAAGTATATTACTTAATTCTGGCTGGTCTAATGGTTCATAACTACCTGTATATCTAATAACTAATGGATTTGAACCATAAGATATAAATACATTATAAGCACCATCTGCGTATTCTATCTTCCAGTTATACCAACCTTTTCCATGTACTCTATAGGTATCAACGCTAGTATTATAAATAATATCTCCACCAACATTAAAAACAAAATTTTTAGTACTTGATTGAAAATAGAATCTGACACCATTTTCTTCTTGGTCCCCAATATTAAAGAAATACTGATAAGCACCCATAGTATCATCTATATAATCACGACCAGATATGCTCCAGTTATGACCTATTAATTTACCTGCGGTAACAGGTAATCTTAAACCAGCACCTGCTGAATTAACAGTTAAATGACCATTATGGTCAATAAATACTTTACCTTCTGGTTTATTATCTTGCGCAAATTTACTAAACTTTGATGTATCTATACTACTATGTTTAATTTGATACGCTTTTTCATAAGCTAATGCATTAGTATTATAACCACTATCTAAAATTCTTGTAACACTTAATTCATCATAGGTATAACCAGTACCAGATGTATCTATCCACACACTTTTTTCTTCTTGTTGTTCATCTGCAACAGGTTCATCAGGACCTATCCATATGCCTGATTCGCCAGAGCTACCCCTAGGAATATCAAATTCTAGAACAATATCGGAGTCACCACCAACATTTCGTACTTTAGCAGGTGTATTACTACTAACTGTGCGTGTTTCACCAACTCTAAAAGAAATAGCAGCTGTACCTTTTAAACCATACAAACCAGATAAATAGGTAATTTCTGTTGTAGAGTTATCTGGCAAAGGTACATTTAAATTAATCGTTTGTCCATCAATAGCTAATTCGAAATCGTCACTATTTAAATGGTTCCCATTTACATAAACGTCTATATAATCTTTAGAATGTGCGTTATGAATTAATTTAAAAAATGTAGTTTCTGAATCGCTAGAGAATACTTCTTTATGTCTTTCAACAGGTTGAGGGGTCATGTTAACCCAGCCAGCAGTCCCTTCTGAAGTTCTTTTTATATATAAATCATGAGTAATTTCATCAACATACAGTGTACCAATAGGTGACTCTACAATACCATTAGGGTCATTTTTTCCAGAAAGTGCTATACTTCTATCCATTGCACGGTTTGGAACTAATGTCTTGATTAGTACACCATCTTTATTATATTGCTCTAACTCTACATAGTGCGGATTTTGGTCAAAAAATATTTCATAGTATTTATCAACCATATTAACAGAGTTCGTTAATAACTCTGATAAATCCTGCGAAACATTTTGTAGCATATTTACTTGTTCTGTTAATTGAGAATCTTCTTCAGCCATATTTTTACCTATATATTTAGTCTAATTTAAAATGTAAATAATTAGGATAAATAGACTTTTATATAAGTAGCTCCTGATGGTTCTGAAACAGTTTCTAACATGCCAAGATGCTCGGGTGAAAATTTAACAACAACTTTGTCTGATTGATACCCATAATGATATTTTAATTCATCAGCATTAAGATTTTCTGTGTTACTAATTGAAGTATAGATACGAGCAATTTCTGTACCTTTATATAAAGTAACATCTCCCTCACCTACATAACCACCAGTTAGCTCAATCTCTTTTGGACCGTCTGACTTAGTAATACGTTGTGTAAGAATACCTATATTATTACTAGCTGATACTTCTTCACCTTTTTTATCAAATATAGGGTCTGAATAAATCCAGCATTCATCTAAATCTGAAGTACAATTAATTGTAATTCCTGTATTAAAGAAAAACTTTTCTCTAGATTTTAATTTTAGGGCTTTATTTAAAACAATGCATTGATATTCATTATCAATACTTGGTTTAATGTCTACAATATTACCATTAGTAATTTCAATCATTATATAATCTCCTTTTTATAAAATATATTATTCCATCATCTCTTTATCGCATAAAACACAACCATCACAATCACAGTATGCATGATATTGTATAAGATGTCCACACTCTGCAACATCTGTTTCATTAGTAGGTTTGCCTGTGTATAAAGTAACTTCTTCTTTAGCATCTTTATGTCTAACATTGAGCTGCATTTGCTCTTCTAAAGTATTACCATTTCTATACAACACATCACATCTATATTTGATATTGAACAATTTATCCCACATTTGTTCAGATTCTTCTCTTTTAAATTTAGTTAAAAATTTTAAAAAATTAGACCTTGTTGGAACAAAATTCATATTATATCTTTCGTTATATTCACTGGGTGGACAATTTCCGCACCCTACTTGCTTAAAGAAAAACATAGTATGGTATTCTTCCATCATTTGCTTAAAAGATAAAGTGCCATTAAGGTATTTTTCAATACAATCACCTGTTAAGATAGTAGTAGTATTAAATTTAATATCTGGGTAAATCCAATGAATACGTTTCATATGGTATTTCCAGTTATCTTCCATTTTAGGAGAATGGAATCTACCCATGGTATCATAAGATGTTAATAACCAAAATTTATCAGTTAGCCCTTCAAATAAATCTAAGGTATCGTAGAGGTCTTTCTGAGCCCCTATTGTTAAAGTTGCATAAATCCATACCTCTTTAATATAACCCTGCCTTAAAAGGTCTGCTGTTGCCCTCATAAGCAACATAAATTTATCTCTTACTTCTGGGTTTCGTAGTTGACCTTGAAAAAATTCTCCACCTAAATAAGAAATTGTATCAAACTCTGGGTAGTTAGATAAATCTGTAATTTTATCTAAAGCATTTTGTAATGAATTTAATTTAACCTCATCTGGAGTATGCTTATTATTATTACCAAGATAACACCAGAGACAACCATTACCACATTCTTCCCATAATTCAAATTGTAATTGTTTACTCATAGTAAGCCTCCTCATCTAAAGCCATTAAATCACATAACATACACTTATCACTATCAGTATAACATTGATAAAGCACCGAATGTCCACATTGTTCATTAATAACTTCTTTACCGTCAGTATACTTAGGTTGTTCCCTATAATCAAATAAAGTTCTATTTTTTAAACCTGTATATTTATAAATAGCAGAATTCTTAGTAGATAGCATAAATGACATATATACCGCATAATTTGCTTCTTTAAGGTATTTTAAAAATTGTAATAAATCTTTTCTTCTAAAGTTGAAATCTAATAATTCTTTCCCAGTCATGATTGGGTGCGGATATAAGAAGCATAAATTATTTCCCGGAATATATTTATCAATAAATTCATTAACTTCAAATTCACCTTGTTTCCACATATCTATAACATATTGTGTAAGTATCATTTGAACCCCTACACCATAGTTATATTTTTGATGGAATTCATTAATATTATGTAAAACTAATTCTTTTCTTTCTTCGCTTTCATATCTATATTTAAAATCATAAGAGAAATTTAAATCTATAGCTTTAATACCAACAGAATTTACTATTTTATCTATAACTTTATATAGAAATTCTGGGTTATATAAACCATTAGTAACAGTAGAATACTTAACATTAGGATTTGGTGATACTTTCAAAACTTTTTCAATTATATCATCAATAAGTAACAAAAATTCTTTTTGAAGTTCTTTATCTTGTATATAGTATAATTCTCCACCTAATAATGAAATGCCATCAGAAAACTTATCTTTCCAATCAACATAATCAAGATTCTTACGTATACTACGTAAAGAAAGTAACTGCTTATCTTTGGAATACGGAATACGCTCTCGTCTTAAACAAAATTCACAATTATTACAACAGTTAGGCCATACTGAATATTGTACCATATTACCCATCTAACATCTCCTTTACAAGTTCTACTACTTCTCGCATACTACGCTCTGAATCAATAAATCCTATGTCATACTTTTTTGTTTTATCACTTAATTCACAACGACCGTCACCTAATCTACGATTTTTTGCGACTCTGTGCTTGCCATTTTCTATAAAGTATAATTCTTCAGACCTTAATTCCATAGAAAATAGCTTATTTAAATCTATTTTATTCTTCTGTTGTAACAAAAATTGTATAAATGAAGTTTGTGTAGGGAAAAATCCGGGGAGAGCTTCTTGACACTCATACTTATCTTTAAAATACAATCCAGATGAAGGTTCAATAAAATCTAACGAACAATTAAATATTTGTTGAAATAAAGCAAAATCTAAACTATTCTCCTTTATTACAGCATCAATTAAATGCTGTGTCATTATCATTTCTACATGCAATTCTACTTCTGGAAAATGACTATGTAACCATAACATATTTTTAGTCCATAATTGTTGTTGTTCTGGTGTATGGAATCTATATTTATTATCCCAAGAAGTACATAAAACTATTTTATCATTTATATTAAATGCTTTTCCAAGAGCTTTAAGAACTGGTATAAGATAGTCTTTCATGTCATATATTAAATTAGTAGTAATAAATATCTTTTTAGGGTTTAAATTACTGATTTTTCTTAATATAGTAAAGAAATTATGCATATGGTATTGTAATTCCCCATTAAAAAATTCTCCTCCTATCAAACCTATATAATCGTATACATTAGGTTCTAATGTATCTAAAACATTCATTATATACTGACAAGATTCAGTTTTATTAATAGGTAATTGTCCTCTGTTGCAACAAAATGGGCAACCTTGAGAACAATCTTTCCATAATTCAAACTGTATAAATCTTTTACCCTTCATTTAACATCTCGCAAAGTTGTACACATATATCTTCCATAGATTCATCTGTATCTATCATACCGAGTTCATATTTTCTTGTAGAATCAAGACATTGAACTCTAAACCCCGGTTGTCTTCTATCCTCATAACAAACATACTGCCCTAAATCTAAATGATATATACGGCTTGCTCTAATTTGATAAGAAATTAAACAACGTATATCTACAGTTTTCTTCTGTACGCATTCTTGCATTAAGAAATTAATAAACTGCTTTCGTGTTGGGAAGAAGTTCGGACAAACTTTCTGCAAATCTTCTTTATCACGATAGTGCATGCCAGAAGCAGGTTCAATAAAGTCTACTCTGGAATGATAATAACTACTAAAGTAACCAATATCAAAATCACCATTAAGGACTTTATCTATAAAGTCACCTGTTAATATGATTTCTATATGGGTTAGAAAGTCTGGAAATTCTTTGTGAAGTCTTTCCATATTCTTCCTAAACAACCATTTCTTAGGTCTGCCACATTTAAATCCGTCAAATCTCCATTTAGTATCATATGATGTGCATATCAAAACCTTATCCTGTACACCCATTTCTCTTAGAAAGTTCAAACATTTAACAAGATGTTTATTCATATCATAGATTAAGTTAGTTGCTATGTATATCTTTTTAAAGTGCATACAACAAATCTTAGTGAGAACTCTATAGAACATATATTCAACTAATTGGTCATCTAATTGATAATCAAATATTTCTCCACCAATAATACCAACTTCCTCATAGTCTTTAACTTCATCTTTATCCAGACATTCAAGTATGTAGCCTAAAGACCATATCTTATCTACTTTTGTAGGACATTTTTCTGAACAAAACTTACAATTATTGCTACAGTCTTGCCACAGTTGATATTGTATAAACTTAGTAGGTGCTATATATCTATCCATAATATTCCCTCACTACTTTACAATGATAAACTCTTTCAAATTCTTCAGTATCTTCATTGTAGTTTACAGGCATGTGGACTATTATAGGTACATCTGGAATAAATTCTTTAAAGAAATTAATATAAATTTCGTGTTTTAAAGCATTTTTTGGTTCAAAATTCACACTAATAATATCATTAGGTTGTGGATTTCTTATAACTTTAGCTATTTCATTTACTTTATTTAAATTCACATAATGTATTGTGCATTCATCTGATAATAATAAATTAGTTATTTTTTCTTTTATATAATTTACTTGTTCATATTTAGTAAGTTCTTCGGTATATTCAGCATAATTATTAAAATCAGCATGGTTGGTAGCATACTTTTTCATTTTATTTTGAAGAAGTACCAATCTTTTTTCTTTTTCTATATCTGAAACTTGATTAGGCATATTAAATGCAGGAGTCCCTTCCCTTGGAGAGTAAGCAAATATAGTTTGTGTAAGGGGTTGTAATTCATTCATTAGATTATAAGTATCTAAAAATTCTGATTCAGTCTCTCCGGGGAATCCAACTATAATATCCCAACCTAAAGATACTTTATAAAAATCTGCTAATTTATGTAATTCTCTAATTTCTGCAACTGTGTGCCTTCTATTCATTAATTTTAATATTTTATCAGAACCAGATTGAACAGCTAAAACTAAATGAGGTACAAACTTATCTCTATGCAATCCAACTAATTTAATTAAATCTTTTGTTAAAGGTGGGTGTGGGTCGATAGATGTTAAAGTAATTCTACCTATATTTGGGACATCTTCAATTAAATGATTTAACATCTCAACAAGATTATAACCTGTTTCTTCGTCAAAATAACAAGTTAGCTCTGTTCCAGCAATTTCAACTCTGGAGTTTTGTGTAACCTGTTGGGTTACAGTTTCCACTATTCTCCTATAAGGCACTGAATAAGGGTGGGAACGTAATTTGTTAATAATACAAAATGAACAATTATGAGGGCAACCATCTTGAACTTTAATGTATATTAATGGTTCATTAGTTTGAGCATAATCATCTATATTATCCGTTTCTATTATCTTTTGAACCTCTTCGTTTACATAAACATTGTCGTATTTTTGATATTGCTCTGGATTATTATTAACATCACACCCAAGTACATATATCTGATAATCTGGAAAAGCTGTGTTTAAAAGTTTTAATAACAACTTATTTTCAGTTTCACGAATACCAAAAACAGAACAAGTATTATAAACTATCGCTTTTTCATTTTTAGGTAATGTATTTGCAAATTTCCGTGCATCATAAATACAGATATCACAACCATTTGTATGTATTTGAATGTTATCACCTATTTTCTGATATAAATAATTGAATATATACATTTAATCCACCTTAATAATACAGTGAAATAAATTTTCAAAATCTTTAACATTGTATTTAACTGTAAACTCTTGAGGAACGTGTACTATTAAAGGAATGCCCCTCATAAAATGTTTAAAGAAATCAATTAATATTTCACTTTCTACATCTTTTTCCATATCATATTTAACATGAAAAATCATATTTTCTGGTTTATTCTTAATAAATTTAGCTACTTCATCTTCATTAAAAATATCAAGCCAGTGCTCATTTTCGTCTTCTAATAGAATCGAAAGAGCTGTTTGCCTATTCATGCCAGTTTGTTCATATTTAGTATTCTCTTCTGCATACTCTGCATAAGGTTGAAACGCTTTATTATTTTTAGCATATTTATACATTAATTCATGTACTAATCTATCTCTGTGTATTTGCACATTTTTTGGTACTTGGTTGTCCATTAATGCAGCTGGAGTACCTTCTCTTGGGGAATACATAAATATATTTTGAGTAAAGGGTTGTAATTCTTCCATTAAATTATATGTTTCTAAAAACAATTCGTCTGTTTCTCCCGGAAACCCAATTATAATATCCCAACCTACTGTAATATTATATTCTTTAGCTAATTTATGTAAGAAACGAACTCTGTTAACATTATGTCTACGTTTCATAGCACGTAAAATAGTATCAGAACCAGATTGTACACCTAATAATATATAAGGAAGGAATTTGTCATTTGTACTTAACACTTTAATAATGTTCTCAGTTTCTTGCGGTTGGGGGTCCAACGCAGTTAATGTTATTTTCTTAATTTCTGGAATATCAATTATCAAATGTTTTAAAACATCAGAGATTTTATACCCTGTTTCTTCATCATAATAAGATGTTACTTCAGTCCCACTTAAAACCACTCTTTGATAATGTGGTCGATTTTTAATTTGTTCTTTAATTAATTTAACAATTTCCCTATAAGGTGTGGAATACGGTTTATTTCTCAACTTATGAATGATGCAATAGGTACAATTAAAGTTGCAACCATCTTGTACTTTTATGTTAATAACAGGGTCTTCAGAACTTTCTGGGTCTAAACCATGTATATAAGAATCTAAAACTTTCCTATCTTTAATAATTTCTGCTATTTCATAATTTTTATATAAGCTGTCGCAATGCACAAATGCTGATTCGTCTCTGTCAACATCACACCCTAATACATATAATTTATAATCTGGGAAGGCTTTCTTTAAAATACGTGTGAGCATAATACTTTCAATAGTTCTATCTTCTATAAAAGAACATGTACTAAAAACAATAGCTTTCTTATCTTGTGGTAAAGTACAAGCAAAATTATAAGCATCTGACATACTAGCTTCACACCCTATTGTATGTATTTGTATATTATCGCCTAACATTTGACAATTATAATTAAATAAACGCATTAAAAACTTCCTCTAAATCACAACAAAAACAAGTACCTTCTTTACAATATTTTTTAAAATTAACTGAATGCTCGCATTCTGGAGAATTTTCACAACTACAGAATTGGAATTCTCCATCTTTATACATATAAAGCCATTTTTCCTGTTTAATAGTCATATTAGGCACATATTTGTATAAATATCCGGGACTTAATTTTTCTACATATTTCAAAGTTTGAAAAATAGTATTTCTATCAGCAGTTAACTTTTCATCTAAAACTATATAAGGTATTAAGTTAACCCAACAATTATTTCTTTTCATAAACTCAGCTATATTAAATTTACCGTCTAATATAGCTTTACAAGCAGGTTTTGTTAGTATAGTATTAGCTACTATATGCATATTAGGGTATTTTTGCCCAATAGTTTCTAAATTAGTAAGCATAATACTTCTATCACGTTCACTTTTAAATCTACCTTCAATATCATAAGAAGTAGTAAATCTAATCCTATCAATTAAGTTAGCTTCTTTCAATTGTTCCAACAAGTCATAAACACCATTTATGTTTAGATATATAAGATTTGTATTTATATACAAAAGTTCAATAATATCTTTTTTCATAAATTGAATAATGGTACTAAAGAAATTAGAAAGTATTGAAAAATCAGAAGGTTTATCAAAAATTTCTCCACCACATACTAAAATGTGGCTACCTTTAATAAATTTATCGGACTGGATAAATTTAATTACTTCTTCTAGAATTAAACCCCTAGTAGTGTGGTCATACAAACGTGGCTTTTCTCTTTGCCAACAAAATTGGCAGTTATTATTACAATTATCCCAAACTAGGAATTCATATATTCTTTTGTATGTCATTGTCAAGTTTATCCTTTCTTTATTCTGGTTGAATAGTAATTGTATATAGATTTTTTACTACTCTTCGGTTTGAATCATTTAAAGAATTCATTAAAGATTGAAACTGTGTATTAACTTCTGTTATATCATATTCAACACCTTCAGTAGTATTAATAGAATTAATATCTAAAGGTATAATGTTATTGTATTCAACTGTCCCCGGAATATATACTAAACGAGATTCGTTAACATAAGTTTCATCATCTCTAGCATATATTTCTTCTGACTTTGGATTATTTCTATCCTCTATTTGTAAATGTCTGTTATCAGCAATAATTATACCAATTCTAGTAGTGCAAAAAACAGCTATATCACATAAATAGTTGAAATAATTTATATTACTTATCTTCTGCATTTGATTAGCAGGAGTTAAATTAAGTACTTCTTCTAAGAAAATGGTCATGTCGCCTTCTATAGTATCGTCAGATATAGCAGTAACATTATTACTTAAAACACGGTGCATAATTAAAGTGCAATAAGAACCAAATACTTTTTTAGCTGTATTATCATACCCATCTCTAAAATAAGGAGGAAATTTTTCATCATCTGCTATAGTAAGATAATTTGCACAATTATTTTTACAATATGCAATAGCTAAATCTGCAATATTTCTATATGTTATTTCTTGATGTGTAGTAATTATTGAATCGTCCATACTAAATATCCATATATGCTATAAAGGTTGAACTAGAGCTAGAGCTGGAGCTTGAAGAGCTAGAGCTGGAGCTTGAAGAACTTGAACTTGAAGAACACGATGTAAAAGTATATTCTATAAGTGCTTGGTGTCCACTAGCTTGGCAGTCTATATTATTAATAAACTCTTCAACACTAGTCTGCAAATCAGTAGGTCCCATAACTAAAACTTCTTCTGCATCTAACTTTTCAATATCTGGAGTATCTACTTGTATTGCGTGCGTATCGGTTTCCAAAAATCTAGCATTGATTAACCTATAATAATCACTTTGAACTATATGCCCTTCTGAGTCTAATAAATAGTAGTTATTAACATCATAAGTTGAAATAACAGAGGAAGGATAATCACTATTATTAAATATTTCAGCACTATAGAAAATAATACTATTATCATTTACATATGGTGAATTAACATAAATTAACTTTAAAGAAAGAAAAGAAGTTATATTAGAGAAGAACTGCATCATAGCTTTCATAGAAATAACTTCATCTGTCTTAGAAGCTATTCCTCGAGCTGTGCAGAAAGAAAGGATTTCTTCTCTAACTCTTTCTACAGATACTATAGCAAGTGCAGGGTCCACATTTTTACCATACAAGTAGGCTGTGTGGCTTGCACGAGCTGGATTTGCCCCATGCTTAACTTTTGTACCAGAAATATATTGAGAAGTTATAATAGATTGTTTATCTGTTTTAAATAAATCTGGAACATCATTAGCATAACGGTCACCAACATTCTTGCAAACAGATACTATTCTATTTACAACAACATCTACTAAATCTCCAAATGTAATTATTTCTCCAGCTTGAAATGCCATTATTCTTGCTCCTTAAATTTTTCAAACATATCATTAATCAAAAGTATTGTATCAGCCCCTTTTGCAATTAATAGAGAAACATATTTATATGCGTCATCTATATAAATTAAATCTTTAGTAGAAAATTCTGGAGTTTTAGCAAATATCCCTGCTAATGTTAAGAAATCAGTAGAACAAAATACTGCGTGGTATAAATAATTGAGCTTAATATGCTCATCAGTAGCTGTAAATGCTGTTTTACTATATGATTTAAATAAAGACAAGAAATAAATACTTATTTGTTTTGTAAATGCCTTTAATTCTGCATTTAAAGCTAATTTTAAATCCAATAATTCTTCTACAGAATTTACATAAATATCTGCATTTTGAAAATATTCATCTTCCAAAGTATTATATACTTTAACCAAATTAATAAGATTCATTATCATTAATGGGTCTTTTAATTCTTGATAACCTAATGCAAACTTAATTATATCTCTTTTTAATTCAAAAGGAACAGTTTTTATATCTACTAAAACTTTATCTTCCTGTAATAATTGAATTGCATCTTCTAAACTATTGGGAATAACTCTTTTAAATCCTTCCATTATGCTCTCCTATAAATTTAATTTAACTACACACTCAACTAATTTCTCTTCTTCACTAAGATTTTCTTCAAGTGCTCTTCCAATAGGATTATAGCATGAATTGTCAACCTTTGCAAGTCCTTTTTCTGTCGAAAGTGTAATTAAGTCAAATTTATGAACTGGACCCTTTACTCTGACAGGGATTCGACCAGATAAAGCAATAAGTGTAGGGTGTTGCATTTTTTGGTTTGTATTTAAGATATATGCTGGTTCTGTAGAAACAATACCATTAACCATAGATTCAGCTTTAGTAATTTCTTTTTCCCCACCAAACTGTATTAAAGTTCCCGGTTTTAAGTTTTCATCAGCTTCATAATATTCGGCAATATCGGCAGATAGTGCACGGTATGCAGTACCCATAATAACCTTTTTAAAAGTGGTTATATCTTCAAAAATATTCTTGTCAACAAAGGTTTTGGAACCTCTAACTTCTTCATCTCCTGTTCTATGAACAACACCAGAACCTATTTCATTTCTAAGTTTGGCAAATTCTGCTTCGCACCAAGAAATAGGTGCAAAACCAGAAGAACCAACAGCTTCCCAGCCAGCTTCGGTTAAGGTGTATAATGTACCAGAATCTTCATCAGAATATAAATCACCAATATTATATCCCTCTGTAGTTTTTGGAACACCTTGACCTCGTGAATAGCATTCATTAAGTGCAGTAAAAGGTCTCCAGCCATTAATACTATGACCAGCAGTACCTTCGGTAGTACGCTTTAAATAAAGTAAACCATTTTGAGTATCTTGATATAAAGAACCAGTAGGTGCGTCTACTACCCCTTCAGGGTCACCTTCTCCGTGGTAAAAATAATTCATGCATTTGGCAAGGTTAGGTAATGGGTCTGTGTTAATTAGATTACCATCTTCATCAAACCATGTTAATACTATATCTGTTGGAGTTCCATCAAAGAAAATCTTTCTCCAGTTAGTTGCTAACTGATTATAATTATGTACAAGTTGCGACAAAACTGTAGCAATCTGGTTCATATCAATGTTGTCTATCATTATTCCACCTTAATAATTCATATTAGTCTAATCTAAAATGTAAATAAATAACAGTGTTTACATTTTAAAGTATAAACACAATTATATTTACATAGGAATATTACATAGATGACTGATAACATAAAGTGGAAAAAGAGTGACAGACTTAAATGGATTTTGACAGATTACGGTTCTAAACGTATTAATCAGCTACTTACTAACACATCAGAAAAAATACGTATATCTTATATGGATATAGGTGATGGTTATGGTGACAACGAACCAGACCCTTCTAGTAGACAAGGTGATATAGATGGTATAGGTGGCGGTCTACTTCATAAAGTGGCTGAAAAAATCAAAATTACTGAAAAAGGTATAGCTACAGACCGAGAAAATACAGTATATTTTAAAGCTGTTATTGACGAAAACATGTGTGGTTACGATATTACCGAATTAGCTATATATGAAGAAGCTCCAGATGGCACTTATAAAATGTTCGCAGTGGGTGTTGGACAAGGTATTGCTAAACCAGACATTAAATATGGGTATGTAATGTCAATAGAATATACTTTGTTTATTGAATCTACTAACTTATTAGATGTATATGATAGAATAGAACTTGACCCAAATAATGATTATTTGAAAGAATCAGATATTAGTAGCTTATATAGAAGCGTGTTATATGTAGAAGGTAACCTTGCAGAACAAATCAATCGTAATTCTCATATAATTGGTTTAGGGCGTGCACAGGAATTAAACGATTTAATTTCTAATACTTTACTAAAGTATAATTCAGCTGCAATTTCCACTTATTTTTCTTCAATGGCAAACTCTATAAATAATTTGGAAAACTTAATTGGTTTTTGGTCTTTTCATTATACTAATAACTATGGTGTTTCACGTAATATAAAAGACTTTAGTACTTATAGCAATTATTTATCAACTAACGCATTATTATCTTCTTATACTCAGGAATATTTAGGAGTTTTATCTTCTTTGAATTTCTCTGGAGAAGATTATTTCCGTTGTGATGAAGTACCTTCCGCTATTGTATATTCAGATAATATTACAGTAGGTCAAGTGAAAAACCACGAAATTGATGGTGATTTCTATTACATGCCAGAAGACGATACTTGGAGATATCACGCTGTTAAATATTCACAATCTGATATGAGAAGGAGTATAATACCATATTATTTAAAAGCTGATACAGCACGTGTACTATCTGGGCGTATTGTTTTAGTAACTACAACAGAAGGTAAAATTAAATTTGGTACAAGTTGTTTTGCTCCAGTAACTTGGGAATTTCAAAACAATTTATGGTCATCTAAAGAGATAAATGAAACAATGACTGAAACCATGTTTAAAAACAAAATTGTAGATTATGAAGGTAATCCAACTAATGGAACTAAAATAAAAACTTCTACATTTGCTAACAACATTACGTTATATTTGGCAGACCCAGATACTCCAGACCCAATTATAATTGATACTACTACATCAACTAGAACTGAAACACAAATAAATGAAGAAACTGGAGAGGAAAGAGAGGTAGAAGTACCATATAGTGAACCTTTAATAGGTAATAATTGTGAAGCTCCATTATCTTGGATATTTAAAAGTACAGCAAGTGGTAGTAGATGGGAATGTAGAGAAAATTCTAGCTTACAATATTCAGAAGAAGTATTTAAAAGTACAGTAGTAAGTTATACAGGGACTCCTGTAGCAGGAGATATTATTGAAGCTAACACTTTACTTAATATGAACGAAAAAATTACATTAACAGGTAAACACTTTGATTTAATTCAATATGTAAATGATAATGTAGTGGATTCACCATTTACCTTTATAGCTTCCTTAAAGCATAACGAAATGGGGCATACAAACACCTTATTAGCACAATCTAGCGATTTTGGTACAGATAAGCATAACTTTGAAATTGTAAAAAATGACCAAGATGGTATAGAGGTTACTCTTTATAGTGGTAGTAAGGATAAGTATGTAAAATTTAGAACTAATGATAAAATAGTTCCTTCGACAATATATAATTTAGTTATTTCTTATAATCCGAATTATACAGCTAGTTATGGTTCATTTGACCCATCTTTAAAAGTTTACATAAACAATATTGCATATGATACTATACGAACTTTAAATTACTATACTGGCATGAAAGAAAATCCAATGGAAACAGGTTCTTATATATCAGACCATAACAAAGACAAACATAATTTTATAGATGCACAGGTTTGCGTTATGGCTCTTATAAGAGAGGAATTTGACTCTTATGTAGCAAGATGTAATTCATTAATTTTAAATAGTTTATGTGGTAAAAACATATATTATAGGGTTTAATTCATGGTAACTTATTTAGATAATACGATATATACTAGATACGCACTAAAGAAAATATGTGATAACTTAGTTGGTAATTATGAAAAGTTTAACTTCATTACAGTAAAAATAGGTTCTGGAGATAGTTCTTTAAGTGAAGATAGAACAGATTTATCAACTTCTCTTTATGCATTAAAAATTAATGAAACCAGTTATAAAGATGGCGTAGTAACAATACGTTGTGAAATTCCTGCAAAATTAGCAGAAATTCCTATTACAGAAATAGGTCTATTTGATACTATATTGGGTATAGAACATTTATTTTCTTATTCAAAAGTAGATATTACAAAACCTGCCGATTTAGGTTATGAATTAACAGTTGTATTAAATTTAGGACCTAGGACAGTTGAATTTCCGGGTGTAAACGAGTTTTATGTGCCTGAAGAAACTTATGCAACTAAAGAATCTTTAAATAATTTTACAGACATGTTTATCTATGTTGATACTAATTTAGAACGTGTTGTTAACAATAACGCTCAGAAAATTGGGTATAACATGGCAGAAGTAGCATATGAAAGACAGTTAAAAATCCAAAATATTTTAAGAGAAAATACATATGCTAACATATACTATTCTTTATATGGCAGATATAAAAATGCTTTAACTGATATTTACTTTGTACATGAACCAAATTATTTATCTTATAAAATACTAAATATGGCACAAGAAAATTCATATTTAGAAACTTATCATAATCTATTCAAAGCGTATAAAGATAATATTACTTTACATAAAGGACCATTTACCTTAGCGTGGTTAGCTAAATATGATGATATCACGAAAGATTCAACTATATTAAATAAGAAAGATGATGTAAACCTATATTTTTCTATTGATACTAAACAAGAATATGAATTATATAGAATAGAGCAAGAAAGGGCTGACCAACTCCCAATATATCATAATGAATTATATAATGAAATGATTCTTACTTTCTATGGTTTATCAGGTGCATATACTATTAAATATATTTTTGATAGTTCTCAAAAAGGTAATTATATGGGTCAATATGTACCTTATATATTAACATTTAATGGTGATTTTGAAAATCCAGAATTTCATTTTTATATTGATGGTAAAGAACCAAAAGAACCAGATTTGCCTAAAAACTTAGAAGCATTAGATGTCCAAAGAAATCGTACAGTTGCAGATTTGTATAATACTATTCAATATGGTGAACCATCTATGCTACTTGATATGCCTGATTATTCTCTAGCCTGCCCTTTAAAAAATTATATAACAGACTTAAATACAGGTGAAAAGATTAATTATGATAATGGGCTTGGTACTTCTATGATAATCGCATTAAAAAAGCAAGCCAATAAACATGACGTTGCTTTTTTAAGTAGTGTTATGAGGTCTTTGGGAGAATTAGATGATTAAATTTCTTGTAATTTAATAAGAATAAAATCAACTAATTTATCAAAGTTTTTGTCTAAAGCCTTTTTAATTGAACCTTTAAAGAATTTATAAGGGAACTTTAATTCAATATGGTCCATAATAAAAGATATAGCACCTGCTTTTAGGATAGGAGATTTTTCTTTCAAATATTCTTCTACCATAGCTTTAAGCTCTTCTTTTTTAGTAAGAAGAAGTTCTGCAACCCTACCTTTTGCTTCAGCAAATACTTTGTTTTCTTTCAAAAACGTAAATAAATCAGTAAATTTGAATTTCATTAGTTTATACCTCCATTTAAGTAATCAATATAAAATATAATTTAACCCCTTAAATCAAGATTAAAACCTTCATGCTTGAGTGATGGAACACAAGATTTAAAGTATTTTTCTCCGTCAAATCTAACTTTTCCACCTTCTTTAATTTTTATACCAATAAACTGAATAAAATAATTCACTACATTTTCTAACGTAGTGAATTTTGATAATTTCTCACAACCTCTCCGGGAATTGGCAAATTTGTCAGCTAGGACAATGTTGCAGTTATCCGCAGAGCCTCCCATAGATTTAGGGACTATATGTTCACGAGAAACCGTTTTTCGAGTAATTGGTAAACCATATATGTCTGTTCTAACGGTTGGTAATTTACCTTTTATCCAGAGCTCCCTTACATTATACTTCCCCTTAAAAGTAATATGGTTTGGAAACTGGATAGAACTTATAATCATATGTTCCTCATGAAAATTCTGCAATACTTAAATTAAAATATAAATTAAGCAAAGTAATTTAAGTGTCCCAGAAACGGTTTTTCTATAGGTTTAGACATTATTGTTAAAGGGAACATTATACCATTAACATCAAATACTGGTGATGTATTATAAGTAGGCCAATGCCCTTGAAACACAGCTTGAGGCTTAATTGGTTGACAAGATGTTTCATATAGAACTCTTTTAAATGATGGGTTAATATCTTCAACTCCAATCTTTTTAGCTTTTTCTCCATTGGTTGATTCTGGTTGAGGCTTAAA
>Ga0247610_10001970_pt1 | contig 24430 bp, 19 predicted proteins | sample 174DNAGHGhighgp2_FD_193483 | JGI IMG/M metagenome (GOLD analysis project Ga0247610, IMG submission 193483) | Sheep rumen microbial communities from Palmerston North, Manawatu-Wanganui, New Zealand - 1742 DNA GHGhigh gp2 | ecosystem: Host-associated > Mammals > Digestive system > Stomach > Rumen...
GTAAGCCGGAAGAGATGGGTTCTGATTTACGTCGGGTTTCACCCGACCTATAATTTTACTTCCATTTCTTCCTAAAACACTCAACATTTGTTTTTTCATCACTACTCTCCTTAAATGATTCCTTTATTTCATTTAATAAAATGTAGCAAAAAAAAAAACGATGTCAAGTTTTATTTTTTCTCTCGCTATATCCCGCATAGAAACTCTGCGGGATGACGAGCGAGAGAAAAATATATACAGAAAAGGCCCTTCGCCAGGGCGGGCAAATAAAGGTACCAACTTTCACTTAATTAGACCAACACTGCTTTTGTTGTGTTGCTTTGTTACGATTTCCTGTCAGACTTACACCTGACCTACATTTCTTGCCTTTCTCTCGCTCGTCATCCCGGAAATTTGTAATCCGGGATATAGCGAGGGAAAGGCGTTTTTTGTACTGTTTTTGCGTAATTAAAAGGAGGTTTATTTCCGTCGGGCTCACGCCCGACCTATATGACTTGAATGTAGGTCAGGCATTGCCTGACAATGGCCCGTTAGGGACATCTTGTTTTGTTCGTCGGGCTCACGCCCGACCTATAAGGGTTGTTACGCAAGTTAGCATATAGGTCGGGTGTAAACCCGACATTAAAAAACATCGGATATCAAAAACCATATAACACCCATTTACGACCACAACAAAAGTTTGTAGGTCGGATGTAAATCCGACGTTTTCAACAAAGTAATATATTGTCGGACTTACGTCCGACCTACAAGAGCTGGCATCGGAAAAGCGAAAAAGGGCTTGACACATCAAAAAAAAAAACGATAATAGTTGTAGCAGAAAAAAAAACCAAAGGCCCAATAAAGTCATTCTGAGTCGCTTGGCGGCCCGCAGGGTCTCAGAATCTCAGCCTTATTGTTGTTTTAGAAAGCGGTTGAGATCCTGAAATAAATTCAGGATGACAATATTTAATTAAGGAGAAATTTTTATGCAAAAAGAAAAGCAATTAAAAAGTTATTGTAAAAATAGCCTGTCATCCCCGAACACCCACCACTCGTCATCCCGACCCTGCGGGCGGCATAAGCGGGGTATAACGCGGCTTTTTATTTATCATTAAATAAAATGTAGCAAAAAAAAAAACGATGTCAACCCCCTTGCCGGGGGCGGGCAGAAGGCCTAAAACCTCTGTTTGCATTTAATGCGATATTTTAGCAATAGGGAATTTCATAGACGGGGCTTTCGTGGCCCTTGCCGGGGGCAGGCAACTTGTCCCCGGACTTTCACTTAATTGGAGCCACACTCTTTTTACTATGTTGCTTTGTTATGTACCGATGAGAAAATAGGATGTTTGTAGGTCGGATGTAAATCCGACGTTTTCAACAAAGTAATATATTGTCGGACTTACGTCCGACCTACAAGAGCTGGCATCGGAAAAGCGAAAAAGGGGTTGACACATCAAAAAAAAAAACGATAATGTTTGTAGCAGGAAAAAACCAGAAAGGAGAAATCAAATGAAAAACGAACAAGCATTTACGCTAATAGAACTATTAGTAGTAGTTTTAATCATCGGTATCCTCGCGGCGGTGGCCGTGCCGCAATATCAACGGGCAGTAGATAAAAGCCGTGCGATGAAATATATTCAAGTTCTTCATGGTATTCAGCGAGTTTTGGACGTATATTATCTAGCCAACGGATCCTATACCTACGACTTAACATCATTGGATGTTGATTATTCTGCCGGTTGCACAGTAGCCGCAGGTGCCAGTAAAAACGAGTGGGTCTGCCCGGACGGGTTTCTTATAGACATTGTGAAAGACGGAACCGGCGGCGGTATCGTCCGGGCAGCATTATGCCCGGGTCACAACACGGGATCTAGCGATTGTTATGCTAACAAAGATATGACTTACACCGTGTTTAGTCGTTTTTATTCCTATGCCCCCGCCCAGCAAGAAAAGACCTATTGCCAAGGATATACTACACGAGGCGAGGCCATTTGTAAATCATTACAGAATATGTAATCTATTTCGCCGTTTTGGCGGAAGGTTTTGGAGCAGGAGACGGTTGGCTTTGCTTATAAAATTCTTGCATACGGTTGATAATATCCGTGTACTTATGGCGTGATTTGCGCACAAAATTCGGGTAAGCGTCTTTGATATCCAGTTTATAAAAATCGCTACCCATTACGTCTTTCATAAAATCTATCGCCGAATGATTAAATGCAAAAAACATAAACCACTCGTTTTGCAGTTGCGGGGCTGTTTTTCCATCCGGCGCGGCCTTAGAAACTTGGAAAATGCCGGAGATAATGCCCAAAAACTCGCCGGTGTTACTCATCACGCCAGAGCCGCTCATCCCGCGGCGCACGCCGAAATTTTTTGTATAAGCAAACTCCAACGCTTTAATATAATGCACGGAGTATGGATCTTTTTTGACCGTGCGCTCGCCGTCAAAAATAGAGATGACGGAAATTTTACGCTCTAAAATATAATTGCCCGCATCAAACATTAAAATCGGCGGAAACGTAGGGCTTTTAATACGGTACAAGGCCTTACGCAACGCGGCACTTTGCCCAGCCGCTTTCTCAAACTGTTGTTTTGTCAGCCACGTACGTGTTTTGCCGTCTTTGCCGCCGCGGCGGTAATACGAAAACGGCGTGCGGTCTAAATCTAACTTAAAAAGTGCCAAATCATTTTTGACAAAAATATCATAAGCAAAATCGGGTTTGATAAACACGGTGGGTTGCGTTGGCGTGTGCTGTACTTGCGCCAGGGCCGACACATTTCCCTCCAGCAAATCTACTTGAATCATGCACCCGTTTTTACACGTTTTTTCCACACAATGCGCGGCCGTGGCAAACCACCGCCGCCCGATACGCGTGGCCTGACATTTGCCAACGGGAACGGTGTTTTGTGTTTTGGAAGCGGACAGCGGCAAAATATAATACTCAAAGGTATGGGAGAAATCGGACTTGGTCGTATATTTGTCCTCGTCCGTTACCGAAATCACACTCACTTGCGCCGCCGCGCAAACGATCAAGAAAAACCAACAAACACTTAATAAAATTTTTTTCACGGCGATTTCGCTCCACAGATAAAAAAGCGCGGAACAAAAAAATTTGTTCCGCGCGGCCAAAATACTTATTTAATTTCAGACGTACAATGCGGGCAGCGCGTGGCTTCTAACGCAATCTCGCTGCAGCAATAAGGGCATTTTTTCGTCGTAACCGGGGCCGGGGCTTGCTCTTTGGGGGAGTTCAATTTGTTAATCGCTTTGATTAACAAAAAGATACAAAAGGCTACGATAACAAAACTGATAATCGCATTTAAGAAGAGCCCCAAATTCATTGTGGTAGCACCGGCAGATTGGGCTTCGGCAATTGTGGCATACGGGCCGGCCGTCGTACCTTGCTTGATTACGACAAACCAGTTGCTAAAATCTACTTTACCGATTAACAACCCGAGCGGCGGCATCATTACGTCCGCCACCATAGAGTTCACAATTTTTGTGAACGCACCGCCGATAATGATACCGACAGCCATATCAATTACATTTCCGCGCATGACGAATTTCTTAAATTCGTTCATTATATTTTTAATCATTTTTTTCTCCTTGTTTATTATATCCCACAGCCTTAAAAAGCGGGGTATACAAATCGTTTTCTACAGAATATTTTATTTCATTTGGGGGCACTTCGTCCACAAATTCCACAGGGGCTTGTTCTATAAGCGCCAGCGGAGTTTGTTCATCGCTTTCGCCCATGCAAAGCGCGGCCGAAGTGGCGAGCGAGTCGGCCACGTTGACAAGCGTAACTTTTAATTTTCGGCCGAATAAATCACGCGCACCGCGTTTGTCTTTTACACCCTTAAAACCCGCGTACGCCACCGCCCCCGCTATGACCCCCGCGCGAAGCGGCAAAATCATACTATCCGTTACCACAAGCCCTAATTTTTTTACTTGCCATTTTTGCGAAAGTGCGGTGCGCAGTTGTGCGGCAAGACCGTATATGTCCGGCGGGAAAAATAATAATTGACCGTCGGCATTTGACTCGTCAATGCCGGCATTGGTCATCACCATACCGTCCTTAACAGTCAGCCAGCAAAGCGGCGTTTTTAACGCAAAATCGCTTTCTTGCCGAATAAAATTTTCTTTTTGTTCTTCGGATTTGTACGGCTCAAGTTTTCCTTTCCACAAACAAAAAAGTTTAGACGCCACCGCCACCACCGTCTGCTCATTTACCGACGGAATGTGACGCACGATAAACGTACCCAAATCGGCACGCGGGGTAAACAAATCGGTTTTTACGGGTGTAATTTTCATACGATATCAAAGGGGGCTACAAAACTGTAAAATACTTCGTTAGCCAAATAAATCCCTTCCTCACTTAATTTTACTTTTTTCCCGTCCGTAGCGAGAAGCCCGTTTTGAAGATGCTTTTCTATCGCCGCGCCGAAATAACGGCGTTGCAACGGCGTAATTTCCACCCCGTCAAGTTGCCGCAGACCAACAAGCAACTTTTCTCCCTCGCGTTTTTTGCCGCTTAGTTTTTCCGAAAAATCTACGACGGGTTTTTGCGCCCGCACACGGCAGATATATGCTTGCATATCCGGCGTGTTTTGTGTGCGAACTCCATTTTCAAATGAGGCCGCCGCACTTCCTAACCCGCGATACTTGCCGTATTGCCAGTAATTCAAATTATGTTTTGATTCACAACCGGGTCGCGCGAAATTGGAAATTTCGTAATGGTGGTATCCGGCATTTTTCAGCCGTGCGCGCGTTTCTTCCAACATGCGGCGCATAAGCGGTTGGTCGCACACAAGGCCTTGTTCAAAAAACGGCGTGCCTTCTTCAATTTGCAACCCGTATACCGAAATATGCTGCGGCGACAGCACGAGTAATTTTTCCAAACTTTCCAAAAAGGAACGAAGCGTTTGGCCGGGGAGTCCGGCAATCAAATCTACATTCACATTTTGAACACCACATGTGTGTAAATTTTCCCACGCGCGCAAAAAATCGGCCGACGAATGAACACGACCCAATGTTTTTAATTCGCTATCATTAAAACTTTGCAAACCGATGCTGAAACGATTTATCCCTACCGCATGCAAGAGCGAAATTTTTTCTTTTGTTAAACTTTCGGGGTTGGCTTCAAACGTACTTTCCGAAAACGAGGAAACAAGACCGAAATTTTTTTCTACTAACAACACTAACTTTTCTAACTGCTTGCAAGTAAGCAAACTCGGCGTTCCGCCGCCGATATATAACGTGTCATAATGCAAACCGGCAAAAGATGCGGCCTCATCGGCTAGTGCGTCCAAATAATCATCTATTAAATTTTCCCGTCCGGCAAAAGAAGCAAAGTCGCAATAGTTACACTTTTGTCTACAAAACGGGATATGAAGATACAGTCCGCTCATTAGTTTTTATGTTCGGCTTCGTAGTTAAGATACGCTAAAATAAACGGGTCCAAATCGCCGTCCATCACCGCGGTAATTTGCGACGTTTCATATCCGCTACGCAAATCTTTAACAAGTTGATAGGGCATGAAAACATAGGAACGAATTTGGTGGCCCCAGGCGATTTCGCCTTTTTGCCCATAACGCTTTTCGGCCTCGGAACGTTTTTTATCCATTTCCAATTCGTACAATTTGGCCTTTAACATTTTCATCGCGGTTTGACGGTTTTGCAGTTGACTGCGTTCAATACGGCACGACACCACAATCCCCGTCGGAATATGCAATAACCGCACCGCAGATTCTACTTTATTGACATTCTGCCCGCCATGGCCGCCGGCGCGCGACGTTTCCAACTGAATATCTTTTTCGGGGATTTCAATGTTGATATTTTCGTCAATGTCGGGGAGCACATCACACGACGCAAACGACGTATGCCGCCGCGCATTAGCATCAAACGGGGATACGCGCACCAACCGGTGCACGCCGTTTTCGCCTTTGAGATACCCATAAGCAAACGGGCCTTCCACCATAGCACTTAACGTTTTGATACCGGCTTCTTCGCCGGGTTGTGCATCTAAAACAGAAAATTTGAAACCGTGCTGTTCGGCCCAACGCGTGTACATACGCACGAGCATTTGTGCCCAATCGCACGATTCGGTACCGCCCGCCCCGGCGTGAATCGTCAAAATGGCATTGAGTTTATCGTTGGGATCGGACAAGCGGATTTCGCCCTCTTTTTGGGCCACTTGTTTTTCCACGGATTGCAACTCGGCGGCTAAGGCGGCCAGTTCCGTTTCGTCTTGCATTTCTTTACATAATTCTAGCCATGCGCGGCTGTCCTCTATCTTTTTTTGTAACGTGTGAAAAGTTTCTACGGAACTTTTCAAAAAATCAAGTTGGCGGCTGACTTCTTTGGCCTTTTGGGTGTCATCCCAAAAAGACGGTGCGGCCACTATTTTTTCTAACCGCACTATTTCTTGACGTTTTCCCGCGATATCGTCAATCGTTTCAATTTTAGCCACACGCGCGGCTAATTGTTCCAACTGTTGCTCTACGTCCTTAAATTCTAAATTATTCATACATAAATACCATGGAAAAAATAACGACCGTTAAAAATAAAGCCGTACAAATCCAAGCAAACCAATCGCCGTAAGCCGCATAAAAAGTGGCGGCGCCGTCTTTGGCCTTTATTTGTGTGCGAAGCAATGCCGGTTCAAACAAACGGCTTTGTCGCACAACGCGCCCTTGTGCATCAATGACGGCGGATATCCCCGTATTGGCGGCCCGCAAGACCGGGCGTCCCGTTTCCGCGGCGCGAAGCACATTGGCGGCTAAGTGTTGGTGCGGGGCGGCGGTATCAAAAAACCACGCGTCGTTTGTCAAATTAGCAAACAGTTGTGCCCCTTGCTTGGCTTGACGCCGCCATACTTGCGGGAAAATGGCCTCGTAACAAACCGTACTGCCCAGTAACACCCCGTTCAAATTAAGTAAAGGTTGTACGGACGGACCGGGGGAAAACATCCCCAACTGGCCCAAAATAGTTACTTGCGGCAGCAACCGGCGCACCAGACTTTCCAGCGGAATATATTCGCCAAACGGCACTAATTTTTGTTTGCGGTAAATTTGGAACATTTCTTGCCACGGGGATAACAAATACGCACCGACATATTGTTTATTGCCTCTTGTTAAGGACGACCCAACCAATTGATAGGCCTTTGTCTGCGTAGCGATGTCTTGCATTTGCTGCCAATAGGGTTCTTCGGTCAGTTCCCCCGGGGTTACGCTTTCGGGCCAAACTACCAAATCGGCCGAGGGGGTCTGCAACTCTTGGCCAAATTGACGGATGGTATCTAAAATTTCTTGTTCAAAAGCAGGGTCCCACTTTTTATACTGGTCAATATTTGGCTGTACCAACGCGGCTTGCACGGTTGTTCCCGCCGACGGGAAAAACCGGCTGTCTTCCAAACGGTTTTTGCCCCATTCGCCGGCAACGGCCCATAACGCTACCGATACCAACAGACTCATTACAACATTTGTTAACTTCCTGGAATGTAACGCCCAGCCCAACAGCCCGCTTACAAAAACCAATAAAAAACTTACGCCATACACGCCCGCAAAGGAGGCTATCTGTAAAAATTCCGGAGCATTCCACTGGGTGTATCCCCACATCAGCCACGGGAAACCAATGGTATAAAAAGCCACGGTTTGGTGCACCCATTCCAACGCCACAAACCCGCACGCGGCCAACAACGCAAACAAAACACCTGTCTTTGTTACATAAAAACATCCGACGGCCCAGCACGCCGTTTGCAACGACAACAACGCACATAATCCCACCCAGGCCGCCACCGATAATCCCACCGACAAACCGCCCCCGTGAACACAGGTGTAGTAAATCCAATAAAAAAGCCCGAGATGAAATAACAGCCCCGTCAGCCACCCGTAGCAGAACGCTACCCCGGGCCGTCGGATTTGAAAAATTCCCACCACGAACGGAACCCAAGCAACCCACGCTAACGCGCTATAAGAAGATGCGGGATAACTTAAATAGATAAGATATGCACTAAGCAGTGCACATAAACAGGCCAGCAGGCGTTGGCCTCGTCTTTTCCAACGGCTCTGCGGACGGCGCATCGCGCCATAAGGGGAAGCATAAGTAGCAATACGGCGCATCAAACGCATGCGTTATCCTTTAATATACAATGCGGCAAAGACCGCTTTGGCAGACAGCCCGGGCCGAGGAACTACATTCCTTTTCGGTACTGGGTGCAACGTCGGGGCAGGCCTTAGCCATCGCACTTTGGAAACGTCTGTTAAACTCCAACGTCTTATCCGCATTGATAGCCATAACACCCGCCGGACCAATCAAACAACCGCACGGGTCTTTGTCCACGATGATGCAATCTTCATCCACCTCGCACGTATACAAACGGCGGAGTTGTGCACGCACCGCGGATTGTTGTTCTTCTTTGAGTTGTTTTTCCTCTTGCGCAATCATTTCCGCTTGCGTAATTACCGGCGTATTTACTTCAATCGGTTGCACACGCAGTAAGAACACGGGTAATAGCAACAAAAGAATTCCCGCAAAAAATAACGTCAAGATATTTCTTATTTTTGATTTCATAAATCGGCTCCGCAACATTTCTTATATTTTTTGCCGCTTCCGCACGGGCAGGGGTCGTTTCTACCGATATGTTTAGATACCGGTTTGGCTCCGTCCGGGTTTTTAGCGGCGGCCTCCTGCTGGGCGCGCTGGGCCGGAGTGCGGCGCGGCGGCAACTGCAAGCGGAAGATATAACTGACCATCAAATCGCGCACGCGGTTAAGCATGGACGAATATAATTTGTACGATTCTTTTTGGTACTCAATCAGCGGGTCTTTTTGGGCGTAACCGCGCAAACTGACGCTGTTACGCAATTGGTCCAATTCGTACAGATTTTGTTTCCACGCCGCGTCTAATAATTGGAGCATGAGCATACGTTCAATTTCGCTGAAGTTGATACCTTGCTCGGCAAAATAAGCCGCGCGTGCTTGGTACAAATCTTTGACTTGGCACATGATATCATCCACCAATTCATCGTGCGTTTTCTGACCGATATTTTGCGAATTGTACGCAAACTCTATCGGAAAGAAATTGCGCAAATTGACATTAAGCGTTTCAAAATCGCTGCGTTGCGGGTGCGTGGGGAAATAATACTGTTCCACCAGTTCGTCGGCAATTTCCAACATCATCTGCATGGAACGCTCGGTCATGCTTTCTCCGTCCAAAATGGCATTACGCAAACCGTAGATAGCCGTACGCTGTTGGTTCATCACTTTATCGTAATCTAACAGTTGTTTGCGGATATCAAAGTTGCGCCCTTCCACCATACGTTGCGCGCCTTCAATTTGGCGCGTCATCAGGCGCGACTCTATGGCTTCGCCTTCCTTCATTCCCATGTGACTTAAAATAGCAGAAATTTTAGCGGTGTTTGCAAACAAGCGCATCAGTTCATCGTCTAACGAAATATAGAAACGCGAAGAACCCGGGTCGCCTTGGCGCGCGCAACGTCCGCGCAACTGGTTATCAATGCGGCGCGATTCGTGCCGTTCGCTACCGATCACGTGCAACCCGCCCAACTTTACCACTTCGGCTTGTTCTTGTTCATCGGGGGGGTTGCCGCCCAACACAATATCCGTACCGCGTCCGGCCATGTTGGTAGCCACGGTTACCGCGCCTTTGCGGCCGGCTTGGCTGATGATTTGCGCTTCCATTTCGTGGTACTTGGCATTTAACACTTTATGCGGAATGCCGCGTGCGTGCAACATGCGGCTTAACTTTTCCGATTTTTCAATGGAACGCGTACCGACCAGCACCGGGGCACCTTGTTTCCAAAGGCCTTCTACTTCATCGGCAATCGCTTGGAATTTTTCCCGCTCGGACAAATACACCAAATCCGGATAATCAATACGTTTGGACGGACGGTTGGGGCGAATTTCCACCACGTCTAATTTATAGATTTGCCAAAATTCGTTGGCTTCGGTCATCGCCGTACCGGTCATACCGGAAAGTTTATTGTATAACTTAAAGAAATTCTGGAACGTAATAGTAGCTAACGTTTGGTTTTCTTCTTTGATTTGCAACCCTTCTTTGGCTTCTACGGCTTGGTGAAGTCCGTCACTCCAGCGGCGGCCCGGCATTTCACGTCCGGTAAATTCATCAATAATAACTACTTCGCCGTTTTTGATGACATACGCTTCATCTACTTTATACAAGTAATGCGCCCGCAAAGCTTGATTGATGTGGTGGACCCATTCTGATTCCACATCGTTATATAAGTTAGGCACGTTCAAAAATTTTTCCGCTTTGGCAATCCCCGTATCGGTCAAGTTAGCGGTATGGGCTTTTTCGTCTACAATAGCGTCGTACCCGGCATCCAAACTGGTCCCTTCGTACTTGGCTTTGACTTCATCATCTTCGGTAATCAAACGTACTTTGAGCGACGGAATTAACCGGTTGACGATATAATACTTATCGGTGCTTTGTTCCGACGGGCCGGAAATAATAAGCGGCGTGCGGGCCTCGTCAATTAAAATGGAGTCCACTTCGTCTACGATACAATAATTTAACGGGCGGAGCACGCGGTCTTGGCGGGAAATAACCATATTGTCGCGCAAGTAGTCAAAGCCGAGTTCGTTATTCGTAACGTACGTAATATCTTTGGCATACATTTCGCGGCGCTCGTCGTTATCCATATCGTGACTGATGTAACCGACGGTTAAACCTAAAAATTCGTGAATAGGACCCATCCATTCGCGGTCGCGGTGGGCTAAATAATCGTTGACGGTAACTACATGTACCCCTTTGCCTGTCAACCCGTTTAAGTACGAGGGCAAAACCGCCACCAAGGTTTTACCTTCCCCGGTGCGCATTTCGGCAATTTTACCTTGGTGAAGTACGATACCGCCCAATAATTGCACATCATACGGGCGCAAACCGATTACACGCTTGGCCGCCAGACGTACAACGGCAAAGGCTTCGGGCAAAATGTCATCTAACGTCTCGCCGTTTTGCAAGCGGTTTCTAAATTCTTGTGTTTTGGCTTTTAATTGTTCGTCTGAAAGTGTTTCAAATTGTTCCGTGAAACGGTTGGCTTCATCTACATAGTGTTGAATTTTTTTTAAGTCGCGTTCGCTTTTTGTTCCAAAAATTTTATCAATTACAGTTCTAATCATAATAGTTTTTTCCTCGTATTAAATGGTATAAAACGACAGAACACCCCCTAGCGGGAGTGTCTGATGTCATTTAGCAACCGGTTTTTTATTATCGGTTTTAATTTGTAAATTGTTTGTCTGTGCGGCGTCGGTTTCGTACGCTTGGGCGGCTTGGCGCGTTTGCAGAAAATCTTGTTCTAAAAATTTTTGCTCGGCAGTTTCCACATAATTGTCCGTAGCGGAAAGAATATAATTTCCGGCTTCTTTTTTCAGACTTTTGATTTCCTTTTTGAGCGATTTAATTTGCGTTTTTAACTGCGCGCGTTTTTCGGCAAAATGCTCTCCCCCATAACGCAGGGCTTTTAATTCGGCTTGCGCGCCGTCTAATTGATACTGACGTAAATTGACGGTCGTGGCCCAAACGCCTTGCATCACACCTTTCACGTCGGAACGAAAAGCCGCGCGTGTGTGGGAAATATCCGACCCCGACACCTTAGCCGATAACCATAACTCATGGTAAATATCTGTAATTTTTCTGAGTTGGATAGAGCGGTCAAAATTGCGAGCCACCGCAATTAAATCATTCGGGTCTTGTAAAACCGGGTTGTTTTGTTGATACGAACGGATGAAATCTTCCAAAATGGCGTTATATTCGGGGTTTTGTGCGGCTTGCTCCAATATAGACGGATTAAACCGTTTGAAAATATCCAAAACAAAACCACGCATAGAAGGAGATTCTTCATTATGCGCATACAACACAGGCGTTAATGCCAACAACGCAAGAACAAATACACTTTTTTTCATACGTAAAGACCTTCCATACGCCCTATTTGTATTTTGCTTTATATTGTGGCCCCCCGTCAAGCCCTCGCCGGGCAGGCAGGAGGCCTAGGACCTCTTTTAGCATTTGGTGTTATCTTCTGTCAGACGGTTCGTATGTTATTCTGTTTCGTGTGCTCGCCGGGCAGGCAGGAGGCCTAGGACCTCTTTTAGCATTTGGTGTTATCTTCTGTCAGACGGCTCGTATGTTATTCTGTTTCGTGTGCTTGCCGGGCAGGCAGGACCCTGCGGGCCGCCACCTTGTCCGCGGACTTTCACTTACTTGTAGCCACACTGCTTTTGTGATGTTGCTTTATTATAATTTTGCGTCGGGCTCACGCCCGACCTATAAGAGTTGTAATAAAACCCCCGCTACTCGCCGTACGGGCGGGAGCGGGGGAATGATACAAGGGGAGGTAAACTCCCCAAGGAGCATGTATGCAAAAAAACTATCTGGCGGCTGTACGGAAGAAATTCCCTTTCACGTTACGCGCCAATTGCACGCGGCCCATCGTTTTATCGGCTTGCACGATAACATCTTTGGAGTGAGGAGTCACCGGCGTAGTGCTCGCACCAAAAATATCGCCCTGTTTGATAAAACCTAACTGTCCGTGATTGTTGATTTGAACTTCCAATTTCAAAGTACCGTCCACCGTCTGAGCAAGTAAATCTTCTTCCCCTAAGGTAAAAGAGAGCGGGAATTTCGGGTCTACTACGCGTTTAATAGCCACCGGCACATCGGCCTCGTTCTTAACAATAATGGCACAGGCATTATTGTCCGCTTGTGCCATAGCGGCCAACCGCTCGGGCACTACCACCGTACCCGAGATACTAAAACGACCTTCCTGAACGGTGCGTTTCCAAGCATACCCGTAAACGAGCAAACTTAGAACCGCCAGCGCGCATAGTAATTTCTTCATAGTGTTATTATAGTCTTTTTATACCCTCTTTTCAAGCCCTCCCCCGCAGAATTCACCACACCTTGTTATGACAAAAAATAAAAACACTTGACACATCAAAAAAAAAAACGATAATGTTTGTAGCCGTAAAAAGGGAACATCAAACAAGGTCATCCTGAAAGGTTGTAGTTCAGGATCTCAACCTTGTGTTGTTTCAAGCGGCTCAGATGCTGAGCAGAAACACCTCAGCATGACGACGTTATGTATGTTAAGGAGATATTTTTATGCAAAAAGAAAATGCAAAAGGCGTTGTTAAATTAGTCTGTTTCCCCGGAGAGTTTTTATCCGGGGTCTCCCGCTTTTTTGTTTCTGACGGGAAAACTAGCGTGCGAAGTAAAATCGGGAGATGCCGGATAACAACCTTCCGGCAAAACACTGATTTTAATGTCGGGCTCACGCCCGACCTATCCCGCCCCTCGTCGCCCCGACCCTGCGGGCGGCAAAAACGGGGTATAGGGGCGGAATATCAGAGCGCCCCGTTATATCCCGCATTCGCCCGTCCGGCGAGGGCCGGGATGACGAACGGGGCAAGCGGTTTTACCTTAATAGAACTACTCGTCGTGGTGCTCATCATCGGCATTTTGGCAAGCGTGGCGTTGCCGCAATACCAAAAAGCGGTATTAAAAGCACAATTCAGCACACTCAAAGACCGCTCACGCGTGTTGGCTAATGCCATGCAACGGTATTATTTGGCAAACGGAACTTATGCTACGGAAATGGCAGAACTAGATATTGATTTTGCTATTTCACAAGAGAGTAAAGATACATATTCGTTTTACATTTATTTTGCTGATGGCAGTAATTGCGAAATGTATTTTCTAGACAGTAACCGTAACGCTATATGTTCAAAAGAAATTTTTGGTAAATGGGTAAGATATACGCAAGAATACTTTGGAGCGTATCAAATATGTACGGTATATAGCACCAACACAAATGATATGTTTAACAAAATGTGCCAAGCCGAAACAGGACAGACGACCGGAGATTGCTATACGAAATACTGTGATTATTATATTCCGCATTAGAATTTCCTTGCTATCCGTAAAGACGACACACTCTTTTCTCGTCATCCCGTAAGGTTTTTGTACGGGATATAGAAAAAAGTGTGCGCGTTTATAGAACTTACCAAGGCCGTACAAACGCCGGTCGTTGCAGACTAACACAATAGATGTTCGCCTGATTTTTCAAAATCGGGACGGCACGCCTCCCAAAAGACTAACATCGCGAAAGATAAGATGATTTTTCAAATTCGCTCCGTATTGCGTGGGCAAGTTGGGCGCATAGCCGTATCTCTATGATACGGCAAGCCCAAGGGACGCGCAAGACGGCAGAATTTGGAAAATTGTATATCAGTAGCAAGTAACAACGGCACAAACATAATGTTTGTGCCGTTGTACGCGTTTATAGAACTTACCAAAGTCGTTCTTATTGCTTAAAGAAACCCCAGAGATTGGCGTTATACACCCACCCCTTGCACGTTCCTTCTTTTGCATTTTCCGGCTCGTCAACAACTTGTATCCATTTGCCTTGGCGGGCTAAATACTTAAACGGATATCCCTTCTCTACGGTGCAAACGATATCGGCACTGGCCGAGGGCGATTTGCGCACGTTCAAATCCACTTTAGCCGACATCCCGCCGTTGGGGCTTAATAAATCAGCCGAAATCCAACCGGTATATCCTTCAAAATCTTTAATCATGACCCAACTTTTATCTTCGTTGGTTTTGATCATAACAACCGGCGTATAACGCCACGCATAAAATTTAATGGCGCATTTCGTACCGGCGCACGAGCGGATATTGGCACGTTTAGCGTTGACGCTGGCGTACTTTTGCGCAGCGGCCGGCAACACGGCAAAAACGGCGAAAGCGAGTAAGGCAATCAGTTTCTTCATAAAGTTATTTTCTCCTCTTGTAAATACACGACTACTTAATAAGTATAGCATATATTTTTTACCGTGCGTCAATTTTTATGGGTTATTTTAGACGTTTTCCCCCAAAAAAGTTATAATGAAAGAAATTCGCTTTTAGGGAGAAATTTATGAAAGAACAAGTAGAACAAGTCATCAACCAAATCCGCCCGATTTTACAAGCCGACGGGGGAGATATCCAACTCGTTAACGTGGACGAAACCTCCGGCGTGGTAACGGTTAAACTGCAAGGCCGCTGTGGCGGGTGCCCGCATGCACAACTGACGTTACAGGCCGTGGTGGAACGCAAACTCAAGGAAACGGTCCCCGGTGTGACATCGGTAGAACGTGCCTAACCATGGCTAAGATAGATTTACACACACACTCCGATTTTTCCGACGGCACTTCTTCGCCCGAAGAAGTCGTGCATGCCGCGTTGAAAGCAAGTGTAAAAATCTTAGCCCTGACCGACCACGATACCACCGACGGTGTTACCCGCGCCCAAGCGTTATGTAAGGAACACAAGTTACTTTTTACGCCGGGCGTGGAAATCAGCACGCGCGAGCACGACCAGTTACACTTTACCGGATATAATTTAGATTTACAAAATGCCGAGTTCCAAGCATTCCTGACCGAAAACCGCGAAAAACGCTTAACCCGTATCCGTAAAATTATTGCCAACTTGCAAAAAGCCGGGGTAGACATCACGGAACAAGATGTATTTGAACGGGCCTCTAATGTAGTGTCGCGCGCACATATCGCAGATGCACTAAAAGCCAAAAAAATTGCCTCCTCGCGCCAAGATGCGTTCCGCCGGTTTCTTGTCCCCGGTAAAGCGGGGTATGTACCTGCCGCCGGAGTAACGGCTATAGAAGCCATACAACATATCAAACGAGCGGGCGGAATTGCCGTAGTCGCCCATCCGGGCATTTCTGTTAGCGTATGGGACTTCCCCGCTTGGAAAGAAGCGGGCTTAGACGGGATAGAAGTATTTTATCCGGCTCATTCGCACGCGTTAAAACAAGAGTTGCTCGCTATCGTCCGCAAATACGATTTTTTGTGCACCGCCGGGTCCGATTACCACGGCCCCAAAGGCGGCCGTATTACCACCCCCGGGCTGAATCTGCCCGAGCCGTATTACGACCGTTTATACAGTAAACTATTCCGGGCATAATTATTGGATATAGAAAAAACCCCCGGTACTCGCCGTACGGGCGGAAGCGGGGGGTTTTTTGTGTGAACAAAACTATACTAATTAGCCGGCGCGGCATCATCCAAATCAGGGAGACGGTCCGATTTGGTATCTTTCTGCGCCTTTGAATTTTGTTTGATCGCCTGCACAAGACTGGACTGAGAGAGCAATCCTCCCGTCAATCCCAAACAGAGGATCAGGGCCCCTAGCGAAATTCCGACAAGCGCTAAGTTATTATCTTGTAACCAACTCTTAATCCCCCAAGTAGCCAACGAACTGGGAATCATGGTATAACCCATCCATAATTGAGATTGGCGTTGGGAATCCGGGTCTATATCTTTGATATATTTGGACACTTGTGAGAAGAAATTCCCGATACCGATACACGCGATAAAAGCACTCGTTAATACCAGCGGCGTGCTTCCGCCAAGTATCCCCGCCATCATCAGGCCTATGCCCAGTATGGTGGAGGAAGAAGATACCATATACATCGTACCGGGCCGAAGTTGCATACGCGACATCCAATTCCCGATATACCGGCTGGCCGCCATCGCCACATACCATAGCGAAGAAACCGCCCCGATTAAAGCAATATCCGGGCTGCTCCCTTCCGGCGTGAAGAGAGATTTAACCTCAAAAGAAAACCCGGTAGCCACCCCCATCTCGGTAAAGGTAAACAGCGCCATTGCCCCTAAAGCAGCCCAAAGGACGGTTGAGAACCGGGGAGGCCAGTCTCTGGGTCCTTCCACTTGATCCAAGGTCTCATTAAACATTTGTTCCATTTTCTGCGCTTGTTCTTGCGACAAACCGAGTTGATTTACCAGTTCATGCCAATACTGTTTGGCCCAAATGGCTTTTCGCTCACGGACGTCCTGATCGTTTAAGTTCTTGTCTTGACGGATGACGGAAGAAGTCCATTTTTCAAGCAATTTATATAAGTCGCGGACTTTATCTTTTACTTGCTTGGCGGTAGGCGCCTCTTTGCCTTGCCATAGCGAAATCAAGGTGTTTTCCATAAAGTTTTCAACTTGCTCTTGTAACATATTCGGGTCGTTGGGAATGTTCTCTTTCAAATTTAAGGAAAACACTTTGATAGTGGTTATCAAGGTGGTCAGCGCAAACACGGGGAACATGTGTCTAAAGTCAAAGTGTTCCCCGCTTAGCAAGTTCACTAAAAACGGCGAAGCGAAAAATATAATCCCGCCCAGGTTTTTCCACATCTGAGAGGTAAGACGCCACGATAATTCCCCGCGGTTTTGGTTTTTCTTAAAACTGTCTTTAATGGCTTCTCCCAACCGATTTTGTACTTGTTGCAAACGAGCCCGAAACCAAGCCCTGTCATAGGTAACAGATTCTGAAGCGGCGTCTTTGGCCTTTTTAGCATCCTTTGTTTTCAGGTTAGCCACAATCAACGGGTCCTGTCCGATACGCGCCATATTCGTGCCTATCGTTACCAAGGTTAAGGACAGCAGGAACGGAATTAAAGTCGTGTTCCAACTCATTTGAGGCAGTAACAAACTAAATACCGCCGCTCCCACATACCCCAGTTCCATCATCAACAAGCCGTTACGTACCAAAGAGGCATCATTATAATGTTTTAATTTGCTTCTAAAAATTGCCGAAAATGTATAAGGAATCAGGTTGTTGATAACAAGCAACGCGCCTACGGCTTCCGCCGCGCTCAACGCACCGCCGGCTAAGGGAACTAATAATGCCGCCAACGTTTTACCGATACCTAACATATTGAAAGATAAATACTTCGTAATCCAATTCATTTTATTGCCGGTTGCGTGGAAAACTAAGGTAAAAGGCGTATTAGGCAAGGCCTGTAACATGGCTACCCATTCCCGGATATTTCCTTTAGGCAAGCGAACGCGGAAATTATCCAACATGACCGCCATTTTACCGTATTGGCTATAATATATAGAACCATCTTTATTGACTCTGAGTTTCCCCATGTCGCTCAAGACATCTTTGGGAAGCAATGACTTTTCTACTTGTGCTTTAACCGGGACCTTGCTTGTTGCATTGTCCCCCAATTCTATATCCAATACGACCCAGTTGTTCTTGCGGACAAACGACTTAGATTCTATTTTGATAACTAACGGATGGGTCAGCGTTCGCATCTGGGCCGGACTTTGTAAAAATTTCCACAAAGCCCCATCCGTATTTACTAACTCAAGGTAAAAACTCCTTAATTTGCTTGAGCCTCGGTTGTAACTGCGTAATTCAAAACCATTACCTTCGGATAAGGTTAACCGGTTATAACCGGATGTTTCAAATGCCGGGTCCATTACCATTTTGACGTTGTCTAAAATACGCTCTTGTTTAGGCTCAACCGTAAACTTAAAATTCGCTTCTCGTTCTGCTTCGTATCCTTTGGCAGTGGCGGGCCCTCGGGAAATTTTTCCGGCAGAAGAATTGCTTGCGGGCGTTTGTTTTGTATTTTGTTCCTGAGATTTGGCATTCGCTCCGACTATTACCGGACCAAAACCCGCCAGCAAACTGGTCCCGGCTAATAACGTATTGCTGGCCGGGGTGGCCGTCAAACCTAATACATTGAACACGGCAAGACCCGCCACGGTCATTCCCAAGGTTATCGCCGCGCCGCGGCCAAACGTTTGCGGATTTATTTTTAAGTTTAAGGAATTAAAAATCTTCGTCCACGAAAACGCGCGCTCTTGCAGAGGGGCTGTTTCTTCGTTTCCGGAAGTCAACGGGGCCGTTTGCACGGCGGATATAGATGGTGCAGATGCACTTTGCCGCCAGTTTTCTGTCCGCATATCTACGCCCGTCAACTGCGCCAATTTATTATACGGAGAGTGTACCTGATGTCCATACGCACCCGGTTCGCGCAAAATACCCGTAACCGCCGGGAAGCCCCACGTTAGACCGCCAAACCCGGCTAAACTGCCCGCCGTTTGGGTGGTTTTGCCCAAATTGCCGATAGTTTGTGTGGCTTTTCCTACGGTGTTTGCGCTTTGGGCCGTACGGCTAAAAACACCCGCACCCCGTGTTAATTGCCCTAACGCGCGTCCGGCTTGCATCATTTCTACTTGCGCTACTGCGGGAGAGTACAAGGGGGCGATGGTGCCGGCCGGCAATATCGGAGTCATATAAGTAGCCCGGCCGCGCAAGGCATAGTTGATATTTTCTTTGGCAAGTGCAAAACCCACACGCTGGTTAATCCACCAATCATGCAGACGGGTACCCCAACTTCTCGCAACAGCCGGATTTTCCACCGCTTTCCAACGGCCCATCTCCGACCAACTGCCAAAGTGTCTGACAAATAATCTTCCGTCATTAACGGCTACCACACTTCCCGTAGGATAATTTCCGCGGACTTCCACCCCGTCCATACCATAATACCAGCCACCGCGTTCTACATAAACAACGTTTATATTTTTGCCTTTCAAAGCCCCATTACGCAAACTTTGAATTTGCGTTTGGATACCTTCCACATCTACCGCAGCCGTTTCTTCAGCCGCCACCGCACCAACCGGGCGCGGCATGACAGGTTGTTGCGCAACCGTTGTACGCGCCGTGCGGGAAGCAGCCCCGGCTGCGCCCCCCCCGTTACCGCCTACGGTTTCGGTAAAAAGTTCTTCTGTTACTTCCACGGTTCCTGTTTTGACGCCGCCCGCTTTTACGGGAGTTGCCGTTCCCGTACGCGTATTATAGCGCAACGTATTTCCTTGCGCATCTTCTACCAAAAGTTCTTCCGGCATTTGAGCGACATCACTTTGACGGGCTTGTGTAGTAGTACCGCTCTTTTCTGCCCGGCTCGCAGTTTTCGCTTGCGATGCGCTAGCCCGGCGCGTGTTCCCCGGTGCGGTCTTTTTCGCCTTCGCTTTTACATGGGCCTTCGTCGCTTTTACACGTTGACGCGTTACCCCGCGCGCTTTCATATTCGCACGTACGTTATTGAGCACTCTCCCATGCCCCGTTACCCGTATGCGCGCCACGCGTATCGCACGAAGATTGGCGGCATGCCGCATTAACGCGCCCGCCCCACGCACAATGGACGGAACGCTCATCACCAGCATTCCCATAAACACTGCTGTTAAAAAGATGTCTCCCCAAAAACCTAACTGTTGTACCTTGTGATTGTCTAACGAACGCCGCAATTTCGCTTCATCTTTCCCGCGTGCCTTAAAACCCGCGGCTACCCCGGCCAAATTGTTCACACGGCGTTGCGTTCCTTCGTTCAAATCCCACCAATCTGCATTGTATAACGGCTTGTTCACACTCGTCTGCGGTAATACGCTGTATATACCCACTATCAACGGCATGTGTAACTTGTCCCCCATTCCGTTCAAATGCTTGTGCTGTAAATACGTTTCCTTGATGCGCTTTATTAACCCTCTTGTCTGATACCCTTTGTACGACGCTATCATTACGCCAATGTCTTCCAATACGTTTCCGTATGGCAAATTGTACTTTACTTGTATGTCCGGTATCGCGTTTTGGGCATTGTCTATATTAAAATCACTCAACCCGTTCGCTTTCGCTTCTTTCCGATCCACGTATTGCAACTTAATACCCGTCTCGTTCAAATAGTTCCCTGCTCCGCCGCGAATCGCATTGACCCCTGCTATACCTTTCTTGTTCCACTCCTCTAAACTCAGTAACTTTAATATCTCTTTGAGCCCGGCATACCACTTCCGCTCTTTGACTGTATCTTTCATCAATAAATCATAAATCTTGTTCACACTTGTCGGAGTGTCTATCATCAACAAACTGCCTATACCACTCTGCAACGCTATCGCACCAAAATCTTCATCATACACTTCCTTTACCGTCTTATATATCAGGTTTGACGCTTCCGCACTTCCGCGCTCTGCATTCAAATATAACGACCCGTATAGCACCATTGCTTCACTTAATTTCTCACACGTTTCACGCGCCGCACGGTCTTTCTCCCATACCGTTCCTAAAGAAACTACCTTGCTTCCATGAAACGTCCGCTGAAATCCGTTCGCTCCGTTACACTTTCCGTTTCCATGTTTCAATATCGTCTCTAAAAATGTCTTCAAATCTTCCCGGTCTATTGATGAAACATCATAAACCTCTACAATACGCGACACATAATAAGTGTAAGTAATATACTCATCTTCGTCTACTTTGTTGCGCCCTTTCATTAAATCATTTAACGTCCACCGTAATACCCCGTGCGCAAACGCGATTAAATCATAATTTTCCGTCTTATTTTTATCCCACTCCATGTGTATCGGCACTTCATACCGTTCCCCGCTGCTCACCGCTTTGCGTAATTGCGCTATTTTGCCCGCATCTTCCCATATCCAACGGACTTCCGCTTCAAAATTCCCGGTGCACCCGAGTTTCCCATATTGATTTGCCTCACAAAACCGCATCCCCGCCGCTACGTCTTTGCGCTCTTGTTCATAGGCACGCCGATACTCCGCCAAATAATCGGTGTACACCGCATCTACATACGCTTCGTCATTCCATTTGTCGGCAGAAATAAGTTCTTTTTTGATTTGTTCCCGGTTTAAGGCCCCCGCAAAAACAAGTTGATTGCGCATCTGCTCAACCAATTTTTCTTTCCACAGAGAAGATGAAGCAGACTGTACTTGTGCCAAGGCAGGGGACACGCTGCTGACAAGGATACAAATACTCAAGCACACAGACATTAAAGCACGCATAAGGGCTCCTTTCTTATATTTTGCGAAATAAGCAGACAAAAAAATAGGCCCAAAGGACCTAATTTTATTTGTCTTTTGGGCCTATCTTCAAATAGGCATTTTTTGATACAACTATCTTGTATGAAACACAATGTGGGCTGAAAAAAAGGATATACTATCTCCGCCCCTTGAAGCCGGCTACTGCTCGGCTTGGGCTTGCACTGGTACTTCCGCTTGAGACGGCTACAGCACATACGAAGACTCCTTAAATTATTGCTCCGTATTTATTGTACCAAAAAAGACAAACCCTGTGCAATTTTTTTTGATTTTACGACGGGAAAAACAGAGTTAACCTAACTTGTTTCTTAGCGCGCGGACCACCGCTTGCGGCACGAAAGAAGAAACATCCCCGCCGGCTAACGCCACTTCTTTTACGGCGGACGAACTAACATACTTCCACGTCACAGAAGCGGGCAAAAAAACGGTTTCCAATCCCGGGCAAAACCGGACATTAAAATAAGCCGCCGCCAATTCCGGCTCTATATCTTGTGCGCCGCGCACGCCGCGCACCAAAATTTGTACGTCGTGTTGACGGGCATAATCGGCCAGTAATCCGTCCGCTGTTTGCACGCAGACGTTGGATAGTCCGGCCGTGGCTTGGCGCAACAACTCCACGCGCTCTTGCAAGGAAAACAGCGGCTTTTTCGTGCTGTTTTGCATCACTAACACCGTTAGGCCGCCAAACAATTTAGCGGCGCGGGTAATAATATCCAAATGTCCGTTCGTCACGGGGTCAAAACTGCCGGCATACAGAGCACGTATCATAAAAAATTCTCCTTACGTTGTAGCGCTAACTTTTTATATGGTATCATAATTTTATGATAAAAAATCCGTTTTCCGATGAAATTTATACACGCCGCACCCGTCCGCTGGCGTCCGATTTGCGCGGTGAATATTTCCGCGACCAAACGAAAATTATTCACTCGTTACCGTTCCGCCGGCTCAAACACAAAACGCAAGTATTTTTTGCGCCCGACAACGACCATATTTGCACCCGCATTGAACACGTCTTACACGTAGCGACTATTGCCGCCACCATTTGCCGCGGACTTAACAAAAGCGGAAACTGGAATTTAAGCGAGGATATGGCGTATGCTATCGGCCTCGGACACGATATTGGACACGCCCCCTTCGGCCACGAAGGAGAGCGCGCTATCAATATGTGTTTACCGGACGGGCACAAACCGTTTTTACACGAGGTGAACAGTTACCGTGTGGTAGAACATTTGGCTAACTACGGCGAAGGCCTCAATTTGACGTTTGCCGTTAAAGACGGTATCATTTGCCACTGCGGCGAAGATTACGATAATAACCAACTGCGCCCCGCCAACACGCCCAACGATTTGGAAAACATCTTCGGACGCAACCAAATGCCCTCCACCTATGAAGGGTGCATTGTACGTTTATCGGATAAAATCGCCTATTTGGGCCGCGATATTGAGGACGCGATTAAAGCCGATTTGATTACGCTAGACGATATCCCGCAGGAAGTGCGCGAGGAACTCGGCGAGAAAAACGGGGAAATCATCAACACACTGACGTTGGATTTAATCAATCATTCCAAAGACAAAGATTGTATCGGATTTTCGGACGCGAAATTTGAACTTTTGTCGCAACTGCGCGTATTTAATTACAAACGCATTTACGATAACGAACAAATGCGCCAACGCAAAGAAACCATTTGCAAGTGTATCGCCGATTTATTTACGTATTTCCGCCACATTTTCGGCCGGTATCAATTTGATTATGACGGCTATGAAAAAGAAGGAAAACAAACCGCGCATAATTTTGCTAATTACATGAAATCTATGCAAAAGGTCTACGGGCAAGACGAAACGCAATTAGACGATATTATTGCCGATTACATTTCCGGCATGACCGACTCGTATGCGTTAGACGTAATGGAAGACGTCATTTTGCCAAGTTCCATTAAATTTCTAAACTACAATCACGCTATCACACAAGTCCGGTAAAAAAGGTTCTCATAAACCGAATTGGTAAAACCCCGGAAGTTAGACCGGGGTTTTTGTAAAATAAAACGGTGTACTACATAGCGTATATACGCAAGTTATTTTCATCAGACAGCAAGTCCCCGGCTTTCATAATTTTCTGACAAAAACCACCAGGTGTTCCTTTGTAATAATAATGCCATTCCAGACACCGCCACGTGTCTGTTTTGTAACTAACCGACATCCCACATCCTTTATACTTACCTGACACGAAATAAGTTGCAGTAGAACTTCCCCAGAGTTGAATTTCAAATAAATTATTATATGCCCCGGGCCCTGTAAAAAGCCCTCCCAATACCGTTCCCTCTGTAAAACCGTCAAAACCGACAGCCAATTCATTCAATTCCGTAGCGGCAGTACCGTTTGCCAAAAAATACGCATTTTGCGCCGTTGCCACACTACGCATAAAAGTTTGCATATTGGAGGCACGGCTTTTCCACACGGCTTTTTCATACTGCGGCAACGCCACCGCGGCGAGTATGCCGATAATGAGAACAACCACCAATAATTCAATGAGTGTAAAACCCTTATTAGATGTCGGGTTGACACCCGACCTATAAGGCCTGTAACGAAAGTTAGCATATAGATCGGGCGTGAGCCCGACATTAAAATTAGTGCTCTCACCCCAAACCGCGGCATTAACCGCTTGGCCGCGCCCCGGCTTGGAATGACAACTTATTTTTACGTCGGGTTTCACCCGACCTATAATTACTT
>Ga0247610_10001971_pt1 | contig 24423 bp, 32 predicted proteins | sample 174DNAGHGhighgp2_FD_193483 | JGI IMG/M metagenome (GOLD analysis project Ga0247610, IMG submission 193483) | Sheep rumen microbial communities from Palmerston North, Manawatu-Wanganui, New Zealand - 1742 DNA GHGhigh gp2 | ecosystem: Host-associated > Mammals > Digestive system > Stomach > Rumen...
GAGCAGCACTTCAACCACCCATGCATCATTTTCTGGGGCTTGTCGAATGAAACCTCGACAGACAACAAAGAATTTGGCAAGGAGAAGATAGAGGGCTACTACGACCTCATCAAATCAATAGACACTGAACGTCTGATTGGATATGTCATGTCTCACAGCTATGCTAATCCATCTTCTTACTACAACAACCCTAAAGTTGACTGGTTTGGATGCAACATCTATGTTGGATGGTATATTGACAAGGCAAGCAACAACCCAACTTCACAGCTCAACACTAGAGTGAAGAACCTTATCACTGATCTTAGAAAGCCATTTGCTCTGTCTGAATATGGCTGTGGTGGAACATAGCATTGCCACTCAGATGACTTCAAGAACACAACAACGACTGGAAACTATGGAAGACATGACATTGAGTACATGATGTGGTTACATGAAGGCCATATAGCAGCAATAAGAAACTTCCCACAGCTCCTGTTCACTGCCTAGTGGCAGCTGTTTGACATAGCTGTTTCAAACAGAAATGAAGGATATACTGAGTGTCTCGATGGTGTCAATACAACAACAAACAACGAGCTAAGAAGACTGAACAACAAAGGTCTAGTTGAAAGAGATCATGTAACGAAGAAAGATCCATTTTACCTCTATAAAGCAGAATGGAATTCAACTGACAAGTTCGTTCACATCTGCTGCAAAGACTACACGAAGATCACAGACCGAGTCCTCAAGTGCTACACTAATGATGGCAATTCATTGTCATTGTATGAAGGAGACAACAGCACTGCCATTGAGACCGTCCAAGTTACTGACCATATAGCGTAGTTTGCTGCAAGAACATTTACTAGTGGCATGACATACAGAGTTTCCGGTGCTACAGCATCTGACACCGTGACATTTTAATTTAACACTTAATTTAGTCACCAACACCAGCCAAAACTAAGACCAGCATAATTTGGTGAGTGCTGTTGGTGCTTGAACTCTTTCTGTCTGCATGTCATGTAATACTTCACAATGAACTGCTTATATCTCAAGCATGCACCGCCTTGAATCTCTCCAACAAAAGGCTCAATATCAACATCAAGATTCTAGTCTCGATCTTTGCTTCTGATGAATGAGCCTTCTAAGAAATGGTTGTACAAGTAGTAGCGCTCATCCACACCAACATAGATGTAAGCTTGCAAATCATCTAGCCATGAATATCTCTTTTCTCTGCTAGAGCTAAACATCATTGAGTTGCCAACATCATTCTTGAGATTCCAGCCAATCTTCAGATCACAGCCAACTTCTACTGCATCTTGTATTGTTCCAACAAGAGCACCAACTCTTGGAACTAATGCAACATAGTCACAAAGATACCAATTGTACTTCTCCCACCATTGGCCATTGACAACAAACTCATTATGGAGCTAGTTATGCCAGCCTTTTGGATCTCTGCAATTCAAAATCTTATGGATGAACTTCTATGTATGTCCAGCAAAAGCTGCAGGACCTATCATGCCAAAATCAAGCTCTCCATAATGAGTCCATTCAGGAACATAGTCTCTGAAGAACTCATAGCCAATGCCACCATATATGATTCCAGCATATGGACGATCTCCAACAACATGGTCTTCTCGTCGTAGATCACTTGGTGCATACATGTTCTGACCAGCTTTAAAATGCATAAAGTTGTCAGATATAAACTCAATGCCTGTGCCATGCGTATAGTCATGGTCACCTTTACCTAGACTTTTGTCTGGTAGAAAGCAATCATTCTCAAGCATTAGATTAAGCTATGAACCAAATGACATGCATGATAATAGCATCATCAATAAAAATGCAATGTTTTTCATTATCAATAATCTCCAATTTGCTTTATGAACTTGAATTCAAACAGACGCTAAAAGAAAATTTCAACTAGCTAAATCTGTTTCTAGTCTAATTCAATCTCATCTTGGTCATCATACAAAAAATAATGCTATTTTCCTGGAAGAACATCTTTTGAATACATCAACTCATGCTTGTCTAAGAACAAAACAAAGATTTTTGGAAATGAGCATTCAGTTGTTGGATAGAACTATATTTTGCCATGATTGACAACAACTGAAATTCTTTCAACATATGAATCAAGAAACTTTGCAAAATTTGGCTTTGTGTCAAGCTATTCATTCTCAAGAAGCTCAATTATGTCAAACTTCTAATTTTCAGCTTGAATCTTTTCAAGCTGCTTCTGCTTCTTCTTTGCTTTCTTCTCTTTCTTTGTCTTTGGCATTAAATTTACATTCTTTAGAAGTCAATTCCTCTCTTCAAGGTCTTCTAATTTCTGTTATCTCTTAAATTAAATCTTCTAACTTAGGAGGAAGTTCAAGATCTTCAATTCCATCTGGAAAGCATTTACACAGTCCTTTGTATATCTTGTCATACCATGGATCCATAGTGCGGCATGTCTTCTGCCAGCCATTCTCACTATATGAGAACCATATGCCATAGTCTTCTGGTGTAGCTGGATCATTGAAATAAAGATAGTGCTTCCATATATGGCACAAGCACTTGCTATAGCCAGCATCTTTGCATATCTTAGACAACAATCTTGTCTGGTTATTCTCAATATATTGTATCTTCTTTTTCATTACTTTATGCTTTGTTGTCAAAAGTCAATTCCTTTCTTCAGGATCTACTGAACAGAATGCTGAGATCTTTCTGCTTTTTAAATACTATCATATCTTGTACCAGTGTGCATAGACACAAAGTCTTTTATCTAGTGAATGTTGTCTTTGTCAATGCTGCCATCATCTATCTTGTTGATAAGGTCTTGCATGTCAGTGTATGACAGCTCAACTGGAATGACTTTGTCTATTGCAGAGACATTGAACAAAACTAGAGACTCTGCACCATCATTTTCATCGTCATAGTCAAAGTTGTAGTATGCAGTGTAACCTAGCTTAGCAAGATCTTCTAGAATAATAGCTTGAAACTAGTAGAGGACATCATTACCTCCGGAGACTGGATCTAGATTCTTTGCTAGCAAGTATTTGAACTTCTATCTATACCACTACTTTGCATCTTTACTTGCCTGTTCACCTCTGCTAGCCATGCAGCATCTGTACATTCTCATAGTAGCTTGCCAAAAACTGTCACTAGCTAGCATCTCAGAGATGTCTCTTGGATACCCAAGCTTGCTGATGTCACTCATACTAGAGAAGTCAAAGACTCGCAACTTGAACTTGTTGACTGTAGTCACAACACAGATGCCATTTTTCTTGTTGATGTAGCCATTGTCCATGTACAACAAAGCATAGTGTGGATCATTTGTGAAGAACATCTATCTGCTAGGTGTTGGCTTATAGAACTTGCCAAGTCTCTCTGGTCTGCCACAATACCATACTTGGCTGTTTGGATTGTACTCTTCAAGAATGTCCATTTCAGAAGTCTTTTCCTCTCTTGAGAATCCGCTGGTTCTTGCTTCCCCTGAATGGAATGCTCAAGTCTTTTTGCTCTTCAATGAAAGGCCCATCAACAAGCACATCAACATACTTCAAAATGTCTTTCATTGAGTCATCAACTTGAATCTCTTCAAGCGTGTACCCCGACCAAATCCACTGATCTTTGTCTGGGAATTTCTCTCTTATCTCCTTTGCAAGCCCAATGACAACTTTCCTGTTGTCAGAGAGCTTTGACAGCGGCTCACCACCTAAAAATGACACCCCTCTGCACCATTCATGCTCAAGCTCCTTAAATATTTTCTGCTTAGCTTTGTCATCAAATGGCTTTCCAAAATCTGGATTTTGCGCTTCTTGGTTGAAGCAGCCTGGACAGTTGCGAGCACAACCACTGACAAAAAGTGAAACACGGAATCCTTGGCCATTTGCTATATCCGCGCGATAGATCTTTGCATAATTAGCCATTATCAACTTCCTTTAATTTTGAAAAATCTATTATACCATGATATTCAAATGTTGCATCATCATTTTCTATGACATTTGAATCTAAAAACAACTTCTTTAAATCAAAATCTTCAATTTTGCATTCAAAAACAACTATTTGATCTACCCAATCTTCCGGAACAGATTCACACGTTTCAGCATAAGAATATGCAATATCATCACTCTTTGCCCAATATGTAACACCTTTTTTAGAATCTGGCCAATTAGCTTTAGCTGATTTTCCGCCTAATCCTTCAACTTTTATCTTTGGAATAAGTGGCTTATATGTAGCATGATATAATACATTGGGTTTTTTCATGATTACACCTCTAACCCATTATGCTTCACACGTTCTTTTACTTCAGCTTGCTTTCCTAAGTTAAATGCAGTAGTATAATTTCCGGTAAGATATCCAGTGACTCTACGAAGACGCTGAATATTCTCACTTCCACATTTAGGGCATTTTCCATTTATTTCACCTTGATAGCCACAATCATTGCAGCTGTCAGATGGAACATTTATAGCAAAATATGGAATATCTTTGTCCATTGCATAGTTTACAAGATCTTCTAAAGCATCTATGTTATTGACAGATCCAGCATCAAGCTCAACATATGTTATGCAACCTGCGCTTGAAAAACCAGTCAACTTTGACTCAATGTCAATCTTCTCGAATGGTGTCATCTTCTTCCATACCGGCACATGCATTGAATTTGTGAAGAAATCATGATCTGACACATTCTTGATCTCACCGTATTTCTCTTTGAACTTCTTCATTGCGGTATGGCACAAATTCTCTGCAGGAGTATAGTAGACACCAAAATTCAACTTGTTGTCTTTCTTGAACTTGGCGCACTTCTCTTTAAATAGTGTCTCAATCTCAATTGCTAGCTGCATTCCTTCTTTTGTGGTGTGATCTTTGCCAATGAGAATTTGCAATGTCTCAGCAAGGCCAAGCTGTCCAATTGCAAGTGTTCCATGTTTGAGTGCTGAGCGAATTCCTTCTTCTGGCTTATAGCCATACATAGTTCCATTCTCATACATGAACTTAGCTGACTTAGCTGGCTGAGAGCATTGCCAGTCAAAGCGCTCAAGCAGCATGTCACGTGCTTCATTTATCTTCTTGTCAAGAAGCTTCATGAACTCAGTGACATAGCAGCTGCTCTTTGAGCTTGAAACATCACAGTCATTGACTGGATCACTGCAGTCTGGACAACGTTTGTCAACTTTCTCTTTTGCTTGCATTGCAAGAGTTGGCAATATAATTGTTGTAGGAGCTATGTTTCCCCTTCCATCTTTCAGCTGCACAAGCTTTGGATCATCTGCATTTATGTCGGCCAGATTAGCCGTTCTGCATCCCATCGTGCTGAAGTAAGTGCATGGATTCTCAGGATCATAGCCAGCAGCATTGCTCCAGTCAACATTAGCATAGTTTGGATAAAGGCGAAGCGATGTGCTCTTCAATGCAAGTCTGAACAAATCATAGTTTGGATCTTCTGGCTTGCGGTTAACACCTTTCATGCACTGGAAGATTCCACATGGAAAAATGCTAGTCTTATGGAACTTTCCACATCCGTTGATGCTTCCTTCAATGAGAGCTTTAATCACCATTCTTCCTTCAGGTAATGTGCAGGTTCCATAGTTGATAGAGGTAAAAGGCAATTGATTTCCACTTCTGCTCTGGAGGGTATTGAGATTGTGGTACATTCCTTCAACAGCTTGCTCCAGCTCTTTTTGAGTCTGGTCCATTGCATAGTCATATGGATCATCAACAACATAATACTCTCTGTCTATAATAGATATGCTCTTTACTTTTTCTTTGTCATCAGAAAGAAGTTCCATTCCAAGAAATTCACGCGCAGTGTTATAGTGCTTCCAAAAACTTAGACGAACATAAGGAACCATTGTCCAATCAAGATGAGTTGCACTTACTCCACCAAATTGCTGCAAGCTTTGCAATTGAAATATCACAGCAACAAGCTGCATTGCAGTATTGATTGAGCCTGCTGGGCGAACATCAGTTTGACGAGTGTTGAAACCTTCTTTCAGAAGTTTGTCAAATGGAATGCTCAAACAATTATGGTTTCCAACTGCATAATTGTCAAGATCATGTATGTATATTTCATTGTTGTTATGGTTATGTTTTGCTTTCTTTGAGATAAGGTGCTCAAGGGCATAATTCTTCATCACATATGCAGCAGCTTCTCCAATACGCCCACCAAATGAAAATTCATCAACATTAGCATTCTGGTTTTGGACATTAGCAGCAGTAAGTTTCTCCGTCAATGCTTTATTAGTTCTGACTCTCTCTTTTTCATATCTATAAGTGATGTACTTCTTAGCTACTTCATAACCAGAGGATTCCATCAACTTCTCTTCAATAGCATCTTCTAGCTTGTCAATGTCTATGCTCTCATCTTCTAGAGACTCAAAATGAGAAACAACTGAATCAGTTATTCTCTTTATCTGCTTTTGTGTGAGCTTGCTGTCATCTTCCACCCGCTCATTAGCTTTACATATAGAATCATTAATTTTCTTCTTAGATAATGCTTCAGAACTTCCATTTCTTTTTATCACTGTCATCTTCTATCAAACCTTCATTTAAATCAATTAATTTGAATCTTCTCTTGAATCACTAAATCTGGAACTTGAAATCCATTAACATCCATCATCAAACTTGGATTAGCAACTGTTCCACCAAGAGTGACAGTTAAATCTCCAACTACATTATTTCGGATTCCATGTCTAATATAGGCAAGAAGCTGCACAATTTCAGCTATTATAGTTCTATCTCCAAGAAATCTAATAGTTGTCTCTACTAAATTGTTGTTATGTGAATCAAGTTCTCCTTGATTTGAAAAAGTCATTGGATTTGCTTGCTGCTCAGCTTCTTCTTCAGCATCCATTTGCTGATTTGCCTTGACTATAGCATCAAAAGCAAAATTATCATCTTGTTGCTTAACTGCTGCCATCACATTTTACTCCATTTACAAATAACTTCAAACATATTAAAAACTATGCACTTAGCAACTTCCATACAGACTATACTTACCTCTAAAGTCAAATCCAAAGAATGCCTATTTTTTAGATTTTTAGTGCTATTTTGAGATATTTGCGTTTTAGGCTCAATGTTGTTCACATTCAAAGAGTCATAAAATCTCTTAAATCAATTGTTGAATTATTGATTTGCTTGTTAGCATAAAGTGCAACATTTACTTTTTCAAGAATTGCATCAGACAACTCTTTTGGAATTTCTTTGAATGATATTATTTTCTTGTTCAGCAAATATCTTGATGCTGCATCTTGACTTTCTTTCAAAATAGTCTTTAGTGAAGATTTAGACTTAGTCCACTTCAATGCGGTCTTTGGACCACACTTTGGAAATACTTGCTTAATGTTATCTGATTTGTCACCCATCAAGATTTTTCCAAGAAGATAGTCATCCGCACTGACAGTCTCTCCACCAAGATCTCTCTTTGCTTCCTTTCCAAACAAATCAAATTCTCGGACTCCATCTATCTGAAGAAAATCATGATCACTAGCTATCAGCATAGTTGCTAGATATTTGTCTTTGAAGTTCATCAAAGTAGTTGCAATGACATCATCACCTTCAGCACCCTCAACTTTAACTAACTTAATTCCGTGCTTGTCTTCTACTTCAAGCTCTTTGAATATAACATTCACAATGTAGTCTTTGATTGGCTGCAATTGATAAGAGCGCTTGACAAGAGCACGTTGGGCTTTATATTCTGGATAGAGCTTCTTTCTGAATGAATAGCTCAATCTATCATCCATAGCAAAAATGATGTCTATTCCAGATGCAATATCAAGCTCATCTTGAAAATTCTCTTTTGCAATCCATTCAATTGTCTCAAGTCTCTTCATGGTGAATTGCTTGAGTATCTTCTTGAACTCTTCACAATTTAGAAGGTTTGGAAGATTTTGCTGGTCACATTCTTCTGGGGGCTTTATCCAAATTGATGCAACATCTGGATATCTTTTTTGGAATTCTGAAACCGATCCAAAGAGAACAAAATATCCAAAATATGAATTGTCAACTACTTGGAGAAATCTACTTTTCTTGTCATCTTCATCTATCATAGCTAAATGATACAAAATTAGAGTAAACTATATTGAAATTATGTCTAAGCATGCTATAAAAAATAAGAAAGTGTCTAGCCAAAACTAGACACTTTCACTTGTTTTGGCAAACAATATTCTTATTACATCATTCCAGGAGAAACCATTGATTGGACAGCGTTATCCTTCTTTGGCTCTTCAACCACCAGACAATCAGTAGTCAAAAGAAGACCACTTACAGAAGCAGCATTCTGGATTTCATTGACTACTACCTCAGCTGGATCAACTACACCATCTTCAATCATGTCAACAAACTCTTTAGTCAAGACATTGTAGCCATTTCCAGAGTTGAATTCACTGATTTTGCCAACAATGAGTGAAGCATCTTCTCCAGCATTCTCAAGAATCTTCTTTGCCGGAGCATCTAGAGAGTCAAACAAGATTCTAGCTCCAATTCCTTCATCTCCAGCAAATTCTGTCTCAAGCATCCATGAAGCAAGAGCTTTCTTTGCAAGAAGAAGAGCAACTCCACCACCAGGAACAATGCCACTTCTTACTGCTGCTTTTGATGCAGCAAATGCATCATCAACACGATCACGCTTCTCTTTTCTCTCCGCTTCAGTTGTAGCTCCAACAGAGATTACTCCAATTCCAGAAGTTAGCTTAGCCAATCTCTCTTGAAGCTTTTCACGATCATATTCACTAATGTTAGTAGCTTCAATTGAGTTTCTCAAGCTTGCTGCTCGCTCTGAAATCTTCTCTTTATCACCAGCGCCACCAATTATTATTGTAGATTCAGCGTTCACTACAACTTTTGCAGCTCTTCCAAGAATTCCAGTCTCAGGAGTTGCATGTTCAAGCTTAGTTCCGGTCTCATCAGAGACAACACGTCCACCACAAAGAACTGCAATGTCTTCAAGCATTGCTTTTCTTGAATCTCCATATGATGGTGACTTGACAGCAACTGTGGTGAATCCACTACGAAGCCTATTGACAATGAATGTTGCAATCAGATCTTCTTGGATCTCATCAGCAATGACAAGCAATGGTGCTTTAGTCATTGAAACAGTCTGAAGGCATGGAAGAATCTCTTGAATGTTATTCAACTTCTTGTTAGCTATCAAAACCCATGGATTGTCAAGTTCAGCCTCACCAGTCTCAGTGTTTGTTACCATATAAGGTGACACATAAGACTGATCAATCACCATTCCTTCTACAATCTTGCTAGTCAACTCCATTGTGTTGCCATCTTCAACCTTGATTGTTCCATCTTTGCCAATCTTGTCCATTACATTAGCAATGATTTCTCCGATCTCGGTGTCATGATTTGCCGAGACTGTTGCAACTCGCTTAATCTCTTCTTTAGTTGAAATTGGCTTTGCTAGCTTCTTTATATGCTCAATAGCTTTATCAGCAGCTTTCTTTATGCCATTCTTGATTTGAGTTGAATTGCTTCCAAATGAAACATACTTCAATCCATTCTTATAGATAGATGCTGCGAGAATAGTGCTAGAAGTTGTCCCATCTCCACATCTAGTGTTTGACTTTTCAGCAACTTCTTTTATTGCGTTTGCTCCAAGATTCTCAAACTCATCTTTGAGAGTGATAGCTTTAGCAACAGTCACCCCATCTCTAGTGCTATGAATCTGTCCATATTCATTTATCATCACATTCTTGCCGCATGGTCCAAGTGTTGTAGCAACAGCTTTCTCAAGCTTCTCAACACCAGCAAGAATCTTTTGCTTTGCTTCTGCATCATATGCTAGAATTTTTGCCATGTTTGTTGTTCTCTTTCTCTTTATCAGTTAATTTTATGATTTGTTTTGGTTATCATCAACAATATTCTCAACTTCTTGATAGATCTTTTGCATGTGTGAACTTATCATCACCATTGGAAAATCATCATCTTCTTTTGATATGTTATTGAAATCATCAATGAAATCTAGAACAACTCCAATGTTGAATCCATAGTTGATCAGCAAATTCACAAAAAGATCATGGTCTAAAATCGGTCTTCCATTGAAACCATATCCAACTGTTGCATATTTCAGATTGATTTTTCCAGAGCCAAGATGCTGCCAAATTGCGTCAATGATTTCATTTTCTTCTTTAGATCTTTTCTTTTTTCCATTTCTAGAAGAAATACTCTTACTATTTGCTTCAACTTTTTCGGGTTTGGAAAAAGCCGAAATATCTTTAGCTATAGCAACAATCTTTGGAACTTCTAGTTTAGTGATGTTCTTTCCAGAGATTGATACTTTCATCTTAGCTAATGGCTTTTGTTGTTGAATAGGTGATAGGTCAACTTCACTATTCAAACCATTTTTGATTGGTTTCTTTGGCATCAAAACAATATCCAAATTTGACAATTCCAAACTTCATGCATGAACTTGCGAGTCAAAGTATTGCATATGAATGTCTCAATGATGTCATATGTGCTCTTTGGATTCTTATTTGCTTGCTCAATAACATTAGCTGGAATGTCAAATGTCAACTGTCTAGGAAGTGGACCCTGATAACGATGATCTTTCTTTCCTTGATAGTTAGATGAAATTGGCTTTTCACTCCAACTAATGTCATTTACATACACTTGATACTCAGAACCACTTTCAATTCCAGTATCTTCTTTTTTTTCTATTTTGTCGTAGGCCATTGCGTTCCTTTATGCAATCCCACAGGAGGTTCAATTTTCATGATAGCTGATTACTATTCATATAGCTTTAAAGCACCTCTTTAGCTCCAAGCAACTTATATCATATGGATTATGTGATCTAAATGCTGAAAATGCCTAAGCAGAAAGCTTAGGCATTTCATTTATAGAAACTAAGACGAGATTTATCAATAATTAGCCATTGAAAAGATGAGCATTGTTCTTGCGATACTCCTTCAAGGATTCTTCAAGAGCTTTGTCATCATCCTCAGTCTCATCAATAGAATCCTTGTCAGCATCTTCATTTTTGTCACCTTCGGAGATATCATCCTTTTCAGAATCATCTTTCTTCTCAGCTTCATCGACCGGGCATTCACATGGATCTTTTCCACATTTTGGGCATTCAGCCTCTTTGAAGAACTCTGCAGCAGTCATCAATTCTTCTTCATCAACAGCTTTTGCAGTTGCATCTTCATCAGCATCAGTCTTTTGATCTTCTTCAGCCTCAGTTACATCTTCTTTAGTTGTGTCATCTGTTGCATCTTCTTCACTGATGTCAAAGAACTCTTCGGCCGACATCTTTGGAACATTTCCTTCAGAGACATCACATTCATTGCTTTCAGAGCCTTCCTAACTATTTGAAGAAGTCTCATCACTAGATTTACCTTCAGCCTCTTTGAAGAACTGCTCGGCAGTCATCATCTCATCAGCTTCATTTGTTTCACTATCTGAAGTTTCGCCATCAGTGGTTTCACCATCTGTTGAAGTCTCATCTGATGCCTTTTCACCTTCAAGAGTTGAACCAATTGCTCCACCAAGAGCCGCACCAACTGGACCGCCAGCCATTGCACCTAGAGCAGCACCGCCTGCACCAGTTACTACACCCTCATCAACATCTTTCTTAGATTTTTCTGAATCACCAGTGTCGCCTTCTTCAGAAGCATCTCCATCAGAAGTATCTCCATCAGAAGTATCTTCACCTTCAGCCTCTCTGAAGAACTCAGCAGCTGTCATCATCTCATCATCTTCATTTGTCTTCTCAGAAGCATCTCCATCAGTGCTAGAATCATCCGTTGCTGTCTCTTCAGCTTCAGACACATCACACTCATTGTCTAACTCATCACCTTCAGATTCCTTCAGCAGAGTCTCATAAATGCTCTTAAGCTTTTGGTTCTCTTTGATGATTGCTTGATTGTATTCTTTCAGAATCTTCAGGAATTTCATTTTTTTATAATCCTCATGTTCATCTTGTTTCAATATTAGTATTTACTCTCAAATAGATGAATTCTCAAGATTATGTCTCTTGAGATTCCAATCCTACAGAATATCTGACAAAAAATCCTATCTCTCCATCTTCATCAACAGCTTTGCCATTTTTGAAGACATCTCCTTCGTATCCATAGTCAAATTTCAAGTCTTCTTCTTTAAGTTTCTTTGCTTGTGCTTCACCGGCAAATGTCTTGAAATATGCAACCATTGTCTCAAAAACATCTTTTCTCAACCTTTCTATAGTTGAAACATTTCCATGGTCAACACTAGAGAATGCATCATCTCCAAATTTGCTTCTAATAGCTTTTTCATCCTCTAGCCACTTGTTGTCAGCCATATGCTTCATAGTTCCATCAAGCACTTTGAGATTTTTCTTCTCAAATATCCCAAGACTATACTTGAAATCTTTGCTTTTGAAACTATTTTTTGGATTGTCATTTTTGTCAATGCCAGTGTTCTTTATTATAGCATTAGCTCTTAATCCAACTTTCTTAGCTGCATCTTCAGCGGCTTTATGAAGTCTGAAGAGAATTGTAGAGTCATCTATCTAAAATGCTGGAGTGAATCCTGCCATCATTTCTTTGCACCTTTCTCTTCTGGATCAACATACTTCATCCTCTTTCTGACTATGATGTACATATCTCTGATGACATCAGTCTTCTCAATATTCATTCTTCCTTTTTGTGCATCATCTGCATCTGCTGGAATCTTGATACCAAGCTTCAAAGCAATTTTTCTGACCAGCTTGAAAAATACTTTAGCTTTCAATTTGCTAGTTTCAAATTTCTTTCTGACTGAAGACTCAATTGACCCAATGCCTCTTGAATGAATCTCATTTTCAAAATATCTCTTGAAATCACTCTTTGTCCTATATCTTCCAGTTGCTATGTCTCTATCTGGAACTGAAGTATCAGCTTCAAATTCTGTCCAAAAAGCATCTTGGTCTGGACATGCAGCTATTATTTTTGCAGCTTTCTTTGAATATTTGATTGCTTCATCGTCTGATGCCACCGAACCAGCTTCAAAAAGAAACTTAGTCAACTCAGAACAAATTTCATCCGGTGTCTTTAGACATTCATCAAATTGCTCTCTGTTCTTACGTCTAGCTTTTGCTCCATAGTTAGCAACTTTAAGAATCATGTCTTTTGTTATCTTGCCACTGAACATTGAATCATTTTGGTTTGCAATACCTCTAGTTGCTTCATTTGCAATTACTTGCTTATTGTAGCTTTCATAGTTGCGATCTTCTGAATTGACAATGATTCCAATGCAATACTCTGATCCAGTTGACAATTTTCCTTCTATTTTGTTGCTGAATTTCTTTTGCTTTTTCAAAATCTAGATCATTGTTGATGTCTTATATACTTTGACATTGACAACATTATTAGGAAAATCTTTGTCAAATGCTCTAGAGATGTCAGATTCAATTGTAGTTAAGTCAATAGTGAAGTTCTACTTGAGTTGTGCATATCCTTTTGCTGCAAGCTCTCCACCTTTCTTGATTCCTTTCGCTGCAAGCTCAGAAGCCTTTCCAGCAGCACCAAGACCAAGTTTTGTGTTAAAATCACCAGAACCAGTCTTGACAACAATTCCATCAAATGACCCAAGAGCTTTTCCAATCAAAGAAAATGGTGCTGCAATCAAGCTTGGAATCGCTTTGAACAGAAGACTATGTCCAGCTTTCTTAAGATGCTTACCAAGACGCTCAAGACCAATTCTTGGTGGTTTTGGTTTCTCTCCTTTGATAGATGCCTAATATGGAAGAAGATATCCAATTATGTCTTTTGCTTCAGCTTCATTCAAAGAATCATCTTCATTCAAATGTTCAAAAAGCAAATCAACAAGTGAGTTTTTCCAAGAAATCGATTCATCTACTTCTTCTTTGTCATCATTTTCGGCATCAGCTCTTTTTCTCTTTATAGTCTAACCAACTTCAATTGGTTCAAGCTAGTCTTCATTTATTGAGTTTGCAGATTCTGCACCACAAAAGAACTCAACATACTTTTTTATAGCATTAAAAACATCAGTCTTACCCAAGCTTGCAGCGGAGAGTGACTTCTCATCTTTGACTGCAGCACAAACAAAATATTGTCCAGAGCCAATAAATGCTGGCTCTTGTTTCTCTTCATCAACCCCAGTGTTGTAGAAAACCAACTTTGGAGCTACAGCTTGAGCTTGCTCAACTGCTGCTTCATGCAACTAATAGAAGATGTTGTTGATATTGATGTCAATACTTGCCATTACTTTTAGTATTTATCTCATTTCTTGGCTTCTGCTGGCATCTTGAAGTTGCGTGCTAGCACTAGATTCTATCTATATTTCTTCTCATTTGGAAGAATGATATGCCTTATCTTTGTTATGATCCATGTTCCGTTCAAGCCAGCATATGTTTTGTCCCAATTGTCATACTCTTCTTGAGATTCACCTTTTACTTCTCGAACATCTTTCTAGAAAATCAAGTTGACAGCCATTGTTGGCTTCCAAGCAATGTTTCCAGAAGTGTTCACAATGATTGACCTGCCAACTAGAAGTGACTTAGCTTGCTCAGTGTATATCTATGTATCATTTTGCCAGGTTGAGCATCTTTCAAAATGTCTTCCGCTTGCTTCTCCGGCTGGTGGGGTCTTGAAGAACTGCAATGTTCCAGCTTGCTACATCATGACTGCTTGGTTTGAATATTGCAAAATCTAGTCATCAGTTATCATCTAAGTCTAGAACTAGTTTGAATCATATGAGAATTCAGAAATCTTTCTCTAGAACAATGATTTCCAATAGTCTGTTGTTGAATACACAGACATTGATGCAAGCTAGTTAGGATCTTGCTCAGCAGCTTTTTCAGCATTTGATGGATTAGTTGTGACAATGATGTTCTTTGGACTTTTCATACCAGCCGGCTTTGAAAAGTCAAATAGATTGTATTCACCAGTTATATGATCAATCCAAATGAACTTCATTGCTTCTTCATAGTCTTGTGCATAATAGTAGAGTCGCTCCATCAAATAGTTGAAGATTGTGAATACATTCTCACTTCCACTAGTAGCATAGTTGATGTAAACTTTTGACTTAGCGGTCTCAAAGCTTCCACTGTTGACAGGAAGTTCATTTAGCATCAAGCATTGCTAAAGAATGTCAAAAACTGATTGTGTACCTTTTGAATAGTTTGAATATGCAATGTTTGCAACTAGCTTGAGCCATTCAATTCCAACAAGATGTATCTTGAACTAGATGTCAGATCCTTCTCTCTTGACAATCTCAAGCTTCTTCACCAAGAACTCATGCTTAAAAGACTTAGCCGGATCAATTGTCTCGGCTCCAAAACTCTCATCAAAATCCTAGTGGATCTCAACAAAGTCAATGTTGCATGCCACATTCTAGCGCCCAACAAAAGATAGAACTTGACCGGTTGGGTCTGAATAGTCAATAGTAGCTTCAAGAAAGAGATCATTGAATCCAGCACCAATTTCAAGCATAGTGATTCCGCCATTAGACATGTTGAACTCATATGCCTTGCCATCTTCAGTCAAAGTATTAAGATCAATGAGCTTGACTGCCAAGCCATATTGCTTGCCAGAATACTTGAATGTTGATTCTTGAATGTTGAACCCACCCATCTCTCAATCCTCTTTCTCTAACAACTGGTTGTCATCCTTCATCTTGGAAAGTAGCAAGTATCTGCTAGATTGTGTCTTTGCTTATATATGACACCGTCTAACCAGCTAAAATTGGCTTGAACATGTCATCAACTTCTACATTGTTAACTTTCATCAAAACCCATGCAAGTCTAGTTGTCTTATATAGATTGTATGAAATCAATGGCCAGAACATGTCATGCTTGCATAAGTATTTCTAGAGTTTTGATGGATCAAACTTGAAGTACAGACCCTAATTCAAGTTGAAAGCATAGTTTCCATGGCGATCAAGATACACCTCAAAGAAATGCTCAAAGTCTGTTATCTTTCTTGATTTGTCACCATCTTTAAAATCTATGTTCTTGAGTTTCACAATCTTTACCTTTCAAATAAGATCAATCACGTCCATAACTAGCACGACCAGCTGCTATTTGATCTTCAGTGAAATTACTTCCATTGCCGCTAGATCCATTATTACTAGAAGAACTATTTGATTGGCTGCTATTGCTAGTCTAATTATTAGCTTGGGAATCACCACCAGAAGCATCTTTCTTTTCTTCCTGGAATGGCTCTTCACCTTTCTCAAGCTTACTACCAATCTCATCAATTGTAGATTTGAATGATTTTATGAGATCATCATACATAGATGGAGTATATATTGGATCTTCCTTCTTGATTTCTTGATTAGCACAATTAGAGTAGATGTAGTTGTTGAAGCTGTTTGGTAACAATGACTTGAACTAAAGTGTAATTTGATAAGAATCTGGAATCTTCACCAAACCAGAAGTTCTCAAATAATCTTCAGTGAATGTGTAGATTGGATTTTTGTATTTAGACACTAAAGTCTTGATTACTGATGATGATGGAGTTCTCAAGACTCCTTTATACTCAACTTTCATACTTCCAGAGCACATGAAATATCTTCCAAGACCATCAACTTTGACATCAAACAAGCTTGGTGACTGCTAGAAGATGTGATATTGGGTGAACATCATTCCAGGAAGAAGAGTGTTAACAAAGACAAAGTTTACACAAGCAGCATCAACTGAATCATTGAATAGATTGACAGTGAATTCAATTGTTGTTCCTTCTTCATCTGCTGCACCATCCCATGTTGGAGTCATGCTAACTTTGATGTTGTCTCCAAAGAAACTTATGAACTTTGAAAACAATCCAGATCCAGCACCACCAATTCCTTTCAAACCTTTTCCAATGTTCCAACCGCCATGCCCATTTGCTTCTCTGACAAACTCTCCGCTGAATGGAAGTTCAAATATGTTAAGTGACAATGAAGAAATCATTTGATAATAAAGAATGTGAGGAACTTTTACAATACTTAAATATGTCTTGTCATCTTTCTCAGATATCATCATATTTTTTCTAGATAACTCAATTCCTCCAAGAAGCTTCTTGACAAACTTATCTGGATTGACTACAATCCACTTAAAAGTCTTCCACCACTTTTCTGCTGTTGTCTTCAAAGCAGAGAATGCATCTCCAACTGAAGACCCGGATACAGCTTCAGATCCTTTGTCAAATCCTTCTTTTAGACTTCCAAATAGACTGAATACCTAGTTGAGTTTACTGTCTTGCTGATATTCGCGAATCTACACCATTGGAATATGCTGCAAAAAATGTTTTTTCAAATCTACTGGTCCAGTGGCAGACATCTTTCCAGTTGAATCCATTCCATATACAAGCTGCATTGAAATGTCATTTTTCAAAGCAAGACTGATATTCCATGAGTTAGGAAGTATTCCAAGACCAGGATTTTGTTTGAATGAGAACACTTGTGGTGTGCCTTTGACAGCAGCCGCATTCTCATTGACCTTCATCAATTCATTGTTTGGATCAAGAACAAATGGTCTATAAGCATTCTTGAGATTCAAAGGAATCTTCAAACTTTCCATTGGTCCACTTTTAACTTCATCTCCCATAACTTGACATCTCTCCTTTCTCTATCACTTGTCCATTGTGGTAAATGATCTCTCTTGAACTTGAACCTGTGGAGCGTTGACAACAGTAAATGATTGGTTTTGCAACTTCTCTCCAATCATATCAATCACATGATCTAGCTTTTTATTAGTTTCTTGTGTCTATTCTTTGACTTGCTCAACTCCATCTCCAACTTGATCAACTTTCTCGGTGACAGGACCTCCGCCTTCATACTCTTGCTTAAGCTATTCAAGAACTTTTTGCATATCTGGAAGAATCTTCAAGTTATCTGGACCAATCTTTGTCTGCTCTGCCATGATCTACTTGAAACGTGCTTGCATTTCTGGAGACATCTACTTCAAAATTCCTTCTGAAGACCTTGAATCCAAGAGATGATCTTTTGATCTGCCGATTTCAAGCAAGTTGAGACCAGCTTTTCCAAGAATCTCTTTTCGCTGCATATCAAGTTCATCAATCTCATTGTAGAGCTTTCTGATCTTGTCTCCATTGAAGAGCTTGTCCCAAGTGCTGTCATTCATTTTGTCGAGCTAAGCCTGAAGTCTTTTCATCTTCTCAGTTAGAGGATCAACTTCAGCTTTAGTCTTGTCAAAATTTCTGTACTTGTCGAGAAGCTTTTCAATTGGAATTTTCTTTCCTTGCTCTCTCATAGCTCCAAGAACTTTTGTTTTAAAGACTTCTTCAGTTCTCTTATTCATGTCATCAGTAATAGCTTCAATTTCAGCGGTTGAAGCTTTTATTGTGTCATTAATAGCTTCAGTTGCCATGATAGCACCATAAGCAACTGGAGCTAGAGGACCGGCTGCAAGAGTTGCAGTTTTAGCTGTAGCAAATCCACCTTTTGAAAGTGCTTCTCCATAATCACCTTCTTTAATTGCAGCCCCAGCATCCCAAAGATCCATTCCAGCATCTGCAAGAACTAATCCAGTACCAAGAGCTTTTGCTCCTATCTTCAAACCTTTTCCAGCCATCTATCCAGCTTTAGATAAAGTACCAGCCGGCTTTGGTGTTGGAGTTGGAATTGAAGGTTTTGGAGTAGGTGGCTTTGGTGTTGGTACTTTCTTTGGAGTTGGCACTTTCTTTGGTGGAGAAGGAGGCTTCTTTCCAGATGGTGGTTGCTTCTTTGTAAAACGACCTTTTGCATCACGTGGCTATGTCTTTGCTTTTTGTGATCTTGTTGTTTTCTTTTTTGGAGAGGTCTTTCCTTTACCTTTTCCTTTACTACTACGTCCTTTCCCGCGCCCGCTTTTTCCAGGTTTTGGACCTTTTGGAATTTTTATCTTGAAGAAACCAAGAAGTTTGGTAAATCCTCCCTTAATCCATTTGATTACACTGAAAATTGCCTTTCCAAATCGATAGATTCCTCTGATGATTTTGAATACCTTGTATACAGCATAAGCTCCAACAACTGCACCAAGACCAATCATCCATGTCTTGACAGTAAATCCCCCAATCTCTTGTTCAAGAAGCCAATTCCAAAACTTTCCTACTTTGTCTTTAGTCCATTCCCAAGCAATTTCAAGATTTGGTTTAAGAATTTCATCCCAAAATGTTTGCAAATGTGGTTTCATGTAATCCCATGCTGCTTTTGAATTCTTTGAAATCCACTCCCAAATACTTTTTCCAATATCTTTTATAGCTCCCCAATTTTCAGAAAACCAATTTCTAATTCCATTAATCATCTAAAGTATACCACCTTTAAGATGACTCCAAATCTTACCAATCATGTCTTTGAATGAAAGGTTTCCACCAAACCATTCACCAATTGCATCTCTAATTGGCTTAGCCCAGTCCCAAAGTGGCTTCAACCATTTCTTCCAAACATATCCAGCGATCCATCCTATTGCAAACATTCCTCCAGGAGTAGTAATGAGATTCTTCAAAAGCTCTCCAATGACACCAGCTGGCTTCTTAAACAATTTAAAAAGACCACTAGATATTGATTTCAATCCAGAAAACACAGCACCAAATGTCTTCTTGATTCCAACTGTTATGACAGATATAGCTCCAACAACTCCAGCAATAATTCCAGCTGAGATTCGCTTTGTCTATCTGCCAAACTTAGCCATTGTATCTTCAAGCTTGTCATTGAGATTGTAGAAGTTTGTTGCTGTTGTGTCATGAAGACGTTCAACTCCACCAGAGATAGTCTTTGTTGTCTTTTCAAAGCGCTTTGTCATGCTCTAGTTGATGATCTTCTAGTTCTTAGCTAGAGCGGTCAACTGCTTTGAGATGACAAGAGCTGAAGCCGCTTTGAATGCTTTCTTTCCAGAAGATGTTGATGGAGCAGTGTTTGAAGATCTGTCAGCACTGAATTGCTTTGCTAGCTGCTTCTTGAGAGCATCAATTGACTTGATTGTCTCAAGCTAGTCAGCTTTTGTCACAGCATCTTCATCGGTATTTGTCTTCTTTTTTCCAGAAGACATCTAGCTTTTCTAGATCTGGTCTTTGATAGATGCAATGGCATCTTCAAGTTTGTCATTGAATTGATCTAGAATGTTGTCTGCTTGCTTTTTGTCTAGAGTGACATCTAGTTTCTCAAATGCACTCTAGACAATTCCACTCGTTGAAGTTGATATTGACTTCAACAATGCTTCATTTTTCTTTGAGACGGCTTCTAGCTAAGTGTCAGATAGATCTGCAAGCTAAGTTCTTAGAGCAGCTTTGACACGATCAAGAATCAGATCAACAATGTACCTATACTTGCGATCTTCATTAGAAGCATACAAGTCAGCCGAAGCAGCTTGAATCAAGCTTGCAATTGCTCTAACTAGAGGCTTCTGCTTTGAATCAACGGAATTTATAGCATTCTGCTATGCAGCCTGCTAATTTGGAATCTAGATAGGACCCCAATTAACTGCTGCTCTATTGTTGAAGTCAGATTCCATATGCCACCATCACAAAGTCATGTAGTTCAAGAGATCTCTTAAAGCTATAAGAGATTTTGAGAAGTTGTTTTGCTTATTCTTGTCTTTCTCTTCTTCCTCAATCTTCATTGAAAGCCGTGACATGTAAGACTCAAGGTCTAGAAGAGTCATGTTTGAGAACAACTCAAATGGATTGAGCTTGTATCTCATCAAGAACTACAGCTCAATCTCAATTATTTGATTGTACATTCCTCTTGCCACGGCATCAAAAATCATAAAAAACTTGTTGTATCTCCATCTACACTCTCATCATAGATAGCACCACAGCTTCCACATTTGTGCTTCTCAAAAGAGTCATTGATCTTGTTTATGAACTCTTCAACTACAAAGTTTAAGACACCATCATCAACATACACGACATCTTGTGGAAAAGATTCAAGTATCTGTATTACCTCTGGTGGAGTGAACTCTGAAGTCACAATTGTTGTTGGTTCTCCAGTGCCATTCAAGCTCTTGAACTCAATGCTCTTGATAAATGTACAAGAGTAGTCAACATTAATCATGTTGTTCAAAGTGTCAAGTTCTTTCTAGTTTCTTGCTTGCTTATATTTCTTTCCATACGACCTGTAGAACTCTGACACCCGCTCAACAGTTGGATATCCACAAATGAATTTGAACTCCCAATTTGAGTTCTTGAACTCAAATGGCTTGTCTGAGACATCAAATTCATCAAGCTTGTCAAGAACTTTCTAGAAGTCTAGCTTGTATTGGTTCTCTGTTCCACACTCTTTACACTTAAATTGAATATCATTTTTGAACATGTTTGTCTGATACAAGACAATCAAAAGCTTGATTTTGTCAAATTCTGACAGCTTGTAGACATCAAATCCATCTTCAAGAGCAACCTAGTTTATCAATGCACATTGTGCATCATACACAATGTCTTTGCGCTGCTCATTGTCAATCATGATTCTAGAGAGCTGCTTTTGCTCAAGCACAGTCACTTCTCTGAATCCAACCTCTCTCTTTAGTGAATTGATATAGACTTTGCGCACAGTTGTTGCAAAGTTCTTCTTGAGAGCATTGATGAACTCAGATCTATTCAGCACCTTCAGCTTCTCTTGCTCATTTTTGCTTGCAGCATCATTCAATGTTGCTCCAGCAAACAATGAAGCTTGAGGAGCTGTTGATCCTTGCTGCTTAATGTTAGCTTCTTCTGTCATCTTTCACACTACCTATTCTTTGTTTCTTTCACATTTGACTATGAATGACAGCCACATTCTGCTGGCATTCTTTTACTTTAATATTTACTAGCAGGATAGTTTCAAGAAAAAAATCAGAAGTTGACCATCTTAGATGCTGAGTTGAACAATGTCTTTCCAGCACCAAGAAGCTTATCCCCAACACTTTCTGAAACACCAAGACTTGACTCAACAAACATCATGTCAAATATCATAGTCATTTGTCTTGTGATGTTGTTCCCATCTGGAGCCTGCTATGCCTGCTGAAGGTTGATTTGAGTAGGACGACAACCATAGAAGACATATTTGATGTCGCTATGCTTTGTGAAATCAACTGTTATAGTAGCAGTTGTATATGGCTGGGTCTCATATGACCACCATGGAAGTGTGACTTCTCTCATCCATGGATAGAAAATTCTCTCCATGAGTGGCACTCTAGTGTTGACAATCTGCAAAGTCAGATCTTTTTTGTCTGGAATTACCATTGATCCATTTAGAGGAATCTCTCCAAGGAATGTCTGGGCTGCATCTTCATCTGGAATCTTCAAGTTAGGAATAGTTATCTCTTGGCAATACATTCCAAGCTAGAGTTCAACTGGTCTAACAGTCTATCCAGCTTTCTCTCCAACCCAATCTTCAGCACCAACAAGAAGATTAGCTGAAGCAAGGTATTCCATAAATGTGTATTTGCCAACACCATCATATTTGTCATGAAGCTTGCTTATCTTGACATCACTGTTCATGAAACTTCCAAGAAGACCACCAGTGACACTGTTCAATCCTTCTTTGACTGCAGACTTAGCAGATCCAAGCAATGAGCTTCCAATCTTGCTCAATGTTGATTTCTTCTCTTCTTTAGGCTCTTGTGTTGGATAGAACTTGATTGTGACATCAAATGTGTTCAATGGATCTATTTCTGTAACCCATTTTCCTTGAGCTGATCCAAAATGTGAAAGAAAATCTTCTAGACTAGTTCCAGAAGAACTTCCAAGAGCAGCTCCAACCGCATCACCAATTATACTTCCAAGAGATCCCATATTGCACCATCAAATGAGAGAGTTTATAGTTCCAACAATTCCAGCAGCTTTTCCAAGAGCTCCAGGAGTATAGCTGAAATCAATGTACTTGTAGTTCACGGTGAATGTTGATATATCTCCACCATTGTATGTGAATTGAAGCCCACTTACGGTCTCAAGTCTAACTCCTCTCAAAGTCACCAAAGCTCCTTTATAGTGCTTGCTATCACCTGTCAAGCACTTTATTGTCATTGTATAGCCAGAGTTAGCTAACTTGCTTGTTGACTAGCTTGCTATGAAAGATGTGACTGCCGCATAGATATATCCATTTGCATCATTCAAGATAGTCATATTTCCTTCATGCTAGTATTCATGATTTATTGGAATGTCAACTTCACGACCATCATAGTACAGTGTTGTGAAGTTTTGCTTGATTCCACCAAAATCAATGCTTTGCACAAAGAATGTTGCATCAGATATTCCAGAGAAGTTGACTTCAAAGTTGTTAGTGACCTAGATGCCAAAGGAATTGACATTCTTCAAGAATGCCTTCAAACTCTTCTCTTTTGATGTTGCTGTAGTAAGATTTGCTGCAGCACCAAGTAGATTTCCTAACTCTAATGCCATTTGAAATACTTACCTAAAAGACCAATTATAAGTAAGTATTATCTATATGGTAGATATTAAGAGACTCTTAGATGAAGCACTTACAATTCCGGTTGACAAAGCTGGACCAATTGAATTGAAGCTTAGAGATGCTCTTGCAAAAAGAAAAGACTGCAAGCATGAAGATGTCATTGTCAAATGCTGCCGGACAGATGAGAAAAGTGGAAAGATTGAGCCAAAGCAGCTCGCCTAGATTTACATTGTTGGTCTCGGAAACATCATTGATCTCTTAAAAGTCTATGACAAGTGCAAAGATGAGTACATCTAGCAGAAGCTTGACAAGAAAGTGAAGATTGAGAGAGCAGATGGCAAAGTTGTTGAGCTAGATCCACTGAAAGACTTGAACAAAATCTCAAGACTTCCAGCTCTAAAGCAGTTCATTGAGAACTTTGAGAAGCTTGTTGCAAGCGACACTTCAATCTAGACTTCATTCAAGAAATATGCTATCAATGATCATGATAGAGAATGCATCCGTTTGATGTGCTGGAACTCAAGAGTCATGGTTTGGGGAACAAAAGAGTTTGAGCCATCACAGAAGTTTGCGGTCTAGCTATGGTAGAACATTGAGACCATTGACTCTGGCTCAGCTTATGGCGATCCGGATGAGCAGTGTCCTTACTGCACTCACTCAATAAACCACTGGGACAACCACTCGGATGGTGATCCAGACTATGAGCAGTATTGGTATCTGAAGATCCCAACTGGGGTCTCATGCACAAAAAGAGGAAATCTCAACTCACCAGAAGTTGTCAAGATCTACAACTAGCTGAAAGGACTTGGACCGGATCTCTTGATTTGCTAGCATGACTCAAATGATGATTGGTGCGATCGTGATGACAATCCTATCTCGGAATATGATGTTGACATTCATGATGCTGGTGAGATGATATATCTCAATGGAGATGGTGAGCCGGTTGATGATCCAGATGAAGATGGATATGATGAAGAGCTTGACTTCAACTTTGGACCTGGAAAAGAAGACTTCTACAAAGATGTGGTTGAACTCTATGACAAGTGGTTCACAAGCCATGAGATTGACACAAGTGTTCCTAAGCAGCCTTGGGAGACAGACAAGCAATACAATGACAGAAAAGGCAAAGCTGCCAAGTTTGTGAAGTATGTTAGTGATATCTAGACTGAGGAAAAAATCAAC
>Ga0247610_10001972_pt1 | contig 24422 bp, 17 predicted proteins | sample 174DNAGHGhighgp2_FD_193483 | JGI IMG/M metagenome (GOLD analysis project Ga0247610, IMG submission 193483) | Sheep rumen microbial communities from Palmerston North, Manawatu-Wanganui, New Zealand - 1742 DNA GHGhigh gp2 | ecosystem: Host-associated > Mammals > Digestive system > Stomach > Rumen...
TTGCAGACGCGCGAGCAGATCAGTTATCCGGCTCATCTGCTCGTCCATGCGGTGGATGAGCCATTCGGCAACGGCCGTCGGGGTCTTGAGTGCCTCGCGGGCTACCAGATCCAACACGCTCACGTCGCGCGTGTGCCCGATTCCGCTTAGTATAGGGAGTTCAAACTGCGCACAGACCGCACAGAGTTCGTAATTGTCAAAACAACTCAGATCGGTAGTGGCACCACCGCCGCGAATGATGGCTACGGCATCGTAATGGTTATTGGTGATTGGTGATAGGTTATTGGTGATTTCATCCAATGCCGCGAGGATCGACTTGACGGCGCCTTCCCCTTGCATCGTGGCACCGAAGAGCTGCGTCTCAAACGCGTAGCCGCTGTTGTCCAGTTGGTGCTTGAAATCCTCGTAGCCGGCAGCGTTAGGCGACGAGATGACAGCTATGCGGCGAATGAGAGTAGGGAGCGGTAGCAGTTGCTGCGCGTCCAAAAGGCCGTCTTTCTCCAACTGCTGAATGGTCCGCTGGCGTTGCTGCGCGATGTCTCCCAGCGTATAACTCGGATCGATGCCGACGATGGACAGGCTCAGGCCATACACGGGATGGTACTGGATCTCCGTCTCCACGAGCACCGCCATGCCCGGTTGGAGCCGTTGCCCCGTCTCGGACTCGAAATAGGCCATGAGCATCTCTTGCGTTCCCGCCCAGCAGGTCGCCCGCATCTTGGCGGTCTTGCCGTCAATGAGTTCGAGGTACATATGCCCGCCTTTGACGCTGAGACTGCTGATCTCCGCCTTCACCCAATACGACGCGTCCAGGCTCTCGTTGAGCGCCTCGCCGATCAGAGCACACAGTTCCGTGAGGGAATAGGATTTCATGATTAATAGAACGGGGCTACCGTACCGAACCGTCCGCACAACAGACATTTCTCTTTGGTCTGCTCGCCGAAGAAGAAATAGGTCAACCGCAAGCCGGCATAGAAGTCATGGGCAGAGCTCACCTTTCCGGTGGAGAGCACATGGTTATAGCGGAAGGTCTGAAAATCGTACAGGGAGGCCTCCGGCACTTCGTACAGGGGCTCTTTGGTATTCGGCGCACTATTGAGGATGCCTATCTCGGCGAAAGCACCGATACGCAGACGCTGGTCGCGCATGTTAGCACGGTGGTAACCCGGACGACCTTTGTTGGAGAACGCCAACTCATAGCCGAACTCGAAGACAGCCAGTACATCCACTTTGGACTTGAGCGCTTTGCCTTTCTGCTGATCGGGCGTAAGCGGCACCTCGCGACGTATACCGTGGTTATCCATCTGCTCGATCGGACCGATATAACCCGGGTAGTTCGCTTTGCTACTAACGAGCATCTTGAGCCGCGTGTCACCCCAGACAGGAATCTGCACTTTCAGACCGCCCATCACATAAGCCCCGTGGAAATAACCGCCGATATAGAACGGCACTTGCGCATAGATCGTCCGTGCCTCGTCAGCCCGCTGCTCAAACGAATAGGTCATGTAGTTCTTCACCCCCGCCGCATCGGTCAGTTCGAGCGTGTAGGCTTGGTCGGTCACACGGTTGGTCACATCGCGCCAACGGGCTCCCACACCGGTCTGGATAAAGAACGGACCGTTGAGGTAAGCGTACTGGAGCGAGAAACCGAGGGCGTAGCCGCCCGGGCCGACAGACATCAGTTTGGACGATTGGAAGTTCGTAGCGTACGCGCCTTCGACCTGCATGCCCACCAGATGGTGCACGCCGTCGTACTGATCTGTATAAAGACCCGCGTCATTGACCTTGAACTTAGGTTTCTTCTTGTAGGTGTTTCCCCAATCGCCGGCAATACGCGTCTGAGCAACAGCCGAGAGACTCAGCAGTAAAAGTACGATGATATAGGTGTATCGCTTGATCATTGTACAATCACTTTAACGGTTCTACTCAGGTCGTTGCCACCTCCGGCTGTCGTGCTCTCGATGAGATGGAAGACATATATACCGGTCGTTTGCGGTAAGGTAACCGGATAGGTGTTCGTCGCATCGGGACTGTAAGCGCCTTGCTTCACCAGCTGTCCTTGCGGGTTGAGCAGCTTATACGTGCCCGGTGTGGGCGAGAGGATATACACGGTCGGGTTCTCTTTAGCCACCACGGTCGGCACAATAGATATATAAGTCTGCTCCGGCGACTTCTGATACATGCGGCTCAGGTCCGGTATTATCGGACAGGTCCGCACGGTGATCGAGTCATCCGAACGTGTCAGTTCCACGCTATACCGTGCACCGTCGATCAGGTGCTGCGGTGCGTAGAGATAGGGCTTGGTCTCGCCGTACAGGATGGAGTCGTTGCGGTACCATTGGTACGAAGCGAACGAGTAACCGCCGTTGAGGGTCGAGTCCATGATAAAGATCGCATCGTTCCAATGCTGCGACGTGATCCATGCCGGATAGAGCATGTTCATAACGAACGGATAGGTCATCAGGCTGTCGGATAGGCAGACTCCGTTCTGGAAGGCGATCGTCGCATCGTACGTTCCCGGACGCGGGTACTGGTCACGTTTGGCGAACGGCGGTACGGGCAGGAAGAGGGTCGTCTGACCCGGCGCAATAGGCACATGGTCTTCATCCTCGAAGCCTGCAGCCTTCGCCGTCTCACCGTATCGGATACTATAGCTGATCGGCGGATAGTTGCCCTCGTATGTATAGTGCAAGAGGTAGTTGTTCGCCATGCCGTCCTCGTCCACGCATATCGGCTCGATATCGAGCTCGAAGGTCGGGAGCGGCATCTCCACAAGGTGGAGATAATAATAGGTGTTACAACCGAAACGGTTGGTCTGCACGTCGGTATAGTCGCCCGGTTTTGTCAGATGTTGGTTGAACAGATGATACGTCTCCCCTTGACAGAGCGTGTCGGTCCAGATGGAGTCGTAACTCGGACCGATATGGAGTTTGAGATGACGGATGGAGTCGCAACCGCTGATCTTGGTTTTGTACTCGCGAGTATAATAGAAATCACGCGGTGCATCCCAGGTGTGGGACTCTTCCAGCACCTCATCAAACACAAGATCCTCCCAACTGAAATGACCGTCATCCGAGCAGAGCGATACCGAGTCGGTGGTGTCGTACGAGAGGTCGAAATGTACCTTCAGGTAATAGTTGGAGTCGCAGGCATGTACCGTACTCTGGTCAAAGATCGTATCGGCGACATCCGCTTTGCCCTGGTAGTAGTATTTCGTTCCGTGCCATTCGAGCGTGTCGGACGAACAGAGCGTGAACAGGGTGTCGTAGAAATGATACGAAGGCTTGATAACCAGATTAAGCGTGTAGGTCGAGTCGCACCCGCAGCCTACGGTGTGCAGACTGTCGTAGAAGACGAACGTACCCGCCACATCGGTCGGGATCTTAGCCAGCGGATGACCGGCTTCATCGCGCAGCGCCATCTTGTGCTCGTTCGTCTCGTTGGGGCTGTACCAATGGAAGTCTTCCATCTGACAGATCGTATCATACTCCACCAGATCCTTGCCGTAGAACGGCGCAAAATGCAGATCAAGGTGGTAGATGTCGCCGCACATAGAGCCTTCGTCCTTGTAGGTCGCTTCCACGTATTTGAGACCGTTGTTCTGGTAATATACCTTCTGGTAGTACCAATTGATGGTATCGTTCATACAAACGGTGGTATCAAAGCTCCAGTAACCGGACGGAATCACGTCGAGGTAGAGCACAAAGACGGAGTCGAAGACATGCTTTCCGACGCGGTAGTTGACGGAGTCATAGAAGTAACCCGTCCGCTCGCGGTTGAGGTAAGTGTAGTCACGCCAGTTATACTGCTTGTTGGAGCAGATAGCCGTATCAAACTCGAAGCGATAGCTCGGGAAGACATGCAGGGTCTGATGGACGATCGAGTCGCAACCGTTGGCGGTACGCAGGGTGTCAATAAAGAAATACTCACGTTCCTGACGTCCCTCTGCCTGCTCATAATCCACCGGTGTGCCGTCATCGTAATAATGGAAGCGTTCTCCTGTAACGAGCGGCAGCGTATGCTCGCCAAAGGCGGTCTCTCCACCGAACGACCAGATGGTATCGTTATCGGCAATCGAGTCGGCAAACTGGGTGAACTTGATCTCGCAGATGGCAATCTGGACATAATGAACACTATCGCACCCGTAGATAGAGGTGTTGACAACCGAGTCACGCCATTTTTCGTCGCCGGTCTGTCGGATATAGACCACGCGGTCGTATTGCTCCTCCAGTTCCGCTTTGCTGGTACCTGCTGCGGCATAATCGAAGTCATAGCCGACGAACAGGGTTTGCGGTTGGGTGAAATGGACGATCATGCTATTCGAACTCATCGAGCGATAGTCGGTCAGCTCTTCGTAGCGGTCGTTATAGGTCGGATGAATCGTCAGATGCAGCGTCCAGATACTGTCGCATTTCATCTCTTTGGTCTGTCCGGTCTTCGGATTGGTGTATATCTCCGTCGTATGGAGATGATCCACGATATCAAAGGTACCGTACTGATCCGTCGGGATGGAAACAGACGTGTGACCTGCCCATGTATAAGGCTGACCCTGGCACACTTCGCCGGGCTCCGAATAGTTGTAGTTCTGATAACCGGTGAGTCGGAGCACGTAGATGGAGTCGAAGCCCATCGTGGTGATCAGACTGTCGTAATAAGTCAGGGTATCGTGCGGCAACGGCAGATCGGTGATATAGATGGTGGTATCCTCACCAGTGATGGGGCTGGTGAGCACCCAGTTGTAGGTGCCACAATTAATACAAGCCGCATCGTAGGTCGTATCACGGAAGACCTGACCGATCTTAAGCGTCAGCGTACGTACCGAGTCGCAAGAGTGCGTACCGATCGGGTCGGTATGCAGCGAGTCGGTGATGATGGTGACACCCGAGCAACGGATAACCGGAAGGCCGAGCGGGTTCTCCACTACGGCGTTCTCGCCGGCATAGATACGGTGCTCCCACTCGTACCAAGACTCACTCGACATCGTATGAGAGAACGACGATAAGTTATAACTTGGCATGATAACCAGCGTGCGGTGGATGATCGAGTCGCAACCGTGGATCGTATGCAGCGGATCAACCAACTCATACGTACCTGCCGTACGGAGCGACTGCAGTTGCTTGCTGTTCCATGCCTCGTGAGCCTCTCCGGGCCATTCGTAGTAAGCGTCGCCTTCCAGTACCTGACAAACGGTATCGTTCTCTTCCCGCTCGTTGAGGTAGATCGGATAGACCGTTACATAGTGCAGCACGGCGCTATCGCAACCGTGGACGGACGGTACGTTCTTCTTCAGTTCGTAGGTCTGTCCTGGTGTCCAGGGGTTCGTTGCCGTGTTATAGATCGTGCCGAAGAAATCGTATTCCTGGTTGGCACAGATGTCCGTATCTTTCCGTGCTGCTACGTAGGTACGCCATATCGTGAGGTGGAGCGTTAGGATCGAGTCGCACCCGTACTGCGATAGGGTATCGCGTTGCGAGGTGTACAGGTCTCCCGTCACCTGCTTGCTCTTGAGCGGTTTGGCACCTTTATAGTTGATACCGTAGAAGAGGGTGTCTTGCCATTTGAACGATTCATTATCGCATATCTCGGCGAGAGTCGGTGTCTCATAGGGCTGACCGACACGCAGCTTGAGTATGCAGATTGAGTCGCAACCGCCTGCATCGCCGCACTTCCAGGTCTTGAGGGTGTCTCTATAAGTGAAGAGTCCCGGACCGGTAACCGGAATATGGACTTTCGGGTGGTTCGCCCACGGGTAGGTCTGATCGGTAGCTAACGGATCCCAGCAGATGGTATCGTAATCCATCTGGTTGTCATAGACCGTATCGACGTAGAAAGTCAACTCATCCGTGAACTGGCACAATACGGTGCGGACACCGTCCACGATACCGTATACATGCACCGTCAGATTATGTTTGTACGGCGTATTGCAGACTTTCCCGCGCGAGTCAAAGCGGTAACTATCCGACATGTTGGCATAGGTCGTATCTTTGCCTTGGCACACATGAATCGTATGTTTCTGACCCTCATCGCTGACGAATGTGAGGTAGAGCGTGTTCCGCACACTGTCGCACCCGCCGTCCGGACAATCCACGCAGTTCACGTACTTGACCGTATCGCGATAGAGGTACTGCTTGCCTACAACCATCGTATCCACGCTGAAGGATCGGATGAGTCGTCCGCTTTCCTCTTCGTACCAATCGTAGGTAGTACCCAGAGACAGACATTGGTTCTGACGCTTCGTGTTACGCACCACTTCCTTGACGGTCAGATGCAGCTCCAAGATACTGTCGCAACCGTCGAAATCCTTGCAATGCGGAGCAAACTCTGCCCAATCGGGATCGGACATGCACTCGGTGGCGCGCAGTACGTCGCGGAGCGTATTCTCTCCCTTCGGCCAGTTGATCGTACCCTTGTATTGCTTGAAAAACTCACCAAAGTCCAACCCAAGCATTTCATCTTCGCAGATCACCGTATCTTTGTGCACGGAGTCGGGGGAACAAACAAAGAGTTTGAGGGTGCTCAAGGAGTCGCAACCGCCGCTGGAAATGTACGAGCGGGTGATCGTGTTGGCACCTAACTGGTACTTGTACCGCCCGATGCCGCTTGGGGTACCGGACTCGTTGTTGAAGATCGTCGGTTCGAGTGTATAGGTGGTACTGCTGGTCCAGACGGTATCTTTAAAGAACTCAAAGGTCTCGCCGTCGCAGATGGCTTTCCACGTCGTATCGTTATATTGCCTGAGTACGCGCACGATGGTGTTGAGCGTATCTTTCTCCCATTTGTCTTCGGGGATGTCGCAGATGATCGGTTTATGGAAGATGATACCGCGTACCTCGAAGTCCTCAAACGGTTCGTTGTTCTCTTCGATAGGCAGCAGATGGAACTGGTGCTCCAGTTCCGGCCGGGCTGTACTGGCGGATAGCTGCTCCTCCGGCGTGAAATAACCCATACCTTGAATCGAACCTTGTATCTCCCAACGCACTTTTTCCCACGCGGTGTAGGTCTTGATGGGGAAATCAAGGATAGTGCTGTCGCAGACAATGATGGAATCCAAGAGATACTTGCCGTTATCCAGCAGGATCTTGTCCAGATGCCATCCGCCTTCGGTCGGGCTGATAGCGTTTGCTTTCCACACCGATTCGTGCACCGGGTACTGTGCCGCTTCGCCTTTCAGGAAGAGGGAGTCCTCTTTCGGCGTGAAGTCATAGCCGACGGGATAGAGGTAGGCCTCACCTTCGGTGATACCGAAAGCGTATCCGGTGAAGCATTTATCGGGAGCGGTGATCGTATGAACACCGTCCGTTATCTCGCAGGTCAGTTGCGAATAGGCGTTGTTAGAAGGAATGGTCTTCCACCCGGTTACAGTCGCGCCGTCCAAACGGACCCTGCTGATCTGCGAACTGTACGCAATGAGGTTGAGCATATGTACCAACGATCCTTCACCGCCGTTGAATGTACTGAAGATCGTCGTGTCCGTCATGAACTCCAAAGGCGGAATAAGCGTCATGGACGGGTTACTGGGCAGATGGTTGTTACCGTCATCATCGTACCAGTTGTTTACACCGGCGCTGGTGGAGTACAGATATACCTGGATCGGCTTGGTAGCCGTTACATAATAGGTGAAATTCTGCGGGTTGGTGTTGTTGATGCTTTGCACCATACGTTGCGTATAGGTGTCGCCGCTGTTCAGGGTCTGGGTCGTGGCCGCTGCGGTACCACGCTTGAGGCTTACCTCCGTACCGTCCTGTTGCGCTACGATACGCATGATGTTAAGCTGTGTGTTAGCCGCGGTCATGGGCACCATAAAGGTCTTACCCCATTTATTGAGCGGCAACAACTGGTCGTACGCATGGTCGTTACTCAAACCCTGTTGGTTCGGCACGATAGCATATTGGTTTCCGCTCCACACCGCGATCGGTTGGTCCGCACAGATGGTCGAACCGGAGAGGTCGATGAAGTCATTGATATTTTCCGGATCGGGCGCTTTGGAACGCACGATGTAGATCTGCTTGGGGCCGGTGAGGGTCACTTCCAGATGTTGGGTGCCGCTCTTACGGCTGTTCACTTTCAGATCCATCGTCACGTTGGTCTCACCGGGCTTGGTGGAGACAATCACAAACTCCGTGGCGATAGCATCACCGTCCGCAGATTGTACCATGTACTCCGTTCCCAGCGCCTCGACAGGGATAATGTGTGCCCCGTCGTAACTGAACGAACCGAGCGTACCCATCTGGTTGGTGGAGTAGAGGGTAAATTTCTCATCGTTCTGACTATAGACGCGTATACCTTTTTGCAGGATCATCTCCTCTTCGCCGGCGCTGGGATCCCAGTATACCAGTTGCGGATCGATATCGTCAATCAAGCGCGTGTAACCGCCGGCAATCGGGTAAGAGCGTGTCATACCGTTGGCGTACTCCACGACGACCGTATTCGGCTTGCGCGTGCTGACCATCAGTTGCAATTTCAGATCCTGCGACTGCAGATCACTACCGCCGTTGGGCATCCAGGCTACGAAGAACTCGCGACCTTCGGTGCTCGTCACGTCCGGCAGTTGTTTGGTCTGCTGCGCCAAAAGGGCACTACACCAGCCGATGGCCAGTGTAAGCAATAATACTATGTGCTTGAATCGCTTCATCGAATCTCAGTACCGCTCACCGTGTAAGCACGGCCGTTACGAAGGATATAGAGTTGTCCGTCACGAATCATTTTGACGGTTTGAATAGCGTTGTTTGTCGGCTGCAGTCCCTCCGTCTCTTCCGGATAGAGGGGCTCCGGGTTCTCCTGGAAATAGAACCGTGCGCCGTAGCAACGGAACTGCTTGGGACAGAAGAGCGTCACGCTGGTGCTATTGACATCCAGCAGTACCAACGCCGGCCAACCCTCCATCTCGAAGTCCGGATCGGTCAGGAACTGCAGGGTACCGTGGTCGCAGGTGGCATCAAAAGCTTTGCGAACATAGCCGTCGATATGTACACCTTTGATCGGCTGCGTGGCTGTGAAGGTGATGGAATAATTGGCATTGCAGTTGAAATACGCAAAGGTCGTATCGGTAGCCGGGTTGATAGAACCCATGTCGCAATGCACGAGGATATTGTTATGGATGAACGCAAACTCTTTCTTCCAGAGGGTGGTATCTTTCGGTGCTACGGCTGTTGGCTCGGCGTACACATAGTTCGGATCCAGATCCTCCGCCGTAGGCAGAACGTCCACTACCGGATCGATATCAATCGGCTCGCCGTCAACGAGAATGCGCTTAATCTGACGTTGCTTGCCCGGTTCTGTTAAAGTAAAGACCACTTGGGTCGCGCTGCCGGTCCAACTATCTACTTTCAGATCTGTTTTATCGGTCGAGGCACCACCGGAAACAAGTGTACCGGTACTGGCGCTGAGATCGGTGTAATCCTTGTTGGAAGCGCTGCTCTTTGCGCACACCAGCTGAATATTCGTTAATGTCCGGGAAGAGGAAACGGAAATCGTATTGCCTACGTAGAGACGCATTTCGGGCGTTTGCGTCTGGTAATCGACGGTAGCACTCGGCGCTGTTTTGCCGCTGCCTTGCGCGATCGTCACCGTGATGCCGTCCTTCGTCTGGTTCATGTCCGCAGCCGAGGTGAAAGTGAACTCCGTTTCCGCGCTCGCGCATAACGCGAAACACCAACTTACTATGACAGAAAAGAGTTTCTTCATATAGATAAAATCAAAATCGTGCGCAAAGGTACAAAAAATCTTTGATATACACAAATTTAATTTGTTTTTTTTACGCTTTCATTCGTTTAATCGCTTCTTCGGGATCAGGTGCATTGAAAACGGCACTACCCGCCACGAGCACATCGGCGCCTGCCGCAAACAACTCCGCAGCGTTCTGCGTGTTAACGCCGCCATCTATCTCGATGAGCGTGTTGAGTCGGCGATAGTCGATCTCCTCGCGGATAAAACGGATCTTGTTCAGGGTCTCGGGAATGAATTTCTGACCGCCGAAACCCGCATAAACGGACATGAGCAGCACCATGTCTACCTTGTCCAGATAGGGTACAAGCCGTTTGACGTCGATATCGGGGTTGATGGTCAGGCAGGTGCGCACGCCCTTATCTTTGATAAGGTCCAGTATCGGCATCGGGTCATCAACGGCCTCCAGGTGGAAGCCCACCGACCATGCGCCGGCATCGCAGAATCGCTCCACGTATTTCTCCGGATGTACGATCATCAGGTGTACATCCAGCGGTTTTTTGCAGTACTTGCGCATCGGCTCCATGAGCGGGAAGCCAAAGGATATATTCGGCACAAATGTACCATCCATCACGTCCACGTGCAGCCAATCGGCCTCACTGCGGTTAATCATCTCTAAATCGTCTGCCAGATGTCCGAAATCGGCTGACAGAACACTCGGTGCAATCAGTTTCATGATATAGAATTTACCAGTTTATAGCCTTTGTAACGAACCGCCGTAATTTCGTATTTGGCGGGTTTGAGGTAGTTCCTCAGATGGTTGATATAGACGCCCAACGAACGGGCGGTGAAGGCATTGTCTTCCTTCCATAGTGCGGATAAGATCTTGTGCTTGTCCACGACTTCGCCTTCCTGCCGGCAGAGGAGGAGCAGCAGGTCACTCTCCCGGGCGGACATATGGGCGTTGTCGAAAGTCTGGTGGAGCGAATCGAAAGTGTGACCATTGAGCTCAAACACCTTCTGTTTCTTCTCCTCGAAGGCCCGCACGCGGCGCAGAATAGCCTCGATACGGCAGATGAGGATGTCCATCGTAAAGGGTTTGGTCTGGAAATCGTCGCAACCCAGTTGGAAAGCCCGCATCTGATCCTCGCGGTCGGTGCGGGAGGTGAGCACGATAAGCGGAATCTGGGGAAGGCGGTGACGAATGTTTTTGAGGAGCTCAAAACCGTTCATGCCGATGCCTTGCAGCTCCATGAGCACCACGTCCCAATGGCTCTCCGACAGGGCCGTTAAGCCTGCCTTGCCGTCACTCGTCACCTGCGCTTTGTAGCCGCGACTAACCAGGTAGTCACTCAGGACCGTGCTGAGGCTGATATCGCCTTCTATGATCAGTATTCGTGCGCCCATAATACCAAAAATCGCTGCAAAGATACGTTTTTTTTTGCATATATGCAAGATTTTTTGTAATTTTGCAGCCGATAATGATGGAAATACCATGAGTAAAGTACTTTTGATATCGACCGGGGGCACTATTACGATGGTGCGGGATAAGAAAACGCAGGCTTTGGTGCCGGCGGAGATGGAGACTTTCAAGGCCTATATGCCGGAACTATTTGCCGGTCCGGTGGAGGTGGATATAGAGGCTTTCTCGCCGCTGATCGACTCATCGGATATCGGACCCGATAGCTGGGTTCGCATGGCGCGCATGGTGTATGACCATTACGAGGAGTACGACGGTTTTGTTATTCTCCACGGTACGGATACGATGTCCTATTCCGCTTCGGCGCTTTCGTTCATGCTGGAAAATCTCAGCAAACCGGTGGTGTTCACCGGTAGTCAGTTGCCTGTCGGTGTGCTGCGGAGCGATGCGAAGGAGAACCTGTTGACGGCGATTGAGATTGCTGCTGCCAAGGATGAGGAGGGGAATGCAATCGTGCCGGAAGTAACCATCTATTTCGAGGACCGTCTGTTCCGCGCCAACCGCACCACGAAGCGCAACGCCGAACATTTCTCTGCCTTCAATAGTTATAATTACCCTGCGCTTGCGAAGGCAGGTGTACATATCACCTACCAGCCGCATCTGGTGCATTATTCGGATCCCAATGCGCCTTTGGTTCTCCATACCACTTTTGATCGCAATGTAGCGGTGCTGAAACTCTTCCCGGGTATTCAGCAGCCTGTCGTGCGCGCGCTATTGCGTACACGCGATTTAAAAGGTGTGGTGCTGGAGACCTTCGGTGCCGGCAATGCTCCGACCGACAAATGGCTGTACAAAGAGTTGAAAGCGGCGGTGGAGCGGGGGATCATCATCGTCAATAAGACCCAGTGCAACACCGGATCGGTGGAGATGGGGTTGTATGCGGTGTCGCTCAACCTGATGAAAGCAGGGGTGCTGTCGGGATACGATATCACGACGGAGGCGCTGCTGACGAAGATGATGCTGCTGTTGGGCGAGATGCCGGAACGCGCCAAAGAGTTGTTGGGCAAAGCGCTCTGCGGAGAAATGACGGTGGACTAAAGTTTAATGTGGAATGTTTAAAGTTTAAAGATATGAAGAATTTAGAACCTAAAGGTTTGTGGAGCAGTTTCTACAGCCTTACGCAGATTCCGCGTCCGAGCGGTAAGCGCAAAGAGATCGCTGATTTTCTGGTTAATTACGGTAAGAGCCTCGGTCTGGAGACGCTTCAGGACGAGATCGGCAACGTGCTTATCCGTAAGCCGGCCTCGGCAGGCATGGAGAACCATCCGGGTGTGATCCTGCAAGGACACATGGACATGGTGCCGCAAAAGAACAGCGACAAAGTGTTTGATTTTGAGAAAGACCCGATCGAGGCCTATGTAGAGGATAACGGCGAATGGGTGACGGCGAACGGCACGACCCTCGGTGCGGACAACGGTATCGGTGTGGCGACGGCGATGGCCATTTTGGCGGACAAGAACGTGGTACATCCGCCGCTGGAGGCGCTGTTCACGATCGATGAGGAAACGGGTATGTACGGTGCGAACGACCTGAAGGCCGGTTGGCTGAAGGGCAAGTACCTGCTGAACCTCGATTCCGAGACCGAAGGCGAGTTGTATGTAGGTTGCGCCGGCGGTATTGATGCAGAAGCTACGTTCCGCTATGAACCCGTTGAGACCGAAGAGGGTGATATTGCGCTGAAGGTAGAGCTGAAGGGCTGCAAGGGTGGTCACTCGGGTTGCGATATCCATCTGCAGCGCGCGAATGCGATCAAGCTGCTGTTCCGTTTCCTGAAGGACGCGGTGGCTAACTTCGAGGCCCGTCTGGCTTGCGTAGAAGGCGGAAATATGCGTAACTCCATTCCGCGTGAGGCTTCGGCGATCATCACTATTCCGGAGGAGAGTTATCAGGATTTGCAGGATCTGGTGGATCGTTATGAGGATCTCTGGCTTAAGGAGTATGACGGGGTAGAACCCGATCTGACCTTCAAAGCGCAAGAGGTGGAGTGCCCGAAGACCGAGATGCCGGAAGATGTACAGGACTTCCTCATTCACGCCATCACGCTCTGCCCGCACGGAGTCTATCGTGTGATCCCTGAGATGCCGGACATCGTAGAGACGAGTAATAATGTCGCGATTATTGAGACAAAAGATAATACGGTGAAGATCATCTGCCTCGCGCGTTCGAGTGTGGAGAGTCGCAAAGAGGAGTTGGCTTCGGTTATTCAGTCCGCTTTCTCACTGGCCGGTGCAGAGGTGGCTTTCAGTGGTGCGTATCCCGGATGGAAACCCAATTTCAAGAGCAACTTACTGAAGGTCATGAAAGAAACGTACGAGAAAGAGTTTGGTAACTCTCCTCGTATCGTTACTATCCATGCCGGTCTGGAATGCGGTATCATCGGTGCCAACTATTCGAACATGGAGATGATCTCCTTCGGTCCGACCATCGAGCACCCGCACAGTCCGGACGAGCGCGTGAACATCGCTACTGTGCAGAAGTTCTATCGTTTTGTTTTAGCTGCTCTACAGCAACTTTAGTGATCTCGTCGTCGCGCTCGAAGAGCGGGAAGAAACCTTCATCGCCGAGCACGTCGCGCACGATATAAGCATTCAAAAGTCGCGTCATTAACGGGCGCGATTTTTGTATCTCTGCCTCGTTAGGCTCCACACCTTTCTCTTCGGCAAACGCCACAAACTGCGGAATGAGATCCTGCTTGAGCAGGTGTTTCTCCAGGCTCTGCCAATCTTTGAACTTGGAGAGTTCCTTGCGGTGGGTGTCCGTATATTTGTATGCGAACTGATAGGTATAAGCGAGGTTGACGCAGCGGTTGTACCAAGGCGTGTTAAGCGTGGTGTCGCGACCGACAAAGACATCGGGCATGATACCGCCGCCTCCGCGAACGATGCGGCCGTTCTTGGTGCGATAAGTGGTGGTGTCACTAAAATGGATGGAGTCTGCGGAGTAGAACTCGCCGTGCTCCCAGCGCTCCTCCAGATCCTTGGCATAATCTTCCTGTTCACCGAGAGTATAGGGTTTCTGGATGCAACGTCCGGACGGTGTGTAATACCGGGCAACGGTGAGGCGTACCGCACTGCCGTCGTCAAAGGGCATCTGTTGCTGCACGAGGCCCTTACCGAAGGAGCGGCGACCGACGATCGTAGCGCGGTCGTTATCCTGCATCGCTCCGGCGAAGATCTCCGAGGCCGAAGCCGAGAAATTATCGATCAGTACGACCAGCGGGGTCTGTTTGAAGCGGCCTCCGCCGTTGGCGGTAGCTTCATAACGCGGGTAGGCGCGACCCTGCGAATAGACGATCAGGTCGCCTCGTTGCAGGAACTCATTGGCCATGCGGATGGCTTGTTCCATGTACCCGCCGCTGTTCTCGCGCAGGTCGATGATGAAACGGTCTGCACCTTTGGAAGACAGGTCAGCAAGCGCCGCGATGAACTCCTTGTAGGTCGTCTCGCCGAACTTATTGACGCGGATAAAACCGATGTTGGGTTCGATGATGAACTTGGCATCCACCGAGTGGACGGGTATGTCGCCGCGAGTGACGGTGAAAGAGAGCGGTTCGTTGACGCCGGCGCGCAGGATACCCAACTTGACTTGGGTGCCTTTGGGACCGCGCAGGGTCTTCATCACCTTCTCGTTATTCATCTTCTTACCCACGAAGGTGGAGTCATCGACGCTGACGATCTTATCGCCCGCCAGCACACCGACTCCTTCGCACGGACCGCCGGCAATAACGGCCACGATACGTACCGTATCCTGTTGGATGGAGAACTGCACACCGATGCCGGAGAACGAGCCCGCCAATTCCGAATTGACCATCTCGAGGTCCTCTTTGGGGATGTACGAACTATGGGGATCTAGTTTCTGGACCAGTTCCGCCATCACCTCGTCGGTGATGCTGTCGATGTTCAGACTGTCCACGTAGGCGTTTTCCATCAGTTGGAGCAAGCGGTCCACTTTCGTTTGCTCCAGTTTCCACTGTCCGTTCTGATAGACGATACGCTGGGCGTTGGCTTTTTGACAAAGCGCCATGCCGATGGTGATGCCCAGAGCAACACCGATGACAGTCAATGTGGGAAGAAGATATTTCTTCATTTTGATTTATGATTTTTGATTTTGATCCGGCAGGAACTCTACCTCGATGCCGGCGCGTTTGAGCAGTTCTACGCCGTCCATAAGGCGGTATTCTTCGCCGTACACCACGCGCTTGATGCCCGATTGGATGATCAGTTTGGAGCACTCAAGGCAAGGTGAAGCGGTGACGTAGAGGGTAGCACCGTTGGAACTATTGTTGGAGCGCGCTACCTTGGTCAGGGCGTTCGCTTCTGCGTGCAGTACGTAGGGCTTGGAGACATTATTCTCATCCTCGCAGATGTTCTCAAAACCCGAAGGGGTACCGTTGTAACCGTCGGAGATGATCATCTGGTCTTTGACCAGAAGGGCTCCTACTTTGCGGCGCACGCAGTAACTGTTCTCCGCCCAGGTACGGGCCATGCGCATGTATAAATAATCGCGTTTCTGTTGCTTATCCATAAATTAGTTTTTTTGCAAAGTCTTTGACATCGATCCCGTCGAAGGTGCCAGAGGACATCATGAGAAGCGCCGTGTTACTATAGCTTAAACCCTTCAGACGCTTCTGTAACGCTTCGCTCTCGGTAAATACCTCTACATTTTCCGTGCCAAAAGCGTTTCGTACTTCTTCCGCTGTGATGGGTGTGAGGCGTTTATGCTCGATGACCTTGGGGTTGAAATAGACGTAGGCGATGTCCGCTTCCGCCATGCAGTCCTTGTATTGCGGCAGGAAATCCGCCATGAGGCTCGAGAAGGTATGGAGCTCCATACAAGCTACCAGTTTCTTGTTCGGATAGCGTTCGCGCACGGCATTGACGGTTGCTTTGAGCTTGGATGGCGAGTGCGCAAAATCCTTGTACGCCACGCTGTCGGCTGTCTCGCATATCTTCTCCAGACGGTTAGATGCGCCGGTGAAGGTACTGATCTCGCGGTAGAAGTCATCTGGTGCAACACCGATACAGTGACAGGCAAGCATCGCGGCCTGCAGGTTCTGCATGTTATGGCGACCGAAGACCTGCATTTCGACCTTGCCTTCGTAGGCATCGTACGGGATACAGGTGATATCCTCGCGAGCCCCTTCGGCAATCTTACGCAAGTTCTCATCGCCCTTGTAGTAGATGAAACTTCCCTTTGGCTCGATGGAGTGCACGAACTTGCGGAAGGTATCGACGTACTCCGGGAAAGTGGGGAAGACATTGATATGATCCCACGCGATACCGGTGAGGATGGCTACGTGGGGGTGGTACCAAAGGAACTTGGAACGCAGATCGAGCGGGCTCGTGAGGTACTCATCGCCCTCGAAAACGGCGTACTTGGCGGTATCGGAAAGGCGCACCATGCGTTCGAAGCCTTCTATTTGTGCGCCCACCATGTAGTCGGCTTCGATACCGAGGCGGTTGAGCACATAAAGGATCATGGAGGTAGTGGTGGTCTTACCGTGCGAGCCGCCTACCACGATGCGGATCTTGTCTTTCGTCTGCTCGTACAGGTACTCGGGGAAGGAGTATATCTTGATGCCTAACTCGCGGGCGCGGACTAACTCGGGGTTGTCTTCGCGGGCGTGCATGCCGAGGATGATCGCGTCTAAGTCGGGCGTGATACGCTCGGGGTGCCAACCTATCTCATCGGGTAGCAGGCCTGCATCGCGCAAGTGAGAAAGCGCGGGCTCGAAGATTTCATCATCCGAGCCCGTTACCTGATATCCCGCCTTGGAGGCAACGGCTAATGCCAAGTTATGCATCGCCGCACCGCCAATAGCTATAAAATGGATTTTAGTCATAAACCATGCATGGTTTATTTGAATAATTTGTCGAAGTCCTCTTGACTAACCGTCTTGGGCTCGATCTTGACGATACCCTTGAGGGCCTCGTTGATCTTGTCCTCTACCAGGCGCTCTACGATGCCGCGCAGTTGGTCGTCGTTCTTGAGCATCTGTTGTGCGTAGTTAGTGAGCATCTCGTCCTCAACGTTCATCAGGCCGTACTGCATGAACTGCATCTTGGCGATACGTTTGGCGAAGTCCTCTACTTCCTCTTTCTTGACGTCGATGTTGTACTCCTTCATGAGCTGGTCTTTTGCCAGGTGCCATTTGAGTTCCTCGATCATCTTCGGGAAGTCCTTGTCGAGTTCCTCTTGGGTCATCTTCTCGTTGGTAGCGAGTACCCAGCGTTTGAGGAAGTCCTCCGGGAAAGCAACCTTCTCCATCTTCTTGAGGATAGCCTCTTTGGCGTCGATGCCGAAGCGGTATTTGGTCTCCTCTGCGAGGCTGCGCTCGATGTCCTCTTTGATACGTTCACGAAAAGCTTTCTCATCCTTCGGAGCGTCCTTGCCATACACTTTGGCGAACAGCTCTGCATCTACTGCGCAGGGTTTTACTTCTGCTTTGACACCTTTCTCTTCGTCAGCCGGGATGTACTCGCCGAAGCGGTTGGTGTACGCCTCTACCTGCTTGTCGATCATCTCTTTGGTCGGCTCGATGGTGTACTCGGGCAGTTTGTTTTTGCCGCTCAGCTTGGCGTCAAACTCCGGAGCGACTGCGATATCGAAGGCGAACGTAAAGGTGTCCTCGTGGTCGAGGTCGATGTTCTTGGTCTCTGCGTCGTTGGGCAGCGGTTCACCGAGGATCTGCAGTTTGTTGTCCTCAATGTGCTTGTTCAGGTTCTCGCCTACGAGTTTGTTCAGTACGTCTGCCAGGATACCCTTACCGTACATTTTCTTCACGAGTCCGGCAGGCACCATACCCGGACGGAAGCCCGGCATCTGTGCTTTCTGACGCACTTGTTTGAGTTGCTTTGCAACTTCGTCCTGATAGTCTGCCGGCTCAATCGTCAGTTTGACCACAGCCTTCAGGTCTTTCAATTCAGATTGTTCAATTTTCATAAATCTTATATTTTATTTGCTCTTTTTCTTTCTAATTCGTCGAGGATGATCTTGCGGATACGCATCGCGTGGGGCGTTACCTCCACGTACTCATCCTCTTTGATGTACTCCAGCGCCTCTTCGAGACTCATGCGTACAGGCGGCGGAAGAACGGCTTTGTCGTCTGCCGATTTGGAACGCATGTTGGTCAGTTTCTTGGATTTGGTGACGTTGATGACGATATCGCCTTCTTTCGCGTTCTCGCCGACCACTTGTCCGGCATAGACCTCTTCTTGCGGGTCGATAAAGAACTTACCGCGGTCCTGCAGTTTGTCGAGGGCGTAAGCATAAGCCGTTCCGGCTTCCATCGCGATGAGCGATCCGTTGTTACGTTTCACGATCTCGCCTTTCCACGGCTGGTACTCCAGAAATCGGTGCGCCATGATGGCTTCGCCGGCCGATACGTTCATTACGTACGTACGCATACCGAGGATACCGCGGGACGGGATAGTGAACTCCAGATGTACGCGGTCGTTAACCATCTCCATCTTGGTCATCTCGCCTTTGTGGGTGGAGACGAACTCGATGATCTTACCCGAGCACTCTTCCGGCGTGTTGACGGTAAGGGACTCGACCGGCTCGCACTTGACGCCGTTGATCTCTTTGACGATCACTTGGGGTTGACCCACTTGCAGCTCGTATCCTTCGCGACGCATGGTCTCGATGAGGACCGACAAGTGCAGCACACCGCGGCCGTAGACACGCCAGGAGGATTCTTCCGCACCTTTCTCTACGCGCAGCGCCAGATTCTTCTCGAGCTCTTTGTTGAGACGGTCCTGGATATGGCGGCTGGTGACGAACTTACCGTCCTGTCCGAAGAACGGGCTGTCGTTGATGCAGAAGGTCATGGACATCGTCGGCTCGTCGATTGCGATCGGCTTGAGTGCCTCGGGGTTCTCGGCATCGCAAATCGTATCGCCGATCTCAAAACCGTCAATACCGATCATCGCGCATATATCGCCGTTCTTGACCACATCGGTTTTCACGTGTCCCATGCCGGAGAAAGTATGCAGCTCTTTGATCTTGGTTTTGATCATCGTGCCGTCTTTCTTGGCGAGCGTGACAGCCTGCCCGTCTTTGAACTCACCGCGGTGCACACGACCGATCGCGATACGGCCTACGTAGGAGTTATAATCGAGCGACGTGATGAGCATCTGCGGCGTACCCGGGTTCTCTACCGGCGCCGGGATATACTCGATGATGGCGTCCATGAGGTCGGTGAGGTCCGTCTTTGGTTTTCTCCAATCGGTACTCATCCAGCCTTGTTTTGCCGAGCCGTAGAGTGTCTGGAAATCCAACTGGTCGTCGGTGGCGTTGAGGTTACACATGAGGTCGAACACCTCTTCCTGTACCTCGTCCGGACGGCAGTTGAGTTTATCCACTTTATTGATCACCACGATGGGTTTCAGACCGATCTCGAGGGCTTTCTGCAGCACAAATCGGGTCTGCGGCATCGCGCCTTCGAAGGCATCTACGAGCAGCAGTACGCCGTCCGCCATGTTGAGTACGCGCTCCACTTCACCACCGAAATCGGCGTGCCCCGGAGTGTCAATAATATTGATCTTCGTTCCCTTGTAGTCGATCGCTACGTTTTTGGCCAGAATCGTGATACCGCGCTCGCGCTCCAGGTCGTTGTTATCCAGGATCAACTCACCCTTGTTTTCGTTCTCGCGGAAAAGGTGCGCCGTGTACAACATCTTATCGACCAGCGTCGTTTTTCCGTGGTCCACGTGCGCAATAATTGCTATGTTTCGAATATTTTGCATAATACCCCAATAAAAATCGGCTACAAAATTACTGCTTTTTTTTTATATACGCAAGTGCGCGCGCATATTTTTTTATTTTGCTAACTACAGTTTGCTAACTCGAGTTGACAAATTATTAGCGGATTATGCAAATGACTGACAATTTGTCAACTCGACTGCTCATTTTATAGAAATTTATCACTTTTTGTCAAAAATATTTGGTGGGCTCGCAAAAAGGCAGTAATTTTGCATCGTTTTTCGAAGGCACCTGCTCTCAAGGTACGCGAAACGTCGCGGGATGCCCACGCATTGGTGCGAACGAAAAACTTAGTCTGTTTTAAAAAGAAAGGAGATAACTATGAAAAAGTATTGGAAGAATGTTAGTTATCTATTGACAATTTGCTGCCTGATGGCAGGATTCACTTTCGCGGACGCCGCTAAAACTAGCACTGATAATTTTACCGTTCGCTTCCGCGAGAACACGTTGGTGGTTACCGCCGCGCAAATGGAGGAAGCCCGAATCTATTCGTTGGACGGAAAGCTGCTCCAGAAAGAACGTGGTAATTATGTTGAGTTTGAGTTAGAGCAGGGTAGATCCTACCGCCTCTACGCCAAAGTCGGCAACACGATGGAACGTCGTCGTATCGAATTACGGTAAAATGGAAATGAGAGACTTTCGAGCCTCTCATTTTTTTTATTTGCTTGCGCGGATATAGAGCGGAATAGAGATCGCCAGGAAGACGAAGTTCGGCAGCCAGGCCGCCATGAAGGGCGACATGACGTTGTTGACCGAGAAGGTCGTGCTCACGGTCGAGAAGAGGATATAGAGGGCGGTGAGCACCACGCCGATACCGAGGTTCTTACCCATACCGCCGCGCACTTTGCGGCTGGACATCGTGACACCGAGCAGGGTCATGATGAACGCACCGAGCGGGCTTGCCCAACGTTTGTGGTACTCCACCTCGAAGGCTTTCACGTTGCCTGAGCCGCGTTGACGCTGGCGTTCCATATAATGCCGCAACTCGGGCGTGGTCATCTGCTGCGCCTGTTGGGCGGTGATGAACAGTTCGTCGGGGATGATAGGCATGACGATGTCCTTGCGGTCGCCCCGCTCCAGCTCCTCGCGCATACCCATGAAATCGCGCTGGACGTAGGTCTCGAGGTGCCAGTATTCGAGCGAATCGTAATAGATACGCTCGGCGGTGGTACGTTGCACAAGACTCTTGCCTTCGAATTTCTCAATCGAACAGCGGTAACCCATGTTACTTTGTCGCCGGAAGGACTCGATATAGAGGATCGTACCGGGCTCGACCGCCATCTGGATGTTGCGGGCGTTCTCGGTCGTGAAATGTTCGATATACTTGTCGGTGAAGGCGAGCATATGCTTACTGCTCTTGGGGATCACCCATCCGCCCAGCCACATGCCTAAGGCGAAGAGCAAGGCTGCCGAGAAGGCGTACGGGACCATCAGACGATGGTAACTGACACCTGCGGCGTGCATGGCGATGATCTCCGAGTTGCCGGCCAGTTTGGAGGTAAAGAAGATGACCGAAATGAAGATGAACAGCGAGCTGAACATGTTCATGTAGTACGGCAGGAAGGGCAGGTAGTACTCGAGGATGATCTCCTTGAGCGGAATCTGGTTCTCAAAGAAATCGTCCATTTTCTCCGTGAGGTCGAAGACGATCGCAATCGACAAAATCAGCACGATCGAGAAAAAGAACGTACCCAAGAATTTCTTTACTATGTACCAATCGAGGCGTTTCACTAATCTATAATCGTTTCATAAGATCCGGCATGACGGATTTCTTCCATTCGCTGAAGTCGCCGGCGAGGATATGTTGGCGGGCTTGACTGACGAGGTCGAGGTAGAAGGCGAGGTTGTGGATGGAGAGGATCTGGAGGCCTAACATCTCTTGCGCGTGAATAAGATGACGGGCGTAGGCGCGTGTGTAGGCGTGATCGACATAGCTCGTGCCCGCGGGATCGAGTTCCGTAAAATCGTCCTCCCATTTCTTGTTGCGCAAGTTCATCACGCCGTTCCACGTGAAGATCATACCGTTTCGGCCGTTGCGGGTCGGCATCACGCAGTCGAACATATCCACGCCGCGTTCGATAGCCTCGAGGATGTTCCACGGCGTTCCGACGCCCATGAGGTAACGGGGTTTATCGGTCGGCAGGATGTCGTTGCAGACCTCGATCATCTCGTACATCACTTCGGTGGGTTCGCCTACGGCGAGACCGCCTATTGCGTAGCCGTCCCGATCCAGATCGCGCAGCCTTTTGCAGGCCTCCTCGCGGAGCTCCGGGTACGTACAGCCTTGTACGATTGGGAAGAGGTGTTGCTTATAGCCGTAGAGGTCCTCCGTGCCGTCAAACCGTGCGATGCAACGGTCGAGCCAGCGGTGGGTGCGGTCCATGGAGTCTTTCGCGTATTTCTTATCCGCCGTGCCGGGGCAGCACTCGTCGAAGGCCATCATGATGTCGGCGCCTATCTCGCGCTGAATGTCCATCACGTTCTCCGGCGTAAAGAGCAGCTTGCGGCCGTCGATATGGCTGCTGAAACGCACACCTTCTTCGTTCATCTTGCGGATGTCGGTGAGCGAGAAGACCTGAAAACCGCCGCTATCCGTGAGGATAGGTCTGGTCCAGCCTTCGAAGCGGTGGAGTCCGCCGGCTTGATGCAGGATCTCCGTGCCCGGGCGCAGGAAGAGGTGGTAGGTGTTACCGAGAATGATCTGCGCTTTGATATCGTCCTCCAGCTCCTTGCGCTGCACGCCTTTGACGGTACCCACCGTTCCAACGGGCATAAAGATCGGCGTGAGGATATCGCCGTGGTCGGTATGTATCACACCCGCCCTCGGTCCAACGCCCTTCGCCTCGCTATGTAATTCAAAGAATTTCATATTTATGTCATTAACCTTTCAAAGAAAAATATATTTATTGATTTCTTTTATCGAATCTTTATTTTAAAACTGCTCTTATAAATGAATTTATCGATCATTTTTCAAATAAATATTCCTGATTTTTGCAAAATCAAAATCAATAATTCTTCGAAAATAAACAAAAATATCAAAAATTAAAATACCTCTATTTGATTATTGTTATTATAATATCGCTCAATTTGAGCTTTCGGGTATGCTCCAAAGTTTACTAAAATAGCTATCGGCCAGCCAGTTCCACGTAAATATCCGAATGTCTGATAGTGCTCGCGTTCAGTCAGTTGCGTCAATGCTTTGCACTCAATGATTATTCGACCAATATTGCTCTCTACCACCAAGTCCATCCTTAGGTATGCTTTCATCTCGTTTCCTTTGTATAAAGGGTGGTATTCGAGCTCCTTATGTACGGTAAAACCTGCTGCAACCAGTTCGGTAGTGAGCGCTTCTTGATAGATATATTCCGGCAATCCCGCTCCAAGTTGGTTGTGAACCTCCTGCATGCAACCGATGATTCCGTAACATGTGTCTTTCAGTTCTTGCCGTTTCGGTTCCTCTACAATATGTATGGTCGTTTTGTCTGACATATTTTTAGTAAATCAAAAAGGCGCAGCCTACGAGCCCTAATGGCTCTTTATCGCAATAGTTTATAATTCGTCTTCAAATACATTTGCAGCCGTCTTCATAACCTATTCCGCTATCCAAAACCCATGAATGGTTTCGTGTGACTGCTTTCAAAAATTGCTTCGCACAAGAATGTCAAAAATCGGTGCCGCGTGTATGTTCTGAATACTAGTAAATATTTTTGGTATTTTGGAGTATTTTTGAGATGATTGTTTTAGACTCTTAGAGTCAAGGATTTGTATGAACGAGTTATATTAAATATATTTAAAGATAAGTCGGTCGTACAAAGACTTGAGAGTACGCAGTACTATAAAATAATCATCATTTTTCTCTACTAGTTTTCTTTATAAATGGTTATTTACTGGGAAAACGATGGCGGGCTTGAAGGTTTTTGCCTCTTCGGGCGTGAGGAGGGCGTAGGCCATGATGATGACCGTATCGCCTACGTTCACCAGATGCGCCGCGGCGCCGTTGATGCAGATGCAGCCCGAGTTGCGTTTGCCGGGAATGACGTAGGTCTCCAGGCGCGCGCCGTTATTGTTGTCCACTACTTGTACGCGCTCCCCGGCATAGATATTCGCCGCTTCCATGAGCGCCTCATCGATGGTGATCGAGCCGATATATTCTAAATTCGCCTCTGTCACCTGCACCCGATGAATCTTCGATTTCAGTATATTTAAAAGCATAAATTTCCTAAATTAGCCCGCATTGCTGCAGGCTATCAATACTCATCTGAATAAGGAACGAATATGTGGTTCCAAACGATACATTAATTCATCAGCCGTTAAGTACTCTTGGCGACCTCCAATACTCGAGATTTCTTGTATGGGGGCTTCGTTAATGTAAGTGTTTGTTTTCATTTTTTTTCTTACTTTTGCGATTTTGCTCGCAAAATTACAGTTTTTTTTTGAATTATGCAAATTAAATTATTCAAATTCAATAATTTTTCTGTTTTTGGAACGTTTTGGGCAATAAAAATCATAGCCCGCG
>Ga0247610_10001975_pt1 | contig 24415 bp, 53 predicted proteins | sample 174DNAGHGhighgp2_FD_193483 | JGI IMG/M metagenome (GOLD analysis project Ga0247610, IMG submission 193483) | Sheep rumen microbial communities from Palmerston North, Manawatu-Wanganui, New Zealand - 1742 DNA GHGhigh gp2 | ecosystem: Host-associated > Mammals > Digestive system > Stomach > Rumen...
TGTTCAATGTGCCAAAACAATTTGTAACTTCTTCTTTTGGCACATTGAACACTCTGGCATCAAACATCGCTCCCTTGTGCATAGCGTTAATCAATTTTTTAAAATATTCAGATATGCCGAGCATTTCAAGGTTTGCATTTGTTATATGATAAACTGAATTGCGGAACGCCTGATTGAAATATAGTGTTGCCATGCTTGCAGCGATACTTGCGCATTTCTGAATGTTATAGTCGAACCATGAGCAACTATTCAACTTCTTATAGTCGATCAAAACAAGTGTGATTTCGTCAGATTGAGTATAGCCAAGTACACATCCCTGGATATTCTCGCAAAGTTTCTTCATAGTTTCTTGCATAGACCAAACCAAAACTTCATCATAAGGACGCTGGAATCCTCTTGTAAATGTATGAAATGCTTTGCCATCCACTCGGATTATGACCGGAGTTCTCGGCATTAAATGTGTTCTTGTTATGTATTCATACTTTTTCATCCTATCGCCTAAATCATCACGCATACTTTTATCTACCTCCCTTTTGAAATGTAAAATTCCTGCCCTAACCATCTGATGAATATTCCATATTTCAAGTTATCGATCCGTGGTATAATGAACCAAGTGAATTGATTCCATATTCTTTTTATTTTTCGCTTATTCATACATCCCTTCCTTCAAATAAATCTTTTAACTCTCTCGGTGCATATTTTTTATTTTTCTGATGCTTCAACTTCAATTCGAGCTGCGGCATTTCTGTCAAAATCTCTATACTGTTCTTGATTTTCCTGCGCTTAACGAGTTTTTCCTTTAGCAACGCAGATATTTTATAGCCATCACGAGCATTGAATGAACTTAATTCTATCCAATGATAGATGTCGCTTATTTCTTTATCGGTAATGCTTAAAGCCTGATGCAAAATCATTAATTCCGTTTCGGATTCATTGAGCAGAGAATCAATTACACCGACTTTTTCAAAGATTTTATAGATGCTGTTATTGAGATCAATTATTTCATCCTCATTCAGTTCAATATCTTCTATCTCTTCCTTTTCGATCTCGATTATCTTCTGTTCCTCTGTCTCATCTGCCGGACTTTCAAGTGTTATAGCGTTATCGGAGGTTATAATTTCCAAAACATGTAAGCCTTCTCTTATGGATTGTTTAAGCTGATTCTTTTTGACCTTTCTTGCCGTAACAGGCGAATCCCATTTACATGCTTTGTTATAATCTGTAGTTATTCCATAAACCTCATGGTTTGAACCATTAGATTGATAGTTGGTTTTACAGATATATTGTTTCTTATCATTTGCTAATACAAACATTATGCCTCCTTAATTTCTGTATATACTTGTTTTGTTTTAGTTATGCGATATTTTCAATAGGTGCTGAATATGCACCTATGAAAACTAATTATACAAATTGTTTTAAATTTGATTTTATATCAGTGACCGAAGAATATTTATATCCATAATCATCTGCCAGTTCTAATAATTGCTTAGTTTCTTCTGGATTTCTAACAGAATTGATCAACTGATTTGCCTTTTCTTTTCCTATTTTCTTGACGATATTATCATAGAATCCCAACAAATAAATCTTGCGGTAATTAAGATTTATTTTATGATCCTGTCTCAATTTCTTTGTCATTGTGCGAACAATAATCGCCCTGACTTCTTCCTCACTTCTTTCCTGGAAACTATCGACTTTATTTGCTCTAACAAAAAATTTGATGTAGCTATCGTGATATGACACAGGCACATATTCTCCTATTGATGCATCTACACTCTCAATCTTATCAAAATATTTCAAGAGATATAAGCATCTATCTGTCAGATGAATAACCTTTGTAGGTAGCATAACAATATTGGTTTTGAAATTAACCATATCTTTATGCATAGATAAAACCTCTTTGCTGTCTGCAAACCCTGAATAGAACAACAAAATAATTTGCTCAACTTGTTTAGGGATATAATGACCTTGCGGATAATCCTCATAAATTACATTGATATATTCCTGTAATTTCTCAAAAGTAAGTTTCTCCGTTCCCTCTGTCAAGGCTTCATATGCTTGCTGTCCACGCAGCAATTTATCATACATCGGATTTTTAATTACTTGATAGTTGTCAATGTAATGATTAAAAATCGCTCTTAGTATTGTTGCAGTCTGTTTGTATGTCGAATATACATTAGGTGTTCCATCAGTTTTATATTTGCCAAAGGTTTTGATCATTTCTAATATCTCTTCGGCATTCATATCAACTAATTCTTTGCCTATTTTCTTCTCAAATTCATACAATTCCGGTCTGTCAACCTGACTTCTGCATTTCTTCCTGCGTGTTTCATTCAGAGTATTCAAATATTCGTCAATCAATTCCTTAGTGCCGATTCTGCTCATATTAGACCTCCTATCTTCTTCACAGATTAACACATGGACTAATTGTTTTCAATAGTTTTTCGGTTTTACTACTGTATCAATTAAGCATACTCAGTATCGGAAACTGTATAGTTATAGCCTCCGAAATGTCCATAAGAATCTGTTTATTATCGACACATCCAACACACATTACCAGGTTCATAACCGATACAGTTGTGATCTGTTCGATCATTAATGTACTCGGTGCTTTTAACCCATATTTTTCATAATCCCATAGTTCAACATGAATCGGCAATTTACGCTTATTCATTTTCGTTGTTAACGGAATTATATTTAATGTTGGAGCGTATGTATTATTCTTGTTGTTCGATAATACAAATACAGGTCTATATCCTGTCTGCACACTTCCGTCTTTATTAACGAGATTGCACATCCAAATCTCTCCGCACTTAGGACGAGATTCTATCTTTTTGCTGTTATTGCTATACATTCTATTCACCCGCTTTCGGCATTATGTAGCGTGTGTGATGCCAAAATCACGGTGGTCATATAGCTCACATCTATTTAATAAGCTACATCTCCTTTCCTCATTATTATCTTAGGTAAGTCTATCTTAATTACAAGATAGCACACTCTAATGTTATTGTCAATAATTGTACGGTTTTATTTTTGTACTATTTTTATACAAACTTTACAGATAACCACTACAGCCAAATTCATGCTCATCTGCCAGGATTTCTATAAACGCATCACCGCTTTCAACAAGCTTTTCAATATCCTTTGCGTTATTGTCAAGGCATCTGCCGATCATGTCATTCATCTTCTCTTCTATCCTGCCTTTTATTTCCTCTTCGATATATGTGTTGACAGCCTTCTTCGCTTCTTCCATTTTCTTCTTGCTCACCTTAGTATCGCTTAATTCATAAGCAAACTGTCTGACTATATCTGAAAGATCAATTTCTGATACAGCTTCTTTGATTGCTTCATCCAGAATACCATCTTCGATCAGAACTGTCGGCTCAACAAACAGTGCTTCACTATTAATTGTAAAATGCTTGCTTTCACAATAATTGTGTAAATCTTTGCATTTATAAAAGTTACAAGTCCTGCATGTATGTTCCATTCTGCACCTCCTATTTCTTGAAATTCTCGATCATTTCCATGATTGCATTGATGTTATCAACATGAATCATTGGGTCTGATGAATCCGCGCTATTCTTTCCGGCTTCATATGCCGCTCTGACCACATCCCTAAGATCATTACTATCAAGTGTAACCATAGGTCTATCAGCCTTAATAGCATATTCTTTTCCACCTACGACATAATCATCAAAAAACTCGCCCATATCATCATAATATTTATCGACTTCCTTCTTAGTAAGTCCAATATAATGATTAGTTGTTTTGGTGTCTCTATGATTATAAATTGTCTGCAAAAGCTGCATACTATTATAATCGCCTGGATGTAACATTCTTGACATCATTCCGAATGTTTTTCTCGGACTGTGTGTGCCGACATTGTATTCAATGCCTACCTTGACAGCTACTTTTTTAATAGCTTTGAGATAACCGCTATCAGACAATACACTTCCTTTATGTGTTCCGGAAAGCTGCATGAATACAGGAACAGAATAATTATCCTTGCTAACATCACAGTTTGTCTTTTCAATGTATAACTGAATCGCATTTCTGCAAGCCTGATTGATCTTTGGATTCGCCAGCTTATCGGTCTTTTCTTCTCTGATTTCAAGAATATCCTTGCGGAAATTTCCTGTCCTCGGATCAAAGAAATTATCCCATCTAAGTGACAGCATATCTCCAACTCGCCTTGCCATATTACACGACAGAGTGAAAGCGAGATAATGAATCCACATTTCATTGTCCATGAAATAATTAATCATCTTTTTCATATCTGCTATCTCGAAAGGGTATACCTCCGACTTCCTACCCTTCTTCTTATTATTACAATAAACTTTCTTGATCTCTTCCATGACTTCCTCCTTGATTAACTGTAACTCATTTACTGTAATAAATATAGCATATACCTTTTGCCGTGTCAATACTTTTACGGATTTATTTTTGAGAATATTTACAATTCAATGGTGATCCATCTTTTATTCTTCCAGTATTTCCATTGAATGCCGCCGTTATATAACCGGACTTCTATATCTTCAACTCTATCCATTGCTAACAATCTATCTCTGATCTGTTCTCCTTGATGTTCTGTTATAATACTTAGTCCAATTCCTCTGTTTAAAGCTCTATCTATTAGTTCGACAGACCAATCATAATCTGACAATTCTGATATTCTTTTGTACTCAGCTTCAATGGCAAAGATTTTCTTCTGTGCTTCTTCGTAAGTTTCAAACACTTCATAATAAGGTCTGCTAATCCAGGATGGGTGATAATCATAAGGATCAGATTTTCTGATCAGTCTGAATCCCAATTTTCTATCTATCTCCGTTTCGATATATGAAAAATCTTTGTCCTGTATCTTGACTAACAATCCTTCCGCTATTGCAGCTTTAATATCTTCCGGATTATCTACATAAAATGATCTTGATGCAATCTTATAATCGCTCATATCTGTATCAAGTTCATATAGTTCTGTTGAATAAGTCCATCCCTTTGGCAGTTTTCTCCACTCTGTAGGTGTGGTAAAATCATTATAAGGGATTCCATTTATTAGCCTCCGTTCTTTGGTAACATAAAGCTGCAACACTATTTCTGTAGCATAATGCTCTTCAACTGTTCCGTAGTCCACATAATACATGTGCGGTTTATCTTTATACTGTCTAATGAAATATGCGACTTCGCCAATTGGTATCTTTTTTCTATTGATTTTGAGTTCTGACATTTTTGTATATCCTCCTAAAAAATCACTATATTTTGTGTTATATTTTGTGTTTATACACAAAATATAGTGTAATTTTGTAGATAAAATTGCTCTTTTATTCACATGCTACCGATAAGTGTTAATTATCGGCTTTATCTGCGCACTTTTGCAGTAATCGAGTACCGCATCATACATTTTGTGATCGCATGACAGAAATTTACTCATTTTAGTAGTCCATGCTCCATTTTTCGTAATATCCCACAATACAGTTTCCGGTATTTCTATCCAATCACGGAACACAATTACATCTCCATGCAGCCACATGTAATACTGTTTTCTTGCATTTTTAGGTTTATATATTAGCTTAACAGCATCATCATACTGTGCATATTTTCCTGGAATATAGTCATTGAAAATTCCGTGTATAATATTCAATCCACCTACCCATGAATCTATTTTAACAAGAGTAAATTTATCTCCGTATTCTAATCCGGCTCTCTTAAACTGATTACGAACTCCGTTATATTCACCTATCAGTTTATACATTTCAACTTTCAATTCCTCTATTTCTATCTCTCTGATCACTCCAACGCTGAATTTGAAATCCTGACGTTCATCAAGCCATGAGAATATATGCTGTTTATATTCATCTTCACATTCATTATTCCATTTACCTGTCAAATTATTATCAGCAATAATATTAGTGCTGACATCTTCCAGGATTTCCGCAAGTCTGTGGTTCTCTGCCTTTTCCTCTTCGCTAAGATGCGGAACAATTTCAAGTTCTCCGCTGAACTCAGTTTCTTCGTCTGGGAAATAACAATATCTCGCATAATCATATCCCTGTGGATCAATAACCATTTTGAACTCATCATCTACATAGATAGCAACACAGTTTGAACTATACCATTTAACTGTATCCCTTTCTTCTTTGGTCATATGATAGTAGTCTGTCATGCTGTTGATTCTATCATCATCGGTCTGAGAACCACCCATCCCGGCAAGGAAAGACCAATCATCTAAAAGTTGATTAGAAAATATTTCATATGTCGCTCTATCCATTCTGATGTTTCGGCTTATCCTGGCATCAGTTTCAGTAAAAGATGTATCCTCTTTGTACTGTTTTACACTATCGTTCTTGCTGCCGGATTCTTTCAAATTGAGAATAAAATAATCCTCTACATCTTCAACAATAACATTCTGTTCTACTCTCTCATGGTTCGCTTTCCGGATTCTTTCACGCTCTGCATAAGCCTGACGCTCTTTTTCAATCTCAATCTGTCTAAGCTTAAATGCTTCTTCCTTTCTCACTCTCTCAGCTGCTTCAAATTCTGCCTTATCTTCGTGGAATTTTTTACTGATGCGATTCTCGCTGACAGTTTCCTCTCTCTGAACATAGTTATAAGCAATAATTCCGGCTGCGCTGTATGTACCATAGAAATTAACATCGAAATAATCCGACATTGCGTCACTATTATCATAGTTATAGCTGTCCGTATATCTGTATGCATATTCTGCGATAGCCTTAACCTCGTCACTTTCCTCTTCCCACGGCGATGAAATAAGTTTGACATCTACAGAATGCAGATCGCTTCTGACCGACCATTTGCACATTGGGAATCTTGCTCTCAGATGCTTTCTGATTCTCGCTGCAATCTCCTTATTGTCATACAGTTTTTCATTCTCATAATGGTTGGGAATATTTTCTGTTCTTGTAAGTTCAAACAGATTTATTTCGTCATTTTTCGGTTTTAGCTGTGATGCGCTCTTTTCTCCATCACCTGCAAGCATATTCACCAGTTCGATTCTTTCATTTGTTTTCTTTGCGTACCATATATTCTGATACTTACTCCAACGGAATCCTTTTGATTTGAGCATATCCAGGATTTCCTTCTCCGGCTTAGAATCAAAGCTGATTTCTATTCCGTTCTTCTCTTCATTCATTCTGATGTTAAACATGATCTTTTCTCCTTTTACTGTAACTCGTTTACTGCTTACAAGTGTATATTAGCACATCACTAAATGTATGTCAATACTTTTTCGGCTTTATTTTTAAAAATATTTATATGAGCGTCCATAACATATGAACGCCCATTCATATGTTCCGTTATATATTCTGATCAGAATATATAATCATCTTCTCCGTCAATATATTTCTGATAATCCACTCTCACACATTCGCCAGCCTGAAAAGCTATCATTCCAACGAGTCCCAAATGAGATAGTGTATTATCCTTTTCTACGGCAAGGATATAGTTATTTTGACTCCTATGTGGGGCAATATGCCCACCAAAAGTATATCCTTCTTTTGTTGCATTTTCTATGAATCGGCTCTGCGTATCGGCTGATTCACATTTTACATAAAGCTTACCGTCAAATTTCGATCTCAGATTTTTAATTGTTCTTTCCATTATAATTGTCTCCATTTCTGCAAAAGAAAATCCCATCGTTTCCGATAGGACTGTCATATCAGTTTCCCTATCGGCAAGCATTACCACCTTGCAGAATTTCCGCAGTAAATCAATATTTCTGTTAATATTCTGTAGGTTGGTGTACGGTCAATGAGCTTGTCTCTCGCGCACTCTAAATAGGTTTAATATATTTGCAAAACCGGAAATGGTTTATGCTCAAAATTCCAATAGTTTATCAATATCTAAATCAAGTTCAGATGCGATCCTGCATAGTTTCAAAAACGGAACTTTAATATTTCTTCTTCCGCTGTTTATCCAGGCTTCAACCGTATATTTTGTTGATCCTGTCAATTCTGCCAATAACTGCACACGCTGTTTATATGTGTCAAATTGCAGTTTATTCAATTCTTCTATCAGATTATCTATCAAAACAACACTATCAATTCTCTGCCATTTTGATTCAGTTTCTATTATTTCCTTTGCTTTATTCATGTTTCTCTTCCATTCTTTTATCATTATCCGTACTTAATTATAATCACACCTCCTTTTTATGCAATAGTTTGCCAAATATTACGCCTAATAACTCATCATTATATTCTGCTGACGATCATTGTTTAATTGTTCCATAAATTTCTGGAATTTCTCATAGTTAGTATGCTGATCATCACATCTGAATACCTTGAATTTATCCCCAGGTTTTCTATGACTATTCCTTAACTGACGGATGCAAGTGTCCGCATATTCTCCATCAATATGAGTTACACCATATATGCGTCCGGCTTGGTTATAACTAACAAGTGTAACATCCATCTTTATTCTCCTTTATTTGTTCTGTCCGCATATCCAAGTAACGAGAACTTATATCCACTATCTCATCGTTTATGAATAAGTGTTTAAATAAATAATATTTTACTCTCGCCTCATCCTCTTTCGATATATTTTCCTTCTGTCTTGCCAGGTTAAGCATTTCCCTTGCTTCATTTGTCAATGGGGATAAGGAATACGGATTATGTTTATATGTTCCATCTTTTCTTATTTTCCGTTTATTTTTCGGATTCGCTCTTAGGAAATCCAACATTGCATAATGTGCCACGATCTTTTCAAGTCTTAAAATATTCATTTCCGTTATCATGCTGCATCTCCTTGAAATGGAATATCATTATTATAATCATCTGTATGTGGTTGCTCAAGATTGAAATATTCATTGAAGTGTTTCATCATAATGTCTATACGCCCATAAACTTTATTCTTTTTTACACTTCCTGCCCCACAGAACTGCGCATATTCGCACTCCGGATTATAATATGTATATGCAAATTCTATATACCAATCATAAAATTCAGATGGATCAACGCTATTTTCCATAGCTTTCTGCGCTGTCAGAAATACCATCGGAATATGTGTCTTTCTGAGCCATTTATCTTTACTGCTGGTATCTGCGAACGCTTCATCAAGATATGAGATAGTGTTTTCCAATACCTTGATAGTTTCGCCGTTGATTCCATCGTGCAGCATTTCACCATAATCCTGGGCATCATTTTCAGAAAATGAGACAAAATCGTATCTTCCGGCATTGACATCGACCATCATTGCACACTGTAGCAATGCACAAAGATCAACTTCTTTTTTATACTGCGCTCCGGAAAAATTGCAAACTTTAGAAAAGAACCAACTATTAAGTAGTGTGTTGAGATATTCCATTGTCTTTACGCCAATCTTTGCCTTTGTATTCTGATTCTTTGAAAGGCTCTCACCACCATTAATACGAAGGAAAAACTCTTCTACTTCTTCATCACTATTACCTTCAAGATTGTAGATTGAAAATCCAAAATTATTGATATTTTCCTGCAATTCTGAATCAAGTTCACTGAATTTCTTTCCGGCAAGCTCATATTCTTCTTCATCAAGCTCTACTGATGGTGTCAGTTCCGAAAGACTAAATTCATCATTTATAAATCCGAATACTGTCGTAAGTCTCTGTTTTCCGTCCAGTACATCATAGTCGCTGATTGCTCTACCTCTAACATCTACACTCCCTTTATCCTCTTTGATCAGATAAATTGGTGGGATAATGTAATCATCCAAGATCGAATGAATCAGTAAACTTTTCTGATAATTTTTCCACTGTTCACTTCTCCGCTGAATAGGATTATTGAACGTGAGATTATTTCTCTCATACATTTTATAAAGATTCTTGATCTTCATAGGGATAGCCTGTTTCTTCATATTTTACACCTCCATTTTCTTTTATTTTTTTTCTGCTAATGCGCCCTATCGTAAATCTCTTTTGGTACTTTGTAGATGTAGTTTCCGCATCTAACCAGTAAAGCATCTTTGCCGTAATATTTCTCCTTCATCCCAATTATGCTGCCGCTTGCATGAAAATTGGGATATTTATCAATGTTTATAGACCTACCTATTGCGACAGGTAAATATTTACATTTCATCTTAGACCACCTTTCCGATTTGATGTAAATTATTTACAGTATTATATTAGCATCAAATCAATCTATTGTCAATACTTGTTTTGTTTTATTTTTGTATCGTACTCAATTTGGTTTAATGTCATCAGCGGTTAAACCAACAGGCAGATCAATTCTTTTGAGTTTGCCACCGCATAATCCGCAACGATACAGATTTGTGTACTTGATAGCGTTTGACATTCTTTTACGCTTAATAACGCATCCGCAACTTTCACATTTAATCGCATATTTGTATGTTTCAACTGAGTATGTACGGGTGTATGTTTTCAGTTCGACATCTTCTCTTCTGTATGTAACACCCTTTTCTGATGCGCTGGATGTAGCCTTGATATTGTAACCGTATGCCCTGTTTACTTTAGCTGCCAGGCTCTTCCATGTCGCTCCGTGATTCATGCATCCTTCGCATGTATGCAGTAGTTCATGGATGATCGTAGTTTTCAGTGCTTCGATTGGATTTCTGACATCAAGCAGATCAACATTGATATTGATTGTGAATCCGGTTGGAACTCTTCTGCACTGTCCCCATCTTTTCTTTGCCCTGGAATTAGGTTCAAACCTGATCACATTTCCGTATCTGATATTCAGCTTATCAAGTTCTGCCATGCACTCTTTAGCAATTGTATTAAGATTCCTTGTTGCCATTTTGAATACCTCCTATCTTACTAAATTGATATACATTTTTCTAACAGATTCCTTGATATACTGATTTCTCTGATAAGCGTTAGGACTTTCAATCTTGTCGATCACTTTGAGATATTCAGCCTTTATCCATACCTTCTCACCATTTTCATCATAGCATCCGGCAATCTTTTCTGTCTCATGCATCCATGAATACTGTTTTGAGCGGTATGTTTCCTTATCGCCTACCCAGAATACTTCAAGCCTTGTACCCTTCTTGACCTTGCGTCCTCTGATCACTTCGACATTCGATCCTTTTCTGATCTCTCTCTTATACTTTACTACACTATTAGCAAAATCTGCTTTTGCTTCTTTTTTAAGCGTTCTGAGAATATCTTTTTTGACCTCTACGGACATATCGGCTTTTGCGTATCCGTCCATAAGATTGCGTCCATCGCTGCCGTAGTATCCGACCTGGATGCGTTTAGTGTTATGTTCATCCATATCCCATACGACCGCAAATTCATCTTCCATGCCATCCATCCACATATGAGTATCGATTTTGATAACCTGACCTTTGTAGCTTTCTTTTCCATCCATGTATACTGCCATGATCTTACCTCCTGTATCTTGTTTGGTGGTCTACTGTAACTCTCTTACAGTATGTATATTACCACATGACAGTATGTTTGTCAATACTTTTTCGGTTTTATTTTTAAAAATATTGACAAGATTTTTTTAACAAGGTAATTGAAGGAACAAATCTAATATATGTTTCTTGTGTTTACTCCATTGCAATGACCATATAAGCAAATCACGATGCTGTTTATCCGGAATAATGGAAATTCCGTATTCTATCAGCTTGTCCGCAGCTTCGATCATCTTTTCATATGCGTCAGAATCAGCAATACCGGCTTTTCTATACATTGGATTCGCTGTTTGCATGAATAATTTTAAATCATCTGTATTAAGCGCATATAGCATTGTGGGATCGGTGATCCTCTCTCTTTCACTATGTCTGAATAGCTTCATCCATTCCATTGATTCCAAGAATACATGATCGTTGAGAATTTCCCTATCAATTTTGTTTTCAATATCTGAAACCATAATGTAGTATCCTTTAGCACTCAAATAATCCGATTTAAGTTCTCTTAATTTCTCTTCATCATAATTCAGCAAGTGATCTTCTGAAATGCTTTTTATATGTATCTTTCCGGCTTCTGCCTGGCTGATAAGCTCCGAGTAATCTTTGATTCCTTTGCAGATATGTTTTTCTTTTTTAGGTTTTCTTCTTGTGTGTATATCATATACGATTTCAGCACCTATAAAATTCATTATACTACCCCCCATTTTAAATTTCCTTTATCCATTCATCATAAGGTAATACCTTATCTATTAATTCTTCTATACTTATCCCATTCGGACACCATTCAATCTGATTGAAAAATGCATCAGTCATTTTCCATGCTTCATCCTGGCTGTATCCTTTAGCTATGATCTGATTCATCACACATAGGAAATTGCGATATGTACGATTCCGGATTCTAAATTTCTGTCCTTTACGCATGATATATCTCCTTGTAATTCCGACCACTTTCACCTATAAAATATTTAGTTTACTCCATATGGTATTGGAAATGCTTTTCCGATTTCTGCATAATCTGTAGCGATAAATGGTTTTGACAGATAATCTTTTAATCCCTGATTGAGTGCTACAAATATCGCATCTATGTTGTATCTTCTGTCTCCGCATTCTCTCTTAAAGGTTGCGATCTCAAAATTTCTTACTGTTGCAAGGATATTTGATTTATCTACTCCGCTTGTCGCAGCTCTGTATTGGTCTCCGAAACTGATATGCGCTCTGAAAGCCAGGTTATAAGCAATTTTCTGCTCTGCAGTACAAACTTCTTTAGCTACATTTCTGATCTTCTTTGTTTTCATTTCGTCCTCCTTACTTGCTGTAACTTGATTACTTTGTGCAAATTTATGGTAGCAAATCAAAATATTATTGTCAATACTTTTTCGGTTTTATTTATGAAATATTTACTATAACACTCCTAAGAGTGCCTAATTACGAGCGATATATTTTTCTTTTAGATATTCCATTTTTTCATCTATGGATTTTCCATCGCTATATTTAATATAATCTGCATATTCAGATATAGGCAAACAATCTAACATTCTGTCGTATATTTTCCATTTGACATAACAATCATTAGATTTTATCTGCTCTTCTAAATCATCTATAAATTTCTCTCTGTTATTCTTTGCCAGATTTTCGATCTTCTTTCGATCTTCTATCGGTATATAATCCTCTGCAACAAAGTATTTTATATTTCCGGCAAAGCTCACATGCGCTACTGTTTTATAATCATGGTTTTTCGTTACAGCCGTGTTGCATATTACATAGCATCCGGGAAATTTGAATATTCCGAGTTTAAAATTCTTATTCATATTCTTATACCTTCAATTTCAAAATAGTTATTGTATGTTCCACCAAAGAATCCGGCAATGTGTGCCAATTCTTTATATGTAAATACGCTGCTTTTCATACGGACACCCAATGCCTGTCGTGACATAGTTAGATATTCCGCTAATTTTAACAGACTGGTATCTGTTTCAGCACATGCTTTTCTGATCAATTCACTCGATGATTCTGCTTCGATTATCTTATCTCCAATAGTAAAGTTGATCACAATATTTGTCCCCAGGATTTTCGCTATTTTATACATTTCCGTAAATTTAAGTTTGCCAACACTTAATTTCCGTAAAAAATTATTCTTCTGCGAAACTCCGAACTGCTTCGCTATATCTCCTAAATCTAAATCTTTTAAATAAGCAATTACCTTTACACGCTGTTCAAAATTCGCACTATCTATTTCAATTACTTCACAAATTTTCAATACAGTTTTTCCATTATTTTCATGTACTATAATTTCTTTGTTTCCATGTTTCATTTCTTCACCTCCTGTCTTTTCTGTCTCTCTATTAGCTCTCTTTTCTTCTTGGCTTCAAAGGCTTTACGTTCTCTCGGGTCAGTGATTCCAGCTAATTTCACATGGTATTCCCAAAACTCTTCATCATCTTCAATTGGTGGCATTTCTGTAGTAAAGCTATCAACAATCGAAATGACGAAATATATCGTCAAAGGAATAATGATCATAAATATTCCTGCTGCCATGCACGCCTCCTTACTGCATATACTTCTTAATATGATTATATGCTGATGAATAACTGTTGCAGCGTGCCATGCTATATTGTCCTGTTCCTTCAATCTGTTTCATTTCTGTCATAACTGTATGCTTATCATCTATAATAATACCCTTTTCCTTCTGCATCCATAAACCTTCCCCATCCTTATTAGTTCTATATTCTACTATATTGGGAAATTCATTTATTTGATAATGGCTATTATATTCATAATCATCAGGTTCATACTGAATGCTCCATTCCCATCCGGATTCATTATGTATGAGATTTTTAATCTTCATTATCGCACCTCCTAAATGCTGACATCTCTATCATAACTGTATACTTATCATCTATAATAACACCTTTTTTCTTTTCATAAAATCTATAATACCGTTTACATATTCCAACTCTTCGTTTGTTAGTTCATTAAAGTGGAATGTATGTCCTTGCGTATATATGTATGCAACTTTGCATATTTCAGAATTAATTTTCTCTTCTCTGATTTTAATAGCTTCGATCTTGCTAATGACAATAAATGTTCCTCTGATTTCCATTTCGCACCTCCTAAATGTTAACATCTGTTATTAATCGTCCAACTCTCCGGCATCCCATGCAGATGATGGATGCTGCCAATCAACATAACAGAATAATTCTTCTGCTTTATCTCCGGCAAGATCGATAAAATCTGCTTTTGTATAAGAACACTCGGCTAAATTAATGATGTCAGCTAATGTAGCTTCAAATGGTTCATACCACAGATGTAATATGTCATTAATACATACATCTGTAATATAGATTATTTCATCATTATCCATATCATCCCAGGATTTAGTGCTTTTATATATCTTACATTCCTGCCCATCTGACAAAGGATAATTTTTATTAAGATCGTTTATTATCTCAGCTATCTCATTTGCTTTTTTAGCTATATATGTCATTGTGTTCTTCATGATCGTACCTCCTATGCTACACTCTCATATATTTTGTCGATCTCAGCTTTAACCTTTTTCGACAGCTTTGCACATCTTCTGATAGTATGTCCGCTGCTCCATTCATTCAGTGCCACTTCTCTGATAACGAAATTGTACATTGTATCATTTGGTGCGATCAGAACCCAATCACCACTTCCAAGACTTCCTTCATTAAGCTGCACTATTTCATATCCGGCATTCGCCATTTTGCTGATCAGTTCATCAACAACTTCATAAGTGTAATATTTCATATCGTTACCTCCTGTTACTGTAACTCACTTACTGTTTACAATGATATGTTAGCACAACTTAAACTTATTGTCAATACTTTTTCGGTTTTATTTTTAAAATTGTTTACAATTAGTCTATTTTAAGGCAAACAATTTATCATATTCCATACCAATTGATCCATCTCATACCATGATCTTTTAGGAAATTTATTGATTTTAGATATAATATAATCCGCTACAGCTTTTGAGCAGAAATTATAATCTCCGCAGATATTCCAAAATGCTTCATTCGGCATATTCTCACTTTCATCTGTATAGCAAACAGATAATCCCAGGTTATCAAAGTAAATACCCATTATTTATCCTTTCATTTGTGCATCTGCACATTAAACAACATGTTCTCCAACGCTTTTATATATCCGGCTTTCCACGCTTTTGATTCTTCCGGTGTTCCGCTGTATTCTATCGGCACATTATGCCGATAACATTTTTCGTATTCAATTTGCTTCTTTATAATACTTTTGAATGAGTTCTTATCCATTTTTATCTATATATATCCTCTAAATTTATCATTATAAGATATGACATATGATCTATCTTTTTTCGGTGTATCTCCTAAATAATGGAGGCGTACCTCTTCATAATATTTATCTATTTTCCGGCCATCCCAGGTATAAACAAACTTATCAATTGAGAAAACAATCCAATCTCCTGTTCTGTCACATTCGATAATATGTATTTCCTTTTCTGTTGGTGCATATCCGTTATATACTTTTAATGCATCCTGTATTATCTTATACATGCATACCTCCTATTATCTATGCGCTATCCATCCTATCCCTTTGACTTCCATAGTTATTCCGCACTTTTCCAATACATCATGTACTGTTTGGCTGATAAATTCTATGCTTTCATTCCGGCTGATTGCGGTATATGCGTCCTCTATGGTTCTGAAATCGTCAACGGATATTCCTTTCGGCAGTTTTGCTGTATTCTCGATCTTAGAATATACATCATCTATCCATTTCTTTAGTCTCTTGATTTTCTTCATGCTGATAACCTCCTATGCTGCATCTGATACAATCTCAATTTCTCTGCCATACAATAGTTCATTGATGTATTCTGCATCCAGGTTCGATACAGTTTTAACCACATCCACCGGAATTACTTCATTGTCATTATAGTATTTTCCGTACTCATATATGGCATCTGTTCCGTTATCTGCGAAACTGTAATAGTAATGACATTCTGCGCTATACTCACCACTTGTTCTGATCAGCATTCTATGCTCTTTTTCGCTGTATGCGTTCATTCTCACCTTAATCATGTGATCCTCCTTTAAGCTGCATAAGCCTTAACTCTGATAAGTTCCATATCGTGATCAAGCAGATTATCCGCTTTGTATTCTGCTACTACAGTATCAAACAGCTTATCAACAAATTTCGTGAATGTTTTAATCTGTTTTTCTGCATCGCCTTTTGTTTTCCTGTATGCAATAGTTTTAGATTCGCAATACAGATATTTATTTGTAGGCTTTACCTTGATCGACTTACTTATTGATTCCATCGTCATTTCTGTCGGCAAATCTTCTGTATCGTTCCAGGAATCCGGCATGTGTATTATGAAGGACACATGCATCATATCATTCTGAGAAATTCCGCTTATCACTTCGGTTTTATCTTTTCCGAGCAGACAATCTATAGTGATTGATGTACCCAGGCAATGATATATTCCTACTCTGCAATAACTCTGATCAAATCTTCTATTAAAAGCCGATTCCATTTTCTCTTTAAACTCTGTGAATTTCATGTTGCCCTCCTTGATTACTGTAATTCATTTACTGTAATTATATTAGCACTATCGAAAATAATTGTCAATACTTTTTCGGTTTTAATTTTTAAATATTTACATCACAGCACGTTTATATTCTCCGATATACATATGATTTTTAATTTCTTCATGGTTATCTTCGCATATATCCCATACATCTGACAGATAACATCCGATCTCATAAAATCCATCAAATGTATTATATGCATACATGCTTATCCATACATCATAATCAGCACTTCCAGGAAAATATCTATCGCATATCCTCCTATTCTTCGCAATCTCCGCTTCAAATTTCAAAATCTCAAAATAACTGTTTGTTCCTGATGCTACATGAGCAATAGATTGCTCATATGGTTTCGCATTCTCTGAGCGTAAAATTCCAATGATTTCATCAGTTATCCATTTGTCTGCTAATGTGATCACTCTCTCGCTATCTCTTGTTATTCTTACTTTCATAATGTCCTCCTTGTCGTATCAACTGTAATTTATTTACTGTAATTATATTAGCATCTTCCTGCCTGTATGTCAATACTTTTATATCATTTATTTTATTTTTATTTACATGATTGCTTAATCAACATCCATGATTCTCCGGCATGGATGTTTGTTAAACAATCATTTTCTCCATCCCTATACTACGCTGATTCAATTCTCAGTATTTCATCCAACGGAACTATGTATATATCATCTGCTATAACTTCCTTTTCAGTGAAATAAATTGTATTGCATTCCAGGATTCCACCATAAGATTCGGCTCGGAAATGTAAACAACCCCCTATAATTGCTGTATTTGCTTTAAGTCCGTCACGATAGATTATCTTCATATTAAACCTCCTATTCTATGCAATAATCTGCATTGATGCAGCATTATATAATTTAAGATAATAGTCTGCATGTTCCATTACATTATCCGCTTCTTCCTGCGTCAATTCCGATGCGAAATCTTTTGTTGGTACAAACTGAAAACATCCTGTTCCGACTTCCTGATACCATGCATTAATCGTATCTCTGCCATACAATCCATTCATTTTGATCTTCATATCTTCCCTCCTATTTACGATCTCCGTATAACAGCTTATCGGCTTCTATGATGAAATTGTATACATTTTCTCCACCTATCAGATAATTTCCTTCTGAATCATATATGTATTCCCTAAATGCTCGGCTACATTCATTTATTCTCTGCCATGTATTTTCGTTTTTCATTAACCATTCTAATATTTTCTTTTTAAGTTCCATATACATCATTTCGTTTATTCCTCCTACCAACAAATATATGAACCATCGAACCAATATCCCTGTTCTTTAAAGTAGTTATCCGCTTTCTCTCTCATGGTTTTCCATGCCTCTTCTCCAAATTCTCCGTACTTATCTAATGTATTTGCTTTATTCGCCGGATAACCGATAACATATCCTATTTTTCGCTGTCCTTTTCTCATACTTGTTTCTATCGTGCTTTCCTGGTGCTTGATGCTGTATTCTATAAATTTATTGATCTCTTCTGTCTTAATATTTAGATATTTTTCCTGCGCTGTTATGTTTTTCATGTTTTCCTCCTACAAAATTGTTTCACGATTTCAACCCTTGAAATTCCAATAGTTTCACGCCCTAATTTCTGAATAAAAGTATAGTTTTATTCACATATCCTTTGTTTTCTCCATTGTAGTAATAAAGAAATTCCATTTACTGTATTCCGGATTCTCATGTGTATTTTTTACTAATATTTCCGCATAGCTTACTATCAGCCACACTGAGAATATTATCATTATTATAGCTATTACCCTTTTGAATAATTCCGCTGCGATTCTCATAATTCCTCCTTACTTATTCGGTTTTAGTTATAAGCTACATCGATTCAACTGTGATCTTATATTTTTCTCCATCTGCTGAGATAACAAATGCATTTTCGTTATCTGTATATCCGCAAAATTCTATTCTTTCGTTTCCGCATAAGTTCATAGCTAATGCCATTGCCATTTTCTCCGCTCTTGTTAACTTTGGATTCATCTTTCCTCCTGCCCTGGTTAAATCATCCTCTCATACATTTCTGCCTGTTCTTCCGTACACTCAATAGCGAAATACAGCCTATTATCAAAATATCCGCTGATCTCATATTTGATACCGCATTTATCCAATTTTGTTCTGACTTTTTCCCTGTCCGACTTGTTACAAACAATATGATATTTGCTCATTTCTTCCTCCCTGTTTTATACTTCATGTCCGTCTATTATGAAATGGCTATCGCGGCAATTAACGAAATAATCCACTGTACGATCCGGAAACTGATCATTAATCATCCATTTTGCTGTATCGAAATATGCATAAATGATTGAATTTGTGATCTCTTCAAAACTTCCATTTTCTTTCAGATATTCCATTGCATTTTCATGCAGTAAATGAATCTGATCTATTGTATTGATTCCGCATTCTACAAATGCGTTTTCCGCTGATTCTATAGCCGTATCTATAGCATCTTCATATATTCCTAAATACTGCATATTAGTAATCATTTCTTCCCCTCTCCCTCTCATATTTCTTATGTACGCAATTTGTCCATACTGTTTCGGATGTTCCGGCACATTCGGTCTTGCAGTTGGTACACATATCATTCAGCTTAGTTACATCGGCTCTCTGTTGCAGCAATATATTTTCTGCTTGTTCTAAAGAATCAAATCTTCCGATTATTGAATCCTCTATATCTCTTACTGCATCATATCCGTAATGAATAAAGTATTTTCCACGATCAATAGAATTGCTCTTAAGATATTTGAATATGACTATATTTTCATTTCCGGCTCTGTATCTTCTGATCGCTTTCATCATGGTGATTTTTCCTCCTGTATTACGTTCTGTAACTATCTTACAGTAAACAGTATAGACTATAAAGATTTCATTGTCAATACTTTTTCGGTTTTATTTTTGAATTGTTGACTAAAAATTTTCCAGAAATTCCGTATAATATCCTCTATCTAAATCATCGATAGTTTCCATCAACCAATAGCCGATCAATGCTTCATCCTCTTCCCTGATACGCTGTATCTCTTCGCAGCTTTCGGCAAATATACAGAAATCATAGCCGTTAACCTCAACTCTTGTACCTTCCATATCTTCCTTAAAACTGATTTTTCCGGTATCTATTGCATCCCTGATATATTCCATCTTGTAATTATTATCAGCATTATCAAACTTGCTGCCCTGTGTTTTTCCGATATATTCATCGAACATATCCAGGTTATCGAGTACGAAATCTCTGCCGATCTCATACAGCTTATCCGGTGAAATTTCCATGCCTTCGTGTGCTTCAACTGCGTTCTCAAATGCCAATCTTTCCAACAGCATGATCTCCGCTTTTGTGTATCCTCTTCTGATCAGATTATTTATAAATTCTATAGCCTTCATATTCTCCACCTCATTTTATTTTATATCATTAATAACTAATCCAACTGCATCATAATTTCTAACAGTAATTTCCAATATGTCGCATTCTTTATATTTTCCATAATCTGAACTTTTATCAATTTCTGCGATCTCTTCAAATGAATCTGCATCCAATAATATCGCATAATGGTTGCCATCAAGTATTTCCATAAACTCTTTAATTTTCATTTTTCTCCATCCTCCGGCTTTATATCATTCATTTTCTCCGCTCTGATCAAATTGTTTATAAATTCTATAGCCTTCATCAACACGATAGAAAACACCATTTCTCCACCTTCCTACAGTATCATAATCAAGCTGTAATTCTTCATCCTCATATACTCTTATTTCTACAGATTCGTATTTCTCATTGTCTCTTAAAATGCGATTGATTTCTTCCTTCGCCATCTGTTGCGCTTCATTGACATTTTCCGTAGTGCCGATCTCAAATTCATCTCTGCTTTTATAATCTCTGATTGTAACAACATGGTATATCATATCTTCCTCCTACTCTCTCTGCCCTGGCGGTTAATCATTTTCTCTGTTATATACTATAATGAGTAGTAACCGCATGGATGTAACCTACTCTCCCATATAGTCTGTTTATCTGCTTCTTCGCTTGCGCTCCACTTGATAAACCGTATATGGTTTTACCAACTCAACAGCGTTTTTTATAAGCTCGCCCCATGCTCGACCGATCGAAGGTTGGCGGTTAAAATGTAAAACGTTTGAAATGGTGTTTTCTATCGTGTTATCGCCTCACGAGCTATAGCCGTTTCCAGCCGACTTGCTTAAACTGTTTAGTTTAAGGGTTATGCTCTCAAAACTTCCATCACCTCCTATGATCAATTCTTCCGATAATATCATCTATATATTCACTGTTATCATATATGCAGAATGTCTGGTATCTTGTTCCCCTTTTGTGGTTTTTCAGCCTCTTATAACTAATGTAATATCCTGTATCAGTTATTCCGTCACCATCGTTATTGATACACTTACCTTCGATAAATTCCACAACGATGTATTTGTTATATCTTCCGGTTATGTCAATATCTGCTAATTCGTCCTCTCTGAACGCTCTGATCGGTAATTTCTTCTTTGTCCGAACTGTACAATTAAGTTTTCCATTGTCGTAGAATTTTGTCACATATCCGAATTTTGTCTTTTTGATTTTCCATGTGACCTTATTCTTGCTTGCTGCATCTACTGTAAAAGTTCCGATCATTCCGATCATCATAACTACAGTGATAACGATTGCCATTATTCTGCTGATTCTTCTCATTTTTCCATCCTCCTTATTAATCATTCCAATTCGCATTTGCTCTGACTTCCACAACATCCGGTCGCATCCTCATAGCTATAGCGAACATTCTATGTATATCAGCATATTCTCCATTGCTTTGTTTTCCTGTTTTGAGATATACGATGTTATCATTATTCCGTATTTCTGTATGATCATCGTGCTTTGGAATTTCCGCATCGTAGTCTATTATGATAATTTTTCTCATTTTCTCCGTCCTCCTTAATCGGCAAATCTTGCTCCGAAAAACCAATGTGTTTTCTTCTTTGAAATTTCCACCGGATCGCACCAGGCTTTATTTACTCTGTATCTGTTTATTTCCTTCTCCGTATACAGCTCTCCGGCAACTACTCCAACATTTCCCTTGCTGTGACCTTTTCCATCACATTCCGGCTTTACCCTGTAGAATCTCATGTTTTCCTCCTTGTCCGTTCTCTGTTAAGTTCTCAATCATTGCCCATATTTTCCGTTATGGGCAATTGTTCAAAACTCAACTATGCGATTCCCCAAACTTCAAGATCATATTCGATACATTCTATGAGTTCTTCCAATGTGTCAAATGTCGATTCGTAATGATCATCTGACAGAATCCATCCTCTTTTCCGGCTGTACCATACTTCGGATGTAACGGAATATTCCTCATACTTGTCGATAATTTCCATTTCTTCCTCTGCGATGTTCATTTCGTAATATCTCTTTGCCATGATCTTTTCCTCCTTGCTGTATCGCTGTAAATCATTTACTGTAGCTATAATATATCATGTGATTTTACGCTTGTCAATACTTTTTCGGTTTTATTTTTATAAATGTTTACGCTGCATCATATTTTCCTCCTTAATCCAACAGCCAATCATTCATATCCTCTGCGATAATTTCCGCTAATTCATCATTATTTCTGATGATAATTTCCGATTCATAATCCCATCCGGTGCGATAAATTCTGATTCTATCTCCGTCATATCCGCTTGTACTGCCGATATACGCCTCCGGCGTTTCCTGATCAACATATACAGTGTGATATATTTGTCTTGCCTTATCCACCATGTCTTTATCGAATCTCATATCTTCCTCCTTGTCTCTCCGGTGATTTCTTAATCAATGCCATAATTTCCGCTTATGGCATTTGTTAAAAAATCCTCCTTCCTTAGATCGCTGCGATTCTTTCCACCTGTGATGGTGCGAAAAATGCTGACATCTTCATGAAACATTTTCCGGCTCTTTTCTCTTCTTCACCATCCTGGATTTTCCGCTCTGAATATTTCCATATGGTGAACTTGCTGATTGCCTTCTCACCCTTGCGAACCTGGAATCCCATAGTTTTCCACCGCTGATAGGTATGTATTTCTTCCGGAATTTCCATCTCTTCGATTTTTCCGTTGATCTCCATTTCCACGACTTCACCTGTACCGCTGATTTTTCCTTCCTTCATCAGCTTGCATCTTTCCATCAAGATGATCATATCATTTGTCATTGCCATATTTTTCCTCCTTATCCCTCGGTGACATTCGCCAAATAGTAGTAGCCAGTGCCCGTTTTTTCATCATGAAATGTAAATTCGCATATTTCGTTATACAGGCTTGCGCCATCTTTGATATATGTTTGCATTTCATACGGTTTTGAAATGCTTCTTTCATAGATTCCATCATGTTTGATGTCAAAATTCAGATCGTTGCCGGCTTTGAAATAGTCGATGTCAAGGTCTGACCTAATCCATTCACCGCCTTTTTTATCTACCTGGCGGCGAACATATGACAGGAACGCCGCCGGGCTTATGTTGTGTCTTGTAATTTCAATCTCAAATTTCATGTTGTACCTCCTAATATCTCTGTAGTTAATCCCTTAATCAGTGCCATATACTCGATACCATATATGGCACTTGTTAAAAGATCGGCTTTTAGAATTCCTGGAATCCCTGTCCGGCGATTGCCTTCATGTCGTAATAGCTGAGATCGTTCGCATACTCTTTCAAAAACCATCCGATCTGTTTTCTTGTGGTAGGCGAATATGTACCTGTACACTCGATCAGCCTTTTACCGTTTTCCCATACCATACGGATAACCTCCGTGGTGTAGCTTATAAATCTGACCTCATTATCATTGATAACAACGTGGCACTGACTTGACTTGTGATCTCTGAGATTCTTTTTCATGGTATTTACCTCCTAAAAATTATTTACGCTTTTCAACTGTGACGATAAACGGCTCGCCTTTATATCTCCGAACTGCCTCCAATTCGTGATCATATTCACTTGCCTTCATATATGCATAAACTGCGCTGTCTGAAATTAGGGCTAATTCGCCATCGATGTATACTCTGTACATGATTCACCTCCTTGTGTCTCCGGCGTTAACTCTTAATCAGTGCCATATACCGATTGCCATATATGGCACTTGTTAAAAGCTAAATCCCTATTTATTCGGTTTTAGTTGTGGGCTTAGATAAAATCAACCCTTGCATCATTCAGGACTTCATACATGATAGATTCTTGATTGAGTCTCACCTTAAGATCGCAAACGATACCGATATAATCAACCTTCGAATCCTCTGAATCTACAATCTCAATGCGGATTGAATTTTCTCTGATGATATGATTAGTGCTGTCCATTTTGTATACACCCTTGCACTCTGACATTGTGAAGGCATATACACCATGCTCATTGATCATTGTATCTGCTATCAGCTCGATAGCTGTATCAGTGCTGATAATCTGCATCTCTGCATCTTTATCATTTAATCCGATCGTGAGTATATGCTTATTCATGT
>Ga0247610_10001976_pt1 | contig 24409 bp, 37 predicted proteins | sample 174DNAGHGhighgp2_FD_193483 | JGI IMG/M metagenome (GOLD analysis project Ga0247610, IMG submission 193483) | Sheep rumen microbial communities from Palmerston North, Manawatu-Wanganui, New Zealand - 1742 DNA GHGhigh gp2 | ecosystem: Host-associated > Mammals > Digestive system > Stomach > Rumen...
AGCTTTCTGCTAAGGTGTTAAATCTTCAAATGTCATAGTACCATCTGCACCCTTTGGACCAGCGGGACCCGCAGGACCGATTGGACCTTGCATACCCTGTGGACCTTGAGGACCGATTTCACCTTGTTCACCCTTTAATGAAGCTAGCCATTGTGCTTTAGTACCCTCAAAACCATTCTCAACAGCAATCTAATAAGCTGATTTACCATCAGCACCTGTATCACCCTTTTCACCTTGAGGGCCTGGAATTAATTGTATTCCCGCACTCTCAGAAAATGTACTAATATGTAATGTTTCTGGGGGAGTCATTGATGTTTTTAAAATATTCTCTGCCATTAGTATGTAACCCCCTCTAAAACTTTAAACTTTGCAGGACCAACGACTGTATCAATGCGGCCGTCGCCTGTATCTACCTGTATATCATAATAATAAGAACCCTTTGGTAAATCTGTATCATCTGAACTTAGCTGGATTCTAGCAATCCCGCCAGTAAATTCAGTGAGTTCTTTTTGAATCAAAGGGTTTTGTGATTCTTTCGCTTCGGCAACAGTAAAAGTTACTTTATCTCCCGCAACTAAATAATAATTATCAAACGCTATATCAAAAGATGCAGTATCCTTCATTACTATTGTCATCTGATTTGTTTCTTTATCAATAGTAAACATAGTCTTTACTCCTTTACTTCAACTAAAATAGAGTAATTAAATCGCAAACTAGGTGAGCTATGTCTCACAGTATAAGGCGTACCCATAAAAAAATAACGGGCTCCTTTATCAAGAGCCTAAGATGTAATTACATGAAGAATTTGTTCTCCAGAAGTTCCATATGCGGACGCCACCTCAGGACTTGTATTCAAAGAAGCCCGACATTTTATTTCTTTACGAATTGGTTCACCTTTTGAGACGCGTCCACCCTGATTATCTGATTCATATTCTTTTATTTCTTGGACTAATTTGTCTCTCATTATCATAGTTACACCAATCGCACCTTTCTATTTTTTATCAGTTTTTCCTTTACAGGTTTACTATAATCTTCCATATAGCTTTCATTTATGCCATTGGTAGAGACTGAGGAAACACCCTCAGTCCCTATCTTATTGTATCGTTCAATAACCATACTTATTACAGCGGAGTCCAGCTTAGAAGAGTATTCTTTTAGATTACAAAAATCTACTGCCTAGTCTTTACATAGGCTGATGAGAGTATTGATTAAATCATCTCTACTCTCATCATCTTCCGCAAAGCCAAGCAAAATTTTAATTTTTTCTAACATTACTTGACTCCTTTATTAAAAAATTATCACGCTTCTGTTGCGATTTCAACAACTTTAGTTGCATCTGTAAGAGCAACAAGCATTACCTTACGAGCATAAACTGTATTCTTTCTGATGTTAGCATCTCTCTCTTGCTCAGTTTCAGAACCCTTCTTTGTGAAGACTGTAACAGCAGCCTTAGTTGCAAGGAAAGCTTTCTTTGCAGGAACTGCATCAGAAACATATACAGGAACACCGCATACAGAACCAATATAACCAGTACGAGCAAAAGCTTCAACATACTTCAGTTCGTCTTTTAAGTTCTTACGAAGTCCAGCAAGATCTTTTCTGTTGATAAGAATGAATAAGCCTTCAGCCTCAGTTGTCTCACCAGGGAACTTAGCGATAGCATCAACAACAGCGTTGAATGTAAGTCCGCTTGCGGAAGCATCATAAGTTAAATTAGCTTTATCTAATTCAGCAACGATCTTAGCTGTTAAATCATTAGTCATACGAGTTGCAAGACCATTAAGACCTGCGTCAATCACCATAGGGTCTGTCATTTCCTGCTCATCAAAGTAAGAGAAACGACCCTGAGTTACACCTACAGTATAAGGAACCTGTGTGAAGCTAACTTCGATCTCGTCAGTATTTCCTTCACCCATAGCTAGATCTTCAACATCACCTGTAGATGTGTACTGATTAATTTTCTTTGTCATACCAGCTTCTTCGACAAGAGAAGTATCTTGAGTTGCAAACTGGTTCATATCAATATGAGTTGTAAGTAAATCATCTAATTTGTTCTCTAGAACAAAATTCTGATAAATTGTGTGTGCCATAATAATTATCTCCTTTATCTCGCAGTCAGAGTTTTATACAACTCTGGATTAGTTTTATATAATTCCGCTTGCTGTGAGATACTTAATTTCTTAAACTGCTCTTTAGTGAGTCCTGTTTGAGTTGCGGTGCTCCCTTTTGGAGCAGGTTGAGCCAATCTCGCATTCACAGCATCGGCTAGGGCGGCCTTCCATGCTTTTTCAAAGTTATTTATATTAGTCATCATGGTTTCCGCGTCCTCAGCCACAATATAGTCTACAAATTGAATTGGCAGCCCTCGATCTCCAAGTACTTTAGTAGCACTTACTTTATTTTCCATTAATGCAAATGCTTTTTCCTTTGCTTCGAGTTCCGCTACACGTTTATTGAACTCATACTCTTTCTTTTGAGCTTCATCCATATCTCTAAGTTTTTCAGCCTCAGCCTTTTCCGCTTCAAACTTTCTCTGTTGTTTCTGTAATGCGGATGTTACTCTTCTGTCAGTTTCCTGTTGCAGCATTTTGTCCACTTCTTCTTGAGTATAGGTTTTAGTCTCTTGGACTTGCTCTGCCCCAGTTTCTACTGTTGTATTAGTATTTTCGTTCGCCATATCTATTCTCCTTTAAAAGTTCGCTCCTATGCGCGCCCTTGTAATAAAATTAATTGAGTTATAAAAAAATTTTTTATCCCTCATTGTTCTGTTAATAATATTAAAAAAAAGGAACAAGAGTTTAATTATTTTTGTTCCTCTTTCTATATTTTAAAAAATAAAATTCCTTTTACACTGTTTTTGCCCTTTGATTTTACAGACCTACTAATATTAGAAACATGTGTGTCTAATTCGCGGGCAGCCTCAGACATACTTTTCCACTAACCTACCTTCTACTTTGTCTTTTTCTTATATCCTACTATAGCAATTCCCGCAGGAGGATTCTCCTTATAGTAGTCTATTCTCTCTTGTTTATGTCGGTCCCAGCTGTATTTAACATTCTTACTATTAGTAGTCCATTCTAAATTAGTAATCTAATTGTGAGTTTTATCTTCATCAAGATGGTTTACATAATTTCTTCCATCTGTAGGAATACCATAAAAAGCTTCGCACATTAATCTATGGATATAAGCATCTTTGGGAGTTCCATTTTTACACAATAGAACTCTTAAATAACCAGCAGTATGTATTCTTGGTTTAAGACATTTCTTATTTCTAATAGAGTAGACTCTTCCATCTGTACTGACTAGGTATTCTTCTTCATAACCTAACACTGGCGCCCATTTTACATCTTTAGTATCTTTAACTTCCATGTTAAATCTCCTTTTCCTATCAAAAAATTTTTTTTACTATAATAATATAAAAAGAAAGAAAAGGGATTTGCAAAAGTTTGTCCAAAAATCTTTACTAAAATTCTTCATAAGCACAAAAGCTACAAGCACAATTAGGATGGTAGGGCGGAAGCTCGTCCCCTACCTCAGCCTACTCTAGAGTTATATACGAGCCAACGTAGTCCAAACAGATTCCACCACAGGCCGCATCACCAACAATCTAAACATACTTTATTCCATTCTATAAAAAAGTATCTTTAGTAGCTTTTGAAAATACAGCCATAGTTTCAGTACGAACTAATCTCTTAGCTTTATAAGCCGCCATCCCTGTTATCCTTTTCAAATGTTCTGCCATTTGATCGAAAGTCCATTTCTAACGAATACCTTTTAAAATAGTCCCACGAAGTTTATAATCCATGTCTTCGGTATTTATCTTGATTCTATCTAAAACAGTTTTTTTATCTCTACACCAAGATTGTATGACTCTAGCTTCTTTATTCACAGGCATAGTCCAAACTCCCTTTGAACCTAAAGACATCGCAGTCTTTCTTGCTGTCAATTCATAATCCAATAATAACCAAGTCATCAGCTTTTGATTCTGTAAAGAAATTATATCCTATCTTATTCTATCTAATACCTAACTTATTTTAGTAACACCTTCACCCTATAATGAAGCTAGTAACCGCTCATACTATCTTTCGTCTAATACTCCTACATGGAAGAAGAAAGGGAATTGCTATTCATATAATCTATATAATTCATATAAGGCTTGTTCAAAATCATCAATCATATCTTCCTAAACACCCTTGGCTCTTGATAACAATTCCCTCACAATAGCTAACTAAGCATCATAACTCTTTTTGTTATGATACTGACTCCTTGGTCTCATCTTCTCCGCCATTTTCTTCTCCTCTTAACCCCAATCTAATGTCATAAAAAGGATTACTCTCTTTTTCTTTCTCAAGTCTTTCCATTTCATCATCTACATTCTCAACAAAAGGAATCTGAGCAAGTAAAGTTTGTTTAGAAACTACATTAGAAAGAGTATTAACTACATTCGCAATTTCAGTTTCATTAGTAGGAAGATTTCTTGTAAATGTAATATCAATAGAGCGCCAATCAAATGCGGACCCCTTTAACCCTAACATAACGAAAATCAGTTCAATACGTCTCTGGAGTCCTTTCTTAAACTTCCGCTCTTTAATAGAAACTACGTTTTCCATTGGCATAGTCTTATATTTAATAGCTACACCGGAAGCATTTCCCGCAAATGATTCATCGCTCATATCAGGCGTCTTAGAAAACTTATGAATATCTTTATCTAATCTAATCTTGACATTTTCAATAGTAGAATCAGAACCAGTCTTTGTCAACCATTTCGCGTCAGAGTCTGAATCTAATAAAATCACACGATTTTCTTTCATTGATGCGATGTCATCTTTATCAGCTTGTAAACCAGATAAGCATAAGTAAGCATCAACAAAATAATCAAAATCATCAAGAGAATCAGATTCCATCTTATCATAAGCATCAATCAAACTTAAAACAGGTTCAAAATCTCCTATTTCCTATTCATTGTTATCATAAACAACAACAGGACACATAGCAAAGTAATGCGGGACCCTGCTAATTTCCTGGAATGAACTTAGGTTCTCTGTACTCTTGTAAGTGATAACTTCTTTATCGGTATAAACCTATACCTGATAATATCTTTCATCTGTTACCCAATCTTCACAAATAAAATATCTGATACCATAAAGAATATCGTTATTTAAAGTATCATCATAAATTACAATAACTTCGCGCGGATCTAATCTTTTTAATCTAACCTGAGCATCCTCATCAACATATAACAACTCAACAGCAAGACCAAAAATAGAAGCGTCTTTCGCCAGTTCCATATTCTCGTCTTGCTCATCATTATATTCTAATACCATCTGCAATTCATCTGCGGCAGCCTAGTCTAAAGACGAATAACTTACCCCCTATCCCATAAAGTATCCAGTTAATGTGTCTGTAATGTAACTAGCATATGGGTGCGCAATCTTATTGTTTGGTAAATTTTCGTCTGCAACTTGTTTTGCTAAAATAGGATTCTTTGCATGATAATATTTATTTAAATTTTCTAACCTAGGGATTTCTGAACCCCTATGTTTCTAAATAATCTTTTTAATAATTTCTACACTCAATGGAGTCTCTTTATTTAGTTTACACTGAAACATGTGATTCTCCTTTCTTCTTGTAAATGGTTCTTAACTCTTCCATTATTTCATCAATATAGGAATTTCCGCCCTAATCCTTATAGTGCTGATAGCGGCGTTCTAGTAAATCCATTTGCATACTATCTAACTATGTATTATCTTCTTTATACTTTTGATATGACATCAAAATCCAACTTTTTATAGAGTCTCGGTTACTCACTTGTAATAGACTTAATTTTTTATCAATATCTTTTAATTCCATCAATACTGATTGTATTGATTTTTCCATCTAAACCATTGTATCTTTTGCATTTTCTTGTTTTTCAAAACTTCCATATATCCTTATATGAAAATAACGATATAACTATATTAATTCCCTTGCCCCTACTGCGGTAAAAAAAAGAACCAACATAATTGTTTTAAAATCAAAAGCATTTAAAAGATTCTCCATTATAAAATTCTCCTTTAAAATTTTTTCTTAGTATGAACTCTTTATCACAAAAGAAACAAAAGAAGAAAAATATAAACAAAAAAACTTCAATTTTAAATTAAATTCCTAGTGCCCCTTTTGAAAGAGTTTGTAATTTGCGGCGGTCACTACCACATTGCGTCGCATACCTAGCCGCATCAATTAAGTGGCAAAACGCATCAATAGGTTTGTCTGTCCAATTATCAAACTTATCCTTGTCAAAAGCATAATTAGAAAATTCAATCTGCGCGTTCTAACAAGAAGGATGAATAATTATCTCATACTCTTGTAACTTTCTAATTCCCTACATAATTGAACCTTTTCCTTTTTTGGCGGGCTTCACCCTCAATAATCCTAATTGAGTTAACTCAACTATCGAGCGGGGCTCCGCAGAATCTGCATATACTAAACATTTATGGTAACCGCGAGCTTTCATCCATGCCGCAACTTGATCTAATGTCTGTTGAGATTTATAGAACTAATCACAAAAATATAATTTTTTATTCTATTCATCTACCCTCATAACACTAATGGCGGTCGGATCTTGCCAACCAAAGTCGATACCAATCCAAAGCGGTAAATCGCCTAATTTTTTAACATCGTAATTTTCGATTTTCCAATTATCAAAAACAAGACCTTCTGAGATGCCCCACTATCCTAGTCCTTCAATTTTATATCGTCTAGGATATTTCTATTTCATATTCTAAAAAACTTGAATATCGTCAGGGCCTAACCACTAATTACATTTATAAGTAGTTGTCAAAGCTAATTTATTTTCATCATTAGGAACATCAAAGAATCTTTTCTTTATCCAGCTTTTATCACTCCAAGGGTTAAATGTAAAAATAATTTGTTTAAAATAACCTGGCGGAAGCTAGCCTCTTAAAGATAAATCTATCTTATTGAAATCCTATTCTGAAGCAAGTTGGTATGCTTCCTAAATCCAGCATAAATTTAAAAAACCAACAGGAGCCGTAATAGATGTAATACTTAAAGGATTATCACAACCCCTAAAGTAAATCTTCTGGCCTGTTGGTTCAAAAGTAGCTTCAAGAGGAGAAACAGTAAACCGCCACAGGTGATTAACCTTTAAAGTTTCTGTTGCCCATTGAAGCTGTTTCCATGTTGAATCTCTTTGTGTATTAAAAACTTGACGTACTACTAAACAATTAGATAAAGGATACTTCATCATTAAATAAATAATCTTCATTGCGGCAGTTGTTGATTTCTTGCTACCACGTGATCCTTTCACTAATAGGTATCTACCTTTAAAATTCCAAAATTGATTATAACCCTTTCCGATTTTTTCACTAAGTCTTATCTGCGTCATTAGGTATGTCCTCCACGAATTGAACAACAGCATTAACGTCAGCATCAATTTTGGCTTTTGTTTGTTGTAATCCCAGTTGTTTTTGTAATAAATCTAATGCTTTTGTTTGAATCGTTGGAGTATAATACTGGTCGTCCTTTTCCGCCATAGCCATTGTCATTAATTTCATAGCAATAGCCTAAGCATTAACATTCATCTCATCTAATATTTCCTTGCGGCGGCGTTCCCTATACTATTTACATGCCGGCATATTGAATATTTGAGATGCGTTCTTTTGATTCTTAATTCTACTTCCTTTATCGCCATAAATGGCGACATATGCGGCGACTGTATCAAAAGGAGTATGACTCAAATAGTAGTCTGTAAAAAGTTGTTGTTTCTATGTAAGTCCGGCCATCTTATTAGCCTCCTTTCCTTCTAAATTTTTCATCAAAAGAAAGACAAATAAAGGCGGCAGGTGGTTGTCTTTCTTTTACCTAGGTTTTTGCGGGTGAGGCGAAAGCCTCGCCCCTTATTATTATTGTTAGCAGCTTTAGCTGCGATATTATTGTATTATTATGTGAAGCAAATTTGAGTCACTAGTGAATCAAATTTGATTCACAAGAGTGAATCAAAAATGAGTCACTCAAGTAAAAAAGGAACAGCTTATTCGTCCCTTTTATCTACAATCACTTCAATTGCCTCTTCCGCCACTGGATAATCATGGAAAACCCAAATGGGAGAATCATCTTTTTGAGTTAAGAAACCTTTTTCTTTAAGCTAACTTACTGCTCTTGTGAAAGTTGCTCTACTCATATTCATTGGTAATGGTTTACCGCCAATCTGTGTAGAACTCATGGTTAATTGAAAACCTTTTTTATTTGATGTCACTAATAAATAAATTCTTAATGCTTTATCACTTAATGTATTATATGCTATTTCTTCGCCCTATTTACTTCTAATTGTCACAAGATTCTACCTACTTCCTTGTTGGTGGTTATCCACTTGGCACAGATATGCGCCCGTCTGTCTATTACTTGCCATACAGTTACTCCTTATCCCTATCAATTTTGTCTAACACTTTTACTAAATTCTGTAGATGCTTTTGAGGAAAATGTTTTTTTCCTGATAAACATTGACTCAAAAGTGAATAATTAATTCCTGCCGCCGCTGCTATCGTTTTTATAGTTACTTTATACTTAGTTTTAATAGAATAAATTCTAATTCTTAAATTTTCATCCATTTTAGCTCCTTTCCTACCATTGGTAAATTTATTTACTTAATAGATTTAAAAAAAGAGAGAGGGCCAGGAAGCGCCCTCTCATTGATAGGAATTTAGTGTATTGAATGACTTTAGTTAGATTATTTTTGTCTCCGTGCTTCTCTACCATAAATGTTTTCTCAAATATATATAATAATTCTAAAAAACTCTTTTTATGGTTTTGTCCTTAAACTACTTTTACTTTATAATAAAATTATATCAAAAAATTTTTGATTTGTCAAATTAGTCTTGCTCGTACTCCATACCTTTTTTATTTAGGAAAAGTTTTGATGGAGTGTAGTTGCGGTCTCTATATCCTAGATCAGCCCCTTCAATTGCGGCAGAAAAATAAGAGTCTACTCTACGTTTTTCCATCTATAGGGCGGCCGCTATTTCCTTCGCTGTAGAAGGATTATTCTTCTTTAAATAATTTAAAATTTTATAACTATTCTCTGTCATATTACTAAAGCTCCTTGATATTATTCTTAATATAAGCAATCTGCTTATCATAATTAGTAGTATAATGAGCCATAGTGTCCGCAAAGTTTACTAAACGATTAGAAATTTCAACCTTGTCTTTCTATGGCTCAAAAGGATAATGAACTATCTTTCTTACTCTTTGCTTTTGTTTTATCTTCTTAATCTTATCAACTAAAGTGATTTCATCTCCTATTGATAGGCCAGGAGGAAGTTCGCTTAATTTTATGCTATAACCTACAATAGGAGCGGAATGAGTAGATAAATAAAGTTCCGCTTTCATCTTTAGCTATTGCGCTTGCTCTATATCATCTTGAATCCAAAATTGCGGTAAATACTTATCCGTATATTGATAATTCTCTATATACGGAGAGCCATTGTTGATGGAGGAAATAGTTAGGCCGTCTTTACCGATAGGATATAAAACAGTACAATAATCAAATGTTTGACCTTGCTCTTGAAGCGTTCTTATTCTCAATTCGTCAGAAAGATATGCTCCTTTATCTGTCCCCGCTTTTGTGTAAACTTTTACAATCTTATTTTTAGTATCATATAAAATATCTAAATTAAAATCTGATTGTATTTGTTTTATTATACTAAAAATTGTTGAATTTGTCAATTTATACTCAACAGCATCTTTAAGATTACTGTTATACTCAAGAGTCCAGGATGTACCTCCAATGGCTTTTTGAAGGGCTGCCTCAATGTTAATATCAATAACATCAAAAACAGGAACTAAAGTATATTTCAGTTCTTCTATATCTGATTTACAATATACATCAAATGTAACATTGTATTTATAATTTATTTCTTTTATAACGAAGCGGTCGGTAGGTGTCTCAATATAACCCTCATAATTTATTATTTTTATATTTTCCTAAGTTAAAGGTAACTTTAGAGACAGGGTTTTTAAGCCTGTCTCTAAAGTCTAATCTATATGAGTTCCCTTTGCCACTTCAATTAATTTTAAAAATTTATTCTTAGAATCATATATTTTAAACATGCGGCGCCCCCTTATACGTAACGAGGCTGGTACTCAATGCTAACCTAGCAAGACCCGCCGCTTGTGATTTTAATATTATTTACTCCTGTTGATAATTTAGGAAACTCCCAAGCATCATAACGATCAAACGCAGATACTCCATCAACAGTAACAACCTTATCAATTCCGTCAATAATTAAAATATTTCCCCTTTGTACTCTTGCCACTTTTATAGGCTCTTCACTCAATCCAGTAATCTGCAATAGCATAATATCATTTTGAGGTACAATGGTAATGCGGCAAGGGGATGCCGCAGTACCATTATTTACGATAGAAAAGGACTCTCCATCATCTTCAAAGACTACTGGAAAATAGATAACTTCACTATGTTTAAGGAAGGGCGCTGATAGCGCCTCTTCCAGTTTAAAATCTTTCATGGAAACTCCTTTCTATTAAACAATCTCTGATACATTATTTTCAGTATCAATCCAACCAGTTCCAATAAATTGCCAGTAATTATCGTAAGTAAGTTTCTTAGTTGCAGTGACTCTAGCACCAGATAATAACATATCGACTTTAAATTCATCCTTGGCAATAGGAATAGAATATACAGGAAGTCTGCTTGCGGAAACCGCATAGTTTACTTCTATCTCTTCTACATTATCTTCTGTTGCTGACTTAGGCCACCATGTGTTACCAATGAAGTACATATCTTCATGCTCTGCGGTTGCATGTGCGGCAGTCTCAGTTGTGACAGATGTTGTAGCTCTATCTCCATTAGGATTTAAGTATCCGAAATATGTCATAACCCGATTCCGCTCTCCTTCATGTTCCGCAGTATCTTTCAAGGCAATATACTTATCACAAGGTGTAATAGTATATGTTCCGCCAGGAAGAATAGTTGCGTTCTATGATTTGAACCAGCTATTATCGTAAACCTTATACCATTCTCCAATTACTTTATTGCGGGCGTCCGCAGTAACTCCTTTAACAGGAACTACCAAATCAACCTCTAAGTTATTTCTTTCTATTGCTAATGCATCAGGGTCTTTATAACTTGTTGTTGCTGTTGTAATTTGAGTGATATAATTAACATCATCTACAGAATAATTGTTCCAAGTTCCAAAGTAATCAAACTGATTATCTTTTACTATTGCTTCTCCTACTCTAAAGATTTGAGGATAACCCTCTGGGCTATAAGCTGTAGGATAAGGGTCACCAGAAGAAGAGTGAGCTGCATGGTAAGGAATTTTTGTTGATTCACATAATTCTCCTGTAATGACATCATAAAATGTATTATAAGGAACTTGAGTTCCATTAGGTAAATAATAACCTTTAGGAAGAGGAATGAAGTAATGTCTTAGATAGAAATCTTCCCAAACTTTAATGTAATAATATACATAAGGAGTTTGAACCTATCTAGCGCCTTGAGTGAACCAATAATTAGAACCTTGTATTGTAGAGGTCCAATAGCCAGAGATAATATACAACTACATAGCACCAATAACCTGTTTTTCCATTGAAATACTTTCATGGTCTACCTGTAATTGATTTTCTTGGTCGTAAACAAAAGTATAGAAATTAGGATTTTCAAGATTTAGATTTTCAGTAATCTAAGTATCTCCAATCTTATAATTACTTTGATAATTGGTTAAATCATTACCTTCTGCCCAAACCGCAGATACATTACGTTTATTAGAGAAGTTTTCAATAGAATAATATTCATTATTCTATGTCTTTCTGTTCTAAACATATATCTCAACTTTTTCTGAAACATTTCCGCCACCAACAGATACAGAATAATTATTTCTGATACTATTATCTCTTAATTTTCCTGCTCTATTGTGGAAAGCCTATTCATTTGTATAATTAGTTTGCGGTCTCCAAGCAAATTGATTTTCATATTTATATTCAACATCCCAATGGCCGTTACCATTAGTTTTAGGTTTAGTTGAGAATTCATCTATTCCAAGAGGAATTTCAGTAAATCCTAAATAATAAGCGGCTTTATAATGGTCTAATGTAGGTAAGTATAATACTTCTTGAGTACCTGTTGTTACTAACTCTTCAAAAGTAAAGTAAACATCTTCATTATTCCATGTTCTAGGATTCCATAAGAATAAACCGTCATCATAAGAACCTTCTGTAGGTTTATAAAGATTTCTATCTATTCCAAAGAATTCCCATGTTAATGTAAGAGGAGTATCCCTATATAATGTAGGATTAATAGGGTCATTATTATCATCATAATGCCAGCTAGTTTCAATAAATATATCCCAATCAGGATTCCAATCACTCATTGAGCAAGAGAAAGAAGCAGTTCCTACTCCAGGGGATAACCAGGTAGGTTCAACGCTATAGTTAGGGGGTTCTATCCATTCTTCAATATATTTAGCTTGAATATATCCTTCAGTTCCTTCATAAGCAATTTTTACCCATCCTGGCGGATTTTCTTCTGATAAAATTTCTACCTAAGTTTCATTTTCCTGACTATGTGCGGCCGGTATCTCTTTTAATACCCTAGAATTTATTGAAGGTTTTTCATACATATGTCTGCTTGTCGCAGTATCTTGGTCTGAAAGCTTTTTAATCGTACCTAATCCAGGACTCTCTAATTCACCTTCATCAATCACTTGGTCTGATAAAGTATCTTTAAAATAATGAACATTATATTGATAAATTGTTTCAGGATAAACAATATCAAGAGAATGTAAAGCACTTAATTCAGCGTAATTAAAACCACCTTGATAATCATATTCAGCATCATCATGGTATTTTAATCTATAAGCATTTACAGAAACGCCTATTCCATTAAATGAACTAATACCACTCCAATCAGAAATTTCATTTAAATGTACCACTTGAGTAGCAAGAGCATTGAAGAGTTTACCTTCTTCATTCATCGAAATTTCTTCAGTTTTAATCCAAGATGCTTCATCTGGTGAATATGCCCAGAGTCTATCTACAGTCATCTTATTGAAACTTAAAATAGTTCCAAAAGGAACAGTAACATCTCCAAGTCCGCCAATTTCAAAATCAGGATTCTGGCCAGGACCAACAACAGGACTGGTATAAGAAAGAAGAATCCATCCAGTAGGATATTCTTTTAATCTACCCCATCCGCGGTTTTCTTCAACAACTGTATAAATACCTTCATCAGTAATTGTTGCCAAAGTAGCGTATGCGCGGCCAGGTCCTTTGTGTATATCTACGTACTTATAATCTACTTTAACCTGATATGCAATGAAGTAGTCTTGAGTTTCATCCTCATATAAAGCTGTATGATAATGGTTGATATATTTAATAGCACCATTAGGATTCATTACACGTCCAGCTAAATCACAGTCTAAGTAGTTAGAATTATCTGGATTTAAGCTAATATCAGTTGACTCATAAGCACCGCCGCGATAATAAGTAACATATAATAAATCTGGCTTCTCTGTTGCTGAATATTCATCATAAACTACAATAGGAGAAGGAGCATCTATAAATGCCTTAATATCTTTATCTACTAAGATTTGTTCATTAAATACAAGGCGGCCAGGCTTATAATCTTCAGTCTCATACAGATCAAGCTCTAAGCCTAAATCGTTAAGACCAGATGCCGCTTTAATATCATCTAATGAGAAGAATATATCCTTTGATGCTACTCTTGTGTTTCCTCTATAATAAACAACTGTCTTAGTAAATGTACGTTGTTTATAGAAAATATTTGCAGCACCCTTTTCATAAATATCTTTTAAGAACTTATCTTCACCTTCTGCTTCATATTGGTCTTCAACCAACGCATTAATATCTTTAAGCTAGCCATCAACATCAAGCATACCATCATGATAGAAATCATTAGGTTTAAAATCATTATTATGTAACAAATCTGCCATAGATTCATTAGCTTCATTATAATGAACAGGAATAGTTACGTATTGGTTTCCTAAGAAATTATTATCAGAATCATAATAATTTACAACGATTTTACCCCAGATAGTAGGATCATCTGAACATCTTAATGGCGAAACATCTTTTGCTTCGATAGTCTCTTCTGTGTAGCCAGTAAATCTTCCTCTTGATGCAAAAACAGGGATTTTATAGGTTCCGCCTTCATTTTCATTAGTAAAGAAGATTTCAGTAACCTTATCAAATAATCCATTGGCAGGAGCGATAAAGTCATAAATTTGATCCCCTTCTGCAACAGGAATTAAATCTCTAACAAGTCTATTTCTATCCCAAATCTTTAGATACCAAATCATTGCACGACAAGGTACCGGGCATCCATTGAAATGGAAGTTTGCATAAGCATACTGCTTAGATTTAGATTTGTTTTGATAAATAGGAGTTCCATCTTCCGCAACATCAATAATTACCATTTCTTGATAAGTAACAGTTCCATCAAAATCAGGTGAATAAGGATCACCCATACTAGCAAATTGTAAACCTGCGCCAGCACTACCACCGCTAAATCCCATATAGGCCATATTAGGAGAAGGTAACCAGTTAAGTGTTCCAGTATCAGGATTAGTAGTTACGAATAATGTAAGAGGACCTCTAGGTTTTCCACGATATTCAAAAATATCTGTGTCTCTATTTTCTAATGTCTATTTTATTTCTGGATTATTAGATGTTTCATAATCATACATCTCGAAATATCCATTATAAGCATCCATAGTTCCAGTGATAGGGTTAAAGATAACTCCAGGAACATAAATAGGGTCTCCACTTGGTGTTTTAGTAACAGCCCATTCTTCTCTTTCTGCGGGGAGTCTCCAGGCAGAACCTTTAGGGTCAGCATATTCATGCCAATTTAAATCATCATAAACACCATATCCACCTTCCATTTTTGTAGCATAGGTAGGATAAATAATAACATCATTTAAATCAATATCTTTAATACTATGTTTACCTCTACGGAAAGCCATAGACAATTCACGAACAGATTCTAAATTAAAACCATCATTCATGGCATTATTATTTAAATTGAATCCTGCGTGACCGTCATAACTTTGAGGACCTGGATTGGTATAAACTATAAATCCACCACCAATAGTATGTCCCTTATAGGTAAATTCACCATAAGAAGCCTCTTTAGCGGCAACACCAATTGTAGATTTACCTTGAGTTCCATCTCCTTGTTTATCATAAATCTCTTTATTATCAACAGCAGAGGTGTAACCAAAGAAAGATTCAAAATCATCAGTAGAATAAGACCAGCTTCCTGCTATATTAGAAATACCTGCGTTTCCGCAGTATCCTTTTAGTTCTGTTCTAAGACGACCAATTTCTTTAGGAGTATATCCTAAATTCAAATATGGTGTAGTAGTATTTTTTTCAATATCTATTTGTTCATCAATTGCACCGCCAGCACCACCTAATCCAATTACATAAGTAGGAAGATGTTGCCAATCATGTGTATCTTTCTTAAACCAAAGAACTTTCTGCGGGAAGTCAAGACTATCAGGGTCATGAGGTTCTTCTTTAGTTCTATAAATAATATCAACGTGACCCAGTTCAGCAAGAGACTAAACAGTATATTGTTGAGAAGGATTTACTAATTCACCGCCCCAGCAAATAACTGGTTTATAAGCGTTAATAAATCTATTAGGTAGTTCATCAGTTAAGTAGAACATTCCGCCATCAGGCCAATCACTTAACTTGATATTCCAAACTGCGGAAGCCACCTGGTTATCTTCATCGACCTAGTCTGTATAGTATCTAACCTCAATAGGAACATCAATAGTATCATAGACTACTTGATATTGAGATTTTAATTTCTCTGGAGTATCTAACATTTCGTCTTTAAGATACCAGTTATAAGGTTCACCATTCGCATAGAATTCAACACCTTCGACTGCGGAAACTGGTTTAAATGCATCTAAGTCTAGGAATTTCTCGACATAGACACCTTCCGCAAATTGTGTCTCATCTATTTCTACTTCTCTTGTGCCAATCTCTAACCAATTAGCAGTAAATAATGTAGAATTGGTTGTGTAATGTTTTCTATAATATTTTACAGTCGTTGTATAAATCTCAGGATTTTCTACCTCTTGATAAATAATATCATAAGGCGCGTGCTCTAAGATACGACTTAAAGTAACTCTAGTTTCAGGATAATTATAAGTAGGTTTATAATTATCAGGTTTATATTTCTGAATGTCAACAATATCACCAAAAGTAGGAACAGAATAGAAATTTTTTTCATTGATTGAAATCTCTTCCTCTCCTAATAAATTATTTTCATCCTCTGTGTTATCTTTCCAATATTTTACAGTGAAACGATAATCAGTGATAGCATAATTTATAACAAAGATGAAATTCTTAACATTATTAAATGTTATATCACTTAAAGTATTAAGATTACTAATTACACCCGCGTTTGCGTATTTAGGTTGATAGTAATCTACAAACAACTTATCATAAGGATCCCAAGTATTTCCGTTTATGAAATCACTCTCGCGGAACCAGATTGTTGCGCTATTAAATAATGTACCATCCTGATAATAATTTGCATAGCAACAGCCAAGATGATGTTCAGGGTTAGTATCTTCATATGCGGGATCGTCCATAATATTAAAGCTATTTAATCCTGTTGCATCTTCAAAGAAACTCTGTGTCACTTTATCATATAAGCAGTTACTAGGAGCAATCTTATCACCAATCTTATCATAGAATGTCACAGGTACAAAATCTCTGATAAGTGTATTATCATAGTAAATCTTACAGCTCTTAATACCAACGCCCGCGATACCGCCTCTGTAATATCCATTCATATCACAAGCAAACAGATATAGCGGAACGTCCATTCTTGCAGAATTACTCTGAACTAAGTGTGTGAATGTCAGAGTTCCATAACTGTATCCATCTCTTGTTGAAGCAGTAATACCAGTGTTTGCGCTAAAGCCTTCACTTGTTGTCTCTTCCAGAACTAGTTCTGGCGTACCAAGACCTGCCGCAACATTAAAAGTATTAACACCTGTTAATTCTCTTTCATCCTTAAACTTAGTATTATTTACATACTTGATATAATAACTGCCATTAGGAGTTATACTACCAAATAAATAAGCGTCATTCACATTTACATTATATAAAGGCTCTGTATCGAATACTCTATAAGTATCAACTAATACAGTTAATTTACTCATATCACTACAAGTAACACCAGTATTAATATAAGCGTGATTTAATGTCCAGTTAGGATAATCGCCCTCAAAGTTACCCATGTCATTATGCTGTAAAAACAGTATTCTATGAGGATAATCAATTCCAGAAGGGTCTGCTGGTTCTGCTATTGAAGTATAAACAATATCAATAGAATCAAGATTACGAAGAGCAGAGAAATTAACTGGACCTGTATATTGAACTACACCATCATCACAATAGGAAGGTTTGAAAGCGTTAATATTTAATCCTAAGTCAATTAAAGTAGTATCAGTGCTAAAATCTAATACAGTGTATTTTAATTGCTCACTTCCGATCCAGTTTTCATTTTCGATTTCATCAGTGTAATATCTAACTTGAGTAGAATATTGAGAAGCCATATATAAAACAATATATTCTCCCTGAATCTCATCAAAAGTGAAAATAGAAGATGCGGAAACACCATTCAGTATACCATTATCGTAGTACTCAGGGCGATATGCATTTAGATCAAATAGCTCACTTAATCTGACACCGCCGCCAACTTGCGCTTCCTCTATTGTTATGATAGAAGTATTGATAGTTGAGAATGTTGAAGCTAGCTCTTGTCTATATCTAATTACAATACTCTTAGTTCTTACTGCATCTACAGGTTTATAATAAATATGAATAGGTGCATTTGCAAGTAAGGAACTTAATGTAACTGCGCCAGTATAAGATCTTTCTTCGTCGAAGATATATCCTTCTGGTCTTGCGGCATTCAGATCAATTACCGCGGCAAGGCTAGGATCATTGAAGAACATAGTCTCATTGATTAAAATCTATGTACTTTGAATAACCTAATCATTATCATTCAGATATTCAATAGATAATGAATAATCCTTGGGTCTGTAATAAATCTGAATAACTCCAATATTTACTACATCATCAAATGTTTCATAATGCTCTTGATAAATATTTCCTGCTTCATAGGTTTCAGTTTTATATTTATCTATTTCAATTCCTAAAGTCTAAATAATATTTGTTGCATTTTCATAAGCATCATTATATTTAAACTTATAGCTTGCAGTAGTAATACGATTCCAAGTAGGATATACTCCATAGTAATATTCTACGAAAACAGTGTATTCAGTTAAATCATAATAAACATCATATGCCGCTTTTAAATCTGCATATGCAACTGATGCTTCGTAATCATCTGTTTTTAAATACCCATTATTATAATGTGTCTCAGGTTTATATCTATTTAAATTAACGAAATTCTTTAATCTAGAACCTAATACTACATCACTTTGTTTTACAGTTACTACATTAGAACCTACAACAGAATAAGTACCATCTGCACTCTGTCTATTATAAGTAATTGTAATATTTTTAGAAGATTCATTTTCAATCTCTTCAAAATAAATCTGTAAAGGTGAAAAACTTAATAAATTATTAAAATTAAATTCTTCATTAAAATTAGTTGATGCAAAATAACCATCTGGTTTATACGCATTAAAATCAATTAATTCACCTAAGTTTCTCGCGGCATCTACTTGAGCTTTTGTAAAAGTGATTGTAGCTGTCTGCACAGAATTTAAGGTATCATTCTAATCTTTAATAAAATACTCTACTTCTTTTGAATAAACAACAGGAGCATAGTTAATAATTAAAGTTTGTAATGCATATAAATTTTCGTATGTTATCTCGCGGCCGCTGAAGTTTGTCACCTGTCCGCCATTATAGTAGTCTGGTTTATACTTATTTATATTAATTCCTAATGATTCCCAAGTATTAACCAAATCAAAGTCAGACGAACGAATAACCACTTCATCGGTTGAAATTAATACATTACCATTTTGATAATAAAGGATTCTTAGTTTAAAATAGTTAGTAGCCTTTTGATTAGTTGTATAAACTTCTGTCTGGCCTTTTGCGTAATCACTAACTAAGTCTACAGTTAAAATAAAGTTTCCATTCTTTAACCGTTTTTGTTGTGTCGGTCCAGTAATAGTCATATCAAACAATAGATCAATATCATCAAATACAACTGTAGCCTTCTTCAACATAGCGGTTAATTTACTCATCACTAAGAAAGCATCGTCTTCATTCTTCTCAGTTATTAAAAACTGTAACTGAATAGTTTTGAATTTTTCCTGTTGACGAATAAAGGTTGGTTGAATGTCTCCTTCAAGCCAGTCTCTAGTAGTTTTAATACTATTGCTTGTTAAAACTCTATTGTATAACTGAACCCCAAGAGAAGATAGATCAACGCCATTAATTAGCATTACTAGCCTCCATTTCTTTGGACTTCCAGCCCAATCTTATTCATTAAAAAACTCATTGATTCATCATCTTCAAACATTGCATTTGTCATACTTTCTGGTGCGGCGACCTGGTCGCTTTCAACCTATGGCAAGGTGTCTGAAGTTTGAATCGTATCAGCAAGGTTACTTTGAACCATACTTTCTATACTTTCAATATTAGTTAATGCCATAATAATTCTCCTTAACTAATTTGTAATATCTTAAAGGTTGCTTCTCGTTCTTCAAGAGTAGATAATCCATATTCCTATCCATGCAAGAGAGAAATAAGCTAACCATTTGAAGTTCTTGCCTTGCGGGCGGCCGCTAGTGTACAGTTCGCACCTAGCTCCATCCGCTTTAAATATCCCATGTATGCTAACTCCACTTCTTTAGGTGTCATCTAAAAGAAAGCGGCAGGAGAGACCCCTGCCTCGCCCACCGCCTTTATATATAATTGATCTACCTATTGAAGAAGATTGTTAGAATTTAAGAAGTTCTATATCGAGTAAAAGGAGCAATCTTTTGACAAAGGAGTTAAAAAAGCATCTTCAAAGGTAGCAACAATTATCTACTCAATACAAGAGTCAGAAAGTAAATTAATCAACTCATCTGCATCTTGTTTCTAAATTAAAATATCTCTAAAAAGCAATCTTTTTTTCTATTTACTATCTAATTTTAAAAAATCGTCTGATAAAATTATACATTTTATCCCAAAATTAAATGAGTAAATTTTATTATTAATTTGCTTTCTAATCAACTCAATGCTCCTGTTCCTAAGACTGTAATATTATATACATACGCATCATTATATGCGGCAGACACAGGAAAACGAGTAATCAATCCAGTTCCACTATATTCTCGGTCTCCATCTGTAATCTTTACAGTTATAGTATTACCATCATAAAAAGCCTATTCCAGTTGATCGAAAGCTTCTTTATTTTTAATAAACATACCAGTACAATTTAAAGACCAGTTGCGGATACCAGATAAACTTTCTTCCCATGTACCGTTTATTTTATTTGTTATAGTAATAGGTTTCATTGTTCTATTTAATGTGCAGTTAGTCTGTCCCGCCACTGCGACATTATTCACAAATAAAACCGCATTTACACCATTATGGGTTGGTAGAACTGTTTTGCTCATCTTCTACCTCCTCTACCATACCAGTACTGACAATAGACAAAGTAATAATGCCATGTTTTCTCATTACTGATGTGGATTTATCATCAAGTATGCGGAAATCGCTCTATCTTACATATGTAACTCCATCTATCTCATATAGACTTTGAATCGCATCAAAGATTGCGCTTTCCATTTCTAATATCTCTTTTTCTCCATCGTAATTAGAGAAAATATCTATTTTAAATTTTATTTGAAATCTAAAGTTATTGCGGAATATATCTCTAGTAGTATTTCCTAATTTTAAAAACACACAAGGAAAGCTTTCTCCTCTTTCTGGATTATCTACTACGTTATATCCCAAATCCTTAGAGAGAATATCAAATAATTTTACTTTAATTTTATTTATCATATGATTACTCTCCTTTAAGTTATTTCTACAAAACTATCAAAATCACCACCAGATATACTCCCGCCTCCGGATCTACCTCCAGAACCGCTTCCTGCGGAACCTAGATAATTTAGAACACCTTGAATTAATCCTACGACTAATCCACCTAGAATCATTCCTAAGAAACCACCTAGTCCGCCAAATCCTGTATCAGAATTATCTCCTAAGTCCTCTTGAATGGCGGCAATCTAATTATCTAAGTCCTATTGAGCACTAGCTAAAGCCTACTCAAATAGCGGAGCAGCCTCTTCCCAAGCCATATTTAGAGCCGGTATGAAATAAGGCTGCGCCGCCATTTTCCATGTTCCAAACTATACATACTGAGCATAATAGGCGTCCGCCTCAGCTGTCATACTCCAGTCATCGGATGAAGATGATATAGAAGATAACAAATATCCAGTATCAATAGGAACTAAATCAAGAGCAATTAAGTAAAAAGATTCAGCAAATGCGGCAAAGGCATCGCTATAATCTACTTGTACTGTTACTGTTGTTGTTTCGTTGTTCCAAGCGACATTATCTTCTCCATTTGCATCCGAGTCAATTGGTACAATTGCAGTTCCACTTAATTCTGTCGGTAAACCTAAATCATCTCCTGTGATAACTGCAAATAATCCCATTATTCTACCTCACTCTTATCTATTTCAATATAGTTCTAAGGTTTATCCATAATTCCCATATGAAGGATAGGAGTATTTAAATGTATTCTAACAGGAATATTATCTTCATTCATTGCGAAATGAGGTTTTGCAAAATCCAGTAATTTACCTTCATCCGCATATATAAATCTATCTTGAATTGTCATTTTTTACTCCTTCTTTAATATATGAAAAAAACTCTTTCATTATTCCTAAAGTCGGCACTAGAAGTATTAAAGATCCAGCCATTCGTAGTGCTTGTACGATATATAACATATAATCGATGATCCTTCATATGTAAACTTTGATCGGAACGATGAGCAGGATAATTCTGCTAATCGTTTGAATAAGCATGTTCGGGCCGATATAAATTTAATATTTTATATCCTTTTCCATACTCTTCAAAACCTGGTACAATAATAGAATTTTTCTAAGAAATCTAAAAAACATCAAAAGAAGAGCTAGAGATCTTCGTACTGTATGCAACCATCTTCAAATCTTCTAATTTATCAATTCCTAGAAACCTTGTATCCATAGGGCTAAATCTAGTTCCTTTATTATTTATATCTATCCAACAAAAAGGACATGGATACTAAGCTACTCTTAATGTCCGTATCTCTTCATCAAAGTCTTTTGGATATAATAGATCATTGTTTTCTTTTTTATACATATACGGTTTCATTACATAATAATGATAATTATCTAAAACAGAAGTAAAAGTATAAGAAGGTAATCCAGCATGGATGTTTTCATCGTAAATAATTGGATTAAAATTTTCATCCAAAAGAATAAAAAGTAACTCTTGTGGAGTAGATCTTATTGTAAAGCTATGTCCTTCCGTTTTATTCTTTCCGGTATAGGGTATAACCGTAGGCATATAAGTCGAAAGAAATGTAGAATTTGAATTACCATCTTCACTTGTATAAAAATTATTCGACGGATCGGACCAGTATATATAGTTTGGCATAATAAAAACATAAGACGCCTAAAAATCTAAAAAATAGTCAGTAAAACGAAAAGAAGTATAATATGTACCAGAACTAGTTGTACCTGACTTATATTTATATCCTACAACTTTAGTACCTTCAGGCACTATAGATAATTTTTTGCTTATACCTCTTGCACTATCAGCAACATCTTGTAGGGTAGATTCATTTATTAAAACTTGACTCATAATTAATACTGAACCCCCTCTCCATTAACAACAGCTAAAGAAATAACTCCATTAGTAATATCAATTCCAGTACCAGCGGTATAACTTCCACCGCCAGAACCTGCTTCACCATCCATTACATCAAAATCAGTATTTCTTGCGTCTCCAGTTCCATAACTAAATGCAACATTATGTCCACCAGTAATCGAAGTTACAGTAACAACAGGAGTAATTCCATCATCACCATCCGCTCCGTTAGCACCATTTGTACCATTAGTACCTGGCGTTCCTGGAGCACCCTCAGCGCCATCATTTATAGTAGCAACAGCAACTCCATCTGAATAAACTGTTGTTACTCCATTCTCTTTAACTGCGGTGATGACAGGAGTGTGGCCATCTGTTCCATTTGTACCATTATAAACATTTACATTAGTATTACGAGAATCTCCTGAACCATAATTAAAATCAATATTACTACCACCTGAAATATTTGTAATAGTAACAATAGGAGTGATTCCATCTGAACCTGCGGCACCCGCTTCTCCTGTAGCTCCAGTCTAGCCTTGTGGGCCCTGAGGTCCAGTCTAACCAGTTGCACCTGTTTCTCCTTGAACACCCTGCGGTCCTTGTGGACCTTTCAATGAAGGTGTAGTATATGTTGTATTATCTGTAAACGTTAAAGTTAAAGTATTGTCTGCATTGAAATTAGCAGATAAAATACCTTTTCCATCTGCACCAGCGGGTCCTTGAACTCCTTGGATACCTTGAGGACCCTGTGGACCAGTCTGGCCGGCTGAAATATCTTGCCACTGTTGTGTGGCTGTATTATAAATTTTTATTTTTTTCATTTTATGCCACCATCCGTTCCAAAGTTATCTTTCCTAATCCAAAATTCTTGTAATAATGATAATCTGCGGATGGATCACTTCCATTCCCATTTATACAGAAATAAAAATAAAAATCTTTTTTCTCATCTGTTGGATTAGAAATTGTTACATAATTGTAAAAAGGAATAATAGTATTATTATTTAAATATTCCTCATATAAACTACCTGAATTTTCAAAGTCTCTTACATAACAATCTGTGTTTGCAGAGACATATCCATCATATTTTATTAACTTAGTTAAATTGCTTGCCGCAACTAATTTTTCTGAATAAAATAAGTAAGTCCGCCATGAAGAAACATTTGTTGCATAGTTTCCATAGCTATCCATATCCATTGTTACTTTTAAAGTCTCCATTGACGGCAAACTAATTTTAAAGTAAGGAAGACAGCTTCCTACATAACCAGATAATGAACCTACCTTTTGTAACAGTAACTCCCCTTTAGAGAATTTTATATCATAATCAGTAGAAGCCTTATATCTATTTTTATACATAAATGCTATATTAGAATCAGACTCTTTATTTTCAGGATTTAATCCAGAAAAATCTAAATATGGAGTTACAGGGAAATCAAAAGGAGGATTTCGATTTGCTCTCCCCTAATAGATATAAGTATCAAAAGGAAGTCTCTATTTATAAACTATCTGATTGTTCCATTTC
>Ga0247610_10001977_pt1 | contig 24402 bp, 36 predicted proteins | sample 174DNAGHGhighgp2_FD_193483 | JGI IMG/M metagenome (GOLD analysis project Ga0247610, IMG submission 193483) | Sheep rumen microbial communities from Palmerston North, Manawatu-Wanganui, New Zealand - 1742 DNA GHGhigh gp2 | ecosystem: Host-associated > Mammals > Digestive system > Stomach > Rumen...
GCAGGTGCATCGGGGCAGAAGCGGAAGCGGGCCGTGAGCTGCTCGTCGCCCTCGCCCTTGATGTAACTGTAGTTTGACACGGTGGAGAGGACGTCGCCTGCAGCGTTAACCCACGCTTCGAACACGAAGCCCGTGGCGCTGTAGGCACGCAGCGTTACCGATGTGCCAGGCACGTAGCGGCCGTTGCCGCTCACCGAGCCGCCATCGGCCGGTGCCACCGCCAACGCAAGCTTGCGCGGAGGCTGACCCGGCTCGGCGGGACTGGTGGGGTTGAAGTCGCCCTGTGCCCAGGTCGCCAGCGCACCCACCAGCCATGCTATGATGGTTAGATATCTGATTCTGTTCATGGTCTCATCCTCCTCTTTATTTCAGCATCTTCTTGCCGTTGCGAACAACGATGCCCTTTTGTCCCACGGTGGCACGACGACCGCTGAGGTCGTACCAATCGTCATTCCCATTTGTTCCATTATCAGTTTCCAGCACATTGATGTCGGTGCTTACGTCATTGGCCTGTATGTGCAGTCTGAAACGCCGGGTGGCAGTGCCGGCATCGGCGGTGAAGTTATACTCGTCTTGTGTAAGGTCTGTTCGCGAGCCGCTTATCAGGTCTTCCAGTACCACGCTTTCCGCTTGGCAACACACGGCGGCGATGGTGAAGACCCCGCCCTGTGGGGCGTAGAAACCAAGGTCCACGATGCCATCGGCCAGCGGACGCTCGTTGATGGAGAGTTCCATACCGTCGGCCACGGTGAACAATTGAGGCACGGTAGAGTCCATGCTGCGCATCTTCTGGGCGTCGCGTGTCATCTCGAAGCCCAGAGCGGCCTCGGCGTTGACGACGACACGCGTGCGGTCGGTGAAGTCGCCCTGCGCCAGCGTGATGTCTATGAGCTGGCGCGCAGCCGTCTGCGGGTAGCGTGCCTTGATGCCGTTCTGGTCGGTAATCTCGCTGGTGAGCTGGCGGCCGCTGGTGGGGAAGCCGATGCTCGTGACCTCGTCAGGACACTGCACGAAGAAGGCCTGATTCGGAGCCAGAGCGTAGTCGTCATCCTGGATGCTGTATGCCTCGTAGGTGCGGTTGTTGCCGTTCCACACGGTGATAGGTGCCGTGAAGTTCAGTTTGTGGATGTTGTACCACGTCTGCCATGGGTTGCCCACGAGGTTCCAGCCCTTGTTGGCGGCCACCTCGCTGGCGTTGGCTGCCAGTGTCGTCACGAACTCGGCGTTGCTCACGATGTTCTGTTTCGAGGCATTGTCGAGCGAGTTAAACGTGTTCCAGCCCTCGGCGCTCGTCTGGATGATGAAGCCTGTGCCGGCAGGGATGACGTCGTCCTCGCCGTAGTTCTTCCAGCTGGCACCCGTGCCGTTGGCGGCGCGGGCGGCGCCGTCATAGTAGCGCACGGCAGCCTGCTTACCTTGCCAGTCGATGTCGCCCACACGCACGTCGAAGGGAAGGCTCACGAAGTCCCACACCTTGCTCTGTGTGTAGAGGCGGTTCTCCAGCGTACCGGCAACGCTGACGTTGTCGCCGTTGGCAAGCACCATCGTGCGCGGGCCGCTGCTGTTGCGGATATCCCAGCGCGAAGAGAGGTTGTTGATAGGCTGCGCAGCGTCGCCGTTGACCGTCAGCGAACCCACGCTGCTCAACGTCACGTCGGGCGTGCCGGCGAAACGGTCCTGGCCGTTGAGCGTCAGTGGCCTCGTGATGTTCCATGCTGTGATGTCGTCTGTCTCGAAGCCAACGATGTTGTAGTTGTACCAATACTTGTCGAGCATATACGTCGTGCGCACGAAGTTGGGTACGTGGATGGTGATGTCCGACGGACAACCGTTAAGGAAGCTTTTATAATAGTCGCCAGCCAGCATCGTTGGCGATTTGATGTATAAGTCTTTCAGACTGCTGCAGTATCCAATTATGTCACTGTAGTCCACCAATGAGAACGATGTCGGGAATTCGGCGGAAGTCATGGCGGTGCAGCCATAGAAAGTGCTACTACCTACGCTGACGCCCTCAGGCACTACCACGGACTTGATGTTAGTTCCGTAGTATGCCGACGAGCCGATTGATGTGAGAGTCGTTGGGAAACGCAGGTCGATATCGCGGAAACCATAACATTTTTGGAATGCACCGCTGCCGATACTCTTGATGCCCTCATGTAATGGAAAATATTCAAGGACTTCGCAGTTGCTGAAACAAGAGGTTGGCACGGATGTCATAGATGTTGGGTAATGAACCGTCTGCAGCATATGGTTCCAATAAAAGGCACCACTTCCGATTGATGTTACGCCGTTAGGGATGATAGCCTCGGTGAAGCGAGTACCACCGAAAGCATACGCTCCAATCGATGTGAGTCCCTCGGGGAACTCAATCTCATCCAAGTACGTGTCATGGAATGCGTCCTCGCCGATTGTCTGTAGCGTCCGTGGCAGCTTCACTTCGTGCAGGAAGCCGAGCTCACTGCTATGGTGGTAGCGAGATAGTTGTCTCTCTGGGATCTCGGTGATGGTGCAGTCCGTGAGGTCCAGGCTGTAGAGGTTGGTCATCATGAGGATGCGCGCCCAGTCATCGGCGTTGATGTTACCCTGGATTACGAGCTTGCGCACGTCAGCCACATGCGACACCTTGTACAGCACTTCCGTGCCGAGGCTGCCGGGCTGGCTGAGCGAGACAACGATGGTAGGTGTAGCTTGGACGGCAAAGCGGCTGAGATAAAGGTAGTCAGTGCTATTTCGGGTAGCCTTGAAGGTGACGGAATGTCGTCCTGGGGTAAGTTCTACGAAATAACGTCTTTCGTCATTACTCTGGTAGCTGTTCAAGCTCTGATATAGTTCTCCGTCGAGGAGGATATCTAAGGATCCATTGCCACTATAATAATCGAACGTGAAGGTGGCATCCTGATCCACCTCAACAGTTGCCGTTAGCTGTGTACCGTTGACAACACGGTGATACAGACTATAATAATCAATGCTGTTGAGATAATAATTTTCGAATGACCAACTGTCATCAGCTGCATGCTCGAATAGGATGGGGTATTCGTTATAGTTCAGCGTCACGCTGTACTTCGCATTCTGGATATTCAGCGACTTTTGCAACTTAGCAGTTGCAGTGAAGAGGTCGTCGAAGGTGCTGTTGGCATCGGTGTAGATGGCATCATACTTGTCCATATACACACCCAGTCCGCTGGCATCGGCGGCCTCCAGTTGGTTGTAGAGCGCAAGACGTCCAGCCTGGTCGGCCGTCAGCACCAACCACGTGATGTTGCCGCTGTCATAGTTAAAATACAGGTATGAATTACCTGATTCAATGCCAAGATAGCGGCCGTCATCACCAGCGCTGTGTTCTGACTTCACCAAGTAGCCACCTTCCGTCTCCGCAAAGTTTATGCGATAATATGAATATGAAGTATTTGATGAAGAAGGGTCACTTTGGTAAAGTTCAGGAGACCAGTCTTGCCAATAATACCCACTCTTACTCGTGGACTGAAGGAGAAAGGTGTTCTCTGCCTGGGCATCGTCTATTTTTATGAACACGAAGCCTTCAGCCTTAAAAGTCGAGTGATAGGCAAATGATTCGTCGCTGTACGCAAACTCTTTCGTCTCGACGTTGTACAGATAGTACGTCTGTCCGCTGACGATGTCGGTGTGGATAGGAATCTCGGGAGCTGTACGCTCAGCCCACATCCCTTGGATGGAGCACACGCTTGCCAAGATGGCGGCAAGCAGAAGTCTGATCTTTTTCATTTGCTTGATGTTTTGAAGGGTTAATTGATGAGTTCTTACTTGTGATGTCTTTGATAGTATGGGCCGGGTAAGCGCTCATACGGCTCCATGCCGCTAAGTCCGTCTTCCTGCGTAGGACACAGAAAAGCGCAGACCTGCTCCATATTTCCGACAGGCTGAACTCCCCCTGCCATCACATACAATACCATAAGCCTCGACCTACGGCACAGTAAACATCAGAGCACAAGAAAGGCGCAGCCTTCGTCGTAATCCGCTCAGGCCTACCACAGCCCTCATACACTACAGAGAAGTCTGCGCCTAATAGCGCATACTCGTCGTGTATGAGATTGCTCTTCTTTCCTAAGTCGAGGTGGTAGTTCGAGCGGAATTTGAGCAAATGAAAAGTCGTGCCATTACCTCATATATGGGGTAGCACGCCGCAAAAATAGCGTGTTTCGTCGTAACGGCCAAATATTTTACCGTTTTTTTTCGTCTCGCACACAAAAAAACCGCCCCGCTGCGATGCGGGGCGGCTGTGGTGGGGGAGGACTCACCTTATGAAACGGTGGCGAGGTCATTCCATCTTGTAGGCAACTCTCATGTTGCTTCTGCCCAGACTCTCATAGCGAGTGCCTTTGGTGAAGACGTCAGGCAGAAGGGATGCGGCATACTGCATCTTCTGCTCGACGGTACTACAGGCGCTCAATCTCATCGCGTGTTAGGCCTGTGACCTGTGCTATGAACTCCGTGTCAGCGCCGTGGGCTTTCATCTTGCGTGCGTTGTCGAGTTTCTCTTCGGCTCGTCCTTTAGCAAGTCCTTCGGCGAGACCTTCGGCGAGACCTCTTTCACGTCCTTCGGCGAGACCTCTTGCCATTCCCTTCTTGAAACTTCCTTCAATTGATACACGCTCGTTTACGACGGCATCCCAGAACTGCTCATAGGCATAAAGCTGGCCTTCGGTATAGGCCGACTTCTCAAGAATCTGAAGGGCATGGCTGGTGTCGGGGTTCTCCAAGAGTTCGGAATCCACCTTCTCCGTCTTCTCGTCGATTTCAGTGAGGAACCTGAGCCAAAGGACAGCCATACGACGCAAGGCTATTGGCTTGGGCATGCGACGCCCTTGCTTCTTGCTCGTGAAGAACTTGGGCAGCTCTACGAAGACGAATCGAAGCCCGTCTATGATGCGGTCTGTGTGCTCAACGTTGACGATGGCATAATCGTGGTAGAAATCATCCGGTTCGGACTCAAATCCAACATCGTTGATGAGATTGAGGGAATACACGGGCTGCAGAAGAGTGTAGTCCTCGCCTTTGTCCAACTGTTTCACCACGGCCTTTGAGGCATTGAGGATGACGCGATGCTTGAACTCGTCGTTCCAGTTCATCTGCATCTCCACGATGAAATGCCGCCCGCCAGTCTCGTGGCATCGCACATCAACGACACTGTTCTTCTTCGCCGGATTCTCGGGCACCATCTCCGGCGTCAAGTATTCAACACTCTCTATCTGCTTGCCTTCTTCTAAAGGCAGCAGAGCATTGAGCAGGCTCATGACAAGATGAGGGTGCTCGCCGAATATCTTCTTAAAGGTTACATCAGCCTTCGGGTTAAGGTACTTGCCTTTCATAGGTGCAGAAGTATTGTATTACACAGAAGTCTCAGCGCAAAAGTAGCGTGTTTCGTCGTAACGGCCAAAGTTTTTGCGGTCTTTTTTCGTCTCGCGCACAAAAAAACTCATGTGGGCATTCAGACAAGAGGGCGGCCCTCTCGGGTCGCCCTCTTGCAGTTGTATTGCAATTTAGAATTATTCAGCAGTGTCGGTTGCAGCTGCCTCGGCGGCAGGTGCCTCGGTGGCGGGAGCCTCGGCAGCAGGAGCCTCGGCGGCAGCACCCTTGCCGCGTCCGCGGCGTGTGCGTGTTGCCTTCTTGGCTGTCTTTGCCATGTTCTCGTCGTAATCTACAAGCTCGATGAAGCACATCTGAGCCTGGTCGCCCTGACGGAAGCCAGTCTTGATGATACGTGTGTAGCCACCGGGGCGTCCGGCGATTTTCTCACTGACGAGCTTGAGCTCTTTGAGAGCCTCTTTGTTCTGGAGGTGGCTGAATATAACACGACCTGCGTTGACAGCCTCGATGGGCGAGCCAGCAGTGAGCTTCTTAGCTTTTGTGAGGAGGGGCTCGACGAACTTCTTCAGCTCTTTGGCCTTGGGGAGAGTCGTAGTGATTCTTTTGTGCATAATCAGGGAGACTGCCATGTTGCTGAGCATGGCGTCGCGATGAGATGCAGTACGGCTCAGGTGGTTGAATTTCTTACCGTGTCTCATTGTAGGTAGGGATTATTCTTTGTCTAATTTATACTTTGATATGTCAGTTCCAAACGACAGATTCAGACTCTCGAGCAAATCATCAAGCTCAGTGAGCGATTTCTTACCGAAGTTGCGGAACTTGAGGAGGTCAGTCTTGTTGAACTGTACGAGGTCTCCGAGTGTCTCGACATCGGCGGCCTTGAGGCAGTTGAGTGCGCGTACGGAGAGATCCATGTCCACGAGCTTGGTCTTCAGAAGTTGACGCATGTGCAGGACTTCCTCGTCGAACTCCTCGTTGCTGTCGAGGTCGGAGTTCTCGAGAGTGATCTTCTCATCGGAGAAGAGCATGAAGTGGTGGATGAGGATCTTGGCAGCCTCCTTGAGGGCATCCTTCGGGAGTATGGAACCATCGGTAGTCACCTCGAGAACGAGTTTCTCGTAGTCGGTTTTCTGTTCGACACGATAGTTCTCTACGGCGTATTTTACGTTACGGATAGGAGTGTAGATTGAATCGATGGGAATGACATTGACATCGGTGCAGAACTCGCGGTTCTCCTCGGAAGGCACGTATCCACGACCTTTGTTGATGCTGATTTCCATCTGCATCGTTGCTTTGGCATCTAAATGGCAAATAACTAATTCAGGGTTTAACACTTCAAATCCAGTCAGATACTTGTTGAAATCGCCAGCACGGAACTCGGTAGTGTTCTCGACGGTGATGTTAACTTTCTCGTTCTCGAATTCTTCAACGACCTGCTTGAAGCGCACTTGCTTCAAGTTGAGGATGATGTTTGTCACGTCTTCTTTGACACCGGGAACCGATGCGAACTCGTGTTCTACGCCATTGATACGCACGGTATTTATGGCATAACCCTCAAGTGAAGAAAGCAGAATACGGCGAAGAGCATTACCCACGGTAATACCGAAGCCGGGCTCCAACGGACGAAATTCGAACTTGCCGTATTTGTCGTCGGCCTCCACCATTAACACCTTTTCAGGTTTTTGAAATGCTAATATCGCCATGATCAGTTATTATTTAGAGTACAACTCAACGATTAATTGCTCCTTGATGTTCTCAGGAATGTCGGCACGTTCGGGTTTGTGGAGGAACTTGCCGGCCTTCTGAGCTTCGTCCCATTCAATCCAAGGATATTTGCTGTGGTTGAAGCCAGCAAGGGAAGCTGCGATGACTTCGAGAGACTTGCTCTTCTCGCGAACGCCGACAATCTGTCCGGGCTTGACGCTGTAGGACGGTATGCCTGTCACCTTGCCATCGACGACGATGTGACGGTGTGTGACGAGCTGTCGTGCTGCGGCGCGTGTGGGTGCTATGCCGAGGCGGAAGACGACGTTGTCGAGGCGGCTCTCGAGGTTCTGCAGCAGTATCTCACCTGTGATGCCGTTAGTGCGTGCGGCCTTCTCGAACATGTTGCGGAACTGCTTCTCGAGGACACCGTACGTGTACTTGGCTTTCTGCTTCTCAGCAAGCATGACGCCGTACTCAGATGTCTTGCGACGACGGTTGTTGCCATGCTGTCCGGGGGGGAAGTTGCGCTTGGAGAGAACCTTGTCGGGACCGAATATAGCCTCGCCGAAACGGCGAGCAATCTTTGACTTAGGGCCTGTATATCTAGCCATATTGATTTACGATTTGTGGGATTTACGATATGATGACTTCTCGGAGATTATACACGACGGCGCTTCGGCGGGCGGCATCCGTTGTGCGGAAGCGGTGTGACGTCGATGATCTCGACGACTTCGATGCCAGCTCCGTGAATGGTGCGGATGGCGCTCTCACGGCCATTGCCGGGACCCTTGACGTAGGCTTTGACCTTACGGAGTCCGAGGTCATAGGCTATCTTGGCGCAATCCTGAGCTGCCATCTGGGCTGCGTAAGGCGTATTCTTCTTCGAACCGCGGAATCCCATCTTACCTGCGCTGGACCAGGAGATGACCTGCCCCTCGCTGTTTGCGAGCGAAACAATCACGTTGTTGAACGAGCTGTGGACATGAAGCTGTCCGAGAGCGTCCACTTTGACGTTGCGCTTCTTAGCTGCTACTGTTTTCTTTGCCATATATTATCTGTTATTTAGTTGCCTTTTTCTTGTTTGCAACGGTCTTCTTCTTGCCCTTACGTGTGCGGGCATTGTTCTTTGTGCTCTGACCGCGAACGGGCAGTCCGTTGCGGTGGCGCACACCACGGTAGCAGCCGATATCCATCAGGCGCTTGATGTTCATAGCGATTTCAGAGCGGAGGTCGCCCTCTACCTTGTAATCGGCAGCGATGACCTCACGGATCTTTGCTGCCTGCTCGTCAGTCCAGTCCTTGACCTTGATGTCCTTATCGACACCAGCTTTCTCAAGGATCTTGCCGGAGCTACTGCGACCGATGCCGAAGACATAGGTCAAAGCGATTTCGCCTCGCTTGTTCTGAGGCAAATCGACACCAACAATTCTAATTGCCATATATTTATCTTATTCGTTTTGCAATACTGTGTGAAACGTTAACCCTGACGTGTCTTGAATTTAGGGTTCTTCTTGTTAATGACGTAAAGGCGTCCCTTGCGACGTACGATTTTGCAGTCTGGGGTGCGCTTTTTCAAAGATGCTCTTGTTTTCATTGTTTATCTCGTTTTATTTGTATCTGAACACGATGCGGCCCTTCGAGAGGTCGTAGGGACTCATCTCGACCTTCACCTTGTCGCCCGGCAGTATTTTGATGTAGTGCATACGCATCTTGCCGGAGATATGGGCTGTAATCTGGTGGCCGTTCTCCAGCTCCACGCGGAACATGGCGTTGGAGAGGGCTTCCATGATTTGACCGTCTTGCTCTATAGCTGACTGTTTTGCCATTGTGGGATGATGATGTTGTTGTTTCTGATTTGTACTGTCTTGCGGAGATTAGCCGAACTTGGCGGCCTCGATGCGTTCTACCTCCTCGAATGTCGAAAGGATCTCTGCCTTGCCGTGGTGGATGGCCATCGTGTGCTCGAAGTGCGCAGCGGGCTTATGGTCTTGTGTGCGCACCGTCCATTTGTCGGACTCGAGGTAGATGTCTTTCGCACCCATGGCAATCATCGGTTCGATGGCTATGCAGAGGCCATTCTTGATCTGCGGGCCGTTGCCTCGCCGACCGTAGTTTGGCACCTGAGGATCCTCGTGCATGTTACGGCCTATGCCGTGACCTACGAACTCGCGGACGACGCTGTAACCTGCCGCCTCGCAGTGGCTTTGGACGACATAGCTGATGTCACCGATGCGATGGCCGACGGAGGCGGCCTGTATGCCGAGGTAGAGAGCCTCCTTGGTGGTGGTGAGCAGCTGCTGTACTTCGTCAGATACCTGTCCGACCTTGAAGGTGTAGCAGGAATCGCCGTTGAAGCCGTTGAGCAGAGTGCCGCAATCTACCGAGATGATATCGCCCTCGCGGAGGATACAATCCTCGCGCGGTACGCCATGCACGACGACGTCGTTGACACTGGTGCAGATGCTTCCGGTGAATGCCGGGCCGTAGGGATTGGGAAAACCCTTGAAGGTCGGTTCGGCACCATGGTCGCGGATGAACTCCTCGGCTACGCGATCGAGCTGTGCCGTGGAGACACCCGGCTGTATGACCTTGGCGATTTCTGCGAGGGTGGCTCCTACCAGCTGGTTGGCAGCTCGCATGAGCTCAATCTCTTCTTCAGTTTTCAGAATAATCATTCCTGTTGGAGACGTCAGGATTAGTAGGCACTCATACCGCTGCGTCCACGTATGCGTCCGCCTTCGAGAAGGCCGTCGTAATGGCGCATGAGCAGGTGGCTCTCGATTTGCTGGAGGGTATCGAGGACGACACCGACAAGGATGAGCAGCGACGTACCTCCGAAGAACTGTGCGAACTCAGGCTGGACATTCAGCAGTCCGGCGAAAGCCGGCATACATGCTATGAAAGCGAGGAATACCGACCCAGGCAGAGTGATGTGCGACATGACATTGTCGATATAGTCGGCAGTGTCCTTGCCGGGACGCACTCCCGGGATGAATCCGTTGTTACGCTTCATGTCCTCGGCCATCTGCACGGGATTCAGCGTGATGGCAGTGTAGAGGTATGTGAAGATGATGATCAGCAGCGCAAAGACCACGTTGTATGCCCAGCTAGTGTGGTCAGACAGTGCCATGAGGACGGCAGAGGGATTCTGTCCGTCGCTTAAAAGCTGTATGAGCGTTATGGGCAGGAACATGATGGCCTGTGCGAAGATGATAGGCATCACATTTGCTGCAAAGAGCTTGAGGGGAATGTACTGACGTGCTCCGCCGACCTGCTGTCCGCCCATGACACGCTTGGCGTACTGCACGGGGACCTTTCGCGTTCCCTGTACGAGCAGGATTGCAGCGAGAATGACAGCGAAGAGCACCACCAGCTCAACGAGGAACATCACGAGACCGCCACCACTGAGGTTGTTCAGTCGGCTCACAGCCTCCTGACCGAAAGCCTGCGGCAGACGTGCTATGATACCGAGCATGATGATGAGCGACACGCCGTTGCCGATACCCTTGTCGGTGATGCGCTCACCGAGCCAGAGAATAAACATGCTGCCGGCAGCGAGGATGATGGTCGATGAGAGCATGAAGGGCGTCCACCCGATGGTCGGTGCCAGTGCACCACCGGCCTGCATCTTCAGGTTCACGAGGTAGCCCGGAGCCTGGAAGAAGAGGATGAAGATGGTGAGGTAACGGGTGTACTGATTTATCTTGCGACGTCCGCTCTCGCCCTCACGCTGCATCTTCTGGAAGTAAGGAACAGCCACGGCAAGCAGCTGAATGACGATGGAAGCGGTGATGTAGGGCATGATGCCGAGCGCGAAGATAGAAGCGTTGGAGAACGCTCCGCCCGAGAACATGTTCAGAAGGCTCATCAGGCCCTCGCTGGTCTGCTCACGCAGTGCTGCCAGGTGGTTGGGGTTGATGCCCGGAAGTACCACGAAGGAGCCGAAGCGGTAAACGGCAGCCAGACCAAGGGTGATGAGGATCTTCATGCGAAGGTCCTCAATCATCCAGATGTTCTTCAGTGTAGCAAAAAACTTCTTCATGAGTTATTTGTGCTTAGAGTGTTTTTGCGTTACCGCCGGCAGCCGTGATGGCAGCCTCAGCGGCCTGTGAGAAGGCATTGGCCTCCACATCAACCTTCGCGGTGAGCTCACCCTTGGCAAGAACCTTGACGAGCTGTCCGGCCTTGACGAGACCTGCGGCGATGAGTTCCTCTATGCCTACCTTGGCAGCACCGGCCCCGGCGAGAGCCTGGATGGTGGAAAGGTTGATGGCCTTGAACTCCTTGCGGTTGATGTTCTTGAATCCGAACTTGGGCAGACGACGTTGCAGAGGCATCTGACCGCCTTCGAAGCCAATCTTCTTCTTGTAGCCGGAACGAGCCTTGGCTCCCTTGTGGCCGCGCGTTGACGTGCCACCGAGACCGGAGCCAGGTCCGCGTCCAATTCTCTTGCGAGTCTTGGTAGCGCCCTCGGCGGGCTTCAATGTATGTAGTTTCATAGTGTCGCTAATTAATGTAATGTTTACGAATGGGGTTATCTGTCTTAGTCGATGACACGCACGAGGTGCTTCACCGTAGCCACCATGCCGCGGACGGAGGGTGTGTCCTCCACCTCAACGATGTGGTTGAGCTTCTTCAGACCCAGAGAATCGAGTGTGCGCTTCTGGTTCTTGGGGGCGCCGATACGGCTTTTGATCTGCTGTACTTTGATTGTTGCCATAATTGCTTCCTCCTAAAGATTAACCTCTGAAAACTTTTTCGACACTGATGCCTCTGTTCTGAGCCACGGTGGCTGCGTCGCGCATCTCGGCGAGGGCAGCGATGGTGGCCTTGACGAGGTTGTGGGGGTTTGACGACCCCTTAGACTTGGCGAGGCAGTCAGTGATGCCGACGCTCTCGAGCACGGCACGCATGGCACCGCCGGCGACGACTCCCGTACCTGTCGATGCGGGCATGATGAGCACTTCTGCTCCGCCGAACTTGGCAGCCTGCTCGTGAGGAACAGTACCCTTGATGACGGGCACCTGCACGAGGTTCTTCTTGGCAGCCTCCACGCCCTTGGCGATGGCAGCCGTCACCTCTCCGGCCTTACCGCGGCCATAGCCGATGATGCCCTTGCCGTCGCCTACTACTACGATAGCTGCGAAAGTGAATGTGCGTCCGCCCTTTGTCACCTTTGTGACGCGGTTGATAGCTACGAGGCGGTCCTTCAATTCAACATCGCTATTGATCTTTACGTTCTTTATTGCCATAATGTGTGTTAGAATTTAAGTCCACCGTTACGTGCTGCGTCAGCAACTTCCTTCACTCTGCCATGATAGAGATAACCGTTACGGTCGAAAACGACAGTGGTTATACCGGCTTCGAGAGCCTTCTTTGCTATGAGCTCGCCGACCTTGGCAGCCTGCTCCTTGCCGGGCATCTTGTCCATGCCCAGAGAAGAGGCGGCGCAGAGCGTCGTGCCGTTCTGGTCGTTAATGACCTGTACGTAGATCTGCTTGTTGCTGCGGAATACGGACATGCGCGGACGCTCTGCCGTACCAGAGATCTTGTTGCGAACTCTATACTTGATCTTGATTCGTCTTTCTATTTTCGTTGTCATGATTACGCTGTTTTAAGTTTACTGATGTTTACTTAGCACCTGCTGACTTACCAGACTTGCGGCGAATCTGCTCTCCAACGAAGAGAATACCCTTGCCCTTGTATGGCTCGGGCTTGCGGAATGAACGAATCTTGGCACAGACCTGTCCGAGGAGCTGTTTGTCGCATGAACGCAGAATGATCTGGGGGTTCTGGTTGCGTTCAGCCTTGGTCTCAACCTTTATCTCATCGGGGAGCTGGAGGAAGATGCTGTGCGTGTAGCCGAGCGCGAACTCCACGAGGTTGCCCTTGTTGCTCACGCGATAGCCGACACCCACGAGCTCCATCTGCTTCTCATAGCCCTGGCTGACGCCGACGACCATGTTGTGAATGAGAGCACGGTAGAGTCCGTGATAGGCCTGTTTCTGCTTTAGAGAGACGTTGATGGGGTCGTACTCCTCATCGATGGTGAACGTCATCTCAGCCTTGTCCTTGTCGTAGTTTATCTTGATGGAAGGATTAACCTCTTGGGTTAAAACACCCTCCTTACCCTTGACGGTAACCTTGTTTCCGTCAACGGAAATCTCAACACCCTGAGGGATGCTTATGGGCAATTTACCGATTCTTGACATGTGTATAATCCTCCATTAATTAATATACGTAGCAAAGCACTTCGCCACCCACCTTGAGGTCGGCGGCTTCCTTGTTGGTCATCACGCCCTTAGACGTGGAAATGATGGCTATGCCGAGTCCGTTGATGACTCTGGGCATGTCCTTGTAGCCGGTGTAGCGTCGCAGGCCGGGGCGCGAGATGCGTGTGAGCTTCTTGATGGCGTTGACCTTGTTGACGGTGTCGTACTTGAGGGCGATCTTGATGGTGCCCTGAGGGCCGTCATCCACGAACTTGTAGTTGAGGATGTAGCCCTTCTCGAAGAGAATCTTTGTGATTTCCTTCTTCAGATTTGACGCCGGCACCTCCACCACACGGTGCTTGGCCATGATGGCGTTGCGCAGCCGGGTCAAATAGTCTGCAATAGGATCTGTCATTGATGTTTTGAAGATTTAATTAATCGGCACTGTGCCGACAATATTAAAGTTATTTACTATGTGACGACTTACTGTCTGCGTGGACTTTCTACCTGAGGATGTAAGACGGCAGGCGGTGAAGTCGTGCATGTCCTTACCAGCTTGCCTTGCGCACTCCGGGGATGAGTCCCTGTGATGCCATCTCGCGGAACTGGATACGTGAGATTCCGAACTGACGGATGTAACCCTTCGGACGGCCGGTGATCTTGCAGCGGTTGTGCAGTCTGATGGGATTAGCGTTGCGGGGGATGCTCTGAAGCTTCTGTGCTGCCTCGTAAGCCTCGGCGGGATCGCCGGTGTTGACGATCTTCTTGAGAGCAGCGCGCTTGGCGGCGTACTTGGCTACGAGCTTGGCACGCTTTACCTCGCGGGCCTTCATTGATTCTTTTGCCATGTGGATATGTTAGTCTTTAGCGTTTTTGAAGGGAAGTCCGAACTCCTTGAGCAGGGCGTAGCCCTCCTCGTCGGTCTTGGCAGTGGTGACGAATGTGATGTTCATGCCCACGATGCGGTCGATGGCGTCGATGTTGATCTCGGGGAAGATGATCTGCTCCTGTATGCCGAGTGTGTAGTTGCCGCGGCCGTCGAGCTTGCTCTCAATGCCCTTGAAGTCACGGATACGTGGCAGTGCTACCTTCACGAGTTTCTCGAGGAACTCGTACATGCGCTCGCGGCGCAGTGTCACCATGACGCCGATGGGCATCTTCTTACGGAGCTTGAAGTTGGCGACGTCCTTCTTGGAGACGGTGGCCACGGCCTTCTGTCCGGTGATAGCGGTGAGCTCGTTGACGGCCACCTCGATGATTTTCTTGTCCTGTGTGGCAATGCCGAGTCCCTGATTGACGACGATTTTCTTCAGGACGGGGATTTGCATTGCTGAGGTGTAGCCGAACTTCTCCTTCAGTGCAGGTGCTATGCGCTCGGCGTATTCCTGCTTTAGTCTTGCTGTGTTTGCCATTACTTGATCTCCTCTCCTGATTTTTTGGCATAGCGTACGCGCTTGCCCTCTTCGTTCAACTTACGGCCTATACGTGTGGCCTTACCTGTCTTTGGGTCCACGACATTCAGATTCGAGATCTGGATGGGTGCCTCCTGCTTGACGATGCCTCCCTGTGGGAACTTGGCGCTAGGCTTCTGGCTCTTGGAGACCATGTTGAGTCCCTCAACGACAGCCTTCTGCTCCTTGACGAGTACTCGTAAGACCTTACCGGTCTGACCCTTTGAGTCGCCAGTGAGCACCATGACGGTATCGCCCTTTCTGATATGTAACTTAGCCATTAGTGAAAATGAATCTTTAGTTGGTATTAAAGTACTTCGGGTGCGAGTGAAACGACCTTCATATTGACAGCACGCAACTCACGGGCCACGGGGCCGAAGATGCGGCTTCCTCGAAGTTCACCAGCATTGTTCAGCAGTACACAAGCGTTGTCGTCGAAGCGTATGTAGGAGCCGTCGGCACGACGTACTTCCTTGCTTGTTCTGACGATCAGCGCCTTGGACACAGCACCCTTTTTGATGTCACTTGAGGGGATAACGCTCTTCACAGAGACGACGATGATGTCCCCTACGGTTGCATAGCGACGCTTAGTTCCTCCGAGCACACGGATGCAGAGAGCCTCTTTAGCTCCGCTGTTGTCTGCAACAACTAATCTAGATTCTGTCTGTATCATAACGTTAGGATTGCTTACTTAGCTCTTTCTACGATTTGTACTACTCTCCATCTCTTGGTTTTGCTCAGTGGGCGAGTCTCCATGATGAGCACGGTGTCACCTTTGTGGCAGTCGTTCTTCTCGTCGTGAGCATGGTACTTCTTCGTCTTCTGGACGAACTTACCATAGATAGGGTGTCTCTCTTTGTACTTTGCCGCCACCACAATGGTCTTGTCCATCTTGTCGCTGACGACGACACCAGTTCTTGTCTTTCTTAAGTTTCTAGCTTCCATGTTAAAGGACCGATTGTGTTAGGCGTTCTTTTTCTGGTTGAGAATTGTGAGCATTCGTGCGATGTCACGACGAGCCTTCTTGATCTGTGAAGGATTCTCCAGTGGTGCTACGGCATGGTTGAGCAGCATCTGATCGTACTGTGCACGTGCCGTTTCTATTTTCTCATTGAGCTCTTCGATGGTGAGTGCTCTTACTTCGGATGTCTTCATAATCAAGCGTTTTTATCGTAGTCTCGTCTTACAATGAACTTAGTTGTCACAGGCAGCTTCTGTGCTGCGAGTCTCAGGGCTTCCTTGGCAGTCTCGAAGGGCACTCCCTCGACTTCGAAGATGATGCGTCCCGGTGTGATGGGGAAGACGTATCCCACGGGGTCACCCTTACCTTTACCCATTCGGACGTCAGCCGGCTTCTTGGTGATGGGTTTGTCGGGGAAGATGCGTATCCAGACCTGTCCTTCGCGCTGCATGTAACGAGTCACGGCGACACGTGCGGCCTCGATCTGTCGTCCTGTGATCCAGTGTGTGTCGAGGCTCTTGATGCCGAATGATCCGAATGCGAGCTGGTTGCCGCGCTGGGCGTTGCCCTTGCAACGTCCCTTTTGCGGTCTTCTATATTTGGTTCTTTTAGGCTGTAGCATTGTGTAAAAGTGTTACGGATTAACGATTGTTGCGAGGTCTGCGTCCTCCGCCCCGGCGTCCACCGCGCTCACCGCGCTCGTTGCCGGAGAAACGGCCGGACTCCTTCGTCTGGGTGAAGTTGGGTGCGAGGTCCTTCTTGCCATAGATTTCTCCGCGGCAGATCCACACCTTTATGCCGAGCAGTCCGACCTTTGTGAGAGCCTCTGTCTGGCAGTAGTCGATGTCGGCGCGGAAGGTGTGCAGAGGTGTACGTCCCTCCTTGAACATCTCCGAGCGTGCTATCTCGGCGCCGTTGAGACGTCCGGAGATGAGCACCTTGATGCCTTCGGCACCGGCGCGCATGGCGTTGGCAATGGCCATCTTGATGGCGCGGCGGTAGGCGATCTTGCCCTCCACCTGCTTGGCGATGTTGGCACCTACGATATTAGCATCGAGGTCGGGCTTTTTCACCTCGAAGATATTGATCTGTATTTCCTTGTCGGTGATCTTCTTGAGTTCCTTCTTGAGTGCATCGACCTTCTCTCCGCCCTTACCAATGATGAGTCCGGGTCGTGATGTGCAGACGGTGATTGTCACGAACTTGACCGTTCTCTCGATGACGATTCGGGAGATGCTGGCATCGCCGAGGCGCACCATGAGGTACTTGCGGATCTTGCTGTCCTCGAGAATGGCGTCGCCGAAGTCCTTGCCTCCGTACCAGTTGGAGTCCCAACCGCGTACGATGCCGAGACGGTTGCTTATCGGATTAACTTTCTGTCCCATGTTGTTTCGGATTAATCATTAGTTTTAGTGTCAACGAAGAGCGTGACGTGGTTGCTGCGCTTGCGTATGCGGTATCCACGTCCTTGAGGAGCCGGGCGCATGCGCTTCAGTGTGGCTCCCTCATCAACGAATACTCTCGAGACGATCAGCGTGCCATCCTCGGCCTTACGATCGTTCTTTTGTTCCCAGTTGGCAATGGCCGAGCGGAGGAGTCTCTCCACGTCAGCGGCAGCAGCTTTCTTGCAGAAATGCAGTGTAGCGAGGGCGCGAGTTACTTCCATGCCGCGAATCAGGTCAACCACATAGCGCATCTTTCGCGGGGAAGAAGGTACGTCCTTCGCCTTGGCAAAGTACTGGGTCTTCAGTGCAGCCTTTCTTGCTTCGGCTGCCAGTCTTTTTCTTTTTCCCATTATATTATTACTCTGTTTGTTTCAGTTAGATTTGTGGGTGGTCCTGATTATTTCTTCTTCTGGCCTGCATGTCCTCCGAACTTACGTGTAGGAGCGAACTCTCCGAGTTTGTGACCTACCATGTTCTCGGTGACATATACGGGTATGAACTTGTTACCGTTGTGGACGGCAATCGTGTGACCGACGAAATCGGGGCTAATCATTGAAGCTCGAGCCCAAGTCTTCACGACGTTCTTCTTTCCGCTCTCGTTCATAGCGAGGACTTTCTTCTCCAGGCTTACTGCGATGTATGGACCTTTCTTAAGTGAACGACTCATATTATATTCTGGAATTTACAGTGATTACTTCTTGTTGGCTCTTTCAATGATGTACTTGTTGGACTGCTTCTTCGGAGCGCGTGTCTTCAGGCCCTTAGCATACAGGCCCTTGCGTGAACGCGGATGTCCGCCGCTCTGACGTCCTTCGCCACCGCCCATGGGGTGATCGTGCGGGTTCATGACGACGCCACGGTTGTGGGGGCGGCGTCCGAGCCAGCGTGTACGTCCTGCCTTTCCAGAAGCCTCGAGGGCATGGTCGCTGTTGCCGACGCTTCCCACGGTGGCCTTGCATGCGCAGAGGATCTTACGAGTCTCGCCCGAGGGCAGCTTGATGACGCAGTAGTTGCCCTCGCGAGAGGTGAGCTGTGCGAAGTTGCCGGCCGAGCGAACGAGCAGTGCACCCTGTCCCGGGCGCAGCTCGATGTTGTGGATGACGGTACCGACGGGGATGTTCTGGAGGGGAAGTGCATTTCCCACCTCAGGTGCGGCATCGGCTCCGGAAACTACTGTCTGACCCACTTCGAGTCCGTTGGGAGCAATAATATAACGTTTTTCTCCGTCAGCGTAGAAGAGGAGGGCGATACGAGCCGAGCGGTTCGGGTCGTACTCGATAGTCTTCACCACTGCGGGAACACCATCCTTCTCTCGCTTGAAGTCAATGAAGCGGAACTTGCGCTTGTGTCCTCCGCCCATGTATCGTACGGTCATCTTACCGGTGTTGTTGCGTCCGCCGGTGGAGCGCTTTCCGTAAACGAGAGACTTCTCAGGTACAGATGCAGTAATCTCTTCGAATGTACCTATAATCTTGTGTCTTTGGCCCGGTGTTGTGGGCTTTAATTTGCGTACTGCCATCTTATTGTTTAAATGTTACTGTAGAAATCGATAGTCTCGCCCTCCTTGAGAGTGACGATTGCCTTCTTGAAACGGTTGGTGCGTCCCTTTATGAGTCCAGCCTTGGTGTATCGTGACTTGTTCTTTCCGGCGTAGATGCATGTGTTGACATCCACGACGGTAACATTGTAGAGCGCCTCGATTTCCTTCTTGAGTTCAATCTTGTTTGCCTCCGGACGCACGATGAAGCCGAAACGATTCTGCTTCTCTGTGATCTTGGTCATCTTCTCAGTGACCAGGGGTTTGATGATATATCCCATAGTTGTCTTTGCGCTTTACTTGTTAAGATTCTGATCGACGACCTTGACGGCACCTTCTGTCAGGACGAGCACGTCAGCATCAAGCACATTGTATGTGTTGAGCTGGGCGGCACGCATGACATTGACACGCTGCAGGTTTCGAGCCGACAAATATACGGCTTTATCTGCTTCCGGCAAAACAAAGAGTGCCTTTTTACCGTCAACTTTAAGATTATTTATGATTTCGATGAAGTTTTTTGTCTTCGGAGCCTCAAAAGAGAAGTCCTCGAGCACGATGACGGCATTCTCCTGTGCCTTGTAGGTGAGAGCGCTGCGGCGTGCGAGCTGGCGCAGTTTCTTGTTGAGCTTGAAGCTGTAGCTGCGGGGGCGCGGACCGAAGACACGGCCACCACCTACGAGTACCGGCGAGTTGATGTCGCCACGGCGAGCTCCGCCTCCGCCCTTCTGACGACCGAGCTTGCGGGTTGAACCGCTGACTTCGGAACGCTCCTTGGCCTTGGCAGTGCCCTGGCGCTGGTTGGCGAGGAAGAGACGAACGTCGAGGTATATAGCGTGGTCGTTGGGCTCAATGCCATAGACTGCGTCGTCGAGGACGACCTTACGACCGGTGTCCTGACCATTAATATTCAATACACTGACTTCCATCTTACTTAATTACGCTAACGATTGAACCTTTGAAACCTGGCACGCTACCCTTGATGAGAAGTAGGTTGTGCTCGGGGATGACTTTTAACACTTGTAGGTTGTGGGTGGTGACACGGGCGTTGCCCATCTGTCCGCCCATGCGCAGGCCCTTGAAGACCTTTGCGGGGTATGAGCAGGCACCGATAGAACCCGGCTTGCGAGCGCGGTCGTCCTGACCGTGTGTGGTCTGACCAACACCTCCGAAGCCGTGGCGTTTCACCACGCCCTGGAAGCCGCGTCCCTTGCTCGTTCCGATGATATCGACATAGGCGGTGTCTGCGAAGAGATCCACCGTGATGGTGTCACCGAGGTTGATGTCTCCGGTGAAGCCTGTGAACTCGGCCAAGTGTCGCTTGGGTGTAGCACCGCTCTTTGCGAAGTGTCCGAGCATGGCCTTGGTGGTGTTCTTCTCCTTGGCATCCTCGAAGCCGAGCTGCACGGCATCATAGCCGTCCTTCTCGACGCTCTTGATCTGTGTTACAACGCAAGGACCGACTTCGATAACAGTGCACGGGACGTTCTTCCCGTCGGCACTGAAGACCGACGTCATGCCGATCTTTTTTCCTAATAATCCTGGCATTTCTGTAATTATGATTTATTAATTAAAAATATGTAGAGGTAGGCCGGTGTGCCATGGCGTAGCCCGCATGGGCGCACAGGGGCGTCCCGGCTTTCCGCTCTGTTTGTTTATACTTTGATTTCCACTACGACGCCGCTGGGCAGCTCGAGCTTCATGAGGGCATCCACTGTCTGTGCTGTCGAGCTGTAGATGTCGATGAGGCGCTTGAAGGAGCTGAGCTGGAACTGCTCACGTGCCTTTTTGTTGACGAAGGTGGAACGGTTGACGGTGAAGATGCGCTTGTGCGTGGGCAGGGGTATGGGACCGCTGACGACGGCACCTGTGGCCTTCACGGCCTTGACGATTTTCTCTGCGCTGCGGTCCACGAGGTTGTGGTCGTAGCTCTTGAGCTTGATTCTGATTTTCTGACTCATGTTGGTGATTTACGTTTTTACGATTTACAATTTACAATTAGTCTCATTGCGGCGGTCAAAGAGTCATTTGCTTGACCGCAGCCGCCCCAGCCTCTCCCGCGGGAGGGGCTGGGGTGTGCGATGATGGTTACACGAGATCCACGCGTCCCTTGATTTCCTCAAGCACAGCCTTGGCGATGCTGCTGGAGACGGGTGCATGGTGGTCGTAGGTCATGCTGCTGGTGGCACGTCCGCTGGTGATGGTGCGCAGTGCCGTGACATATCCGAACATCTCGCCCAGCGGCACCATAGCCTTTACGATGCGTGCTCCGCTGCGGCTGGTGTCCATGCCCTCGACCTGTCCGCGACGCTTGTTGAGGTCGCCGATGACGTCACCCATGTTCTCCTCGGGTGTCACCACCTCAAGCTTCATGATGGGCTCCATGAGCACGGGCTTGGCCTGGGCACAGGCGTTCTTGTAGGCCTGGAGGGCACAGATCTCGAACGAGAGCTGGTCGGAGTCAACGGGGTGGAACGAGCCGTCAACGAGCTCCACCTTCAGGCTGTCCATCGGGAAGCCTCCGAGGATGCCGTTCTTCATGGCATTTTCGAAGCCCTTCTGCACGGCGGGAATGAACTCCTTGGGGATGTTACCGCCCGTCACGCTGTTGATGAACTGGAGGCCTGTGCCTTCGAAGTCGTCATCGACAGGACCGACGTTCACGATGATGTCGGCGAACTTACCGCGACCGCCGGACTGCTTCTTATACACCTCGCGGAGGTTGACAGTCTTGGTGATGGCCTCCTTGTAGTTGACCTGGGGCTTACCCTGGTTGCACTCCACCTTGAACTCGCGCTTCAGACGGTCGATGATGATGTCGAGGTGCAGCTCGCCCATACCGCTGATGACGGTCTGTCCGCTCTGCTCGTCGGTGCGAACGGTGAATGTGGGGTCTTCCTCGGCCAGCTTGGCCAGACCGTTGCTGAGTTTGTCGAGGTCCTTCTGGGTCTTGGGTTCCACGGCGATACCTATCACGGGGTCGGGGAAGTCCATGCTCTCGAGCACGATGGGTGCATCCTCGTCGCAGAGGGTGTCGCCGGTGCGGATATCCTTGAAGCCCACGCCTGCGCCTATGTCGCCGGCGGCAATCACCTCCACGGGGTTCTGGTGGTTGCTGTGCATCTGGAAGAGGCGGCTCACGCGCTCCTTCTTGCCCGAGCGGGTGTTGTAGATATATGAGCCTGCCTCCACCTTCCCGCTATACACGCGGATGAAGGTGAGACGTCCCACGTAGGGGTCTGTGGCAATCTTGAAGGCCAGGGCCGATGTCTTCTCGTCCTCGCTGGGCTTGCGGTCTTCCTCCTCGCCCGTGTCGGGGTTCGTACCTACGACGTTGGGCGTGTCGAGGGGGCTGGGCAGGAAGGCGCAGACGTAGTCGAGCAGTGTCTGCACGCCCTTGTTCTTGAACGAAGAGCCGCAGAGCATGGGGGTGATCTCCATCTTCACGGTGGCGGCACGCAGGGCAGCGAGGATTTCCTCCTCGGTGATGCTGCTGGGGTCGTCGAAGAACTTCTCCATGAGAGCCTCGTCATACTCTGCCACGGTCTCAAGCATCTTGTCGTGCCATTCCTGTGCCTCATCGACGAGGTTGGCAGGGATCTCCTCGACGCTGTACTCGGCACCCATGGTCTCGTCGTGCCACAGGATGGCCTTCATCTTGATGAGATCCACGACACCCTTGAAGTTCTCCTCAGAGCCGATAGGTATCACCACCGGCACGGGGTTTGCTCCGAGGACATCCTTCATCTGGCGCACCACTTCGAAGAAGTCGGCACCAGAACGGTCCATCTTGTTGACATAGCCGATGCGGGGCACGTTGTACTTGTCAGCCTGACGCCACACCGTCTCCGACTGGGGCTCCACGCCGCCTACGGCACAGTACGCTGCCACGGCGCCGTCGAGCACACGCAGCGAGCGCTCCACCTCGGCGGTGAAATCGACGTGTCCCGGAGTGTCGATGAGGTTGATCTTGTACTTGTTGTTGTTCCAGTTCCAGAACGTGGTGGTGGCGGCGGAGGTGATGGTGATACCGCGCTCCTGCTCCTGGGCCATCCAGTCCATAGTAGCAGCGCCATCGTGCACCTCACCAATCTTGTGGGTCAGACCCGTGTAGAAAAGGATACGCTCAGAGGTGGTCGTCTTGCCGGCATCGATGTGTGCCATGATGCCGATGTTGCGGGTCAAATGCAGGTCGTGTTTAGCCATTGTTGAGTCTCTTTCGTTGTTTAGAAGCGGAAGTGGGCGAATGCGCGGTTAGCCTCGGCCATACGGTGCATATCCTCCTTGCGCTTGAAGGCTCCACCCTGCTCGTTGTAGGCGTCGATGATCTCTGAGGCGAGCTTGTCGGCCATGGTCTTACCGCCACGCTTGCGTGCGAAGGCGATGAGGTTCTTCATGCTGACGCTCTCCTTACGTGAAGGACGGATTTCCGTAGGCACCTGGAACGTGGCACCGCCGATGCGGCGGCTCTTCACCTCCACCTGCGGGGTTACCTTCTGGAGGGCTTCCTTCCAGACCTCCAGCGGGGTCTTCTCCTCGTCCTTGAGCTTGTTCTTCACAATCTCCAGCGCATCGTAGAAGATGCTATAGGAGATGCTCTTCTTGCCGTCATACATGAGGTGGTTGACGAACTTCGAGACTTTCACGTCGCCATACACGGGATCTGGCAGCACGACGCGCTTCTTTGGTTTTGCTTTACGCATTGTTTTGTGTGGTTTGTTTTTGTTTGTTTGGGCTGTATTCGTTTGTCTTCAACGTCGCTGGCCTCATCGCGAGGAGCGGCATTTACTCAACCGCGTTTATACTAGCACAAAACGTGATACTTTGATTGTCGCTCGGGTCTTACTTCTTGGCAGCCTTAGGACGCTTGGCACCGTACTTGGAGCGGCGCTGCGTGCGGTTGGCCACACCGGCGGTGTCGAGCGTACCGCGCACGATGTGGTAACGTACACCCGGGAGATCCTTGACACGACCTCCGCGCACGAGCACGATGCTGTGCTCCTGCAGGTTGTGTCCCTCTCCGGGGATGTAGCTGTTGACTTCCTTGCTGTTGGTAAGGCGCACACGGGCCACCTTACGCATTGCGGAGTTAGGCTTCTTAGGCGTTGTGGTATAGACACGGACACAGACGCCGCGACGCTGAGGACAGCTGTCCAGCGCGGGGCTCTTGCTCTTGTCTTCCAGTACCTGACGGCCTTTCCGCACGAGTTGTGAGATTGTAGGCATTGTTGTTGATTTTTATTGTTATATATTGTGTATTTTGTATCAAAACATGAGCGAACAGGGCATAATATGCCCATTTCGGGCTGCAAAGGTACGCTTTTTCTTACAATTAACAATAACTTTGCACAATAAAAATCAAGCTCGACACCATCTGCAACCGCCAAAAAGGCTAAATTTAGATTTATTTAACTTTTACCATCGTCGAGTTAACATTCTTAAATATCAAAAAAAAACCTCCTTTCATAGCATTTGGCAATCGCCCCCCCTACCCTCTTGACGCCGATGCGGCGCGTGGCGGTGTCGAAGTTCACGCCGATGGCAAAGAGGCGTCGCAAGCCCACTTTATGCCGACCCGCCCACCGGCATGTGATACCGATGGGCGGGTGTAACGTGGCGCCGTGGGGGAATCGAGTAGGAGGAAAACGAAGTAGTTTTCTTCCTACTTTCGTTTTCCGACCTCTCACACCACCGTACATGCGGTTCCGCATACGGCGGTTCTTAACACGGATGCAACTTCACGTAATAA
>Ga0247610_10001978_pt1 | contig 24390 bp, 16 predicted proteins | sample 174DNAGHGhighgp2_FD_193483 | JGI IMG/M metagenome (GOLD analysis project Ga0247610, IMG submission 193483) | Sheep rumen microbial communities from Palmerston North, Manawatu-Wanganui, New Zealand - 1742 DNA GHGhigh gp2 | ecosystem: Host-associated > Mammals > Digestive system > Stomach > Rumen...
CTGTTCGAGGGTGACAGTGACTTTCTGACGAGTGGACTCCTCATCAGGATAGAGGTTACGACCGAAATCGTAATGCAGCTGAATGTTCTGTGCATTGACTGTGAGGGCCGCAATGGCCATCATGGTAAGGGTAAGAAGCTTTTTCATAATCATATATTTTGAGATTTTTGTTTACGGTTTACAGATGATTACTACAGAGAGTGAAGATGAGACGGGCGGCATTGTCGGGAGCCTTTTGGTCGCCAAGGCGACGGCTCACTTCAGAGTAGCCTTCGAGCATGGCGTCGCGAGCAGGACCAGAGAGAATCTTATCAAGTTCACGACGGATATGAGTGACGGTAAAAGTACGGCCCAAGAGTTCTGTAACGATTTCACGGTCGGCAATGAGATTAACTAATGAAATAAATTTCACCTTAATTAAATGACGACGCACGAAATCGGCTATCAGAGGTAAGGGAAGTTTGTAACACACCACCTGCGGTACACGGAAAAGACAAGTCTCGAGAGTGGCAGTGCCACTAGTAACAAGAGCAGCATGGGCCTGAGAGAGCAGAGCGTAGGTCTGGTTAAAGACCACCTGCACCTTCCGGTCTGCAATAAAGGGAGCATAATAGTCAGGCTCAATACCAGGAGCCCCCGCCAGGACAATCTGATAATCGTCTTCATAAGGCTTCACAGCCTCGAGCATAGCTGGGAGGTTGTCTTTAATCTCCTGCTTACGGGAGCCTGCCAAGAGGGCGATGATTCCCTGTGAAGAATTAAGAGTGAAGAGTGAAGAGTTATGATTACCTTGCTGTGGATTTTTCCCGCCTTGAGAGTAATCATAACTCTTCGTTCTTACCTCTTCATTCTTAATTCTATACATAAACTCGCGGACTTCGTCAGCAGTGGGATTACCTACATAATGAATCGGATAATGATGCTTGCCCTCAAAAAAACTGACCTCGAAGGGGAGGATAGAGAATAGTTCATCGACATCGCGCTTGATATTCTTGATGCGATACTCCTTCCAAGCCCAGATCTTTGGAGAGATGTAATAGTAGACCGGAATGTTTGTCTTGGATTTTACAAACTTTGCTATCTTCAGATTAAAGCCAGGATAGTCGACAAGAATGACGCAATCAGGTTGCCAGGAGAGAATATCATCCTTGCACATCTGCATATTCGAAAGAATCGTCGGCAAATGCAGAAGGACAGGGATAAACCCCATATAGGCGAGGTCGCGATAGTGGCGCACGCATGTGCCGCCAACCGCTATCATCATGTCACCGCCAAAGAATCGGAACTGCGCATCGTTATCAATATTTTTCAACGAACGCATCAAGTGCGATGCATGAAGGTCGCCAGAGGCCTCTCCAACAATCAGATAATACTTCATAACGGCCAGGCTTTAAGTTGGTCGAAAGCAGAGTAGGCTGTAAGATCGATCTGAGTGGGAGTGATGGCCACATAACCATTGTCGAGAGCCCAGCGGTCGGTATCCTCAGCCTCAGGCTCATCGTTACGGTAATGGCCCACCATCCACCAATAGTCGTATCCGCGGGGATGATGGCATTTCGTAACCTCGTTATACCAAGTACCGGGAGCCATACGGCACACCCGGACGCCCCGGAACATCGGTACGAGAGGGAAATTGACATTAAGACAGACGCCATGTGGCAGTCCCTCTCTGAGCACCTGAGCCGTGATGGTACGTATAAAGGGACGAAGGGGTTCGAAATCGGCATCATCGCGATGATCGCAGAGTGAGAAGGCCACCGAAGGGATATATTTCATGCAGCCTTCAAGCGTAACCCCCATCGTACCGCTATAATGCGCATTGACGGAGGCATTATCACCATGATTGATACCTCCGATGACCATATCAGGACGACGCGGGCATATTTCGGAAAGCGCCAACTTCACACAGTCGACGGGCGTTCCGTTGCAAGACCATATCTCAACCCCCTCTTGCTGCTCACGCTGCTGGAGGCGCAAAGGGATTGTTGCCGAGAAGGCACAGGAGTAGCCGCTACGAGCATCTTCAGGGGCACAAACGATAATATCTCCGACATCAGACAGCATCTCTACAAGGCATCGGATGCCCTTTGACAGATAGCCGTCATCATTGGAAATAAGCAATAGTGGTCGTTTAATATTCATAAAATATCAATGATTTGAGTGCAAAATTACAAAAAAATATGAATTATGAATTATGAATTATGAATTATTTCGTAACTTTGTGCCCAAATTTGCGATTTTAGAATAAGGTAAAACAAAATTATAATGGGTAAGATTATTGCATTAGCGAACCAAAAAGGCGGTGTCGGCAAGACTACCACCACTATGAATCTCGGTGCCTCGCTGGCCACCCTGGAAAAGAGCGTACTGATTGTCGACGCAGACCCTCAGGCCAACGCTTCCAGTGGTTTGGGCGTGGATATCAAGGAAGTTGAATGCTCCCTATATGAATGTATCGTCAACAAAGCAGATGTCAGAGACGCTATTTACACCACAGACATCGACAATCTGGATATTATTCCCAGCCATATCGATCTGGTGGGCGCTGAGATAGAAATGCTAAATATGGACAATCGTGAGAAAATCCTGCGCAAGCTACTGGAGCCAATACGCAAAGATTACGACTATATTTTGATTGACTGCTCACCTTCGTTGGGCCTCATCACCGTGAATGCCCTATCGGCAGCCGACTCGGTCATTATCCCAGTGCAGTGTGAGTATTTCGCTCTAGAGGGTATCAGCAAATTGCTCAACACCATAAAGATCATCAAAAACAAGTTGAATCCCTCCTTAGAGATTGAAGGTTTCTTGCTGACGATGTACGATAGTCGTCTGAGACTGGCCAATCAGATTTATGACGAGGTGAAACGCCATTTCCAGGAGCTGGTCTTCAAGACTGTTATTCAGAGAAACGTGAAATTGTCTGAGAGCCCAAGCCACGGTCTGCCCGTCATTCTCTATGACGCCGACTCCACTGGTAGTAAGAACCATCTGGCACTTGCCAAGGAGATTATCAATAAGAACAGTTAGTATCAATCACAAGAACGACACATAGAAGAAAAGACATGGCTGTACATAAGAAATACGACCGCAACGTGCTGGGCAGAGGCCTGGACAATATTGGAGATGGTAAAGGCAAAGGTCTGGATGCCCTGATCAATACAAAGGACGTTGAAACAGAAGGCAGTTCGAACCTTAGTGAGATTGCCATAGAGAAGATTACGTCAAACCCCAACCAGCCACGTAGAGAGTTTGACGAAGATGCTTTAGCGGAACTGGCCAATAGCATCCGTGAAATTGGTATTATCACCCCTATCACCCTACGGCAGATGAAAGACGGCAAATACCAGATTATCGCCGGTGAACGCCGCTGGAGAGCCGCTAAGGCCGCTGGTCTGAACACCATACCTGCTTATATCCGTACGGTAGAGGATGAAGGTGTGATGGAAATGGCATTGGTGGAAAATATCCAGCGTGAAGACCTGAATGCCATCGAGATTGCCCTAGCCTACCAACATATGGCAGACGCCATCGGTATGACGCAGGAGAGAATATCGGAGCGTGTGGGCAAGAGCCGTACTTCAGTCACCAACTTCATGCGTCTGCTGAAATTGCCCGCACCGATACAGATGGCACTGAAGAACCATGAGATAGACATGGGACATGCCCGTGCCCTGCTATCCATCGACAGTCCGTCAGCACAGATCAAATTGTTCAAGGACATACAGAAGAACAACTACTCTGTCCGGAAGGTAGAGGAACTTGTAAAAATCATCAAAGACGGGGGGGACCTGCAAGAGGCTAAGAAAGCTGCTAATCAGAAAAACCACCTGCCAGAGGAGTTCAACACTCTTCGCAAACGACTAACAGATTTGTTCCAGACAAAGATACAGATGACCTATACCCCCAAGGGAAAGGGAAAGATAACCATCGGTTTCGATAATCCCAGCGAACTGGAGCACATCATGAACACCTTTGATAAGATATCAAATTGAAGCGTTATATACAGATAAACAATAGACTATTTGTAGCCGTCATACTACTGTTAATGACAGTTGTTACCGGCTTTGCCCAGGAAGTAGGCGAAGTACCTGAGGATACGATCTTCACCATCAGTAGCGACAGTCTGCTGATGGAGGAACACGCATCCGATAGTCTCTTTACCGATAGCCTGCAAAAGCAGTTAAACATGATAGTCGAGGCAAACCCGCCACTAAAGGTACAAAAAGACTGGAATAAATGGCAACCCGATCCCAAGCGTGCACTCTGGCTGGCAATTGTTTTCCCCGGTGGCGGACAAATCTACAACCGCAAATACTGGAAATTGCCTCTGATCTATGGTGGTTTTATGGGTTGTTTTTATGCCATGAACTGGAACAACAACATGTATAAAGATTATTCGCAGGCCTTTCTCGATATCTCTGACAACGACCCGAATACCGCCAGTTACAATAGCTATCTGCACTTGGGCGCAAAGATTACAGACTCCAACAAGGACCGCTATAAGCAAATCTTTCGAAGTCGAAGAGACAAGTACCGCCGTTGGCGTGACCTGAGTTTTTTCGTGATGGTAGGGGTTTATGCTCTTTCTGTGATCGATGCCTACGTGGATGCTGAGCTCTCAGTATTCGACATTTCTAAAGACCTGAGTCTGAAGGTGGAACCCACCATTATGAACAACAGTTCGTCGAGTAACCCATTTCAGGCGGGTGCACTTGGCCTCAACTGCAGTTTAAACTTTTAAGTGACAAGAATTGAATATGAAGAAGAAACTATTATGGATACTACTCGCCCTGTTCCTGATCGGTTCGGGAAACATGGCAGAGGCACAAGTGGTAAAAAAGACCACTCAAAATACTCCCGTGGTGATTGAAGAAGAAGACGAGGAGGAAGAAGACGAAGAGGATTATGATGACGAAGAAGACGAAGGCGACCTCGGTGAAGAAGAAGAGGACGACATCGTTGTTCCCATTGAGGACGAAATTGCCGTCACCGACAAGGAAGGCAACGAGGAACTGATTGAATTCCCAGAAGCTATGACCTACGACCTCGACAGCCTGCTCAACCTCTACATGTCGAAAACTTATCTCACAGGCACTAACGACTGTGAGATGAAGGATGTCAATCCCACCTATCCAAAGGAGGTCTATATTGACCGTCTTAGCAGAATACCCTCTGTGATGGAACTGGCTTACAATGATGTGGTACAGAAGTTCATCGACCGTTATGCAGGTCGTCTGCGCTATTCTGTCAGTTATATGTTAGGCGCCATGAATTTCTATATGCCAGTATTCGAAGAAGCGTTAGAGGCTTATCAACTGCCTTTGGAACTAAAATACCTGCCTATTATCGAGTCGGCACTGAACCCGAAAGCCGTTTCAAGAGTGGGAGCTACTGGCTTATGGCAGTTTATGCCAGCAACTGGTAAGCAATATGGTCTTGAACTGAACTCCCTCGTTGATGAGCGCCGCGACCCGGTAAAATCGTCATACGCTGCTGCACGCTATCTCAAGGCCCTATATAGAATTTTTGGTGATTGGAACTTAGTGATTGCTGCTTATAACTGCGGTCCAGAGAATATCAACAAGGCTATCCGCCGGGCCCGCTCCGCCAAGGGAAAGACCCAAGAGGGCGATATACTTACACCAGCGGACAAGGATTACTGGCACATCTACCCTTACCTGCCAGCAGAAACACGTGGTTATGTACCCGCCTTTATTGCGGCCAACTACATCATGACCTATTATTGCGACCACAATATCTGTCCGATGACCACCCGTCTTCCCGCTCAGACCGATACTGTCGTTGTAAGACGAAACGTCCATTTAGAGCAGGTGGCAGCCGTGTTAGGACTCGACATCGATATGTTGCGCTCACTCAATCCCGAATATCGACGTGATATCGTCCCTGGACTAACCAAGCCGTCCGCCATCCGTCTACCATTAGCTGATACAGGACGCTTTATCGACAACGAGGACTCTATTTACAATTACCGCACCGATGAATTGCTCAACAAACGTCTGGAGGTGACCATCAACGATGACGTGCCCACCTATACCCGCAAGACCACCAAGAAGGTAACTCGTAAGAACAGCCGTGCAAAGCGTAATAGCCGTGTGAGCAGAAGCAAGCGTTCGACAGCCCGCAAGGCGACTGCCAAGAAGAGAACGACTACAAAGAAAAGGACTACTGCCAAGAAGAGAACGACTACAAAGAAAAGGACTACTGCCAAGAAATCACGTAGAAGAAGGAGGTAAATACATATGGACGAAGACAAGATTCCTCAGGAAGAACTCGATGAAAAACTTGTGAACGACGCCTTTCAGGAGCTGCTCGACAGCTACCTGTCATCGCGCCACCGTAAAAAAGTAGACCTTGTCACCAAGGCTTTCAACTTCGCACGGCAAGCACACAAAGGGGTTCGACGCTTATCAGGCGAACCTTATATCATGCACCCCATTGCTGTTGCCCTTATCGCCTGTAAAGAAGTTGGACTCGGCTCGACGAGCATCTGCTCGGCATTATTGCATGACGTTGTCGAAGATACTGACTACACCGTGGAGGATATCGAGAACATCTTTGGTCCAAAGATTGCGCAGATTGTCGATGGCCTGACGAAGATCAGTGGTGGCATCTTCGGAGAGCAGGCTTCAGCACAGGCTGAAAATTTCAAGAAACTGCTGCTCACGATGAGCGATGATATCCGCGTGATCTTGATAAAGATCTGTGACCGCTTGCACAATATGCGTACATTAGAGTCACAACCTGCCAACAAACAATACAAGATAGCAGGAGAGACACTCTATATCTACGCTCCACTTGCCAACCGACTCGGACTTAACAAAATCAAATCGGAACTAGAGAATCTGAGTTTCAAATTTGAGCATCCCGATGAATATGCTAGCATCGCCAAGAAGTTGGAAACAACTCAGAAGCAACGTGAAAAGCTGTTTGACGACTTTACCAAACCTATCCGTGAAGCTCTTGACAACATGCACATCCAATACGAGCTCAAGCAGCGCGTGAAGACCCCCTACTCCATCTGGAACAAGATGCAGAACAAGCACGTCACCTTTGAGGAAATATACGACATCCTCGCCCTGCGCATTATCTTTACGCCACGTGTCAGAGAAGAAGAAGTCAATGAGTGCTTCAACATTTATGTAGCCATCTCCCGCATCTACAAGTCACATCCTGACCGTCTACGCGATTGGCTCAGTCATCCAAAGGCGAATGGCTATCAGGCTCTGCACGTCACTCTGATGTCAAAGACGGGGCAGTGGATAGAGGTTCAAATACGCTCTGACCGCATGGATGAAGTAGCAGAACAGGGATTTGCCGCTCATTGGAAATACAAAGACGGTCTGGAAGACGAGGAATACACAGAAGACGAAGCCGAATTAAACGACTGGCTGCGCACTATCAAAGAGATCCTTGACGATCCTCAGCCTGATGCGATGGATTTCCTCGACACCATCAAATTAAACCTTTTTGCCAGTGAGATATTCGTTTTTACGCCTAAGGGCGAAATCAAGACAATGCCCACAGGCTGCACAGCTCTCGACTTTGCCTTCTCCATCCACACCTTCTTAGGCAGTCATTGTATCGGTGCTAAAGTCAACCACAAACTAGTGCCCCTTTCGCATAAGTTAAAGAGTGGTGACCAGGTAGAGATTCTCACCTCTAAATCACAACATGTCAGTCCTGCTTGGATTAACTTCGTATCCACGGCCAAGGCCAAGGCTAAGATCCAAGCTATCGTTCGCCGTGACAATCGTGAGGTACAGAAGAAAGGCGAAGAAATCCTGACAGAATTCCTACAAAAGAACCAGCAGGAATACACGCCAGCAGTAGCTGACCGTCTGGCAGAATTCCACGACATCAGAAAACGCAATGATTTTTTCATCGCCCTCGGCCAGAAAAAAGTTCTGCTGGGTGAGAAAGACATCGACGAACTGACAGGTAAGAACAAGAAAGACCATGAGGAGGGCGGATGGTTGAAATACGTACCTTTTATCGGTAGTAAGAAAAAGAAAGATGAGCCACAAAAGGAACTTTTCGTGGTTCCTGATAAATTCAACCGTAAAAAGCCCATCTTTATCACAGAGGAGAATATCAGCCAATATAAATTCCCTGGTTGCTGTCACCCTATCCCTGGCGATGATGCCCTTGGCTATATTGACAATAAGAACCAAATAGAGATCCACAAGCGTAACTGTCCTGTGGCCGCCAAGCTGAAAACCAGTTTTGGCAATCGCATTCTCGATATCAAGTGGGATATGCACAAGACTCTCTATTTCGATGCTACTATACGTCTGGGAGGCATTGACCGAGTAGGATTGCTCAATGAAGTAACACAGATTCTCTCTGCACAAATGAACGTGAATATTCATACGGTCAACATTACCTGCGAGGATGGTATCTTTGATGGCAGCATCGAATTGCGTGTACATGACCGCGATGACGTAAAGACCATCATCAACAACTTGAAGGGCGTGCCAGACCTAAAAGAAATCTCACAAATCATGTAAATCAAATATGAAACAACTACTTTTACTAATCGCATTAAGTCTGTCAATTACTATACAGGCAGCAAAAAGTTATGATAATCCCGACACTATTGTTGTGGCACGCGACGGAACTGGAGAATTCCGCACCGTTGATGAGGCTATTGAGGTCTGCCGTGCCTTTATGGACTACCACAAAGTTATATTTATTAAAAAAGGTACCTATAAGGAAAAGCTCATTATCCCACAATGGCTTCAGAACATAGAGCTCTGTGGCGAAGATAGAGATGAAACCATCATCACCTATGATGATCATGCGAATATAGAAATCATTCTTGGCACTGCTGCGCCCCGTAAACAGGCAATGGGCACCTTCCGCACATATACACTCAAGATTGAGGCCAACGACATCACACTGAAGAACCTCACCATTGAGAATAACTCTGCACGACTCGGACAAGCAGTAGCCCTCCACACAGAGGGTGACCGTCTAATCTTCATCAACTGTCGATTTATTGGTCACCAAGATACCGTCTATACAGGCATGCCCTATACTCGACTCTTTTTCAAGGACTGTTACATTTGCGGTACTACCGACTTTATCTTTGGTCCCTCAACTGCCTGGTTTGAGGGCTGTACCATCGAAAGTCTTGTCAACAGTTATGTTACAGCCGCCTCTACGCCTGCAGATGCAGCCTATGGCTATATATTCAACAATTGTCGACTCATTGCAAAGACTGGCGTTGACAAAGTATATCTCGGGCGTCCTTGGCGCGACTATGGCTATACACTCTTTATGAACTGCGATCTAGGCTCACACATCCGTCCCGAGGGTTGGCACCATTGGGAGAAAAAGCGTGAACAGACTGCCCGTTATTTAGAATATAACAATCATGGAGCAGGAGCGCAGCCCCAGCAGCGCATATCTTGGAGTCGTCAACTCACAAAGAAAGAGGCTCAGCAAATCACACCAGAAAAGGTGTTTGCCTGTCAAGACAACTGGAATCCCATGCCCTAATAAAAAAGCAACTGGACTACTGAAGATAGTCCAGTTGCTTTTTTAATGCCAGCAACTCTGATCGCACACCAATCAGAGCCTCTAGCACATCGGCTCTCTTGTCGGCCCCCTTACGGTTCTTATTCAGAATCTTTTTAGCCGCAGCCAACTTAAAGCCACGCACCTTCACCAGATTGTGAATCACACGAATCTGCTCAATATCCTTCTCCTGATACTGACGAACTTTAGCAGGGCCACTCACTTTTGGCTTCAGCGACGGAAACTCCTGCTCCCAATAACGGAGGGTACTCTCATTCAGTCCAAACATCTGCGCCACTTCGCTGATGGAGTAATACAATTTGAGATTTTTGTTCAGATTCAGTGCCATACTTCTTACATTTTGCTGCAAAGATACAAAAAAAACATAGATTAAACAGATAATCTTAGTTTTTTTTATAATTTTGCAGCCGAAAATGGGAAGACAAGGTAAAAGGATTGTATCTGCATGGCTACTCATATCGATATACATATCGATGATGCTGCTATCCGGCCTGCATCGTCATCTGCCAACAACAAACACGGCAATTGACTGTGCAGAGTGTACACAACATGTCCACCACTCTGGTCATTTCATTGCAGCTGGTGACCATCTTGACGATTGCGTTCTCTGTCAGTTTACGAATCTTGTCTATACCCCAGCGTCTTCCTTATCTGTTACCATTTTTGCAAGTCTCACAATTCTGGCATTATCAACTGACACCTATTTCAACATCAGCGAAGTATGCCAGTACAGATCTTCACGTGCCCCTCCTTCCATTCTGTAGACAGGAGAGACTTTTACACATTATTTATAATATAAATACACAGAATGAAAAAACTATATTTCATCCTGTCATTGTTCTATATATGCATGACAATGACAGCACAAATTGAACATCATCATAATCACCACAACCATATACACCCAAATGACTCCTCTGACGTATTTTTCAAACATTTGAAGCTGAATGAACTGGTTGTGACAGGTGTTACTGGTGATACAAAATTAAAGAACTCAACGGCACCTATCTCCGTAGTATCCGGCAAAGAACTGCACCAAACCACATCCACGAACATCATCGACGCCATCGCTAAGCAACCAGGTATCTCACAGATTACTACAGGGAGTGGCATTTCCAAGCCTATCATTCGTGGACTAGGCTACAACCGTATCATCGTGATGAATGAAGGCATCCGTCAGGAAGGTCAGCAATGGGGCGATGAACACGGTATTGAGATTGATGGGCAGAACATTAATTCCGTAGAGATCCTAAAAGGACCTGCCAGTCTGATGTATGGCAGCGATGCTATGGCTGGTGTATTGATTCTGCATGCCTCCCCCATCCTTCCAGAAGGGGAAATGAAAGCAAACATATCAACAGAGTATCAGACCAACAACGGGCTCTTTAACTACTCGTTGAATTTCACTGGCCATCAGAAACATTTCGTATGGGATGCCCGTTTTACAGACAAAAAAGCTCACGCTTATAAGAACAAATATGATGGTTACGTACCTGGTTCACAATTTAAAGAACGGGCAGGACGATTGATGTTCGGTGTGAACGGGCAATGGGGACACTCACACTTGACGGGTACCATCTTCCACCAAATACCCAGCATCATCGAGGGTGAACGTGATGAGGTGACAGGTGAACTGCAATGCACGACCAGTGACATCAAGACCTATACTAAAGCCCTGCCTTTCCAACGAATCAATCATTACAAGGCTGTTTGGAACAACTCGTTGAACTTAGCCAAAGGTTGGCTGAAGGCGATCATAGGCTATCAGCAGAACCAACGCAAGGAATATGAAGAGTCTGAAGATGAATATGAGTTATATTTCAAACTCCACACAATGACCTACGATGTGCGCTATCTCTCACAGGAGTGGGATGGTTGGAAAATGGCCGGTGGTCTTAATGGTATGTGGCAACAGTCATTGAATCTGGGCGAGGAGTCGCTGATTCCGGAATACAAGCTTTTCGATATCGGTGGCTATGCCACCGTCAGTAAGACGATGGTCAATCTGACACTTAACGGGGGCCTGCGTTACGATCACAGACATATCGATTACCATTCGCGCAATTTCGGTAGCATCTCTGGTAGTATTGGAGCAGTGTGGAACATCTGTAGACACACGAACCTGCGTCTGAATCTGGCACGAGGATTCAGAGCGCCAAATATGAGTGAACTCGGTAGCGATGGTATCCATGAGGGAACCCTACGCTATGAGATAGGCAATCATGAGTTAAAGCCAGAATACAGTTGGCAGGCCGATCTCGGATTGGACTTCTCGTCAGAATTCATCTCAGCACAGGTGGCTTTTTTTGCCAATCGTATAGAGAATTACATCTTCGCCAAACGCATCAATGAGGTGATGGAGGAAGGGTTCCTGACCTATCAATACACGCAAGGAGATGCACGGCTCTTGGGTTTCGAAGCTGGCTTTGATTTACACCCTATACACAGAGTGCACTTTGAAAACACCTTCTCGTACGTTGATGCTAGACAGTTGCATCAGACAGAAGAGGCAAAATATCTCCCCATGACGCCTGCTCCACGCTGGACTTCAGAACTGAAATACGAAATCACGCACCATGGGCATACGACTTTCAACAATGCCTATGTGGCACTGGGACTGGAATGCTATCTCACCCAAAATAATTATTATAAGGTGGACAACACAGAGACTCGCACCCCAAGTTACACATTGGTGAATCTCTCAGCAGGATCAGACATCAACATCCATCACAAAAAGGTGGCAGAGGTCTATGTCATTGCTGACAATCTATTAAACCGGGCCTATCAGAACCATCTGAGCCGTCTAAAGTATTGTGACATCAACCACGCGACAGGACGTCAAGGCATCTACAACATGGGACGAAACATCGTTTTCAAACTGATTGTTCCTATTGAGTTATAACAAGAAGCCTCGCCGTTTTTGGTGAGGCTTCTATTTGATTTAGAGATTTGCTAATTCGATGACCTTGTCTATAGCTGCAGAAAGACCGTCGGTATTCTTTCCACCGGCACTGGCAAAGTGAGGCTGTCCGCCGCCACCACCCTGCATCAGCTTGGCAGCTTCACGAACCAACTGGCCTGCATTCAGACCATGATCCTTCACCATATCATCACTGAGCATAATATTCAGCATAGGTTTCTCGTTATGAACAGAACCCACGACACAAACCAGATTCTCTGGACACAATTCACGTACCTTGAACACAAGATCCTTTGCGGCATCAGGAGCTATCGGTGCTTTAGCAGTAACAACCTTAATACCATTCACAATGCGACCTTTCGCCACAATTTCCTGAGCCAGAGCCTGAACGCGTTGAGCCTGGAACTGCTCAATGTCTTTCTTCATCGTGTCATGCTCCTCGATATATTTCAGAATGGTTGCCTGAAGATCCTTGGCATTGTTGAAGAATCCCTTAATAGCTTTCAGAATGTCCTCAGTCTTGTAAAGCAACTCTTCACACTCCTTACCCGTCCTGGCCTCGATACGACGGATACCTGCTGCCACAGAACTCTCAGAAATAATTTTGAAGAATCCTATCTTACCTGTTGCTTTTGCATGGATACCACCGCAGAACTCGCAACTGGGACCAAAACGCACCACACGCACCTTGTCACCATACTTTTCGCCAAAGAGAGCGATGGCACCGAGTTTCTTGGCTTCCTCGAAAGGCACCTCACGATGTTCATCAAGCGGGATATCCTCACGAATCATCTCATTCACCATACGTTCTACCTGACGGATCTCCTCATCAGTTACTTTCTGGAAATGAGAGAAGTCGAAACGCAGGGTGTCAGACGATACAAATGAGCCTTTCTGCTCAACATGGTCACCCAAAACCTGCTTCAAAGCATAGTCAAGCAGGTGAGTGGCTGTATGGTTAGCTGCAGAGGCGTCACGCTTGTCAGTATCCACACAAGCCATGAATTGGGCTGAGGGATCTTTCGGCAACTGTTTGACAATATGTACGGTCTGGTTATTCTCGCGCTTAGAATCAATAATTTCGATGGTCTCAGCTTCATTGCAAATGACACCACAGTCACCGACCTGTCCTCCCATCTCACCATAGAACGGGGTATAGTCGAGCACGAGTTCATAAAACTCGTTTTTCTTCTGAGTCACCTTACGATAGCGGAGAATATGGCATTCGTATTCTGTATAGTCATAACCTACGAACTGCTGCTCGCCAGCTGCCAACTCTACCCAATCCGAATTCTCCACAGCTGCAGCATTGCGGGCACGTTCTTTCTGCTTCTGCATCTCGACATTAAACTGCTCTTCATTGACGGTAAAACCATTCTCACGACAGATCAGTTCTGTCAAGTCAAGGGGGAATCCATAAGTGTCAAACAGACGAAAAGCCTGAACACCATCAAGTTCGGACTTACCCTCTGCCTTCAGCTGCTCCATAGCCTTGTCAAGCAGGGAGATGCCCTTATCCAACGTACGCAGGAAGGCATCTTCCTCTTCCTTCATCACTTTTGAGATCAACTGTTGCTGAGCCTTCAGTTCAGGGAAGGCATCACCCATCTCATGCACAAGCGTCGGCACAAGCTTATAGAGAAAGCCGTCTTTTTGACCAAGGAAGGTATAGGCATAACGGACAGCGCGACGTAAGATACGACGAATCACATAGCCAGCCTTCGCATTTGAGGGCAATTGACCATCAGCTATTGAGAATGACACAGCACGAAGGTGATCAGCGCAAACACGCATGGCAACATTGATATCATCCTGTTGTTTGGTGATTGGAGCCATTTGCTCTTCCTCAAAGGTCACATATTTCAAGCCCGTCAGTTGTTGCTCAGCCTTGATAATCGGTTGGAACACGTCAGTATCATAGTTAGAGTGTTTGCCCTGCAACATACGCACAAGACGCTCGAAACCCATACCTGTATCGATGACGTTCATTGACAGTTTCTCGAGTGAGCCATCAGCCTTGCGGTTGAATTGCATAAATACAAGGTTCCAGATCTCAATCACCTGTGGATCATCCTGATTAACAAGATCACGGCCACTTTTACCTGAAGCCTTGCGCTGCTCAGGGGTGCGGGAGTCGACATGAATCTCAGAGCAAGGACCGCATGGACCTGTGTCACCCATCTCCCAGAAGTTATCGTGCTTGTTTCCATTGATGATGTGATCCTCGGGCACGTGCTTAGCCCAGTATTTTGCAGCCTCATCATCACGAGGGATATTCTCCTCAGGCGAACCCTCGAAGACAGTCACATACAAATTCTCCGGATCCAACTTCAGCACATCTACCAAATACTCCCAGGCCATATCGATGGCCCCTTCCTTAAAGTAATCGCCAAAACTCCAGTTTCCAAGCATCTCGAACATGGTATGGTGATAGGTGTCATGGCCTACTTCCTCCAAATCATTGTGCTTACCTGAAACACGGAGACATTTCTGTGTATCAGCACGACGACGCGGCTCTGGGTCGCGAGTGCCGAGAATAATGTCCTTCCACTGGTTCATACCTGCATTTGTAAACATCAGCGTGGGATCGTCCTTGATCACCATGGGAGCTGACGGTACAATAGCGTGCTGCTTAGACTCAAAAAACTTCTTGAATGAGTCGCGAATCTCATTTGCTGTCATTGATGAATTACGTTTTGTTTCCACCTTATTTATAAATTGCGGGTGCAAAGGTACAAAAAAAATCCAAAAATGACCGCTTTCTCAGTTTTTTTTCGTACTTTTGCAAGCAAACTGAAGACCAAACAAATTATGGATGACGAAATAAAGGACGATGAGATCCTTGAAGAAGACGGTGGTGAGCACCAATTGTCGGAATTGGGGGAGGGCGTAGAAGGTCACTCCGACTACAAGCCCGTCAATCGTTTTGACGCGGCTGCGGTACACCATCTATCCGGCATGTATCAGAATTGGTTCTTGGATTACGCTTCTTATGTAATCCTTGAGCGAGCCGTGCCTAATATCGAGGACGGTTTTAAGCCTGTACAGCGCCGTATCATGCACTCCATGAAACGCATGGACGACGGCAGATATAATAAGGTGGCAAATATTGTGGGCCACACAATGCAGTTCCACCCTCATGGTGATGCCTCCATTGGCGATGCACTCGTACAACTGGGACAAAAAGACCTGCTCATAGACACACAGGGAAACTGGGGTAATATCCTGACAGGCGACAAAGCTGCTGCTCCACGATATATCGAAGCCAGACTCTCAAAGTTTGCCCTCGACACCGTGTTTAATCCCAAGACTACAGAATGGCAGCTCTCCTACGATGGACGTAATAAAGAGCCCATCTCATTGCCCGTAAAATACCCGCTGCTTTTGGCACAAGGTGCTGAGGGCATCGCCGTCGGACTCTCGTCGAAGATTCTGCCACATAACTTCTGTGAAATCTGCGATGCAGCCATCAGTTATCTGCATGAGCAGGAATTCCATCTCTATCCTGACTTCCAAACTGGTGGCAGTATCGATGTTTCAAAATACAATGACGGTCAGCGAGGTGGTGTGCTGAAGGTTCGCGCAAAAATAGAGAAATTAGACCAGAAGACTCTTGTCATTCGTGAGTTGCCCTACTCCAAAACCGTTGGTACCCTTATTGAAAGCATCACGAAGGCCATCGAGAAAGGAAAGATCAAGGCCAAGCGCGTTGACGACCTCACCTCTGCACAGGTTGAAATACAAATACACCTGATGCCGGGCGTTTCGAGCGACAAGACGCTCGATGCCCTTTATGCCTTTACAGACTGTGAAATCAATATCTCCCCCAACTGCTGCGTCATAGCTGACCAAAAGCCTCAGTTTTTAACCGTCTCTGATGTCCTTAAGCACAGTGTCGAGCGCACAAAGGACTTGATCCGTCAAGAGTTGGAAATCCGCAAGAACGAACTGTTGGAACAACTGCATTTCTATTCGCTCGAAAAGATTTTCATCGAAGAACGTATCTATAAGGACAAGAAATTCGAGCAGGCCCCGACTATTGATGCTGTCTGCGAGCATATCGACGACCGTTTAACACCTTACTACCCTAGCCTTGTACGCGAGGTAACGAAAGATGACATTCTCAAACTATTGGAAATCAAGATGCAGCGTATCTTGAAGTTCAACAAGGATAAGGCAGATGAACTTATGGCCCGTATCAAGGCAGAGATAGAAGAGATAGACCGCGACCTTGCTAACCTTGTGGAAGTGACTGCCGATTGGTTCCAGTTCCTCAAGGACAAATACGGCAAGGAATATCCACGTCTGACGGAAATACGCAATTTTGACACCATCGAGGCCACAAAGGTGGCGGAAGCCAATCAGAAGCTCTATATCAACCGTAATGACGGTTTCATCGGTATGGGGCTCAAGAAAGATGAGTTTGTGTGCAACTGCTCTGATATTGATGATATCATCATCTTCTACAAGGATGGTAAATACAAGGTAATCCGAGTAGCCGACAAGGTCTTCGTGGGTAAAAACATTCTTCACGTAGCAGTCTTCAAGAAAAACGATTCGCGCACAACCTATAATGTTGTCTATCGCGATGGCAAGAAAGGTTGGTACTTCATGAAGCGCTTCAACGTAACTTCGATGACCCGCGATAAGGAATACGACCTGACACAGGGTACACCTGGCTCGAAAGTCATGTATTTTACAGCTAATCCCAACGGAGAAGCCGAAATCATCAAGGTAACTCTCGATCCTAATCCCAAACTGAAAAAGATTTTCATTGATCAGGACTTCTCTCAGGTAATGATTAAAGGTCGCGGCTCGAAGGGTAACTTATTGACAAAGAATCCCGTACATCGCATCGGCCTGAAGAGTCACGGTCACTCTACACTTGGAGGGCGTAAAGTATGGTATGATCCTGACGTAAACCGTTTGAATTATGATGATCACGGACGATTGCTTGGTGAGTTTTACGATGAAGACCAGATACTGGTGGTTCTCGACAATGGTGATTTTTACTTAACCAGCTTCGACCTGAACAACCATTTTGAGCCAAATATCCTCCGCATCGAAAAATACAAAGCCGACAAGGTATGGACCGCCATTCTTTTTGATGCTGACAATCAGGGGTATCCTTATCTGAAACGATTCCTAATGGATGCCTCAAAAAAGAAGCAGAACTGGCTCAGCGACAATCCTACTTCGAAACTCATCCTTTTGACGGATACCGTCTACCCGCTCATTAAGGTCACCTATGGTGGTGCTGATGAATTCAGGGGATCTGAAGAAATCGATGCCGAGCAGTTTATTGCCGTCAAAGGATTCAAGGCCAAAGGCAAGCGTCTCAGCACCTACCAGATTGAAAGTATCGAGGAGCTGGAGCCTGTCCGTTTCCCTGAAGAGCCGGACAATTCTGAAAACTCAGAGAGAACCGAAAAAACAGAGGAAGACCTCGACCCCGATGCCGGTAAGAGTGAGCAACAGGTGCGTGACGAACTGACAGGACAGCTGAGGCTTTTCGATGATGACGAATAACATTAATAATAAAAAGATGTACACGCGTGACTAAAAGAAAGACTATTTTTCGCCCAAACATTTGGCAGAGTCAACAAAAATGCTTAACTTTGCACCCACTTTCCATTAAAAACATCTGCGGAAGGCGCCTGTGGCGGAATTGGTAGACGCGCTAGACTTAGGATCTAGTGTTTATGACGTGCAGGTTCGAGTCCTGTCAGGCGCACTTTTCATACCGATATGACGTTTTTAAGCAGAAAATCGATAAAAATCCAAAAAAAACTTAAACTTTTCTTGGCAGTTTGAAATAAAATGCCTACATTTGCACCGATTTATGTAGAGAAATATATATATATGTCTAATTATAATTTAAAAATCAATGAAAAAGAAAATTATTAATGGTATTCTCCTAGTGGCAATGGTGTTTGCTACTACGAGTGCATTTGTTTCTTGCAAAGACACTGATTCAGATGTGCAGGCTGAGCTGAATGCAAAGTATGCCACACTTGAAAAAAGATTGGCTGATTTGGAACAGAAATTCGGTACAATTAAAGGTTGTGACTGTTCTGACAAAATCGCTGAGTTACAAAGGGCCATTGATGCCGTAAAGAATCAGATTCCTAGTCTTGATGGTTATCTGAAGACTGCTGACCTTGATGCCAAAGTTCAGGCTCTGCTGACCGACTATTACACTAAGGCACAGGTAGATGCAGCTATTGCTAAGGCTCTGGAAGGCTATGCCAAAACGAGCGATATTCCTATTCCTGAACATGGTTTGACAGAGGATCAGGTCAATGCCCTTATTATTGCTGCATTGGCTGACTATGCCAAGAAGACAGACCTTCCTGCTGCTGGTCTGACACAGGAGGAAGTTCAGAAGCTTATTGATGCTGCTATTGCTAAGATTACGCATCCTGAAACTGGTCTGACACAGGAGGAAGTTCAGAAGCTCATTGATGCTGCTGTTGCTAAGATTACCCCAAATCCTCAAGGTTTGACAAAGGAAGAAGTCCAGAAGATGATTGATGATGCTATCGCTGCTTACAAGCCTGAGATTCCTGAGTCTATCACCAAGGAAGAAATCGTTAAAATTATTGAGGAGACCATTAAGAACATGGAAGTAGACCTGACTGTTATCTACGCTACTGAAGTAACTAGCATCAGTGTTGATCAGGTATTGAATCCAATGTTTGGACTCTCTACTCCTATTGGTCTGAATTCAAACGTTCTGCTTGCATTCTTTGGTGAGAAGGCAAAGCGTGATATTTACTTCCCAAGAGGCGCTGAAGAGCCCATCGTTTACAAAGGTGACTATTTCATTGAGGGAACTGGCAATGCTGGTAAGCTCTATGTAACCGTAAACCCAAGTTCTGTTAATTTCACAGGCAAGACTCTGAAGCTCGTAACCACCACAGGTAATGAGGCTCCCGTTCAGCTGACTCCACTGGTAGAGTCAGAGAAAGAGCTCAAGTACATCACTCGTGGTGCCAATGCATTCTATGAGACATATGCAACAATTCCTACAGAATTGCTTAAGAAGGCCTATTTCTCATGGGAGCCCACTGACATGAGAGCATTTAAAGATCAGATTATCGACTTGCTAAAGGGTCGTAGCAAGGAAGACATCGCAGATATGTTAGAAGCTATCACCAACGTGATTTCCGGAAACGATGTTCCAGCATACCGTCTGCAAGCTTCTTGGGGCGAAGGATACAACACCTATTCTGCTGCAAATATCGCTGCTGTTGCAGTTAAGCCGTTGACTTATTCATTTGATATTGCAGATGAGGCAGAATTTAGCAATACGCCCATCTCAGAGCTTGAAAGACTTGAGACTTACATTGTCAACAGAGGCACTAAGAATGAAAGTACACGTGCTAAAATTTGGCGTTGGTTGAATAAATTCAACAAAGAAACAAATAAGTGGTTGACCAATATCAACTGGGCACTACAACCCACATTGTTTATCGAGTCTAATAATGAGATTTCGCGTCCTGGCATTCTGCTCAATTATACAACATATGATGCAGGTGAGATTAAACTAATTCCTTCATCTTGGACTGTGGAAATGTTGGCTCCTGCATTCAAGAAGTATGTAGTTGTTAAAGAAGTTGATGGTGTACCCGTTAAGGCTGACGATCCTGTTAACGCAGGTTTGCTGGGTAAGGTTATTCCTGGTAGCGTGAATGAGATTCCCTTCACACTTGAGGCTGGCAAGTCTTATTCCATCGAGTATTCAGCACTTGACTATGAGGGTAATGTCAGAACCTTGAACTATTTTATCAAGGGTAAGAAATAAAAAGTAGAATTCATTAACGACAAAGAATATGAAAATGAAGAAAACAATAATGTCTTGCATGCTGGCTCTGGGATTCCTTTCAGCATCCGCACAGGATCAGCAGCCTAAGACGGAATACGTTTTCAATCCTCACTGGTATGTACAGATACAGCCGTTAGGACTTCAGCACACGCTGGGTGAGGTTGATTTCGGCGATTTGAATTCATATAATGTTCAGGCTACTATTGGTCGTCAGTTCAGTCCTGTTTTCGGCCTTCGCCTCGCTGTGAATGGCTGGCAGAGCAAAGCTGGTTCAGAAATCTTGAATGACAAGTATCTGTGGGATTGGAAATATATTGCTCCATCACTCGATCTGACTGTCAACCTCTCAAATGCACTCTGTGGCTATAATCCTAATCGTGTATTCAACCTTGGTGTGTTCCTCGGTGGTGGTGCTAACATTGGCTTTAGCAATGACAAGGCTGCTGACCAGCAGGTTGCCATGGGCCAGAAGCACGGAGTAAACTCTCTGGAATATCTTTGGGATGGAAGTAAGATTCGTCCTTTCGCACAGGGTGGTATCACAGCCGACTTCAGACTGAGCGATGCTATCAGTTTCGGTATCGAAGTTAGTGCAAATACTGTTAGTGATAAATACAACTCTAAGAAAGCTGATAACTGGGATTGGTATTTCAATGCTCTCGCTGGTTTAAAGATCAACTTGGGATCAACCTATACCACTCGCGTTATCCCTGCACCAGAACCCGAAATTCGCTATGTTGAGAAGGTTGTCGAGAAGGTTGTGGAAGTACCCGCTCCCGTCCAGGCCCCTGCCATTGAGCCAATTCGTCGCGATGTATTCTTCAAGATTAATTCTTTCAAGATTCAGGATTCAGAGGCTGGCAAGGTTAAGGATATCGCAGACTACCTGAACAAATACCCCAACGCAAAGGTCGTTGTAACAGGCTATGCTGATGCTGGTACAGGTAATGATAGAATTAATGACCGTCTGGCTGCTCAGCGTGCTGATGCTGTAGTGAAAGCTCTCAAGGAGAAATATTCAATTGCTGCAGACCGCATCTCTTACGATAGCAAGGGTGCCCGCGTTCAGCCGTTCGCAGAGAACGATATGAACCGTGTAAGCATCTGTATTGCTGAGTAATCTGAATAAGAATTAAGAGTAATAATGCCCAACCCGGCGTCGGAATCGAAAGAGGAAGAACGTAGGGTTGGGCTTTTTTAAAAAAAAGAAATATGAAAAGAATAATACTTACATGTATAACAGCCTTAACGGTCATACCCCTACTTGCACAATACTCAGGCCCTGGTTTCTACAGGATCAAAAATAGGGGAACGGCAGCAAGATACATTTCTATCGCAAATGATAAAGTAAGTGACGAAGCCAAGCAAATCAGCTTATCCAGTGGATATAACCAGAAAATTGACATAGAAGCTTTAGCAACGATCAAAAATGCAGAGGCTGATCCTGCAACAATTCTTTACATCAAGGGATCAGAAGAAAATGGACTCATACTGGAGGCACAAGGACATAATACACAGTCACTCATTAATAGTATTGGAAAAGATCTTAGACTTATGAGCAGAGACGGTTTTCTATACTCTAAGTATGATGGAATGCAAGTTTATCTCGCAGATGAGCAATGGGAAGAAACAGAGAAATATGATAACTGTGCAAAGATTATATCCAATAATGCCAGAACAAGCAAAGACGACTGGGGCAACTATCCTAATTATGTAAAGTGGAGTTTGAAGAAAGTCAATAATGACAGCGAATATCTTGGTATTAATCCGAGCGAAGGCATTGCTATAGACAACAAATACTACACAACACTATACACAAGTTTTGCATACCAACTTTCAGAAGGCATGAAGGCTTATTACATTGATCAGCATATCTATGACACAAAACATGTTGAAGAGCCTATAGCTGAACTGAAAGAAATCACAGGTGGTAAAGTGCCAAGCGGGACACCCGTTATTATTGAGTGTAGTTCTAATAATGCAACAGATAACAAAGTGACACCTCTAGATGAGAATTTAGCTAAAATACAAGACAATGAATTAGCAGGAAGATATTTCTGTTACATCCTTTTTAAAGGACGTACAAAGACAGAAAGTGAAAATGAAACTGCTGCAACTCTGAAAAATGCTCTAGAATTTGACCAAAATAAGATGAGAGTCCTTGGAATCAAAGATGGGAAGCTTGCCATGGTATCAGACAACGACAAGGCTCTAAAGGTTACGACAAAGAGCAATGGCAAAGGTAAATACATTCCAGCCAACAAAGCTTATTTACCGATTAAAGCATCTGAATCTTCTACAGCAACAAATATCAGACTGCTACTACCCAGTGAATATCAAGTCGCTGCAAGCATCAGTAAAGTTACTGTAGATGAGAACAATTCCAAGGCAGGAGTTTACACACTAACTGGTGTGAAAATCAAAGAAGATAGCAATACAAAAGGTCTACCAAACGGTATTTATATCATTGACGGTAAAAAGCAAGTTATCAGATAAACATATTCTGAGATGACATTTAAAAAGAGACTCTTCTCAAGAGTCTCTTTTTTATTCTCCTATAAGCAAGCTATTTATTTCAAATCAAGAACCTCTTTATTGATACTCAGAAGATATTATAGACTAAACGAACGTCTAAAACAGGAAAAACTTTAAAAAACTTAGCGATTTTAATGTAGTCACCAACCTTCCCTTTTATATCACTAACATCATAGACTAAATCCGTACCATCATGGGTCACAATACGTGGAGAACCACCCCAGAACATCGCTCCAAGATCGACTGCTATGTGAAACTTATCATTATTCTTGAGTAAGCGTCCTCCATAACCAGCACCCAGATAAGCTTTAAAAGCATTGGCTTTCATAGTTGCACGCACCATACCATCAACCCCAGGTTCCATCAAGTATGTAGAACCATCATCAAATTTACCGACACATACACCCATTCGTCCATAACTGTTAAATCGCTTTGCCAATTGCTCAATAATATCCCCATCACTTAGTTCAAAAGGACCAAATTGAACAACTGTTGGATAAGGCCAACCCTCTGCATAAGAAGCTAAAGTCTTATCTCGGAAAGTATTATATATACCCACTGCCAAAAGTGTTGGCATCGCCTCGGTTGCATTATAAGCTTTGGCTATTTGAGACGGGCCTAAAAAGAAACCTGCAGTCACATGCCAGCGCTTATCTTCCTGAAAAGGAAACACATCTACCAAGACCTTGAGGTTATTATAAGTAGGCATACCTATCATCTCCACCTGATCATCTACCTTAAAACCTGTCACCTCTTCCAAAGCGCCAGCCATCTTTTCAAACTTTGTTTCCACACGATTCCCGTTTTTATCATACTTGCTCTCAGCGGTTTCGCCGACCTGAACGTCGAAATACATGCTCTTATGGAAAGAGGGCATAAAGGCATAGCCTACTCGCAATTGTGCATAGTCTGTAACAGGTGTAGCAAGGTCAAAACCGATACCCGTCGTACCCAAAGTGACAGAAGCATCCAAGTGATTAAACATGTGAAGATCATCAAGCTTCTCTCGTAAAGAACCCTGTGCTGACGCTGAAAGTCCACATATAACAACAAATACTGATAAAACAAGTTTTCTCATATTTACATTATTTCATTCTCCAACTACCATTCCGCTCTACCATTGGCACAACGATTTCTTCATTTACAGAATCGCCAAAGCACAAGACAAGAAACACATTCGTATACGTCAATGCAGTATCAGTTACTGCATTTGAAATACGAATGTCAAGAATTCCATGATGATCCCGATTCTGTTGTGCCATAAACTGGCGATAACACGTCAACAATTGTTCACGATAACCGTCTGGCAAGCTATCCGCCCCATCCTTTCCTTCCAAGAAAGCCTCATATTCGCCTTTCACTAGATGGTTATAATAGCCCTTCGCAGCAATGGATGCCATCTCCTCTGGTGAGGGATTAGCACACGCCATGCACAACAACAGTGACAATATGAAGGCGGGCAGGTATTTCATGCTATTTCTGACGGATAAACACATTAATAGGTGAGCCAGTAAGCGTCCAGTTCTCACGGATCTTATTCTCC
>Ga0247610_10001980_pt1 | contig 24387 bp, 21 predicted proteins | sample 174DNAGHGhighgp2_FD_193483 | JGI IMG/M metagenome (GOLD analysis project Ga0247610, IMG submission 193483) | Sheep rumen microbial communities from Palmerston North, Manawatu-Wanganui, New Zealand - 1742 DNA GHGhigh gp2 | ecosystem: Host-associated > Mammals > Digestive system > Stomach > Rumen...
CGATGTACAACAAGTTCAGGGCAGTGGAGTCGATACTGATTGTGGCGGAGATAACCGTTCCTTGGCTTGCGTTCCTCGGATTGAAAGCGCTGTCGGACAAACAGGTACCATGGCAGCATGTGCAGCGCAGTATTCTGATCTCCGGCGTTGTGACGGCAGGCGTATGTGCGCTGGTAGCGTTGCTGTCGGGCAGTATAGATGCGACATCGAGTTACGATGCATCGTGGAAAGCGCAGGTTGGTCAGCAGATATACGACCTGATTGTCAGTCAGCGTCAGGAACTGATCCGCAGCGATGCGTGGCGCAGTTTCCTGTTTGTGCTGTTAGGCTGCGGCGTGACGTATTGGTACGCCTATACGCAGTACAACCGCGCGGAAAAGAAGAACGCGACTGTGATTGCGGGCTTGGCACTCACGGTATTGATTGTAGCTGATATGTGGCCGGTGGACAAACGTTTCTGCAACGATGCGATGTTTGCGACCAAGAAAGAGGAGCAGAAAGCGTTTGTGATGCAGCCTTACGAGAAAGAGATCTTGCAAGACACGAGTTACTACCGTGTGCTGAACATGAGTACGAACACGTTCAACGAGGCTCGTACGGGCTATTATCTGCACTCGATAGGCGGTTACTCGGCAGCCAAGTTACGCAGGTATCAGGATCTGATTGACGTGCATATCAGCCGTGAGATGAATCCGCTGCTGCAAGTTGTTTCGCTCACGGGCGGCCGTCTGGAGAACGATCCGCAACAAGGTGCTGCTTTCCCGGTACTGAACATGCTGAACATGAAGTATGCCGTTGTACCGACGCAAGGCGGACAGGCTGTGCAGGTGACTAATCCGTGGGCATACGGGCCTGTGTGGCTGGTGGAAGAGGTGCAGACGGTAAACACGCCCAACGAGGAGATAGAGGCGTTGAACACGATAGACATGAAGCGTGTGGCTGTAGCGGACAAAGAGTTTGCGCAGTTGCTGGCAGGCGAGAATACGCCAAGCGAGCAGGATAAGGTGGAGTTCGTGGAATACAAACCCAACGAAATGCGGTACAAGACAGACTTGTCAAGCGAGCGGGTGGTTGTGTTCTCGGAGATCTATTATCCTCACGGCTGGCACTTGTACGTAGATGGAGCAGACGAGTTGCCCATAGCGCGTGTGAACTATATGTTGCGTGCCGCGCGTGTGCCTGCCGGAGTGCACGAACTGAAGATGGTTTTTGCACCTGAATCGGTGAAGAAAGGTGATATGCTGTCCGTAGGATGTATGGTTATTTTCCTGTTGACGCTGATTGCTGCTTTGACCATGGCGTACCGAGGAAGAAAAAAGACAGGTGAGGCAGACGCATAATCAGCCGCGTAATACCGATACTGACAAGTAGTAGCATCGCAGCAACAAGCGGTGCTACTACTATGTTGAACAGCCACGGATTGAGACTGTCGCAACAGAGCAGAGTAGGACAAAGACGCTCGCGAACCATGATAATCAGCGAGTGGATGATATAGATGCCGAGGGTCAGTTGCCCGAGGGAAGAGAGGTAGTTGAGTGTTGAGTGTTCTTTTCTCCCTACGGTCGAACGATCTGCTTCGCCGTATGGAGGGTTGAGGGAATCGAGGTTGAGGAACAGGGCGAGGAAACCGAGACTGAGGGAGATGTTGACAGCATAACGGTACAGGCGCATGGCGATGTTGAGGATACAATCCGCGGGCGTTGAAGATTGCCATTTATAAACCGAAGGAATGAGGAAGTAGGATTTGTTCCAGCCAAGCAGCAGCAATCCGCCGATGAGCAGTGCGGCGAGTGCGACGGGTTTGCGGTAACGGCGCAAATCATCGAGATGTGCGCCGATGAGTACGCCTGTCACGAACGACGGGTAAGACCACTGAACTTCCTGTGCCACAATACATTGGCTGATCAGGATCGAAACCAGAGCAGCGAGCCACGGTTTGCGCAGCAGCGCGAGTGAGGCGTACCACAGACAGAAGCAGATAAACAGCGACTTGAGGAACCAGAAGTTCGTCCACAAAGTGGATAAGAGCGATTTGTCGGGGTGTGTGCCGTTGATGAGCGGCAGCAGCAGATTGCCGAAACTCATCAGTAATCCCCACGCGATGCATGGCAGCAGCAGTTGCCGTGCTTTGACGAGCAGCCAACTGCCGCACTCGCGCGCCGAAGTGACAGCGCGGTGCGCAAACAAGCCGGAAACCATCAGGAACAACGGCATGTGAAACGAATAGATGTAAACGAATGCCGGTTCGTCGAGATGATTGGAGGTGAGCATAAACTGAACACAGTGTCCCCAAATCACGAGGAACATGGCGAACAGCTTGAGTATGTCGATAGATTGAATGCGTTGCATAAGCAAGTGCGGATTAGAATCACACCAAAGTGCGGACAAGTGTCACACCTGAGTGTGAAATAGCGGTGCAAAGGTACAAAAAAAAACGATTTGAAGCAATAGATTTGGGCTATTTTTTATTTTTGTAACATTTTTTTTACAAAATGCTTGCAAATATCAAATTTTTTTTGTAACTTTGCAGCCGAATTTGTAATTTCAATATACCAAACGTTATATGTTAGATCCATTTATCCAAACACACAAGTATCTGATTGAGCACGTACAAGTGCCCATGAGGCGTCAGTTAATGGACGAAATTGACTGGAGTGACCGATTGATAGCGATTAAAGGCGGTCGCGGTGTAGGTAAGACCGATTTCCTGTTGGCATACGCTCGCGAGAAGTCTCGCCGTCTGCCGCATGAGGCTCCGGGCGAGACGTTGTACGTGAACTTCAACAACTTCTATTTCTCACAGCACTCGCTGACGGAGTTTGCAGCCGAGTTTGTGAAGAAAGGCGGCAAGACCCTGCTCTTGGATCAGGTGTTCAAGTACCCTAACTGGGCTCACGACATACGTGTCTGCCACGACAAGTACAAAGCCTTGCACATTGTGTTTACGGCTTCGCCTGTGATGGATCTGGAGGGCGAAGAATGCAAGGACTTGAACAATGTGGTGAAGATCTACAACTTACGCGGTTTCTCGCTGCGTGAGTACCTGAATCTGCAGGCGCATGTTCAGCTTGACACGTACTCGCTTGACGATATACTCCAGCACCACGAACTCATAGCGCGTGAGGTGTTGAGTCAGGTTCGTCCGCAGCAGTATATGGACGCTTATCTGCACCACGGCTACTATCCGTCGTACTTGGAGAACAGGAATTTCAGCGAGGAGTTGCTGCGCACCATGAACATGGCGTTGGAGGTAGATGTGCTGATTATCAAGCAGATTGACGTGCCGTATCTGAACAAGATCCGCAAGTTGCTCTATCTGATTATGGAGAACGCTCCGTATGTGCCGAACGTATCGACGTTGTCGGAGCAGATTGAGACGTCACGTGCCACCACGATGAACTACTTAGGTTACATGCAGCGTGCACGCCTGATCAACCTGCTGTACGACGAAGGCAAGTCGTTCCCGAGCAAGCCGAGCAAGGTTTATCTGCAGAACACGAACATCGCGTACATGAACTTTGCGCGCGACATCACGAACCAGGATATAGCCGAGACGTTCTTCTACAACTCGATTCACTCGTGCCACAAGATCAATTCGACCGAGCGTAATGCGATGTTCGTGATTGACGGCAAGCACTATTTCGACGTGAAAGACAAGATGCCGGTTCGTACGCCGATTCGTCCGACAGCCGTTGCGAACATCGAATACGGACGCGGAAACGCTATCCCGTTGTGGTTGTTCGGATTCCTCTACTAAGTAACGCGGACGTTCAGCATGCGAACGAGATGCGAACGTAATGCTAACGAGTAAAGTCTAGGATTACCCCGATAAAGGATTGATAAAACCCCGACAAAGGATTGACAAAACATCGATAAAACCCCGATTATCCTGCACGTTTTTAGCGTGACGGAGAAAAAATGCAAACAGATAAAAAAGAATACAATAATCTATGGCAGAAAAGAAATTTATGACAATGGACGGCAACGCAGCAGCAGCGCATATTGCGTATATGTTCAGCGAGGTAGCCGCCATTTATCCTATCACTCCGTCGTCGCCCATGGCGGAGAACGTTGATGAGTGGGCAGCACAAGGCCGCAAGAACATGTTCGGCGAGACTGTTCTGGTACAAGAGATGCAGAGCGAGGGCGGTGCAGCAGGCGCTGTACACGGTTCGCTTCAGGCAGGTGCGTTGACCACGACGTTCACCGCATCGCAGGGACTGCTGCTGATGATTCCGAACATGTACAAGATAGCCGGCGAGTTGCTGCCGACGGTATTCCATGTATCGGCTCGTACGCTTGCCAGCCACGTGCTGTGTATCTTCGGTGACCATCAGGATGTGATGGCTTGCCGTCAGACAGGTTTTGCCATGCTGGCCGAAGGCAGTGTACAGGAAGTGATGGATCTGGCCGGTGTAGCCCACTTGGCAACGATCAAGAGCCGCGTGCCGTTCCTGAACTTCTTCGACGGTTTCCGTACCTCGCACGAGTATCAGAAAGTTGAGGTAGTGGATATGGAAGATCTGCGTCCGCTGGTAGATATGAAGGCGTTGCAGGAATTCCGTGAGCGTGCGCTGAGCCCGATGCGCCCTGTAATGCGCGGCATGGCAGAGAACCCCGACGTATTCTTCACCCATCGCGAGGCTTGCAACAGCTGGTACAACGGCGTGGAAGATATTGTGAGCGATTATATGGACAAGATCAGCGAGATCACCGGTAGGAAGTACCGTCCGTTCTCGTACTACGGCGACAAGGAAGCCGAGAATATCATCATTTGTATGGGTTCAGCCTGCGAGGCTATCCGCGAGGTGATTGATTATGAGGCAGCCAAGGGCAAGAAACTTGGTATGATCAATGTACACCTGTATCGTCCGTTCAGTCTGAAGTACCTGAAAGAGGCTCTGCCTGCAAGTGTTAAGCGTGTCTGCGTACTTGACCGCACGAAAGAGCCGGGCGCTAACGGCGAGCCGTTGTATCTGGACGTAAAGGATGCATTGGACGAACTCGGATTGCAGAATATATTGGTAGTAGGTGGTCGTTACGGTTTGGGTTCGAACGATACAACTCCGGCACAGATGCTGGCAGTATTCGAGAACCTGGCTCTGCCGCAGCCGAAGAACCATTTCACTGTAGGTATAGTAGATGACGTGACGTTCACCAGTCTGCCTGTAGGCGAAGAGATTGCTATGGGCGGCAAGGGAATGTTCCAGGCCAAGTTCTACGGTTTGGGCGCTGACGGTACTGTAGGTGCCAACAAGAACTCCGTAAAGATCATCGGCGACACGACCGACAAATATTGCCAGGCATACTTCTCGTACGACTCGAAGAAGTCGGGCGGTTTCACCTGCTCGCACTTGCGTTTCGGCGACGAGCCTATTCACTCGACGTATCTGGTAACCACTCCGAACTTTGTGGCTTGCCACGTACAGGCTTACCTGCACATGTACGACGTTACGCGCGGCTTGCAGAAAGGTGGTACGTTCCTACTGAATACCATCTATGAAGGTGAGGAGCTGGTTAAGTTCATGCCGAACAAAGTAAAGAAATACTTTGCAGACAACGAGATCAAGGTTTACTATATCAACGCCACGAAGATTGCACAGGAGATTGGTTTGGGCAACCGTACAAACACTATTCTTCAGTCGGCATTCTTCCGTATCACGGGCGTTATACCTGTAGAGAAAGCCGTTGAGGAGATGAAGCACTTCATCGTTAAGTCGTACGGCAAGAAGGGTGAGGATGTAGTGAACAAGAACTATGCAGCCGTTGACCGCGGCGGCGAGTACAAAGAGTTGACCATCGACAAGGCTTGGTCGGCACTGGATGCTGCAGCCGATGTTGTTAAGCCGACTGACGGAACGGAGTTTGTGAACAAGGTTGTTCGTCCGATCAACGCACAAGACGGTGACCTGCTGCCTGTAAGCGCCTTCAAGGAAGTAGCCGACGGCACATGGCCCAGCGGCACAGCGAAGTATGAGAAGCGCGGTGTATCGGCTTTCGTACCGGTATGGAACGCCGACAACTGTATACAATGTAATAAGTGCGCGTACGTGTGCCCGCACGCCTGCGTACGCCCGTTCGTATTAGATGAAGAGGAGATGAAGGGCTTCCAGGCTCCGACCATCGAGATCAAGGCTCCTGCCAACATGAAGGGTATGCACTTCCGTATCCAGGTAGGCGTAATGGACTGCTTGGGTTGCGGCAACTGCGTGGACGTATGTCCGGGTAACCCGAAGACCGGCAAGGCATTGCAGATGGTTCCGCTGGAGGGACAAGAGGCAGAGGCTGCTAACTGGCTGTACTGCGCAGAGAAAGTAAAGAGCAAACAAGACCTCGTAGATATTCAGGCTAACGTTAAGAACTCGCAGTTTGCAACGCCGTTGTTTGAGTTCTCGGGCGCATGCTCGGGTTGTGGTGAGACACCGTACCTGAAACTGATCAGCCAACTCTTCGGTGACCGCGAGATTGCTGCCAACGCAACAGGTTGTACGTCGATCTACTCGGGTTCTGTACCTTCCACACCTTACACGGTGAACGCACAAGGTCACGGACCTGCCTGGTCGAACTCGCTGTTTGAGGACTTCTGCGAATACGGATTGGGTATGCAGATTGCTCACAAGAAGATCAAGGAGCGTCTGGTAATCCTGATGACCAAAGCGCAGGAGTGCGACAAGTGCTCCGACGAACTGAAAGCAATGTTCAAAGAGTGGATTGAGAACAAGAACAACGCCGAGGTAACGAAACGTCTGTATGAGCCGATGGTAAAAGCCATGGAGGCTTGCGGATGCGACGATTGCAAGGAGATCTTGAAATACAAGGATCATATCGTAAAGCGCAGTCAGTGGATCATCGGTGGCGACGGCGCATCGTACGATATCGGTTACGGCGGATTGGATCACGTGATTGCTTCCGGCGAGGATGTAAACATTCTGGTATTGGATACCGAGGTTTACTCGAACACGGGCGGTCAGGCATCGAAGGCTACGCCTATCGGCGCTATTGCTAAGTTTGCTGCTTCGGGCAAGCGTGTGCGCAAGAAAGACCTGGGTATGATTGCCACCACTTACGGCTATGTATATGTAGCCCAGATTGCCATGGGTGCCGATCAGGCTCAGACGCTGAAAGCGTTGCGTGAGGCAGAGGCTTATCCCGGACCATCGTTGGTTATCGCTTACGCTCCGTGTATCAACCACGGTCTGAAAGCCGGTATGGGCAAGAGCCAGGCCGAGGAAGCCAAAGCTGTAGAGTGTGGCTACTGGCACTTGTGGCGTTACAACCCGATGCTGGAGGCAGAGGGCAAGAACCCGTTCCAGTATGATTCAAAAGAACCTCAATGGGATAAGTTCATTGACTATCTCAAGGGTGAGGTTCGCTTTGCGAGCGTGATGAAGCAGTATCCGAAGGAGGCAGACGAGTTGTTCAATGCCGCCAAGGAGAATGCTCAGTGGCGCTACAAGAGTTATCAACGAATGTTATCAACACAATGGTAAAACAAACAAGAACACGTTCAGCATGGTTGCGCTTGTCGATTTTGATAAGCGCAGCCGTGCTCGGCGTGACCAACCTTCACGCCCAGCATGCCTTTGAGTATGCCGCGCGTGTTGGTGCAAATGCTCTGCTTTACAACTCCGACTACGGCAAGCCGATGCCCAACTACAATGTGGGTATGGACTTCTCGTGGAAGTATCGTTCGCCGTATTATATAGGTGTACGTATGGGCTTGGGTATAGATGTCGCCGCCAGCACCTTTGTTGGCAAAGATCCCACCAACCCGTCGCTGGGTTATGCCGACCATTACGTAGTGCCTGAGTGGTACGACTACGACCACGATATAGTGAACTACAGCTACGAGATGGGACGCATCACCGAGACACAACAGCTGATTATTGCTTCCGCGCCGGTTCAGTTGGGCGTATTCATAGGCGACTTCAGCATGTTCATCGGTGCCCGTTTCGGCGTACCCGTACACGGCTGTTACTGGCAGCGCGTGAAAGATGCCGATGTGACGTTGCGTTATCCCAATGTGTGGGGTGGTGAAGACATCGTAATCGGCAAGAACACACAAGGCGAGCTCGATCCGAATACAGGTGAATATACACCTTATGAGTTTATCGAGAGTTTGCAGGCAGGCGTGTTGCACAAAACAGTAAACGGTATCAAGCCTTTGACGAATGGTCAGTATGCGCAGTATAACTATCATATAACTGCGATGCTCGACCTGAACTACAGCTTCAAGGTAGGTGACAATACCGATTTTGCTATCGGTGCGTATCTGGAGTATGACCCAATAGGTTTCACTCCGAAAGTAACGGACAACACTTCGCTCATGGAGTGGCGTTACACGGTAGATGACCGCTCCAATACGCCTATCTTCCGCCGCGAGTACAGTTCGGTGCTGCAAGCCAATCGTGCAGACGGTATATCCATGCGCCATGAGGGCGAGTTGGGCGATACGCCGGTTGTACGGAAGTATCACCGCGCAAGTGTAGGTCTGCGCCTGAGCGTGAGCCTGTGGAGTGTACCATTGGATTTTGGCAAGAACTACAGAAAGCAGCAATTGTACAAAGTCTGCATGTGCGACTTCTTCTGATTCCGTATAATCTGTTGGTTGGTAGAACATTATCTGCAAAACACGTAGTAGCCTATGATTCTTATTTTTTCCGCCCCGAGCGGCTCAGGAAAATCCACATTAGTACAGTACCTGCTTGACACGCGTCAAGATATAGAGCTCAGTATTAGTGCTACTACGCGTGCGCCTCGCGGTCAAGAGCAAGACGGTCGCGAATACTACTTTATCACTCCCGAGCGATTCGAGCAACTCATAAAAGAAGATGCGTTTGTGGAGTGGCAGCAAGTGTATAAAGGAACTTATTACGGCACACTCCGTTCGGAGATCGAGCGCATAGAGAACGCCGGTCACCATGTGGTGTTTGATATAGACGTGAAGGGCGGGATCAATGTCAAACGTATGTTCGGCGACCGTGCGCGTGCGATATTTATCTCACCACCCTCGATAGAGGCATTACGCGAACGTCTGACCAAGCGCGGAACAGACTCGCCGGAGAAGATAGAGGAGCGTCTGGCAAAAGCCGAGATAGAGATGGCCGATGCGCCGCTGTTTGACACGATTCTGGTCAACGACGATCTGGCTACTACCAAGAAAGAACTGGACAAAGAACTGGCAAAGTTCTTAGGCTGATACACATGCCGAGGCATGTAAACGAAAGAAAATATGCTGATAGCAATATACGGCGGCTCGTTCAATCCGTTGCATTTCGGTCATACGGGAATGGCGGCGTGGGTGGCGGAGCATACGGCGGTAGATGAGGTTTGGCTGATGGTTACGCCAAACAACCCGCTGAAAGCGAGTGGCATGCTTGCCGACGAACAAGTACGCCTGCAGTCAGCAAGAGAGGAGATACAACGGCTACAAGCCTGCCGTCAATCAAAAGGAATAGCGCATGTGCGCGTGAGTGACTTTGAGTTCGCGCTGCCGCGACCGTCGTACACCGCGAACACGTTGCGCGAACTGGAGAAAGCTTATCCCGAACACCGGTTCGCCCTGCTGATAGGTCAGGACAACTGGAACATCCGCCAACAATGGCGGGAGTGGGAGGCTATACAAGCCCGATACCCGATATATGTTTACCCTCGCGGTAAGGAAGGGATGGAGCAGATAGAACGCGAAACAGAAGGGCTGAACGGGGAGATTCATCTGCTGAAAGATGCGCCGCTGTTCGATATATCCAGCACTCAACTGCGTGAGCAGAACAGAGGTAACAAATAGAAAAACATTAACATAAAAAATAACAATTTAAAATATTTATAGACATGACACGTACAACATTTAACCGTCTTCGTGAAGTTAAGGACAGTCTGCCCCACGGCAGCATGGACAAGATTGCCGCAGAATTAGGCGTCAGCGCCGATGAGGTTCGCGCCTATTTCAACGGAACCGGTTCAGCTGATGCCGGCTATCATATCGAGCCGGGTCCTGACGGAGGCATTGTTATGCTGGGTGACACCCGCATTCTTGAGGTAGCCCTGCGCGTAGCATGGGAGGCCAAAAACAACCTCTAAGACGCAGAGATGATATCCTCACGTCATTATGGGGGATACTTACATCGAGGGCTTACTCTTTCCGTTTTGGCAGGAGTAATGCTCTCTTTGTTTTCGCTTCATAGCCAGGCACAGGATTTTAACTGGTACGCGCGAGCCGAAATAGATGCCAATTATGTGTGGCGCGGTTTGTATAACGGCGGGTTGAGTCTGGTGGCGGAGGCAGAAGTCAGTTACTACGGTTTTTTTGCCAATATGTGGTGGAACGTAGGTGCAACCGACTGGAAATGGGGTAAGAAGGATGCAGCCGGAAAAGCTGTGACAGGCTTGAATCCGGAGGTAGATATATCCCTTGGCTATCGCTGGCGCGGGTTGTCGGTGCTGTTTATGCACATGTATTATTTCGATCATTATGCCGACGGGCGAATGTCGCGATATTTTGATTGGAATAATTATGCCCCCGGAGGCGGCGGTGTAACTACCGAGTGGCGTATATCCTACCGCATATCGGACAAAGTACCGCTACGCCTGATGTGGTGTACGCGCACCTTCGGGCGCGACGGATATATGCAGAACGGTGAACTCAAACGTGCTTACTCAACGTATATCGAGGCGCGTTACGACCAACCGCTGCCGTACGACATAACCTTGTCAGGCGTGATAGGTTTGACACCGTGGCGGAGTATGTACACAGGGTTCGAAAAGGAGTTTGCCGTGGTTAATCTCTCTGTCGGGCTGAGCAAGTCCTGGCAGATAGCGAAAGGTTATTCGGTGGATATAGGAGGTGTGCTGATGTTCAATCCCAGCAGTATGCAGCCGCTATGGAACATAGTGACAGGAGTGACATTTGATTAGACAAACTGCGATCACTCCCGATAACGGCCCGATAACGGCTTGAAAACGGAACGGAAACGGATCGGGAATGGAACGGAAACGGGGTGAAAAAACTCCGGCAAAAGTGAAAGAAAAAATTTAACAATCATATAACAAATAACAAAAAGTATAACAAATAAAAGAATGAAAAAATTTACATTGATTATGGCGTTGCTTGCCATGTTTGTAGCACCTGAACTTCAAGCTGTGGAATTTGCCTATGATGCAGGTGCCGAGGTTGTATCCGCGTATTTGTGGCGCGGTCAATATAACGGCGGTTTGAGTTTTCAGCCTGATTTGGAGATCGGCTACGACGGCGATTTGACTTCGTTGCGCGTAGGCGTGTGGGGGAGTATTGGTGCTTCAGACTGGAAGTTTGTGAAGGGACTTGCCAAGATGGAGGGATATAATCCGAATACATATTTTGTGCCCGAGATGGATATTATGATCAACTTTAACGTAGGTGGTCTTATTCTCGGTGCTACGCATTACTACTATTTTGGCGGCAGCCCGTTCCTCAACTGGGGTAAGTTTGATCCGGTTGAAGGTGCGGCAGGCACGAGCCAGACAGAGGTGACCGTCGGCTACGACTTCCGCAACAAGTGCGAGTTTCCCTTGACCGTAACCTGGAACACGATGGTTGCAGGTGACGACCTTGTAGAAGACACCAAAAAGAACGACGGCACGTACAAACGCGCGTTCTCAACCTATATCGAGGCCAAGTACGACCAACCGCTTCCGTTCGAGATGACGCTTAGTCTGGCTTTAGGTGTGTCGCCGTGGGCAAGTGATGTGTATGGCAACGAGAAATTTGCTGTAACGAACATCTCAGCCCGTTTGGAGAAAGAGTGGGAGTTTGACGTATGCTCGCTCAACCTGTTTGCGATGGGTTCAATCAATACCGACAAGATTAACAAAACCAATATCTTCGTCTGGGAAGCCGGTGACGACAAGCTGTATCTGCAGAAGCTGAACGGCTGCATCGGTCTGGGAGTTTGGTTCTAATCCTGACTGCTTATGTGGTCTCCCACTCGTAAAGAATTGATCATATCTTCAGTAACTGGCATGGCGATTATAGCTGTGCTGTTACTCGTTCCCGACCAGCCCAAGGCGACGTATCATACTAACCAAGGGCGCGTGTTCGGCACGTATTATGCTATTCAATACGAGTGTGCGAATGACCTGCATGACTCTATCCGCGCCGCATTCGCGGATTTCGACGTCTCGATGAGTATGTTCAATCCCGCATCTACTATCAGCCGGATCAATAGCGGTACGGATAGTGTGGCGGATGCATATTTTGTACAGATGTACCGCACGGCGGAGGATGTACATCGTTTGTCCGGCGGAGCGTTCGACATAACGGTTGCACCATTGGTCAACCTGTGGGGATTCGGGCTGAAGAACCGCGATCATGTCGAACCGCAGCAGGTTGACGAACTGTTGGCTCATGTAGGCATGGAACGTATCAGCCTGCACCCATCGGCAGACGGAAAATCCGCATATCTTCGCAAGTCCGATCCAATGGTTCAGGTGGACGCCGGAGCTATAGCCAAAGGGCAGAGTTGTGACATGATTGCCGATCTGCTGGTGCGCAACGGGTGCGGGAATTATCTGGTGGATATAGGCGGCGAGATTGTAGCTAAAGGCCATAATGCCCAAGGATCGGCGTGGCGGATAGGTATCACTCGCCCGATAGATGATGTGTCCGGCGAGCGGAACGAGGTCGAGGCTGTTGTGCAGTCCACAGATATTGCAATGGCAACCTCCGGCAACTACCGGAATTTCTATTACGACGGCGAGCAGAAACGTTCGCACACAATCGATCCACGCACGGGCTATCCGGTGCAGCACAGTCTGCTGTCTGCTACGGTATGCAGCAACAGTTGCATGCGCGCCGACGCGTTGGCTACCGCCTGTATGGTGCTGGGCAGCGAAGAAGCGTTACGGATGATCGAGGGCGATACGGTATCTGCCTGTTATCTGATCGTGGCTGAACAGGCTGACGGAGATTCAACCATGTTGCGGACCATCCGATCCTCCCGGTGGAAATTTGAAGATTGACAGTATGAAACGGAGTTTACTATTTAGTCTGACAGCGCTTGTGCTGTTTGCCGGTTGCGGCAAGCAGGGCGGTCGTACGCTTACTTCTGCCTCAGGCTCGATTTATGAGTGTCTGGTGGTTATTCCCAATGCCACGCTTACAGCGGAGCAGTTGGAGCAAATCAGTCAGGCACAGTTGCAACCGAACGACGGCAGCAGTTATGCGGAAGATGTGACAACGCTGTACGATGCCGTACGTGTTGTGATGGGCGCAGATATGCCCTGTATGCCGCAGAAAGAGGCGTACTTCAAACTGATGCAAGTCACTCCTGCGTTGTTCGACAACATGCTCAAGCCTACGCGGAACATCCTAAGAGTGGATATCGACGGCACTCGTTACACCCAAGTGAAAGTCAAACCTCAGCGCGAGGTGTGGTCCACGCCGCAGGCTGTGTATAGCATCCAGGCGCCTTCTGCCGATGCTTTTCTCAGCTATTGGCTGGAGCACGGCGTGCAGGTGCGTGACTGGTTTGTCAGTCAGGAGATGACCCGCCAGCTGCGATTCTACCGCGCGTCAACCGAGAAGAATATACGTGCCTTGCTCAACAGCCGTTTTGCCTGCGACATGCTCGTGCCGAACGACTATATGCTGCTCATGGATACGACGCTTGAGGCCACGTCCACGTTCGGGCTTACGGCTAATACCCATGTGCTTTGGGCTTGCAACAACAAAGGTCCGTTGCGCCGTGACCTGGTGGTGTACAGTTATCCTTATACCGACGAGGGAACGTTTACACTGCCATATCTCAACGCCAAACGCGATGAGGTGCTGGCGCCGCTTATCTCTGCCGGCGTCAAAGGCTCGTATATGGGTACAGAATACAAAGTATTTCCACCCGAGATGCGCACGCTCAATATCGACAGTACCTATACTGCCGAGGTGCGCGGACTATGGAAGATGAAAGGTGGCGAGGCTATGGGTGGCCCGTACGTCAGCCATACGTGGCTCGATCCTGTCCATGCGCGTGTGGTCACGGCTGAAGTGTTTGTGTTTGCGCCCGGACAGAAGAAACGTAACCCGCTTCGCCAAGCGGAAGCCATATTATATTCACGCGAACAATATTACGACAAGAAATGAAAATACTGATCTTATCCGCCAGTACAGGTGAGGGACATAACTCAAGTGGCAAAGCCATACTGAATGCTATGTTGCAGCGAGGCATCGACGCCGAGATGAAGGACGTACTGGAGATTGCCAATCCGCGCGCATCGAAGAAAGTGTCGAAAACATACGTCAAGAGTACCGAGGGACATAACTTGTTCTCGAAGGTTTATGCGTTGGCAGTATGGGTGTCGGAGCATCTCAATCAGGGACGCCGTTCGCCCGTCTATCTGTTCAACAAGATCTATTGGCGTCGCCTGTACCGTTATCTCGAACAAGGTGGCTACGATGCTGTTGTGTCCGTCCATCTGTTTGCAGCAGAGAGTCTGACGGCAGTCAAGCGTGAAGGCAAACTCAGGATTCCCACATTCTTTGTGATGACTGATTATACTCTGCACGCCTTCCTGAATGACACCGATCTGGACTATTATATTATTCCGCACGAGGATCTGATTCCCGTATATACGCGCCAGGGATTCAAGTTCGACCATATTTTCCCCATCGGTATCCCCGTGGATGTTGACAAGTTCACCACCCGCCAACCCAAGCCTGAGGCACGCAAGCAGGTGGCTGAACAGTTAGGCTTCAAGCTCAAGGCGAACGAGGGTAACTGGTATCTGGTTATGTCCGGCAGTATGGGCTTCGGCAATATGTCGCAACTGATGCGCGAGTTTATCAGCCGTATAGGCAAGAACGACCGCGTAATCTGCGTGTGCGGACGTAACGAACGTAACCTGCATACCGTACAACGCGATTTCGCCAAGGAGAGCAGAGTAGTGCCCGTAGGTTATACCGACAAGGTTTCCCTGCTTATGGACGCCTGCGATGTTGTTCTGTCCAAGCCGGGAGGTATAACCACGACGGAAACGATCATCAAAAATATCCCGCTTGTCCATACGGCACCTATACCGGGCATTGAGTCGGAGAATGCCGAGTTCTGCCATGAGCGGAACATGTCGTTCTATGCAGCCAAATCGGTTGAGCAGGTCGAGGCGGCTATACGTCTGGCTACAGATACCGAAGCCAGAGAGGCTATGCTCGAGAGCCAGCGGCGTAATTCCGAACCCAAAACATGCCAGTTCATCATCGACCTGGTTATGCATACTTTGGAAGATCGAGCCCAAAAGGAAAACGAATAATGCACAATTTTGAAAAAAAAGTTGCAGAAATCTTGCAAATGTGCAAAATTTTTCGTAACTTTGTAGGCGGTTTGCGTGTGAACGTCTGTAGCATGCAGATTTTCTGACGAAAGAATATAAAATTATATAACATATTATGGCAAAAAAAGATTTTACAAAAGAGGATCAGAACCTCGAAAATGTACAAGAAACGCTTTCCACAGCAGGAATGTGGATTGAGAAAAACCAAAACGCTATTGAGTGGACAGTGTTTGGCGTAGTGCTGGTTGTATTGGCTTGGATGCTGCTGAACACGTATGTGATCAAGCCCAAACACCTTGAGGCAAGCAACGAGAATGCCAAGGCTGTCGTTTATTTCGGCCAAGGTGACTTCGAAAAAGCTCTGAACGGCGACGATGCTGATTGCATGGGCTTTGAGGCTATAGCCAACAAGTACGGCTATTTCCAGGAAGGCAAACTTGCTGCGCTCTATGCAGGAATATGCTACTACCAGCAGGGCGACTACGAGCAGGCTGCTGCGTTCCTCAAGAAGTTCAAGGCTGACGATGTGAATATTGCTCCGGCTGCTGCACAGCTGTTAGGCGACGCTTACGTACAGCTTGAGGACTACAACAAGGCTGTTTCGGCTTTTGAGGCTGCTGCCAAGAGCGGTAACGAGATCATCGCTCCCATGAGCCTGAAGAAAGCCGGTCTCGCTTATATGGAATTGGGCAAGAAGGCTTCCGCCAAGAAAGCTTTCGAGGCTATCAAAGCCAATTATCCCTCTTCCGCTGAGGCACAGGATATCGACAAGTTTATTGCTTTGGCTGAGTAATGACTACCGACCTTAGCAAATATGACCCCACAGTATTGCCTGGCGCTGATGTGCTCAAACATCAGCGCTACGCAATTATTGTAGCCGATTGGAACAGCGAGATCACCTATGCTATGGCGGATGGCGCACGGCAAACCCTGATCAAGCATGGAGTGGATGAGGATAATATCTCGCTCACCCATGTGCCCGGCACAGTCGAACTGACGTATGCGGCACGTGTGATGATGAATCGCGAAAAACCGCATGCTATCATTGTTATCGGTTGCGTCATTCAGGGCGATACACCGCATTTCGATTATGTGTGCCAATCCGTTACACAGGGAGTGACTCTGCTGAATGCCGAAGGCCGGTGCCCGGTTATCTTCTCTGTCCTGACTACACTTGACAAGCAGCAGGCACTTGACCGAGCCGGCGGCAGACTGGGGAACAAAGGCATCGAGGGAGCTGTGACTGCCATACAAATGGCGAATATTTAACAGAACGTTCTTTCGACTACTATGAAAGTATATAAGTTCGGTGGCGCATCCGTCAAGGATGCCGAGGGCGTGAAAAACCTTCTGTCGATTGTTCGTCAGACAACCGACGACCTTGTTGTTGTCGTCTCCGCCATGGGCAAGACAACCAATGCCCTTGAGCGTATTGTTGATACGATAGGTCAGGGCGACAAACAGGGTGTGGACAGCCTGTGGAAAGAACTGCTGGCGTACCACGAGCAGATTGCTGCCGATCTGGGTGTCAAGGTCAAGGAGGTTGTAGCCGATGATGTGCTCGGTGCTGTCATGGCGCATCGTAATGCCAAAGATGCGGTATACGACGACCTGTACGACACGATCGTATCCGTAGGCGAACTGATGTCCACATCGATTGTTGCTGCGTACCTCAATCAGCAGGGCATACAGGCTCAACTGTGGAACATGCCCGAACTGCTGATTACCGACGGCTCGTTCCGCGAGGCGGTTGTGAATATGCAGGCTTCGGAACAGAAGATGCAACGCGCCTGGCACGACCCGTACCGGCCGCGCGTGATTGTGGCGCAGGGATTCATCGGCGGAACAGATTCCGGTCATCGCACCACGCTCGGACGCGAAGGATCGGACTATACTGCGGCACTCATTGCCAACTTCTTGAACGCCGAGAGTGTGACGATCTGGAAGGACGTGCCCGGCATACTCAATGCCGATCCGCGTATCGAACAGAACACGGTACTTATACCCGAACTCAACTATTTCGAAGCAGTCGAACTCGCATATTCAGGCGCGCAGGTTATTCACCCCAAGACTATCCGGCCGCTCGAGAACAAGCATATACCTTTGTATGTGCGCCCGTTCATGCAGCCCGACCAGCCCGGCACAATCATCAAGACGGCACCTACCGAACCCGTTAACGTACCCGTGTACATTTGGCGCAAGGAGCAGGTGCTGGTAACTATGCGCGCCAAGGATTTCTCATTTGTGCTTGAGGATAGTCTCACCCGGATCTTCGATGTCATCTGCCGATGCCGGTTGAAAGTGTCGCTCATTCAATCGTCGGCAGTCACGGTTTCCGTGTGTGTCGATAACTCGCGCAGCCTGCCCAAAGCACTGCAACTGCTCAGCGAACGGTTTGCAGTTACCTACAACGAGCACCTGTCCTTACTCACTATCCGCGGCACAACGCCCGAACTGATTGAGAAAGAGAGACAGGGACGAACAATCCTGCTGAGCCAACTCACACGACGTACCGCTAAATTTGTTATTGCCAATTCATAAGCAAAACAACGAATATAACCATGAACGAACACTTTACCAAACAATACTGGCTGGACCAATGGCAATCCTTCGTGCACGCGCTGGGCACGAAGAAGTTCTGGCGCGAACTTATCGTCATGACACTCGGCATGGGTATAGGTGCTGCTGCGGTCTATTATTTCCTGATGCCCTCGCACCTGATCATCGGTACGATCTCCGGACTCAGTATCGTTATCAATACGATCATCGGTGGTGATGCCGATACGTTCTCGTATCTGGTGATGGGTATCAATGCTTTCCTGCTCTTGTTGGCGTTCCTGCTTATCGGTAACGAGTTCGGAGCGAAGACTGTCTATACAGCCATGATCCTTGGTCCTCTTACCCAAGTCTGGGATCGCATCTATCCATATACCAACTTCACCCACCGCGTGATTGACAATCCCGATGTTCTTGCCCGACTGCAAGCCGGTGAGACCGTGCTGGACGCGCATGGTAACCCGTATCTGCTCAGCAGGGCAGGGGAGGTGCTTGAGCAGATAAAGGACACCGTTATGTCAGCAGGAATGGGCTTGGGCGATGTGTGGTTCGACCTCGTGTGTTTCGTGTTCCTGCTGTCGATGTGCCAGGCTATAGAGTTCAATATCAACGCCTCAACAGGCGGATTGGATATATTGGCAAAGATCATCAACAAGTACCTGCATTTCGATATAGGCGCGTCGGTCACCATTGGCGGAGCACTCATCTGCTGCTCGGCGTTTCTGATCAACGATTTCCGAATGGTTGTTATCGGACTTATCGGAACGTGGATCAACGGTCTGGTGATCGACTACTTCACAGCATCTATCTCCAAGCGCAAACGCGTATGTATAATCAGCAGCGAGTACGAACGTATCCGCGAGTATATAGTCAACGATCTCGTGCGCGGATGTACGCTGTATGAGGTACAAGGTGGTTTTGGCGGCACAAAGAAGATCGAGATTCAGTCCCTGCTTACGCAGGACGAGTTCGCCAAACTCATGGCGTTCATCAAGAATAACCACATCAAGTCGTTCATCACGGCGGGCAACTGCAGCGAGGTGTATGGCTTGTGGCTCAAGCATAAGAAGGGCAAAGCCGGAAAGATAGAGATTGATACATCCGAATAATCTTTAATTCAATATATAATTAACGTATCCGCCTACCTTGGCGGACAAAAAATACAGCAAATATGAAACCAACATTATTTATCTTGGCTGCAGGAATGGGCAGCCGCTATGGAGGACTGAAGCAACTTGACGGTCTCGGACCAAATGGCGAAACCATCATGGACTACTCCGTGTTTGATGCACTACGTGCCGGATTCGGAAAGATCGTTTTTGTTATCCGCAAGGATTTTGAGGAGGATTTCCGCCGCGTTGTTATTGCCAAATATGCCGACAAAGTGCCCTGCGAAGTATGCTTCCAGAGCCTCGACAAAGTGCCTGCCGGTTGCACCTACAATCCCGAGCGCACCAAACCCTGGGGCACCAACCACGCTGTGCTGATGGGCAAGGATGTGATTCGCGAGCCGTTTGCTGTCATCAATGCCGACGACTTCTACGGCAAGGAGAGTTTTGAGGTGCTTGCCAAGTTCCTCATGGGCGTAGAAGGCAAGCAGAACAAGTATTGCATGGTCGGCTATCGCGTATGCAACACCCTGAGCGAGCACGGATCGGTTAGCCGTGGCGTTTGCCAGACTGACAACAACCGCTGCCTGACCGATGTAGTGGAGCGCACGAACATCGAGCGCAAGAACGGGCAGATCGTCTTTACCGAGGACGGCAAGGACTTCCCGCTCGACGAGCATACGCCCGTTTCGATGAACATGTGGGGATTCACACCCGAGTATTTCGAGTATTCGGAACAGGCTTTTCGTGAGTTTGTGCAGCAGTATGGACAGGAACTGAAGAAGGAGTTCTATATTCCGACGCTGGTTAACGACCTTATCAAGGCAGGCAAGGCTACCTGCGAGGTGCTGGATACGCCCGCCAAGTGGTTCGGCGTAACGTATGCCGATGACCGTCAGATGGTGGTTGACAAGATCCAGGCACTCGTCAACGAAGGTGTTTATCCCAGCCCGTTATTTTAATAGACCGTTTCACTAAAAGATTAAAGACCGCTTACGCTCAAAGAAAAAAGATTGATTACCTTCGGCGATACGACACATTATAGGCTTTTGTCTTTTGTCTTTGAGTGCAAAGCACGGTCTTTCGACTAAACAGAAAAATTATGAGTAGAATACTTGTAACCGGTGGTACCGGATATATAGGCTCGCATACAACGGTCGAGCTCATGCAGCAGGGTTACGATGTCACGGTGGTGGATAACCTGAGCAACTCCAGTGTGGATGTGCTGGATGGTATTGAGGCCATTGTCGGCAAGCGCCCGCAGTTTGCCAATGTTGATTGCAACGACTACAACGCCATGGATAAGATTTTCCGCACCTATCCTGACATCAAGGCGGTCATTCACTTTGCGGCAAGCAAGGCGGTAGGCGAGAGTGTCGAGAAACCGCTGATGTACTACCGCAACAATATAGGCTCGCTGATTACCCTGTTGGAAATAATGAAGCAGCATGATGTGCGCAATATAGTCTTCAGTTCGTCGTGCACCGTTTATGGTCAGCCTGATGCTGAACATCTGCCAGTGGGCGAAGATGCTCCTATACAGAAGGCGCTCTCGCCGTATGGCAACACCAAGCAGATCAACGAGGAGATCATCCGCGACGAGGCTCATGCTGACAGCAACCTGCACGCTATATTGCTGCGTTATTTCAATCCTATCGGTGCCCATCCGTCGGCACTCATCGGCGAACTGCCTAACGGCGTTCCGCAGAACCTGCTGCCGTTCGTTACACAGACTGCCGCAGGACTGCGCAAGGAACTGAAGGTCTTTGGTGACGACTACAACACGCCTGACGGCAGTTGCATACGCGACTATATCTATGTCGTTGACCTCGCCAAGGCGCATGTCAAAGCCGTTGAGCGCATGCTCGAGGGCAAAGCGGACGAGCAGGTAGAGGTCTTCAACCTCGGTACGGGACGCGGACTGAGTGTGCTGGAGATCGTACGCACGTTTATCGATGTCACGGGTGTCAACCTGCCGTATCAGATCGTCGGACGTCGTGAGGGAGATATCGAGCAGGTTTGGGCTAACCCCAAGAAAGCCAACGAGGTTCTTGGTTGGCGTGCCGAAACGCCCACGCGCGACATCCTTGCTTCTGCTTGGAAGTGGCAATGCCACCTCGCCGAGAAGAAGTAACACACTTTTAGGAGTATTCTGCCGATTTGTATCGTTTATGACTAAATCCGCACCCGAGATAGCCACCCTGTGCCTGGACATCGAAGACGCCACCAAGCGCAAGATACGCACTCCGTACGACTTTGAGTTCTTGTCCGGCGCTATCTGGTTGCGCCTGCACGAACATGTCTCTCCCACCACGCTCAAGCGTCTGTGGGGGTATATAGGTGGTATTGGTCGTCCGCGACGCACCACGCTCTGCATCATGGCGCAGTTTCTTGGTTATACCGATTGGGAGGATTATGTCGCCTCTCTTGCCACGCGCACAGACGTGGAGAGTGCTTCGTTCAATGGCGATGGCATACATATCGGCGATCTGCAACAAGGCGATCGGGTAGAGGTGACATGGCTACCCAATCGCCGTTGCATTTTTCGTTACGAGGGCGACGCGCACTTCACGGTGCTGGAAGCCGCCAACGCCAAACTGCATGCAGGCGACACGTTCAATGCTGCCTGTTTCCTGCTGAATAAACCGATGTATATCGATAATCTTGTTCGCGGCAACAATCCTCCCACATCCTATGTCGCCGGTTCGCGCAACGGATTATCATCCGTTAGAAAAATTTGAAAGTAATCCATGGAAAGCTCCTCATCGTTCATCGTTCCGGCAGAATTCTCGTCCGAGTGGCGTGACGTTACGCTTGTGCAGCACCATAGCCACACGCTGATTTATACCGCCACGCGTTATGGTAGGCGCTTTCTGCTCAAGACTCTATCGCCGGATGTGGCGTCGCTGACTGACTATCGTATTCAGCAGGAGCAGGAGTTCCAACTGGGCGTACAACTCGTTCATCCGAACATAGCGGCTACCTATAGCCTTGAGCAGGTTGACGGAGTAGGGCGGTGCATCGTGCAGGAGTGGGTAGATGGCGTAACGCTGGGCGAATGGATATCTGTAAAGCAATCGAATGCTGTTCGCGAGCGGATTTTCGCCCAACTGCTTGATGCACTCGAGTACCTGCACGGCTTGCAACTGGTGCATCACGACCTCAAACCCGACAATATTCTTATTACTCGCAATGGCGCCAATGTCAAGCTTATTGACTTCGGTTTGTCGGCAACCGATGCCACTGTCTCGCCTGTTCCCAACGACCCGCGCAGGGATATTGAGGCCTTAGGCAAACTGCTGCCGCTATTGCTGCCCAAGCGTTACCTGCGCATAGCGCGGAATTGCCGCCGAGGCACTTATCCTACTTTAGCCGCCGTACGCAGGGCGCTCAACCGCCGCACACGAGTTGTGCAACTGCTGCCCGTTATCCTTTCCGCTCTGTTGCTCATCGCGGCTGTGGTACTGTCCTACCGCTCGTGGCACGAACGCTACGCTGAGCAGCAGCGTTACGAAGCTATGCTTGCGCAACTGGACGCCTGCCTCGCCAACGAACGTGCCGACTTGCTGATGATTGTCAACCGCCGCGACAGCTTTGACAGAACGAATATGCACGAGATGCAGACCTATCAGTCCTGTTATGCCGACTACAACGCCACCTTGCGCCGCTATTGGGCAGTGCGCGACTCGCTCACCAACCTCTATGATACCACCGACCCGCTCCGCGAGCAGTTCAGGCAAATCTGGCTCAACCGCGAAATAACGATGAACAACGAACTGTTGCCCATCCTTCAATCCAAACTAAGGTGGTAGTCGCTCTCTTCTACAAATAGTGCCTTTCTAACGAGTTTTTTGTACAAAAACGTGCTGTTCCATCGAGGGATTATCGATGGAATATCGGATGATTGTCGTACATCTATCCGTGTCGAATAGGGCTTGTAGGACTGAAATTCTCAATGTACTGACAATTTGGCAGACCGTACTCGGGCAAATACAGACGTTTGGCAGAGATTTTGGCAGCAAATGGCAGTCAGACAGCCTGCTTCAGGGTTTGGCACACCATTTGCACATAATTGTGTGAGTGCTGTTCAATAGGTGAGCAGACCAACAAACAATCGACCAAGTTTGGTCGATTAAAAAACAACGAAATTTAAAAACCTAAGAATATGAGTAAGATTATTGGAATTGACCTGGGAACAACAAACTCCTGCGTCGCAGTTATGGAAGGCAATGAGCCTATTGTTATTGCTAACAGCGAAGGCAAGCGCACAACTCCTTCGGTGATCGGCTTTGTAGATGGTGGCGAGCGTAAGGTGGGTGATCCTGCCAAGCGTCAGGCTATCACAAACCCGACGAAAACTGTATATTCAATCAAACGATTCATGGGCGAGACCTACGACCGCCTGTCGGGCGAGATCGCACGTGTACCGTATAAGGTAGTCAAGGGCGACAACAACACGCCGCGTGTGGATATCGACGGACGTCTGTACACCCCGCAAGAGATCTCGGCTATCATCCTTCAGAAGATGAAGAAGACCGCTGAGGATTATCTTGGTCAGGAAGTAACGGAAGCCGTTATCACCGTACCTGCCTACTTCAACGACAGCCAGCGCCAGGCTACCAAGGAAGCCGGTGAGATTGCCGGTCTGACCGTTCGCCGTATCGTGAACGAGCCGACAGCAGCCGCCTTGGCTTACGGCCTTGACAAGTCGAACAAGGATATGAAGATTGTTGTATTCGACTGCGGTGGCGGTACACACGATGTATCCGTTCTGGAGCTCGGCGACGGTGTATTTGAGGTAAAAGCTACCGCCGGCGATACGCACCGCGGCGGTGATGACTTCGACCACCGTATCATCGACTGGCTCGTACAAGAGTTTAAGAACGAGAACGGCGGCGCCGACCTGAGCAAAGACCCGATGGCTATGCAACGACTCAAAGAGGCTGCCGAGAAAGCCAAGATCGAACTGTCGAACACCACGACTACCGAGATCAACCTGCCGTACATCATGCCGGTTAACGGCGTGCCTGCACACCTGGTTAAGACCTTGACACGTGCTAAGTTCGAGCAGCTGATTGACGACCTTATCCAACGTACTATCGCTCCGTGCCGTACCGCATTGCAGAACGCAGGCTTGAGCACAAGCGATATCGATGAGATCATCCTCGTTGGTGGTTCGACACGTATCCCGGCTATCCAGGAGGCTGTGCAGAAGTTCTTCGGCAAAGCTCCGTCCAAGGGCGTTAACCCCGATGAGGTAGTAGCCGTAGGTGCTGCCATCCAGGGTGGTGTACTTACAGGTGATGTCAAGGATGTGCTGCTGCTCGATGTTACTCCGCTGTCACTCGGTATAGAGACCATGGGCGGTGTCATGACCAAGATGATCGAGGCTAACACCACTATCCCGACCAAGAAGACCGAGACC
>Ga0247610_10001981_pt1 | contig 24375 bp, 23 predicted proteins | sample 174DNAGHGhighgp2_FD_193483 | JGI IMG/M metagenome (GOLD analysis project Ga0247610, IMG submission 193483) | Sheep rumen microbial communities from Palmerston North, Manawatu-Wanganui, New Zealand - 1742 DNA GHGhigh gp2 | ecosystem: Host-associated > Mammals > Digestive system > Stomach > Rumen...
ACGCGCCCCATCAAAAGGAAGTATTCTCCTGTATGTTGTAAAATCCGCATATTTATGCAAATTAAAAAAAGTGCGCAAAGTTACAACAAAATTTGCATATATGCAAGTTTTTTACGAAAAAATCGTTTGAACATACTGAAATAAGAAGTTTTTTTGTTTAAGTCAAAAAAAAGCAGTAATTTTGCAGCCAATATGAAACTATCCGAAATCAAACAAGCTATAGGAGCGGTGGCAACCGTTGTGGGCGATGACCAATTGGAAATCCGTCATCTGCTTATCGACAGCCGTCAGTTGGGCGCTGAGCCAGAGAAGACCCTTTTCTTTGCCATCAAAACGACCAAGAACGATGGGGCAACTTATATCCCCGAACTCCAGTCCAAAGGGGTACAGGCTTTCGTGACAGGCGATGCCTTAGCCGCATTGCAGGCACTCGCCGCATATGTCCGCTCGCAGTTCAATGGAACCGTCATTGGTATCACCGGCTCCAACGGAAAAACCGTCGTCAAGGAATGGCTCTACCAACTCCTCAAAGACGACTATACCATCGTGCGTTCACCGAAGTCCTACAACTCCCAGATCGGTGTCCCGCTTTCTGTTTGGCAACTTACCAATTACCAATTACCAATCACCAATCAAAAAAAGCCTTTGGCTATTTTTGAGGCGGGTATAAGCCAACCGGGGGAGATGGAGAAACTCGAGCGCATCATTCGTCCGACTATCGGTGTAATCACCTATATCGGTCATGAGCACGATGAGAATTTCGATTCGCTCGAACAGAAACGCGAAGAGAAAATGAAACTCTTCGTACATGCCCAAACGGTCATTGAAGATCCGACCCACCAAAACGTGCGTACCTGTGCGGCTGTTCTGAGGGCACTTGGTTACGACGAGGAGACCATCGCTTCGCGCATCTTGCAGCAGACCCATGAGACGGTACTCAAAGTGAACCTCTCCGCATTGGTCGATAATGTTCGGTATTTCCGTTCGAAACTGGCACCGACGACCAAACTCACTTGCATGGTGAAGGCTTTTGCCTACGGCGCTGGAAGTGTCGAAGTAAGTAAGGCACTGCAGGCCTCCGGTCTCGTCGATTATCTGGCGGTAGCCGTTGCAGACGAAGGTGTCGAACTTCGTCGTGCCGGTATCACACTGCCGATCATCATCATGGATCCTGAAGTGGCGGCGATGGACTTGATTCTCGAAAACAATCTCGAGCCGAATGTTTATTCTCACCAGTCGCTCAAGACCGTCATCGCGGCGGCACAGGCGAAGGGTCTGGAATATGTGCCGATTCATATCAAGATCGACTCAGGTATGCACCGGCTCGGTTTCTATAAAGAAGACATGTCTTGGCTCATTGACCGTCTGAACCATCAGAAAGCGGTGCGCGTTGCTTCTGTCTTCTCGCATCTGGCCGGCTCCGACGAGGCGCAGTTTGATGACTTTACCCTCTCGCAAATCAAGTATTTCGATGCTTGTGCCGAAGAGCTCAAAGCCGGTCTACGCGCCGCAGGGATGTATGGCTCCGGAGCCTCTCCGGCGATTATCAAGCATATCTGCAACTCTGCCGGCATCGAGCGTTTTTCGCAATACCAATTCGATATGTGCCGCCTGGGTATCGGTCTCTACGGTTTCTCGTTTGCGGGTGCCAAACTGCGCAATGTCTGCACGCTGGAGACCACTATCCTCTCCGTCAAGACCGTCAAAGCCGGTGAGACCATCGGTTACGGTCGGCATACTACGCTGAAAGAAGATCGCACGATTGCTGTCATTCCTATCGGCTATGCCGATGGTTTCGATCGGCGTTTCTCGAATTACGGCGGTGAGGTCTGGGTGCGTGGCAAACGTTGTCCTGTGGTGGGCAATGTGTGCATGGACCAGGCCATGATCGACGTCACCGGTGCCGATGCCCGTCCGGGCGACATCGTCGAAGTGTTCGGTGAACATATGCCGCTCCAGGAACTTGCCGATAAACTCGGTACCATTACCTACGAAATTTTAACTTCCGTCTCGCGCCGTGTCCAACGTATCTATTTCTACGAATAAACTGACGATCGGGTACGGTGCTACCGTCATCCAACGCGATCTGACTTTCTCGCTGCAAGCCGGTGAGATGGTCTGCATGTTAGGTCCCAACGGATGCGGTAAATCGACACTCTTGCGCACCCTCGCAGGTCTCCAACCGGCCCTCAGCGGAGAATATACGCATAGCGATGCGAAGAATATTGCGTTAGTGCTCACCGAACGTCTCTCAATGGACAACACGACAGTTCATGATGTGGTCGCTTTAGGTCGTTATCCGTATTCGTCCTTCCTGGACGGCTTAAAGCCAGAGGACGAGCAGATTATAGCAGAATCGTTGAAACAAGTCGGTTTCGATAATCGAGAATCGCTAATCGAAAATTCCTTTTTCAACGCCCATTCGGACGGCGAGAAGCAGCGTATTCTCATTGCCAAGGCCCTTGCGCAGCAGACTCCTATTATCTTGCTCGATGAGCCGACAGCCCACCTCGATCTGCCGCACCGCATCCTCATCCTTCGGCTCTTGCGCCAGCTCGCCCATGAGCAAGGCAAAACGATTCTCATCTCCACCCACGAGCTCGATCTGGCTCTCGCCCTCAGCGATCGTATCCTTCTCATGACTCCGGGCAAAGGCATCCAACTCGACACCGCCGAGAACCTAAAAAAAGCAAAAGCCTTCACCTCCGCTTTTGGTATGGACATCTTTAACCCCCTGGGCTAAAAATATATGCTATGAAACAAATTCTCTTTACCCTTTTGATGGCGATGCCGCTCGTGTGTGTCGCACAGGAAACAATAGTCAAAGACACCGTCTATGATAGCGCGAAGGCTTTTCGGGTCATTGAGCGTGCGGACAGTGTGGTGCTCTCGGAAGCAGCCTACAGTGTGCTGTTCGACAAACAGAAGAAGGAAAACTACAACCGCCTGGAGCGCGAGACCTTGTACTATCCCGACGGCCAGACAAAGGAGACGCTGGTGCTGGACTACAGACAGGCCAAGAACGGTGTCATGAAGCTGTATGAACGGAAGTGCTATTACCCGGACGGGACCTTGCAGTATGAGGAGATAAAGGACGACCCGTCGAGCGAGATCAAAACGACGTATTACAACGAAAAAGGTAAGAAGACCAGACATCCCCAAGAGACGATTCCGCTCTATATGCAGATGCCGGAATTTCCTGGCGGTCAAGAGGCTCTCATTGCATACCTGACCAAAACCGTCAAGTATCCTGATATTGCACGCGCAAACGGTATACAGGGCCGCGTGCTGGTGCAGTTTGTGGTGGCGAAAGACGGCAAGATAGAGAATGTTGAAGTTCTTCGTTCGGGCGGCGATCCTTCGTTGGATAAGGAGGCGATGCGTGTCATCCAATCCATGCCCCGCTGGATCCCCGGTGCGCAACGCGGCAAACCCATCCGCGTTCAATACAAAGTCCCTGTCAATTTCCGATTATAGTAAAACCCGCTCAGCCCATAACACTGTCGGTTTGCCGGCAATGCGGCAACCGATCACGAACGCTGTACCACCATCACGGAGGTGCAACTTTTTCTTGAGCTGTTCCGGAGTAAGGGGATAGTTGCGCGTGAGGACGTTGGCCTGCTTGAGATCTTGACGTTCGGTAATGCGCCAAACGCGCCCCGGGAAATTCTCAACCAAGGTCTCGGAAACGTACAAATGCGTATTTACGTCCAGTTTGTGCAAATGATATCGCTCGGCAATTAACTTATATGCACCCGCTTTGAGAATCGCTGCATTCGGCTCGTAAAGAAATCCACCATTAAGCAAAGCGTCACCATTCATCAATAAACAATTCTGCTCCTCCTCTCTGGTAAACACAAAAGCTTGGTCCTTTTTTTCGAGATCGATAGCGGTAATACGTCCGGAACCGCCGCTTACCAGCAGCAGCTCTTTTACCTCATTCTTAATCGCCACTACATGTATATCCCACGTTACTTGCGAAAGACTTGTGACCGCTTGCGTGAGGTCGAGCATGGGGGACAGTTTGATCATTATCCGTTTGCCGTGCGCGAGAAGAGTAGGTAGCAACTCTACTACATTCGGTGTACAATCTTCTAACCGAAACACCTTACCGCCATGACTGTCGCGTCGTGCAGGATCAAGGAATATTAAATCGTATTGTCCCGCTGAGGCTAAAAAATCCTCGGCAGAGGTATTGTGAATAGCGATAGGCTTATCAGCGAAATTATGCTCCGCTATCCGACATAACTCGGCGTTCTGTTCCACATAGTCCGTGTGCGCAAATTGTTCGCTTAGGAAGTAGGTATCAACTCCGTACCCACCCGTAAGATCCACCATCTTTTCGCCGCTTACCAACGAAGCTTTATACCGTGCCGCCAATTCCGACGAACACTGCTCGCAACTGAGTCGCACCGGATACCACCAATCGTCTATCGTCGCAAAGGTGGGCAGCTTCTCTGCTGTCCGCTCACGACCCTCGACTTGTTGCAAAAACCAACGCCATTCGTCGTCCGTCAGGTGCTTGTATTTCGAGCGTTGTAACGCTAAATCAGCAATCATCAATCAGCAATCATCAATTGAGTATTACGATAGTAATACGAAAGTATTTCTTCGTAGTTGTGTCCTTCGCTCGCCATGACCGCCGCACCAATCTGACAGAGCCCTGCACCATGACCCCAACCGTGCCCATTCAGCGTCCAAATGCCGTCGACATGACTTACCTCAAACCACGAACTATATAAACAACTCTTGCTCAACCAATAGCGGATCTTCAATTCCTTGCCGATAATCTCCGTGTGCTTGGTACCCACGATCCGCAAACTGTCAATTCGTCCACTCGCTCCGCGATGAAGGGGCTCTAAAGCGGTAATATGCCCAAAATCGATACCGGACTTTTCGGCTACAATCGCATCTAATTCCTCGTCTTGGTATCTGACACTCCAATCCCGAAAATCTTTGGTCTCCTGGTCGTAGTCATTGAGCACGAGGCGTAGCACTTTCGGCGAAGGGGACTTGCAGTAATCGCAATCCACCGACTGAATATACGGCACATCGATATCTTCCCAACAGGTGCGCCAGATCTCGGACTTACCCCCGCAACACTTGTAGTACCGGCAGTCGCAGATTTCATCGCCGTACATCAGCACTTGCCCTACGGTTGCCCTTACTGCCTCTACCGCGCGTTCATTCATTCGTTTGAGTCCCTCATAGCGCTGACAATGGTCGTCGGCACAGACGTGGTAGCCTTCGTGGTTGGGGTGCTCCATGGCACGAATCGCCCAACTCCTACTGATGACCGCGTGCGCTTTGAGCAGCTCCATCGGACTATTGGCGTTCATCTCCGACGAAATGACCGAACACAGATAGTCTTCCAAATCGATGGTGTTGATGGCGGTTTGTGTGCCGTCGGCATTGTCACGGATCTCCAACGTACCGGCGAACTCTTGGTCTTCGTGGCGATCCCAATGAAAACCAATACCGATGCGGACATTCTTTAAAATGAATGTCTTTTCTCGTTGCTCAAACTCGATATGCGGAGCCGTTAATATGCCTACTTTAATCTGGCGAGAAGCTCCCATGTGCGCAGACGATCTTTGTACCAGTTATTGCGGTTCATCGCGACGATGTCGCAGTTAGCGTCCGAGTTATCCTCCCACCGACGGCAGTTATACACCACGTCATAGATGCGGCCGATCGGATAATCGCGACTAATCCGCAGACCTACGGCGTAATCCTCACCGTACTTGGTGGTCGGGTAGTTGATCGTGCGCAGCAGCGGCACATAGAACCCGCGCGGTGCACCAAGACCGTTGATACGGAGCGCATTATTACGACCGTTATCGTCGGTCCATTCCCGGTGGTCGATCACGCCCGGAGGAAGAATCTCCCCTGCCATGTTCGTCAGTTGGTACGTGCCGATGACCATGCCGAATAATGGTGATTGGTTATTGGTGATTGGTGATTGTCCTTCGAAGGCATCAATGAAACGCTGCACGGTCGTCTCATCGAAATAGGTATCGTCGCTGTCTAATTGGATCGCGTACTTACCGCAACGCGGGTCGTGGATGGCTACATTCCAGTTGCCACCAATCGCATGCCAGGTCTTGTCTTGATGAATGACAATTAAATTTTCATTCTTCAATCTTAAATCTTCAATAATATCTGCTGTAACGTCGGTCGAGTTGTCGTCCACTACGATCACATTGAAGCTATAACCCTCCCGCACTTTCTGGTTCAGCGCACTATGCACCGCGTCTGCGATCGTGCGCGCACGGTTCTTACAAGGAATAATAACACTCGCCGTCACCGGATAATCCTCTGCTTTCGGCAACTCTTTATATGCACCCGGTTTCAGGTACGCACCGATGCGTTTCAAGTGCGCCGTCACGCATTGCTCCATCTCGATCTGCACTTGACGGTTTCGCGGATCGACGTAGTCGAACAGCTTCTCTCCGGACTTACGCGTGTCGGTCTCTACTTCGTAATACAGGTACTCCGGTATGTGCTCGAGTTTCTCTGCCCGTAAACGAAGATCGTACAAGCCTGCGAACTCGTATTCGGTGTCCATCTGATCGACGATTGCTTTCAGTTTGGCGGTGTCCCATAACAGTACCGCACCGAAGTCAAAATCGTCACGCAGCGCACCGATCTGATAGTCGATCACAGGTGCCTCGGTAATACGTTCGCCGATCTTGGCGAAGTGGTCCGCATAGACCATCGTCGCGCCGGTCATCTCCAGCACTTGCATCATTCGTTCCTGTCCCAGGTACACCCATTCGATCTCGGGTTTGAGACAGATTATTGTGTACTTTGCGGAACTCTTCTCCGCGATTTCCTTTATCGCTTTTGTCGAGCAAACTCTGCCCGGTAAATAAAAAGTATCTATCATATCAATTACCAATTACCAATCACCAATCACCAATTACCAATCACTAATTTATTCCGTTGTCGGAATAATTGCGTCTTTATGAAATTCTTTCAGTCCCTCGATAGGATCCTTGAGGATCGTGCCTAAGGGCATGCCTTCTGCCTTCATGGCCTCTTCCAAAACCGGCTTGTAGTAATAGGCAATCGAGCCAACGAATCCGATCGGTTGATCGGTTTGGTACTGGACGAGGTTGCGGCGGATAAACTGCACGAAATGGTCGTACACGAGCTCGTGGATACGCTTGTCTTCGATATGGTCCGCGCAGAACTTGGACAGCTTCGCCAGGAACCGGTTCGGGAAGGGTTGACGATACACCTTCTCAATGATATCAGCCATGCTCGTTTCATACTCCTTAAAGAACGCATCCTTCAGGTCGTCACCCAACTGATTCTTCAGTAAGTCACCCACGAGGCGTTTGCCCAGCACCGCTGCCGAACCTTCATCGCCGAGGATGTATCCCAGCGAAGGCACGCACCATTCGATGTTCTCGCCGTTGTAGAAACAACTGCCGGAACCCGTTCCGAGGATACACGCGACACCAGCGTTATGACCTAACAAGCCCCGTGCCGCACCCAGCATATCGGACTCCACATGCACTTCCGCTTTCTTGAAAACGCCCTCTAATGCTTTCTGCACATACACTTTTTTCTCGGGCGTACAACCCGCTCCGTAGAAGAAGACATGCGTCAGCGTGCCTGCCCAGAGAAGGGGCGCAATCTGCGGCAGGAGTTGGTTGCAGATACTGTTCCGCATGGCGTCGGAAGTCTGGAAAAGAGGGTTGATACCGTCGGTGAAAACGTCGGAGCATTGACCGCTCGCGGTGACGAGACACCAGTGCACTTTGGTACTACCACTATCGGCTAAAAGAATCATAACTGTAAAATTTTTCGCAAAATTACAAAAAAAATTGCATATATGCAAATTTTTCTTGGGGATTTTTTTCTTGGGGGATTTTTTTCTTTCTTCTCTTCCCTCTTCTCTTTTTGTTTTTTTCTGTCTGTAGTGTTTTCCCTTTTCACTCTCTCCACGCTCGTGCCATTACTTGCTTGCGGAGCGTCCGGTATTGTCTCTTGCATCCGTCCAATCTTGGCGGATAGACAATCCCGCCCTGCCCGCTCCGCAAGCCCCCGCGCCACATCCCTCTCTTTTTTCCCGCGCTGAACCCCTCGCTTTTTAGTGTGTGCTGTTTAGTGGGTGTGCTGCGCGCGCTTTTTTTTTCGAAAAATCGCTCCCTCTCTTGCGAGTTTCAAAAAAACTTTGTAACTTTGCGCACTTTTTGTGTGCAAAGGCACTTAACAACGCTAAACTAACCCAAAATATATGGCAACATCAACGCAACAAAAACAAGAGTTATTCAAATCCATCTGGGCAATCGCAAACGAGTTACGCGGTTCTGTAGATGGTTGGGACTTCAAGCAGTATGTCCTCGGCATGCTCTTTTACCGCTATATCTCGGAGAATATCACCAATTACATCAACGAGGAGCAACTCAAAGCCGGTTATCCTAACTTCGACTACGCTGCGTTTGATGACGCCAAAGCGGAGTCTGCTCGCGCCAGCATCGTAGCGGAGAAAGGATTTTTTATCCTTCCTTCTCAACTCTTCTGTAATGTTCGCAAGCGCGCCCACCATGATGATCAACTGAATATGACCCTTGACCAAGCGTTCAAATCCATCGAAGCCTCCGCTATCGGTACCGACTCCGAGGACGACATGAAAGGTCTGTTCGATGACCTCGATGTCAACTCTACCAAACTCGGTTCATCGGTCGATAAACGAAACGAGCGTCTAGCACGTATTTTGGATGCGGTAGGAGACATGAACCTTGAAGGACCGAAAGAGAATCGCATTGATGCCTTCGGTGATGCGTATGAGTTCCTTATGAAGATGTACGCGGGCAATGCAGGCAAGTCCGGTGGCGAATATTTTACCCCTCAGGAAGTAAGCGAACTCCTCGCGCGTATTGCAACGCTCAACAAGACTAAGGTGCGCAAGGTCTATGACCCTGCCTGCGGTTCCGGTTCGCTCCTCATGCAAGTTGCAAAAGTCATCGGCAAAGAGAACGTGCAGCAAGGATTCTTCGGTCAGGAGATCAACCAAACGACCTACAACCTTTGCCGTATCAACATGTTCCTGCACGACATCAACTATAATCATTTCAGCATCGCGTTGGGCGATACACTGCTCGAACCGCAACACTGGGATGACCAGCCGTTCGATGTGATCGTCTCGAATCCGCCCTATTCTATCAAATGGAAAGGTGATGACGATCCTGTCCTCATCAACGACCGCCGTTTCTCGCCTGCTGGAGTGTTAGCGCCTAAGTCCAAAGCCGACCTTGCTTTCACCATGCACATGCTCTCTTGGCTCGCAACCGATGGTGCTGCGGCTATCGTTGAGTTCCCGGGTGTCCTTTATCGCGGAGGTGCAGAGCAGAAGATTCGCCAGTACCTCGTAGATAACAACTATGTCGATGCAGTTATCCAACTGCCGCAGAACCTCTTCTTCGGTGTCAGCATCGCTACTTGTATCATCGTCATTCGTAAGAACAAGACGGACAACAAAGTGCTCTTTATCGATGCCTCAAATGAGTTTGTTCACGAAGGCAATAAGAACAAACTGACGGAAGAGAATATCAGCCGCATCCTTGGTCTCTATACCACCCGTGAAGAGGTGCAGCACCTAAGCGCTTTGATTAGCAATACGGTTATTGCGGACAATAGTTATAACCTATCTGTTAACTCGTACGTAGAACAAGAGGACAATCGTGAAGTCATCGACATCGACAAGCTTAATGCCGAACTCAAACAGATTGTAGCCCGCGAGAACGAACTGCGTGCGCAGATAGAAGAACTCATCGCTAACATCTAAAAGAAACGCCTTATGACACACATAGAACAAATGATACAGGACCTGTGTCCGAATGGAGTCGAGTGGAAGACATTTGACGAATTAGGTGTTTTCTATGGAGGTCTATCCGGCAAAACAAAAGATGACTTCAAGGATGGTAACGAAAAGTTCATTACCTATCTTAATATTGCTAGCAATCCTGCGTTGCGTTTAGATATAGACGAAACTGTAAAGATTGGTCCGAATGAAAAACAAAATATCGTACAATACGGCGATGCGTTGTTTACGGGTTCTTCCGAGACTCCAGATGAATGTGCTATGTCTTCTGTGGTAACTGACTACCCGCAAGAGAAGTTGTACCTCAATAGTTTCTGTTTTGGATTCCGCTTCAATAGTTTAGAAGGTATCTGTCCTGCTTTTTACAAACACTATTTTAGGAGTAACCATTTCCGAAAGGCTGTACGCCGTACGGCTAATGGTACTACACGTTTTAACGTGTCTAAAAAGGAATTTGGAAAACTATCCATTCCCCTTCCACCCCTCGAAATTCAAAAAAAAATCGTCGAGTGCCTCGACAAATTCTCGGCACTCGCAGCGGAGCTGCAAGCGGAGCTGCAAGCGGAGCTGCAAATGCGTCGTAAGCAGTACGAGTACTATCGTACCCGACTACTTACGCCACACTCGGATTGCAATTCTGCTGGAGACTCAACCGATGATTGCAATTGGGTTATAACTACTCTTGGAGAAATTGGAAAAGTGTGTATGTGCAAACGTATTTTGAAGAATGAAACCAATTCACAAAGAGGTATACCTTTCTACAAAATTGGTACTTTTGGCGGGGTCGCTAATGCTTATATCTCCGAACAACTATATGAAGAGTACAAACAACGCTATTCATACCCAAAGAAAGGTGATATATTGATTTCAGCAGCTGGTACAATCGGTAAGTCTGTCATTTTTGACGGAGAGCCTTCCTACTTCCAAGATTCTAATATTGTATGGATTGCTAACAATGAAAAGAAGGTGCTAAATAAATATCTGTATTACTACTACCAAATAGTGGATTGGAAAGTCGATGATGGAGGCGTCATTAAAAGATTATACAATGACAATCTCAGAGCTACACCTATAGCATACCCTTCTTTAGAAGAGCAAGCCCGTATCGTAGCTATCCTTGATAAGTTCGAAGCCTTGACGACGAGCCTTTCCGATGGTATCCCTGCCGAGCAAGCAGCACAGCAAAAGCGCTATGAGTATTATCGCGATTTATTATTAACCTTTCCTCGTAAAGCCGTATGAAACTGATATCTGAAAACCCGCAATCGACGGTCGTATCCAAATACGAGTACAAACCGTCTCCCCGCACCGCCTACCAAAGTGAGGCGCAGTTGGAAGATGCACTCATCGCCCAGCTGAAAGCGCAGGGTTATGAGTACCTCGATATCCATACCAGCGAGGAACTGGAATCCAACCTCCGCAAGCAGTTGGAACTCCTCAACGGTATCACGTTCACGGACAACGAGTGGATAGGATTCTTCCGTGTCCACCTTGCCAACCAAGGAGCATCGTTCAAGGATAAAACCACGCTTCTGCAAGATGACAAGACTTCTCAGTTGGTGCTCATACGCGATAATCGTACCTTCCAGAACATCAAACTGATCGACAAGAAGCATATCCACGAGAACCGCCTGCAGGTCATCCATCAGTACAAAGCCGATTCCGGCAAGCGCAAATGCCGTTACGATGTAACGATCCTCGTCAACGGTCTTCCGATGGTGCATATCGAACTCAAGAAACGCGGTGTAGCCATCAAAGAGGCGTTCAACCAGATCAACCGCTATCACCGCGATGCGTTCGGTGTGGATAATGGTCTGTTTGACTACGTCCAACTGTTCGTCATCAGTAATGGTACAGAAACCAAATACTACTCCAACACAACCAGCCGAGGAGCGTTTACCGAACTCAACCGCAAGAAACCAAATGATGCCATCCTCGAAGATGGCACCAAGACCTGCGATTCGTTTGAGTTTACTTCCTATTGGGCGGACGCAGAGAACACGCCTATCCGTGAATTGACGGACTTTACCGCGACTTTCTTTGCGCGTCATACGCTTCTCAACATCCTCACGCGCTATTGCGTCTTTACTGCGGACCAAAAACTGATGGTCATGCGGCCTTACCAAATCGCCGCAACAGAAGCCATCCTGCAAAAGGTCCTCATCGCTACTAACCAACGGAAAATGGGTTCGATTGATGCAGGCGGTTTCATCTGGCACACAACCGGTTCCGGTAAGACCCTCACATCCTTCAAGACCGCACAACTATGCACCCAACTCGAATACGTGGACAAAGTGCTCTTCGTCGTGGACCGTAAGGACCTCGACTATCAGACGATGAAGGAGTACGAGAAGTACAAGAAAGGCTGCGTCAGTCATAATAAATCAACCGCCGTACTGCATGAGCAGTTGAGCAAGGACAAAGATCGTATAATCATCACGACTATCCAAAAACTCAACCAGTTCTGCAAGTCCGAACATAAGCACCCAATATACGACAAGCACGTCGTCATCATCTTCGATGAGTGTCACCGTTCGCAGTTTGGCGATATGCACAAACTGATTGTAAAGCGCTTCAACAAATACCATATCTTCGGCTTCACAGGCACGCCAATCTTCCCGGAGAACGCCCAACAGGCATTGCTGACAACCGCACAGACCTTCGGCGATTGTCTGCATACCTATACCGTCATCAATGCGATTGCTGATGAGAACGTACTGCCGTTCCGCGTCGAGTACATCAAGACCGTCGGCACCAAGGACGGTATCGAAGATGCCGAGGTGCGCGATATCGATCGTGAACGGGCATTGATGGCTCCGGAACGAATCCATAATATCGTGGAGTATATCTTGCAGCACTTTGACCAGAAGACCTATCGCAATCGTACCTATAAACTGGACGACAAACGCGTCACGGGCTTTAACTCCATCCTCGCAACTGCGTCTATTCCGGCTGCCAAACTCTATTACACCGAGTTCCAGCGTCAGCAAGACCTCCTGCCTGAAGACAAACGCCTGAAGATCGCCCTCATCTATAGTTACGGAGCAAACGAAGAGGTCGAACTCAATGGTATCCTCGATGAAGAAAACAGCGATAGTGCGGCGAAATTAGACAAGTCCTCTCGCGACTTCCTCGAAGCAGCTATTGCCGATTATAACGACATGTTCGGTTGCAACTTCGATACGTCCTCGGATCAGTTCGGTAATTACTACAAAGACTTGTCCAACCGCATGAAGAACCGCGAACTGGACATGCTCATCGTGGTCAATATGTTCCTCACCGGTTTCGACGCAACGACCCTCAACACCCTTTGGGTGGATAAGAACCTGCGCCAGCACGGACTCATGCAGGCTTACAGCCGCACCAACCGTATCCTCAACACCATCAAGCAGTTTGGTAATATCGTTTGTTTCCGCAATCTGGAGAAAGAGACCAATGATGCGATTACGCTCTTTGGTGATAAGAACGCTTGTAACATCGTACTGCTCAAATCGTACGATGATTATATCAACGGCTACACGGACGAGAACGGTAAGAAACATATAGGTTTTGCCAGGATTGTCGATGCACTCAAGCAACTGTATCCTTTGTCAAGTGCTACGGGCGTCAGCCCGGAGTGGATAGGAAACGGAGAAGAAAAAGAGAAAGAGTTTATCCGGCTCTTTGGTTCGTACCTCCGTATGGTCAACCTGCTCAACACCTTTGATCGCTTCGAAGAAGACAAACCCAACTACATCTCCGACTTTGCCGAGCAAGACTATAAGTCCGTTTACCTCGATCTCAGCGAGAAATACCGTCACCATACGGAAGGCGATGCGGTCGATATCAACGATGACCTCACCTTCGAAATCGAACTCATCAAACAGGTGGAAATCAATATCGATTACATCCTCGAACTCATTGCCAAGAAATATGGCAAGGACAAAGTGGTGGATGGTCCGACCCTCGAAGAACTGCTCTCCAAAGCAATAGGCTCCAGCCCTGCTTTGCGTAACAAACGCGAACTCATCGATGCCTTTGTCAAACGCTACTCGCCCGATAAGGAGATCGGCAAACAATGGATGAGTTTTGTCCATGAGCAAGCCATGCAGCAACTCGATGAGATTATCGTCTCCGAAAACCTCAAACGCGACGAAACGATTGCTTTTGTACGCAAAGCTTTCCAGACAGGCGAAGTGGAGATGCAGGGTACAGCCATCACCCAATGCCTCCCACCTCTACCACTCTTCAGCCCCAATAACGAACGTGCTGCAACCAAACAGCGCGTATTGGAAAAACTATGCGCCTACTTCGAACGTTTCTATGATATCTATGAGTTCGCCGAGTTTCATATCCATATCGACACCTACAACGACAATAGTACCAGTATCAACATAGAAAATTAGCATTTTATTTGCATATATCGGGAAAAAGTAGTACCTTTGCACCAGATTCTTGATATGTGCAAAATTTGCACTACCCAAGAAAAGGATAATGGTCAGCTCTTAGACCTTAAATAGGAGAACCGACATATTCCTTCTAAAACGAATCGGCAAAATTCTATAACAAGAAAGAGATATGTCCCGAATATCTGTGTAACAGCATGGATAGGAGGGATTCTTGTTAGGGTTTTGCCGAACCTGTTTTAGGTCCCTCCGATTCCATGCCTTTTTTAAACTGCGCATATGAGTATCAAAAACTTTGGAGGCATCGTCCATATCGGTACCTATAACGACCATCACAAAGAGGCAACCTTCCATGTTCCTCCCGGCACTAACCCTGCCGACTTGATCCGTGCCTTCATGTCAGAATCCGCCGAAGACGTCTCCTTTTCGTCAGTTAGTCCGGAATCTCATTCCGAGAAAGAGCCTCGTCTCAAGCAACTCTTCGATGATCCTAAACGTACAGAGGAAGAAAGCAACCGCTTTCTCAACTTTCTTTCTGATCATAACATCAGCTCGCGTCTCATCGACAGCAGCCAAGACAATCCTATCCTCAAAGCGGTTGTTTGTTTCTGCGTCAAATGGCGCAACCTCCGCTATATCGAATCCAAATATAGTCCTTCTGCCGTACTCCGTTTCCTCACCGACACCTGTTCTCTCCAAACCGACCGTGTTGCAGACCGTGCAATCGCAAATGCACTCGGTGTGATGATCAAAAACGGATACGACAAAGTTATGTACGAAGACGTGTGTGACTATTTTTAATTCATGCACAAGGATGCACAAGCATTTTTTATAAAGTGCGTCTCTTCCCTTGATTTATAAGCGATCCTGACGGGTCGCTTTTTTTTGTGCGCTTGTGCGTCAACTATGCACAAGCCATGCACAAGGTCCCAAAACCTGTACCTTTGCACCCGGAACGTCCTCCCATCGGATTGGGAGGAGTGGCCTCCGCCTAGGAGGGTTCCATAAAATTATTGTTTAATTTAAATGCAAAGGTATTATGCTTTATTGTATTTTATCCGGTGTCTTTCTGACCCTTTTTCTCGTTCTGGGAGCACTCTCCCTCTACGGCTTTTTAGACCGTTCTAGGGCCAATTACCCCTTTACCTGGACTTGCTACCAGCACGTCATCGTTCTCGCCGTCATCTCGGCTATCTGTTTCATCTTTGCCGTCCTCTTCGGCACCCAAATTCCCGATTGCTATGTGCTGCACTAGAAGACCAAAGATCCGCATCATGGAGTTCACGCACGATCTCTATGATCCGCGTATCATCCATGCTCGCACAACGCGAAAGGAAGAGCTCACCCTCACCAAATGCGTCGTCCCGGAAAAGCGCAGATGCAAGTGTCCCCTCTATTCAGATGGCAAAGGGCATTTCTTCACGCTCACCCGCGACAAACTCGGAGAGGTCTTCGACCGGTTTGGACCGGGCAAACGAATCCATGGCCGACACAATCACAACGGCAAACGTGGCAACGAGTACCCGCTGATGCGTGAGTTTGGTTCTTGGAACTGTCACACTATCGTGCTGCTTACATTCCAAGGACCACGACCCATCGGCGATGATGGAGTCCCCTTCGAAGGAGACCACAAGAACGGCTGCGTCACTGACTATTCCAACGACAACCTCGAATGGGTGTCCAAAAAGGAGAACCGTCGTCGAAGCAAAGTCCTCAAGGCGCTCCGCTCCATCGACGTCGACCCCGTCCAAGTGCCGTACAACATTCTGGATATCTTCCTCAATCCGAAGATCATCTCAGACATGTCCGTCCTCACGACCCGTCTCACCAAACTCCGAGACCTGTTGAGTCCCCTCTTCGGCGGCGTCTTCACCCCTGATGACTTCAAACGCTGGTTGATAAAGCCGCAAGACGAGTTCGACCAGATGATATCCAAGTACCATCGCGACACCCGCACCACCGACGACCTCATGCTCGCCGACATGTCCCACCACATGGAGATCTAGCCTGTATTATTTTTTTCACTAGCCTGTATTATTTTTTCACTAGCCTGTATTATTTTTTTCACTTTGTCTCTTGACCCGGCATTTGATGCCGGAAAATTATTAACCCATCCGCCTATGCATGGCGGATCTAAAACCCCCCTACCATTATGAACGAATTATTAGAATTTGGCGCTATCCGCCAACAGGAGAAAGAACTCCAATCCCGTAAAGAAGCGATCCACAAAGAGGCCCTCAAACAGGCCCTCGCCGAACTCGCCAAAACCAACCGAACCTCCGGCGAAATAACAGTCGGACAGTACGTCTTCGAGGTCTCCGTCACCGACAACTATGCCGAGATTATCGACCGCCCCCAAAGCTACCCACAGGAGGAGTGTGTCGACTATCGCTATCAGGCCAAAGTACGTGCCCGCAATCAGGCTGCCGCTAAGTCCTGCACCGCCAAGATGAACGCTGACCTCGCCACCTATCTCAACAACCATCCCGACTGGTCGCCCGATGCCGAGAACTATCCCCCGACTGTCACCCTCAAATTCAAAGGCCTCGCGCAATGACCTATCACACCCTCATCAGGCATCAGGAGCTCGTCGCCCTCCTCGGCACGCGCAACCTCTATCTTCGCCTCGTGTATGCGCATATCGCCAACTACACGCAGGTGAAGGGTGCCTGGTGTGGTACGAAACAAAAATTAGCTGATGAGTTGGAGGTGGAACGCTCTGTCGTTTCTCGAAAACTCGATGAATTATTAACTTTGGGAGTTATTGTTTCTGACGGCGACAACTACCGTGCTGTGTGCACGGCAAATCGTGCAGAGAACACGGACGAGCGTGCAGAGAACACGGAGAAACGTGCAGACAGCACGCCCCCCGAACCCCCTATTAATTACATTAATAAATCAATGAAAAGGAATAATAATATTGCGCGCGATACAATCGCGACGCACGACCCTTCCAACAATTTTTCTTTTGATCGGCTTTTAGCCATCTACCGGAAACGTGCCGGCAACTACAAAATCGCCGACGACACACTCGACCAATGCCGAGCCATCTGGGCCAATTACCCCCTCTGGAAACGCATGATCCTCTTTGAGGAACTTTCCAACCCCAACGGCTGGATCAAGCCCCGCTTCGATTGGACGCTCTCCGATTTTGACCCCCAACCCGATTTCCTCACCGGCGTCCAGCAGGACGAGTACTGGAAAACCGACGACTGGACCGTCAAGCACGAACCGCTCGTCATGGTCAAAACCTCCGACAACCTCTTTAAGGTCTGTACCAATCGTACCGCCTACCGTTTCGGACTGACCAAAATCCGCGATGTCAAGGCGCCTACCGACTGACTAGCTATCGTCGATCGTATAGAATCGCTTAACAAGAAGCGACCTAATAATTATCAATCCATCCGCCAACACGGCTTTAAACATTTATTACAATGGCAAAATCTCGAAAAACAACACTTCTCATCGAAGTAACCGCCAAAGAATGGCGCGCTCAGTACTCCGGCTCTTTCAAAACCCCGGCCGGCAAAGACAAGTTCAAGCACGATGCACGACTTATGAACGCACTTCTGTCGTCTCCCGAACTCTTCGCTTTCTTCAACCGTATCCTCACCCCCGTCATCCGCTGCAAACGCCGCGAAGCGCGCAAGCAGGCGCAAGCCGGCACGCCCGCGTAGCATATCGCGCCCTTATCATCTGCTGATAAAAAGCAGGAATTGTAAGGGTTATTACCTGTTCAGAATTAAAATTTGTATCATTATGGAAGTAATTTTAACGCAAAAATGCAAGTCCCTAACCGGCGTGCTCGGTAGTGGGTTTGGTTATCACATCCAGCGCCGCAAGAACGGCTTCTTCTCGAAACGTAACTCGAAAGGTGTTGTACCCCCTGACGGACATTGGCGCTTTATCGTCACCTGTGCTGAACTCGCCAAACTCGGGCTACATATCTCAGATGTCAAGGTCTCCCAAACCGAGGTGTTGACGGCTCTACGTGAGAGCGGTCGCGGCGACTATCTTTGGATACTCCGCTATCCTTCCTATCTGCACGCTACCGATGTGCTAACCCTCAAACAAGAATTAGGCTTATGAAAGAACGTTATTATTTCACCCAACTCGCCGCCGCGTTAGAGCGTGCCATCCATGCCGACGTAGGTATCGCCGGACTCGAAATCCTCATCCACGGATGGATCGCCAAAGGTGGTATCAATCGCCCGACGCTCGTCATGCGCAAGAAGAGAGCCGGAGAAGAGTTCCTGACCTATTTTGAGGCAAAAGCTTTCTCTGAATACGCCGGCTACGACCTCACGTCTGACTGATTTTGTCACATTGTTACGCAAACGGAGCCCCATTTTTTGGTGGCTTCGTTTTTTTGTACTACCTTTGCACCGGATTTGAAAAAGGTCCAGCTCTCGCGGCTAATCCCGCGAGCCCCAAACCGCTTATGAACAAATACCCCAACATACAACTGCTCACCGCCGCCGTCCTCGCAATCGGTGGAATGATTCTCCTCTTCTGCGGTCTCTATATCGAGCCCAAGGGTGAGATCGAAGAGACGGTGCTCGTCGCGTTCGGCGAGGTCATGACTTTCTCCGGCAGTCTCATGGGTATCGATTATCACTACAAAACGAAAAACCCCAACAACAATGCGCAAGATAACCCTCGTTCGTAAAGACCCCCAAGGCAAAGCCGTGCCCGGTATCATCTCCTTCGACCTCAATGAAGGACCCTTCTCCTTCCAGACCTTGGAGAACGCAGACTTCATCATCCCCGAAGGTGAGTACCCCATCGACTGGACTTGGTCGCCCAAATTCAAAAAGCCCCTGCCGGAAATACTCGACGTACCCGACCGCTCCGGCATCCGCATCCACCGTGGCACCCTCCCCGAACACTCCAAAGGCTGCATCCTTACCGACATGGCTGGAATGGCGCACCTGCAAGTGTTCTTCAACCTCATACAATTAGAAAACCGCTACAAAGATGAATCCGAACCCAAAGAATCAGCAACCATCATCGTCCGCTCACAAGTGGAAACCCCTCTTCCAACTGATCGGACTCCTCATCCGCTTCCTCTCGCATTACATGCGTAACAAGAAGAATCGGTCCAGCTCGCGGGGCTAACTCCCCCGCGCCCTCCCACATAGGTAAAGGACCCGCCTATCAAAAGAATGAGCGTCCATTTCGTCCGGATAGCATCCGGACATAGTACTAACCCCAAAAACCACTTACTCACTATGGCTGAAATTACTTGGAGTTCCGGTATCGACCACGTATCCGGAGCATTGAGCAAGCCGGGCAAAAACCCCCAGCACAGCTGTCAGAAGATGCTGCTCGCAACCCACCGCGTAAAGCCCACGGAGAACCCGAACTGCAACCGCATTTATTTGCGTAGCAAGATCGTTCGCTCCACCGCTCCGGGCGAAGATGAGCTCTGGGCACGCAACCGCTTCACCGCGGTAGCAGCAGCGGTCAAGACCCGTCGTAAGGACCTGAGCCACATCGCTTCCGACATGCAAGCGTTCGAGGCACAGAAGAACACCGCCGGCGGCAAGCGCACCATGAAGGCCTACCTCTGGAAGGTCTGCGGCGAGGAGTACGATCAGGCGCACCCGCGTAGCTAATCGCTACCCCCCCCTTCTCGGGAAAAGGGCCCTTCGGGGCTCTTTTTTTCGTTTTTATTTGCACATTTCAAAAATTTGTTGTACCTTTGCAGCGGAAATGAAGTTTGATATGCAATATTCGATAAAAGAGGTTTTTGCTCCTAAGTTATTTCAGACTTTGCGGAATTATAGCGGGAAGGCTTTTGCGCAGGATGCCTTAGCCGGAATCATCGTCGGCATCGTGGCGATACCGTTGGCGATCGCTTTCGGTATATCGTCCGGTGTGGGTCCGACGGAGGGTCTGGTGACGGCTATCATTGCGGGTTTGATCATTTCGGTGCTGGGTGGCAGCAAGGTGCAGATAGGCGGTCCGACGGGTGCGTTCATCGTGATCATCTACGGTATCATCCAGCAGTATGGTCTGAGCGGCTTGATGCTGGCGACGGTAATGGCAGGAATATTGCTGATCGCGATGGGGTTGGCGCGCTTGGGATCGGTGATTAAGTTCGTTCCGTACCCGGTGATCGTGGGCTTCACGGCCGGTATCGCGTTGACGATATTCAGTACCCAGATGAATGATTTCTTTGGGTTGGGGCTGACGAACGTGCCGGCTAACTTCGTGGATAAATGGATCTTCTATGCGCAGCATTTCAGCGTGAACGGATGGGCACTCGGGGTAGGTGTATTTTCCTTGTTGATATGCATCTTCATGCCGAAGCTGACGAAGCGTATCCCGGGCTCGTTGGCAGCGATCATCTTTGCGACCTTGGCTGTATGGGTGCTGAAGGAGTTTGCTCCGGAGGCATGGGGCGTGGCGTCGATCCAGACGATCGGCGACCTGTACGCTTTGCCGCACGGTATTCCTGCGCCGCATCTGCCGAGTCTGGAGTTAGCAGAAGGGGAGTCGTTCTTCACGCTGATACAGAAACTGTTCCCGTCGGCGTTCACGATTGCGATGCTCGGTGCGATCGAGAGTTTGTTGAGTGCGATGGTGGCAGACGGCGTGATCGGCGATCGGCATAACAGCAATACAGAGTTGATTGCACAAGGTGTGGCGAACGTGGTGGTGCCGTTCTTCGGCGGTATCCCGGCGACGGGTGCTATTGCGCGCACGATGACGAATATCAATAACGGCGGCCGTACGCCGGTGGCGGGTATCGTACACGCGGTGGTACTGCTGCTGGTGCTGTTGTTCTTGGGACAGTTGGTGGGGCTGATACCGATGAGCTGTTTGGCTGCGGTACTGATCATGGTGGCGTACTCGATGAGCGGTTGGAAGACGATCGTAGGATTGTTTAAGCACCGTAACCGCGATTTCTGGGTGCTGGTAGTGACGTTCCTGCTGACGGTGATCTTCGACTTGACGGTTGCTATCGAAGTGGGCTTGTTGTTAGCGATGGTGCTGTTCCTGATGCGTACGAACGAGCAGACGCATATTCGGACCTTGCATAAAGAGATCGATCCGAATGAGGATAGCGAGAGCAACCTGAATCTGGAGCACCTGACGATCCCGGAGGGCGTGGAGGTGTATGAGATCGACGGCCCATATTTCTTCGGTATCGCCAACCGGTTTGACGAGATCATGCTGCACGTGAGCGGTAAGGAGTACCCGATACGTATCATCCGCATGCGAAAAGTGCCGTTCGTGGATTCGACGGCGATGCATAACCTGAGTATGCTGATCCAGCGCTCGCATAAAGAGGGTATCACGATCATCCTCTCCGGGGTGACGAACCACGTACACAAGCAACTGCTGCAAGGCGGAATCGAGCAGCAGATGAACCCCGACAATATCTGTCCGAATATTCATGTGGCACTACGTCGTGCCAATGATATTTTAGAAAATGAAAGATAACTTTTTATATTAACTCATTAAAAATTTAACACTATGGTAAAGAAATTTATCTGCCCGATCTGTGGTTATGTACACGAGGGCACAGAGGCACCGGAGCGTTGTCCGCAATGCAAACAAATCGTTGAGTGGAAGGTAGCTTCCGACGACAAGTTGAACTTTGCTTGCGAGCACGTACTCGGCGTAGCAAAGAACGAGATGGATCCGATCATCCATGATGGTCTGCGTGCGCATTTTATCGGAGAGTGCACGGAGGTAGGTCAGTACCTGGCAATGGCTCGTCAAGCCGATCGCGAGGGCTATCCGGAGGTAGCAGAGGCTTTCCGTCGTTATGCATACGAAGAGGCAGATCACGCATCGCGTTTTGCTGAGTTGCTCGGTGAGATCGTTTGGGACACCAAGACGAACCTCGAGAAGCGTATGTTGGCAGAGTCGGGTGCTTGCGAAGACAAGCTGAATATCGCTAAACGTGCGAAAGAGTTGAATCTGGATCCGATCCACGACACGGTACACGAGATGGCTCGCGACGAGGCTCGTCACGGAAAGGGATTCGAAGGCTTGTATAAGCGTTATTTTGGAAAGTAACTAGGAGACTAGGAAACTAGGATCCTAGGATTATACCGCCGCCGACCACGAGGTCGTCGTCGTAGAAGACGACGGATTGGCCGGGGGTGATACCCCAAACGGGAGTTGCGAAAAGAACGCGACTCTCGTTTATTTCTTTTATGGGGACCGCTACGCTTCTATAGCGAATCTTAGCTGTAAGACCGCTACGCTGTAAGACCGTTTCACTGTAAGACCGCTTCGCTGTAGGAATAAAGTGGAGCTCCGTCGCATACATGTCGTCGTTGGTGCCGAGGGTGATGCGGTTGGTGGCGGGGTCGATATGGGTGATGTAGGCGGGATGACCGAGGGCGATGCCGAGTCCTTTGCGTTGACCGATGGTGTAATTGACGTAACCCTCGTGGGTGCCGAGGACCTTGCCTTGCGCGTCCACGTACTCGCCCGGGCGCACGCGTTCGTTATAATCAGGCACGTTCGCGCGCAGGAAGGCACGGTAGTCGTCGTCCGGAATGAAACAAATCTCCTGACTCTCACGTTTGGTAGCGAGTTTCTCGTAGCCGTGTTGACGGGCAATCTCGCGCACCTGGTCTTTGGTGTAGTCGCCGAGGGGGAAGATTGTCCGTTTGAGCTGCTCTTCCGTCAGGCGCCAGAGAAAATAGGTCTGGTCTTTATGGGTGTCGGCGGCGGTACGGAGATACGTGTGGCCGTCACGCTCGACGATACGGGCGTAATGACCGGTTGCAATGAAGTCGCAACCCATCTCGTCCGCCAGATGGAGCATCTCACCCCACTTGATGGTGGAATTGCAAAGGACGCAGGGGTTGGGGGTGCGACCTGCCATGTACTCGTCGATGAAATCCTGAATGACGCAGCGTCGGAAGGTCTCGCGAAAGTCCACGATATGGTGCTCAAAGCCCATGCGTTCGGCGTTATGCTTCGCCTCCATGATGGAGTCGATGGTGCAGCAGCCTTTCTCTTTGGCGAGGCAGGACTCTTTGATGGAGTCATAGGTGCGGAACGTCACACCCACGACTTCATAGCCCTGCTCCAGAAGAAGCATGGCGCTGACGGTGGAGTCTATTCCTCCTGACATGCCGAGCAGCACGCGGTGCTTATTGGTCATTTGTGATTGGTCATTGGTCATTTATTTCTGCATATCGACGAGTTTGGTATAATAGCCGCCGAGGGCGTAGAGTTCGTTATGTTTGCCGCGCTCGACGATACGTCCTTCGTGGAGCACGCAGATGAGGTCGGCATGCTTGATGGTTGAGAGCCGATGGGCGACGACGAGGGTGGTGCGCTCCGCCATGAGGTGTTCGAGCGCTTCCTGCACGAGTTTCTCGGACTCGGAGTCGAGTGCGGAGGTGGCCTCATCGAGGATGAGAATGGGCGGGTTCTTGAGGATAGCACGTGCGATAGAGAGGCGTTGGCGTTGGCCTCCGGAGAGACGGCTACCACGATCGCCGATGACGGTATCGTAGCCTTCGGGCATGCGTGCGATGAACTCATGGGCGTTGGCGATCCGTGCTGCCTGTTCAACCGCCTCGGACCATGTGAGACCGTTGGGGGCGGGTAGGGAGGTGTCGACGCCGAAAGTGATGTTGTTATAGACGGTGTCGTTGAAGAGCACGGGTTCCTGGCAGACGATACCCATCTGTGCCCGCAGATCGTGGGTGGAGATGGATCGTATATCGATGCCGTCCACGGTGATGGTGCCGGCGGTCGGGTCGTAGAAACGCGGCACGAGGTCGGTCATGGTGGTCTTACCGGATCCGGATTGTCCAACGAGGGCAATAGTCTTGCCTTTGGGTACCTCGAGACAGATATCGGTGAGCACTTCGCGGTCGGCATTATAAGCGAAATGGACGTGGTTGAAGGCGATCTTCTGCTCAAAGACCATCGGCTGCGGCTGCTTGGGCTCGATGATGTTGGACTCGGTGTTGAGCACCGCATCAATGCGCTCGAGGGACGCGAGTCCGCGGCGGATACCGTAGGCGGCTTTGCTGAGGTCCTTGGAGGGGTTGATGATGGAGTAGAAGATAACGAGGTAATAGATGAACGTCGATGCATCTATCGTCGCATGATCGGAGAGGATGAGCAAGCCGCCGAACCAGAGGATGATCGCGATGAGCGCTGTGCCGA